>Ga0179593_1596233_pt1 | contig 13102 bp, 12 predicted proteins | sample CZODoug2_1_08_16_FD_185931 | JGI IMG/M metagenome (GOLD analysis project Ga0179593, IMG submission 185931) | Vadose zone soil fungal communities from Angelo Coast Range Reserve, California, USA - CZODoug2_1_08_16fungal (PacBio error correction) | ecosystem: Environmental > Terrestrial > Soil >... | reverse complement strand
TCAACGCGTCTTCTTTCCCGGCCCCGAGCCCTGAACCTGACCACCAGCAAATATGGATAGTAGGAAAAGTATCTCGTTTTTCTTAACAGCGGATCCCCGGCGCATTTTCCCTGTCTTCCCTTCCATTCCCCCTCGCCTAAGGGGGACGAATTAAAGTGTCTTTTTCTGTCCTTTTATGCGAGGCCCTCAGGTGTGTAGCTCTTCTATGTTTAGGACTCTTCGAGAAGGAAATTCCTTTGCCCTCAGGCAGGACGGCTCCTAGCCATTGATAGTCGATTACCCCCCCCCCTAGTCAAGGCCTTGTTTCCCGTTATTAACATTACATTTGGGTGGAAGAGACCTTTTTGTTCCTTTTCTCCTGCCCGGCGCAGAAGATTTACCCCCCCCCTCCCCTTCCTTCGCCAAGTTATGGAGGGACATGCTTGCCCCTTTCTATGCGAAATGCCCTTCTTTGTATATTCGATAGCGTCGTCGCGCATTTTTTCTCCTGCCCCCTTGGTGCTGGACCCAGAGCCGCTGCCTCCTCTTTACCCCCTGGGAAGAAGAGGAGATGCTGTTGGTCCTTTTTTCCCCTCCCCCGCGGCCGCGTCTCTTTCACGCGCCCATTACGCCAATCTAGCTCTTCTCCATCCCCCCCTCCCTTCTCCCGCGACTGACGGCTCGGAGTGATCAAGGCGCCTTTCTCTTTCCCCCGATTTTCTCTTCGGATCTCTCTCTTTACGGTACTGGAGGCGAGAGGCGTCCTCTCCCTCTCCTTTTTTGTCCACGCCAAACGAGTTCTTTCTTAGCCTCCTGAACGAACGCTGAATCCCCCTTTCTACGGAGCGACGCGTTTTTCAAAACCCTGTGAGGCGACAGCCTGTTAGGAGAGAAGTGTTCTTCGCAGAGCGGATGGAATTCTTCTTTCCTCCTTACTCCCTTTTTTCCTCCCCCCCCCGTCGATGAGGGGAGACACCTTCTTCTCTCTTCTTCTCTTAAGGTCCGATCGAGAGCATCCTGCGTCTTTTTTCCGCTGCAGACGCGGATAGAAGACGGGCACTTTTTTTTCCCCCCTTTCTTTCTCATCGTAAAAGTTGTTGTTGTGATGAGCGCCTCCTCCCCCTCCCCAACAGTTGCTGGGCTCAGAGTATTCCGAGGATAGCCGCGTCTTCCTTTGTTTTTAGAATTGCCCGGCCTGCCTACCCCTTTTTCCCTTGAGTTTGGGGCGCCCCTCCCTCCTTACTCCCCGGTCGATGAAGGGCAGGAGCACTCTTCCCTTCTCGCGTTCCGGCCACGGCTCGCCGAAAAAGGCTGTCGCCTTTTTTTTCACCTGACACGCGGTCCTTTCCTTCTTTCTTTTCTTTCCTTGGCTGCGAGATGTTCGTTTTTTTGACCACAGCCCTTCCCTTTTCGCGACGCGACGCTCGCTCCATTCGGTTCTCGGCGATCGCCCTCTTTGCTCCCCCCCCGCCGCAACGCCCGCTTTCGTTCCGGAGAAGGCGGAGAATTGATCCCCCTCCCTTTCGTCGGAGGCGAGCTCCTTATCTCTTTTTTCTTCTCGGAGGACGGAAGTGTTCTTTTCCCGTCTTCTTTGAACAGCCCCATGCCACCAGCCTTTTTTTTTCTCCCTTGCGGCCGCGGCGCAGCACCGATGGTACCCGGCGAAAAAAGCGCAGAGAACTGTCCGTATCTTTCATTTTTCTGGGCGCTATCCTTCTCGGTAATAGGGAAGATTCATTCCTCCCCTTTCTCCTTCAAGGGAGGGTTTTTTTTTTAGGGAGCGAATTTTCCCCTTCTCACACCGGGCTCGTCCCGCCCTTTTCCTTTCGTAAAGGAAAAAAGGACGGGACTTCTTCCGCCTCCACCATGGAACGCTCCTTGCTATCGGGCCGGCTGATTGCTTTTCCTCCTCCTCCGTAGAGCCTTCCCCCCTCTCTCCCACGAGACGAGCTACACTCCTTTCCTCGCAGATTAAGGGTCAGAAAGACACTTCTTTTCCCCCCTTTCTCTGATCGAAGAGGAAGACCGGGCCCAGTGCTTCTCCCCCTTCCTTTTCATAAAGGAATCTGCGCGAGATCCTTTCTTCGGGTGGACTGGCTTGGGAGTTGTGCCGGCGACGGCTTTCCTATCCTCTTTCCTTTTCGGCGACGATTTCCAGTCTTTCCTCCCCCCCCCCTCCGTCCTGTGACGTCAGAGCTTTTTACCCATTTCCCCTTTAGAGCAACAGTTATGCACGCTCGAGAGGTTCCTCCTCAGTCAGTCGGCACGAGCTGTTCCTTCCTTCCCGTCAGAAGGGAACCGACGCCCCTGTTTCAACGCACACAACCAAGACCTTCTTTCCCTTCTCCCTTCTCAGCAATAATTAAGTCCTTCCTGGTCGATTTCGTAGCGACACCCTTTCTTGGTAGATTTCTGTCATCTTCTTTTCAGAAGCAGGAGAAACCCCGCTCCTTTTCTTCCACCTCCGGGCGAAAATTCTTGCCTTCCCTTCTCTCGGGTTGAAGCCGTTCCCCTCTTCTGACAACTTTTGCCCGAGACGATAGAAAACCCCTCCCCCCCCCCCCCCCTGTCGCATGCCATTTCACCCGCGAAAGTCGCTTCGCCCGTTTTCTTTTCCTCCTCCGGGGCGAAGCTTCCCTTTTTCTGCGCCGCCCGCCCTCCCTCCCCTGGCTTACTGCTTACTTGGCTGGTCAACAGCAATGTCCTCTCCTTTTCTCTCCCCGAGGGCACAAAGGGCACTGAGGCTCCTCTTCGTTAGAGGGCTTCTCTCCTTGCTGATTATATCTATCTTTTTTTTCTCCCCCTCCCTTTTAGAGAGGGATATGCCCTCTTTTCCCTCTGCCTAGACGTTTCTGTATAACCAGCTGACTGGGTGTAAATCGCTTCCTTCTTTCTTACCCAATGATAGAATTGCGGTTTGACCCTCTTCTTTCTCGAAGGGATGGAGGATGGCGTTCGTTCCTTTTCTTTTGCCCGTAGAGCCAGACATGGTGCGACATGTCGACGGGTAATATTGTCTGACATGCTTTTTTTCTTATTTGTTGGAGGTTGTGCGATTTTTCACTTTCCCAGTGGCGCTTTTTTGTTTCAATGAGTAGGTCCCCCCCCTTTTTCTCCGTTCTCCCGTGGGCGCCCTTTTTTCCGCGATAGGAGGTGTCGCAGCGGTCTTCCCCTTTTCCCCATCGACGCACCCTTCGCGCTACGAGAAGACTAGACCTTCTTTCCCTTTTCTTACTGACAGGGTGGATAGTCGAGGCGAATTTTCTTTCTTTTGTTTTTCTTCAGTAGGCCGTCCCAGAAATCGTGCCTTCTTTCCTTGCCCCTGCGGACCCCTATCTTCCCTCCTTTGCAGGACGCGGTGCTCTAGGTCCTTTAAGGCGACGGAGCTGACCTCGTTACCTGTAATTGGATGGTGAATTCCCACCCCTTTGCAATAGGTAGATGAACCCTCCCTCCTGAAGAAGCGTAACGAAGTTATCCCCCCTCTTCCAGCCACCAGAAAATCTGATAGTCGTCCCCTCTCTCGTCGAAGATAATGGATGGACTTTTCCCCCTTCCCCCCAGGTCTGGGCCTCTGCTCCTTTTTCCTTTTGCGTAATTAAAGGGTAGTCTGACCCGGATTTTCTCTCCTCAGGAGTTTGTTTTGTAGACGCGGAGAATTTTCCTTTTCTCCGGCTAGGGCAGAGACGTTCCATCCCTTTTCATTCAAGAATCCTTCTGGAAGGAAGACAATTGATTTAGTTGGAGAGCATGGTTTGGTTTTTTTCCCCAAGAGTAAAGGCCTCCACCATTACCTCTTGGGTTGTCCTACTCCCCCCAGGTTGCATCTTCCCTTGAAAGCTCCCACCTAGAATCCCGAATTGTGAAGAACACCTCCCTGTCGTCTCCCTTACCTCCCCCCCTTCCCCCGTTCCGAGAGAAGAGAGAGACCCTTGCCCTTTTCTTTAGGAAGTAGTAGTCTGTTTGGCGACCGAACAGGGAGGTTTCTTCTCCCTCAGCCCGTCCCGAAGGATGTGATCGTTTTTCTTTTCCTTTTCTTTCTTTTGGGAAGGGTATAGATGTAGACTTTTTCCTCTTTTTCCTCGACCCAGACCTCTAGCAAGTATAGGGCCTACCTTTTCCCTGCTTCTTCTGAGAAGGACTCTTCTCCCCCCTTCTCTCTTAAGGAAGAGATCCTCTTTTTTTTTCTTTTGCCGAGATCGTCTTGATTACGCCAGAGGACGGAGCGGTTTCTCTTTTCTCCTCTTCTCCGTCGGCTGTGGTTCACCGCATCGATTGGCCTCTTTCTCCCCTCTCCTATGACCGAAACAGTATTCTCATGCCCCGACTGGAGAAGAGTGTAAGGGGCCCTTCCCGCACAGCTGGTAGGCCCGATGTCGGTGTCCTTCCTCGCCTGTCTTTTCTTCGCAGGAAATGATAGATCCCCTTCCCTCTCTGGGCTCCCATTACGTCTCTTAGAGATTAGCCTTTTTCCTCTTCGCAGCAGACTGCGTAGCTTTGTTCCCGCTTGAGACGAGGATTCGCCTCTTTCCTTTTCCTTCCCCGATGATCACCTCCTCCATCTTTTTACGTTGTTGTTGTTGAGGATCTCTTTTCTTTTTTTTCCTCACCAATGTGCCTTCTCCTTTCTTTTTCAGAGGATCGACCAGCGATCCGCCTTTTCTATTTCTTCACCGCAGTCAGCCAGACGAAGCAGGAACTTTGTCTCTTTTCCTCGCCGCTCCTGGCCCTTCCCTCTTTTCTTTCTCATCAGAGAAATAAGATCGAGGAAGCCACCTTTCTTTCCTCTTCTTAGCCCGTTTTTCTACCAGGCTCATCGTCGTAGAGCATGTCTCCCTTTTTTTCAGAGATGGCGAAGATCGTCTCTTTTTTTGTTGAACAAAAGCCTAGAATCGCTCTCCTTCCCGGCCTTTACTCGGCGATCGCACTAGCCGATTCTGGTTCTCCCCCCCCCCTTTTGCGAGCGCGCGGCTGGCCTTGATCACCGCCCCTCTCCTTTCTCCTTCGAGCGCATTGACTTCCATAAGGGCGTCTTGTTTTTTAAGTGGGAGCGGGCAAACTCTTTTTTTTCCTTCTCCCCTCGAGGACCAGGCCCACCCTCCCTCTTTCCCCCTTTCTCCCCGGATCCGGCTCCTCGTTTTTTTATTCACTCCACCCGCAATGTCCCGGTTCCTCCTCCTCTCCTGAGATAGGAAGGCGTCGCGTTTTTTTCCCCCTCCCTCATATAGTATCGGCAGCGGCAGGCCGCCATCCTTTTATTCGGGCTTTCCCATATCATGGCTTTTGGTCTTTTTTTTTCCCAGGACAGTCCCCCGGGCTCCGGCACCCAAATGTCCTTTTCTCCTTTTCAACTGCGGGACCTTGGGTCCCCCCCTCCCCCCTGCGAACGACTTCGGCCGGCCTTTCTGGACCGACTGTTTCAGTAGAGCCTCTGCTTCCCCTCCCCGCCGACACCGATGACCGCTCCCCTTTTTCGGGCTGTCTCCGACTACGGGTCAGGAACGACTTCCCCTTCTTAAAGTCTCTGTATCGACGAGGCATGCTTCTCAGGAGGACAGATCCGGCCCCTCGCTTCGTAGCGCGAGTTTTTGGGCAGAATATCAGAGTTTTTTTTTGGGCAGGGTAGGCTGTGGGTCCCCCTCTCCTTAGGCAGTTACGAGGTTCTTTTTCCTCCTTTGACGATTCCAGGTTTTTTCCTCTTCACACAGAAATCCTACCTTTCTTTCAAGAGCACACATTTCCCCCCCTGGCTTAGCAAACCGAGGACTTCCATCTCTAAGGGGTCTGCTCTCCCCTCAGGAAGTCCTTTTAAGGCGGCTGCCGAGGGGAAGGCATTGATATAGTGCGTCTGAGCTTGCGGGGACCCCCCAGCTTCCCCTAGGACGCTCCGCCCCAGTGAGACCCCTTCTACAACGAGGGCCGGTGCAAGAAAGGACTTCTCCTTTTCAGGGAGAGCTCTCGCGCTTAAACGGTCCTCTCGATTCAGTTTCTGAAGGCCCTTCCCGACCCCACCCCTATGCGCGTGAAAGACCCTCTTCGACCAGGTCGGCTTTTTTCCCCCCCTCGGTGACGCTCCCCCACCCTTCCGCCAAGGCCGTGAGCGCTCCCCCCCCCCCAACGCCGCCAGATGAACCTCACCCCCCCCGTTCCGACATTCAGGTGTGCTCAGAAGGTCATTCTTCTCCCTAGAGAGCTCCGACGCATTGTACCTTAGAATTCTTGGCCCAAGAAATGTTTTCGTAGATGGGTCCCTGCCCCCCTTTAGAGGGAACCCTTTCTCCCTGAGACACTTTCTTCGAGGAATCGTCGGCAGCGGAGGCAATCCCCCTTCAAATAAGTGTTGTGTTTCCCCTTTTCAGCCGCTTTCACCTTTGCACCTAGAAGCCTTTTCTTTCTCTCACTCAGATGCCTTTTCTCCGATGGAGCTCTATTCCTTTTTCAATTGCTGGCACAGACAGGTCCGCCTTCGAAGGGAGGGAGGATTTCTTCGCCCCGCGTCCGATAAGCTTCTGCCATTTCCCTGCATGGAGAAGAGCCCTTTTTTTTCTCTTTGCTTTCGGTGCCCGGTCTTTCTTCCCCGGGTTCTGTGTAGATCGCCTGCTCCAGTGGGCTCCCACCTTTTTGGTTGCCCCCTTACACCGTTCCGCTGAAGGAAGCCCTTTTTCCCCTTTTCTCGGTCAATCTAGTCCTTTTTTTGTCGAAGGCCCCGCGGCATTCCGGTGACCGAAATTAGCCCCCCTCCCTTTTTCTGATGAAGGAGCTCTACCTTTTTTTCCTTATTGCAATGATAATGAAAGGGGTCCTTTCTGAAGGTAGCCTTCCTTTCGGTGAATGATTGCTGCTTTCCCTTCCTTTCAGAAAAGCCTTTTTCAGCATGCTGAAGGAGAACCGGATTCTCTTGTGAAGGGCCGCTCCCCCCCCTACCAGGTCACTCCCAATTTCCCCGGCGCTGGAACCGTCCCTTCCTCGGGTGACCTTCATAAGGGAAGGTCTGTAGCTGACCATTTCAACAGCTTCCCTTCCTCGTAGGCGTCTCTACTGTCCAGAAAAGAAACTTGATTCTTAAGCATCTTCAATGTTTAGAACAGCTGATCTTTCCTCCCCCTTTTTTTGGACCTTTCCTTTCCTCTTGTCGCGAATTAAGGTTGCTTCTTTTCCCTTTTTTGTCTAGAGCCCTGAAAGAGTTGCGGTGCGAGGTGTGTGGTCCCGGCACTCAGCGCGAAGGTGCCTATCAGGCAGGCAGAAGGTTTCAGTCCGGACAAGAATAGAAACCTTTCTTATTTGTGGCGTTTCGATTAATGCGCTTTTTCTCGTACTAAATTAAATTTTTTTTCTTCTTTTTTTCCATTCGTGTCATTCTTCGCAGAAAGGAAGCAGAAGATTGAGTATTCCTTTTCTTAGTTAGGAGGGATGACGATGCCCCCTCCATGAATCAAACTGCATAGAGCCACTCCTGTCTCCCCGTAGTAGAGCTGTCTTTCCTCTTGATGGTGATGGCACTTCTTAGTAAGGTGTTGGATAGAGGAAGACTCGTCCTGTTTCTGGGTGACCGGTGGGGATTTTTCTTTCCCTTGACGAAGCCGATTCTCCTCGAAAAATTGAAGAACATCTCTGTCCTCTTTATAAAGGCGCCCTTCCTCAGTAAGACGAAGGCTTAAGGCGTTTGCTTTCCCCGCTTGCCACCGACGACTTCACCTCCCCGAGATACTTCCGCCCGGTCTGGCGCCCTAGATAGGCTACTTCCCCCCCCGGTCTATGAAGAGGGTCCTCCATTTCAGTGGATCTGAAGAGGCCCATCGAGACTCGAGGGATTTTTTTTCCCTCCCCCTGTAGAAGATAGTCAGCCTTATTAAAGAGAGAGGATAATTCCCTCCCCCGGATAGACAGAGTAGGTCTGTCCACCTGTGAGAGGCCCCCTCCTTTTCTTTTTTTCGGCAGAGGAAGGTTTCCGAGTTGAGTTTTGCTGATGCGGGCGTCCTTCATTTCCGTAGGACGTGTCCCTCTTAGATTGAGGTCCCGGGGCCCGTGGGATAGGTAGAGCTTTTCTTTCCGGTCGCCGAGGAGAGCGCCCCTTTTTCTCGAGGTCTCTTTTTTTCTACCTCGGCTACGGACAAGTGGTTCTCTTCACTATGATAGATCTCTTTTTCCTAATCCTCCTTTCTCCTTTTTCTCTCCCCAGAAGAGTGATCTTCCACCGGTTTTCTCTCTATTACTGGAATGTCCGGACCAGTCTTGCACTCGACTGCGCTCGATGTGCCCTGTAGAGAAAGCCGACCCTCTCTTGCTCTCCTCTTCTGCCGCGTCTCGGAAAGCCTCGAGCCTTTTTTCCCTCCCCACTTCTTCGCTTTTTTCCACCAGGCTTCGCCGACAGTTTCCTCTGTTGGAAAGGAAAAAGGGACGCTTCGCTTTAGAATTTTTAGTTACGGTGGCGAGATAGTTATCGTTGGTCTTTTCCCCCCATCCTCGAGATCGCGATTTCTTTTCTCTCCCCCAGGAAGGAAGGCCTCGGCGATCGTGTCTTGACCTTTCCTCACGCGAGGTAGGAGGAGACTCCCCCTTTTCTTTCCCTCCTTGATTCAACGCCGAGCCGTCGTCGGCCCTTCTCTGAGCGCCTTTGAGATAGTCACGGCGCCCTTTTGGTTCTCCTTTGTAGCTGGGGCCAAGAGGCGCGTCCTTTGCCCTCTTCGTTCCCCCAGGGAAAACCATTTCTCTTTTGCTTAGGAAACTTCTTTTGCCTCTCCATGGCCAGAAAAAGTCACGTCCCCCTTTCCCCCCCGGCGAAGACGGCTTTTCCTTCGGCGATTTTTTTCCCCTTCTCCCCGCGCGCCGCCCTCCCCCCTTTTCCGAACGGAGGGTTCCGTCCTTTCCTTTTTTTTTTCTCCCTGATGCAGATGAAAACGGTCCTCCCCCCTTTAATTCGTCTTGCACCTTCCTGCCTCTTGGGGAAAGCCAAATGCTCCCTATGCTATGAGGCAGGGCATGTTTTTTCCTTCTACACGTCCTTCGCCGCTCCTTTTTTTCCTTCCCCCCCCCCATCATGGCAGTGCTCGAGACTTCCGTTTTCCTTCTTACTTTCGAAAAATGAAGGCAGATGATTTTTTCCGCAATTCGGGACTTCATTTTATCCAGGATTGAGAGAGGCTTCTTTTTCTTTCTTTTTGGTCGGGCAGGGGGGCGGGGACGCGGACGGCCCTTCGTTTTTCTGGGAGAGGTGTCAAGAGAAGCTTTCCCCTTCCCGGACATGGACGGTCGCGAATGCGCTTCGCTTTATTCCCCTGTCCTGCAAAGCTCAGAGTTCGGGGTCGCCGTCCCTTTTTTCCCCCTCTGCTGGGAGGAGGAGAAGAAGAAGAGGGCACCCTCCTTAGCCTACCGATTCCCCACTTTAGGATCTCAATGCTTCAGAATGGGTTCCCCCCACCCCTCCCCCTCCAACCCTCCCCCCAATCCCCCCCCCCCCCCCCCCCCCCCCCCCCTGGTCTCTCTCGTCTTTCCTTTGCTATGTCGATTTCTGGCCCTATGACGGCGCAGCCGGGCCTCCTTTTTTTTCCGCAAGAAGGGGCCGTCTTCAGCTTGTTACCCTTTGGCACTCAGACCATGATAGGCAAATTGGGATTGGTCTCCCCCTCCCCACAAAAACAGAAGCCATGTATCAAGCTCTTCCTTTTTTTTTTTCGCCCTGAGGTATAGGATAGAAGCGGCAGACCTCTCTCTTCCTACGCCATCCTCATGACCCCACGCCGGCTTCATGATGGTCACCATATTCCTTTTCTCTCCCGATCAGCCATAGATGGTCTCTTCTTCTTATAAGAGAAAGGAGTCTGCTTTCGCTTCCTGTGCCAAATCCCTCTATCTTTCAATATACCTCCCTTCTGTTGTTTCCTCTCCTTTCCTCCCGAGCTCGGCTGTTGCCCCCCCCTTCCTCCCTTGAGATGAGACTTAAGTTTGATTTCTATACTTTCTTGGTACCCCAATGCTCGCCATGATGTTGACCCATCCTCCTGTTACAAGGTCTTTTTCCCTTTTTCTGTTCGAGAGAGTCAGCGTTTTTCTTCCCTCACCTGCCTTTGCTTACTCGGTTTTCATCTGATGAATGGCGGCGTTTGTTGGCGTTTGTAGATAGAGCCGTCCTTTTTTTCGTTTCGCCCTGCGGAGTACAAGCTCTTTTTCCTCCTTTTCGCCTCGTAGGTCACGTCCCTTTTTTTCTCTTCCCTTCGCCGGCATAGGAGACCCGAACTCCTTTTTTTTCTTTTTTCGCGAGAGAGTGCTTCCCTCCTACCGGGTTTATCTCTAGGCGTTAAGTCGCGTCATGGGGAAGGCGGTGCCCCCCTTCTTTTTTTCCATGCGACAGCATCGGTCTCCCTTTGAAGGAGACCTCCGCTCGAGCGTGGCATCCTTTTCCGTTTCAGGAGACGGCCCTTTTTTCTGCCCGTAAAGGTCTGGCCTTCCATCTTCATAGTGGACACATGCTTACCCAGAGCCGCCGCCTTTCTCCTTCTTTTTCCCCCACGCCAAGATGATCGTCGGACAACCTATCTCTAGCGAAGCCCTTTATCGTGCCGTACGGTTCGGTCCCGTCTCTCCGTGAGTCATTGTCAGGTTGAGAATTACTTGGTCGGTTCTTCCTTTTTCTCTTTTCTCCCTTTGCCATGCGTTGATAGAGCCGGACTTCTCCTTCCCTTCTCCGGAGGAGGAGAAGAAAGTCCTTTAACGTTCTAGCATGATCGTTCGATGGTGGCGTTTCAAACCACTAGTTCCCCTTCTTTTTTTCCCATTAAATTGGGTCCGCGTCACGGTTTCATTCTTGAGAGCGGGCCCCTTGACCTAACCAGTCCCGGTGGCGCAAGTTATGGAGGCTTCCGCTTACTTTCACTCCTCTACTAGAGAGAAACTGCACATAGCGCCGGCCTGTCCCCTCCTTCGCTGGTGGAAGAAGTCCTGCTCGCCCCCCTCGTTTTTTCCGGTCCCGAAGCGGCGCTGTTGGTGTTTTCGCTTTTCCTAAGAATATTGGCAACGCGCCCCCCCTCTGCCTTCTCCTTACTTAAGCTCTCGTCCTCCTAAGAAGGATAGCTTTTTTATCTTCCCCGGCGAACGAGACTCCGCCGCCTGGTTGATGCGAGACTTTTTTATATCCCTCTCCGGCCTTAATTGGAGCGAGAGTGTGCGTCGCTAGCGAGAGGCGTGTTCCCCGCCCCCCCCCTTCTTTTTTCTCTTTTTCCCCTCCCTGCCGAACCGCTGCTCATTGTTTTCCCTCCTTTTCCGGCAAAAAAGCGAGAAGTAAAGTCCCTTTTGAGTCCTTCCTGCGGAGCTGATGGACGCTGATGCTTTGCTTTTCCCTTTCTCGAGGCGGTCGACCGCCCTTCTTTTCCCAGGACGTTTTTTTTGCGTTTTTTGCCACGGAGCAGCCTTCGAGCGATGGTCTATCTCTTATTTTTCCTCTTCGTCTGAAAGGCACAGTTTTTCTCTTTCCTCCTTTTATAATAATTAAGTGTGTTGTTTTTTCCCCTTTTGTTCCCTGGCAGACTAGTAGGCAGAGGCTTTTCCCCCCCTCTTTTCTTCCCTTCGATAGTCACCGGAAAGCGACCTTCCGTTTGAGAAAAGAATCGTCCTCTTCTGAGTACTTCGAGCACTCATCATTCCCCCCTCCTTTTTCTCCGGAGAGAAGAAACAGGCTGTCCCTTTTTGCCCTTTTGGGAAAGGACACAAAGCTTCTTCGCATCTGTTTTTTCAGGCTTGTTAGAAGATTTTTCTTTGTAGGTGACACAGCATCGATGTCTCTCTCCTTTTCCCTTTTCTTTTTTCCCCCGTCCCGGCAGGAATAGGGAGAACCTCTTCTTTTCCTTTCTCAAGCCCACCGATCTCCGCCTGCAGATGCTACATTGATCACAGAGAGAAGTCGTCGTCTTCCTGATGGAGAATGAGATAGTAGGCTCTTAATGTCCCTTTTCTGGGCAAGTGGGAGAGGGCCAATTTTGCGACCCCTCCCACAGTCCCACCAGCACAAGCCTCTTCGTGCTCCGCCGGAGGCCAGAGGCTCTTCCCAGAACCAAGTTCCCCACCCTCCCTCTCGACGGCTCTCGGCAGGCGGGATCGTGCCGGGGCGCTCTCATTCTCTCTTTTCCCGGCACAGAAATAACTGTCTTTTTTCCCTTCCCCCTCTTTTTTGGCGACGGGAGCGAACCTCTTCCCTCCCCCCCCGGGGAGAGGCTGTAGTAACGGCCAAAAAGGCCTCCGCCCCCCCCCCCTGAGTACGATCGGCTATTCGGCCGGACTGTTGCTGGCCTCCCCTCTTTTTTTTTTCCCTTCCCCCCCCCTCCCCCTTCCGCGAGAAAACGACTGTTTCCTTTCAGTCCCCTTTTTAATTTTCCAAATGTATTCCCCCTGATCTCCTGAGGGAAGACGGTCAAGTCTTCCCCTTTCCCTTTTCTCCCAGGATATGCGAGAGATCATTGTCCGTACTCCCTTTTCCTTTTTTCGGGGAAGGAGAAGGAGGCCTCTTTCTTTGATTTCTACTTTCCACCATTCAAATCAGACACTTTTCCCCCTTTGTCCAGAGAAGGAGCCTATATCCTCTCCAACAGAAGGAAGGAAACCTCTCTTCTTCCCCTTTTCCGCATTTGTCGGCACGATCTTTTTTTCTTCCCCCCCCCGAAGCTTTCTTCCCCGCCGCAAATTCCTTTCCCTTTATACGCTCCTTCCCCGGTCAGGATCAGTCCCTTCCCTACTGAAGGTCGAGCTCTCCTCTTTTTCCCCAACCGGGCGGGTCGATTTCCTTCTCCTCCTACACCCTCACTCGCGTGACTACACTCATTTTTTTTTCCCAGTTTTGCATGAAGCTTTTCGGGTGTTTTCCCCAGTTATTGCACAGCACCTCCCCGTACAAGCGGGTTCCTTTACGAGATAGGAAACGCCCCCCCCCCCCCTGCCTCCACCCTAAATATTCCCCGCGAAAGGCGCGTTTTCTTCCGGTTCTGGATCGACTCCTCCCCCGATGATCTCTCTCCCTGCCCATCAGCCAGCTCCTCCCGTCTTCCTGATGAAGTCAACAGAAATGGCGAGTCCTCTTGCCCCCCTATAGAGGGAAAAAAAGGGCATTTTTTCTTGGCCCTCGAGCGCGGGAGGGGAT
>Ga0179593_1500129_pt1 | contig 13102 bp, 15 predicted proteins | sample CZODoug2_1_08_16_FD_185931 | JGI IMG/M metagenome (GOLD analysis project Ga0179593, IMG submission 185931) | Vadose zone soil fungal communities from Angelo Coast Range Reserve, California, USA - CZODoug2_1_08_16fungal (PacBio error correction) | ecosystem: Environmental > Terrestrial > Soil >... | reverse complement strand
AGGTAGTTTTTCTTGCTATGTATGACTTTCAGACTCCCACCCCCGTCACCCTTTCCTATCCCCCCCCCTTCGGTCTATCTCCTTCGCCCGCACGCGTTGTTACATCCTCCTTTCGCTTCTTCTGGTGCTTCCCCCTACCCGCACTTACCCTTCGGGTATCCCTCCCTTTGTTCTCACAACCTTCCGCCTTTTATCCTAATGGTTTTCAGGCGTGCTTTTACCCCTTGCGCCTCGCCCGGCTTTCCCCCAGATTGAGCATTCATTGTGTCTCTCTTTCCCTGTTTTTCGTTTTTATTCGCTTAACCGGCATCCCCGATTGTAGACGCCCTTCTGCCTTGTTACCCGCCTTCTCCGGCGTGAGCTACTCTACACACCCGCTGTCATCCTTAGCTCCCCCCCATCTGTCCCCTGTGCTACCTGCCTTTCCCCGACCCATATTATATTCGGTTTTGAGTGTCGGCCCGGACTTTTCTGCGCATCGGTTGGTCCCCTGATACCTTCTTTTTCATGGATACATCGTGACCCTCGCGGTGCACCCCCTTTATCACTGTTGTAGAATCTTTTACCGTTACATTCCAGCATTTCGGTGTGGGCTTCCACCGAAAGTAGTCAAGACCCTGCCTTCACGCCCGTTTTTTTCCCTCCGCACACCCCCCCAAATACCCGTAGTTCCCTTTTTTTGTGATATTTGTTATGCCGTTGCTGACCCCCCCAGACCCACAATTCATCTGTGCCCCCTTTGTTTTTGCTTTATTATGATTGGTCCCCTTTTTTCCCTTTTTTTTTCTTACTTTTGTGCTTCTTCCAGTCTACTATCCACTTCCCTTTTCCTTCACGCCGAATAAATGTTTCCCCCTCTTTCCTGTGGCAGGAGGTTTTTGATCTTGTCCAATCGCTTGTTGGCCTTTCTTTTCTTGCGTCCTTTACCTGTCCAATGTCCCTTTTAAGTGGGAGCAGTTCCTTAACTCCTACCTTTGAGTTTCTACACCTCTTCGATGGTCACCATCTGCTATAGTTTTTTTTCTGCACGACTACCCTGTGTAACCGTTAGTTATTCCATTTGAAATTTTTTTTTTGTCGCGGCCTCAACTGTTTGATCGGTCGCCACGCGTTTCCCTCTTGTCCCGGGGCGACTCTCTCGCATTATGTGATCTGTGTTGTTTTGGCCCGTATCCCGCCCCTGGTCTCTCCCTTCATATACGCTTTAGTCCGTATCGGTTCGAAAATGTTTCGGAGACTCCTACCTTTTCCCTTTCGTTTTATCGACGCATTTTTTTTGTTGAGTCCACGCTTTGCTTTTTTCGCACCCCCTGTCCCCTGTTTCGTGTCGACCGCCCCCCCCGAATCAGTGTGTAACTGCATGCTCCCCTTCCCTGTTTTGTACGTCTATCTCCGGTGAACTCGAAGCCCCATACGCTCGCGACCCGTTTTTCCTTTCCCCCTTTCCCCTCCCTGATTGACTCCCTCCTGCTTATTTGGGCGCGTTGCCCACAAAGTTCGACCGGCACCTTGCGTTTTCACGCTTTTTCCCTCTTGCAACTTGTTTTGTTGATGGTACCTGCGCCAGTACCCGGGGTTTTTTACACCATCCATGTGCGTTGGGCGGAACCCCCCCCCTTTTTCGCTTGCTTCCTCCCTCCTTCCGCGATGTTGGTCCTGATATTGTTTGAGGGTCCGTTGGGCGCGTTGTTTTCTTTCTTTCAGGGGGCGGGGCTTTTCTCATTTTCTGGCATATTTTTAATATGCCTTAGCTGTCACTGCCGGCTATGCCTTTCTTTAACTTTGTTTTTTTTTTCTTTATATCCTCAGAAGGGGCCTTTTTCTGTAGTTCCAGTTTTTTAGATTGTTTTTTCCGGGTGCGCTGTGATGGTTGAGGTTTTTTTTGTACCCCCTTCCCTGGTTTTATATGGTTTCTTGTTCGGTGATTTCTCCTCTTTTATTTTGGTTTTTTTCTTTGGAGGCGTTTTTGCAAATCTTTCTTTCACGTGACGAGGCTTCGAGGTTTGCTTCCTCTTTTTTTTTCTTTTTTCCCCGTTTTTTTCTCTATATTGTCTCCAGAGATTCTATTGGTCTTTGCAGCCGTGGTTTCTTTTTGCTGCCTGCGCATTTGGTTGCCCCCTCCCCTCGATCCACTGAAGTCCCCCTCTGCAACCCCCACCCTATCCAACCTTGGGTCATTCGGAGGGTTCATCCCCCCCTGTTGCCACCGGCCTGGGCCTCTTCCAACCTCGAGACGTCCTTCCCCCCTCAGCCGTAGTTCTATCGTTTTTTCTTTTTTTGAGCGGTGGAGGTTCAAGCGTTATCGCGATCGTTGTCCTGACCTGCCCCCCCCGACCGACGCCACTCCTAGATTGTTGAGGTTTTCCGTGTTGCCTCACCTCCCATCTCGAGGGTTGCTCTTTGACCCCCCTTTTTCCTGCTGCGGCGTCATTGTCCTCCCACGACAGGGTTGGTGTTTGTTCAGTCTTATGGCAGTCCTGGTCCACACCCCCCCGCCCCCTTGTTTCTTCTGGTCTTTCTTTGACCCAGCATGTTCCCAGTTTCCCCTAAGGAATTTCTCTGTGAGCCGTGTTTGTGTCCCACCTGAAGGCATTGTCTCATTCATTTTTCAAGTATTTCTTTCGCCGTCGTAGTGGTTAAATTTCCTTGATAGTTTCTTGATATTACCAGCTCCCCGGCAGCGTCCCAATTTTTTATCCTTCCTTGTGCCCGGGGCAGCCCTGGAATCCCCCCTGCGTTTGCGCTCTTTCTGTTCAACATTCCTTTCCTGCCCGCTTGTTACCTCAGCCCAATCTAGAATTCTTCCCCCCACGGTGTGCTGTCCCCGTTGCCCTTTTACCGTGGTCAGATGTCTCGTCCCCTTTGGCATTTTGTCTGGTTTTCTCCGACATTGTTTGGTTCAGTTGTTTTTTTATTGAGGCCTTGTCGTACTTTCGAACTGAGTTTAATTACTTGGACAGAGAACATACGAGGAGCCCTTTAGTGAAGTTTATATACAGTTTGGAGTGCTTTGTTGCTTGGTCCATGTGATTGGCGGCCAGTCGTCCCTGTAAGTTACGCCTTGTGGTACATGTACCAATTAGGGTTCCGCCCTGTGAAAATCTCAGGGTTACTCCTTTTGACATTGCGCAAGAAGATTCTTCCCCCCCCCACCCCTTGACGTTGTTGATGTCTGGGTGTTTTTTATGATCCTTCTCTAGGGTGTATCCTCCCCCCTTGTGCCGTGACATGGCCATGTTTTTTCCCATTTTCTCGTTATTTTTGTACACCCCCTTGAGCAAGCGGACCTCAGAAAATAGTCGGCACGTCCTTCGTTCCCCCCTCATTTTTCTAGCTTTGCTACTCCTTTCGATGCCTGTTTTTTCATGTTTTTTTTGAGCGATTAGGAGGGTCTCTTTCTTTACCTCTTCATTTGCGGTCCAGATCGCTTCTCGTTTGTTGTGCTTTGCTTCCCACCGCCCTCTACGTACCCTTGAGCGTCATGCCTAGGGAGCCCCTCCGAAGTCGACCCCTTTCCTTCCAGCCGGCATCGCCGACGTTTTTTGTCGGTGCATTTTTAGTTCAAAGGATTGGATGGTGGCATTTTCCTGAGTCGGATCCCAGTCCTTACGCCTTTTTGCCTTTAGGGCCAGGTTTTTTGCCAGGGCATGGTACTAGCGGAAAACTCAGAATGCGGGTTTTTTCCCCCTTCCCCCCCCACCCATAAAATTTGTTTTATTGCTCCAGGATGTGTTATTTCAGCGAGGGCCCTGTTTCCGCGGCGCGGCCGGCGTCCCCGCCTGAACACCCTTTGATTGCGCCTTCGGTGTGGCTTCTTTTTGATGGACCTCTCTGACCCCGCGTTCGGATCCTCGAGGACAAACTTTCCTTCCGCGGAAAAATGGATTGCTCTGCCGTTTCTTCGTGTTGGGACTGTTTTTTGGTTTTTTTCCACCTGTCATAAAACCATCAGCGAGAGGTTTCCTGGTTAGACTTGTCGAAACAACCACGGTGTGTTTCTCCCCCCCCAGCTTTCCTTATTTTCCTCTCGTCAGCTTTGTCGGTCGTTCATTTTCAATAACCTAGAGAGAGTCATCGTTTACGTCGAAACATCCATGCGGTCGCTCACTTCCTTTCTTGATGTCCTCCTTTCCCCACACCCCTCGTTCCCCGGTCAGCGGCCTTTGGTCTGCTCTGACTCATCGATGGAGCATCATTTTTTTAACCACCACTAGCTAAGATGGCGTTTTTCTGTCCGCAAGTTTCCAGTTTTATGTATGTCCTTACTGGGGTTTTCCCTTTTCGTCACCCTTTAAGGCGCCTTTTTTGACCTTGCACACGGCTTGCCTGCATTAGTCGTGACGGCTTTTTTTTTTTTTTTTTTTCTGTTTCGCTTGTTTTCGTGGTCTTAGTCCCTCGGGTCGGAGCCCGACCTGGCCCGCCTTGATCGCGATTCCGTGAGTCGGGTCCCCCCCTCTGTGTACTTTTTCACGCCACCCCTCTTAGCTTTCGCCCCCCTTGTACCCGACTTTGCTCCTGCCAGGATCCGGCGTTCACTCGTTCGTTCCTTCTCCCCTTGGAAATTAAGTTGCTTTCCTCTGATGTTTCGATTACACAGACATGTTTCGGGGTTGCTGACGATATGGTTTTTCCTCTTACCTACCCCCCATCTCTTCCCTGCCCTGTTTTTCCAGGGTTTCCCTCCCCTTTTCCAACTCGAACGTTTTTCGTCTACCACTTGCCTTTTTTGCCCGATTTCGAAACCCACCCTTGAATAACAGCTTTCCCTACTTTCTCCTTCCTCTTTTTTTTTTTTTTTTTTGTCTATCAGGCTAAGACCCAGCTGTTATTCATGTTGGGGTGAACGCTTGAGCCAGTGCAGGCCCGAAGTCTTTTTATACACGTGTGTAGTCAAAAATTGGTCCCCCTTCCGGCTTTCCATTCTCTTTGTTTGATATGACCCCCCATCTATTGCCCTCCCATTTGCACAAGACCTGGTCTTGGACGTTAAGATGGGTAGAATTGTAGGCCTTGGCCGACAGGTGAATTGACTCAATTAATGCGTCCCAAGTTTCCCTGTGGGGGCGAAAGTGCTGGCTTGTGTTCGGGCGTTGCAGTATGCCGTTTGCCCCTCCAGCCGTTTGGGCCCCTTTTACTATTTCGGGCTGCCGGTTTCGTTGCGCCTCCGGAGAGAGCAAAACGCGTGCCGCCGGACTTACCGCTTGCAGCGGCCCTTTTTTTCCCCACCCGTTGCGTTGCATTTATCGGGCGCTCTTCCCCAGTTTGCTTTTATTTCCCGGAACCGTGTTCCTGTCTCTCAGACGTTTGGTTCCCACTGCCGGGATTAGGGGGCTCATTGAAGTGCTCCTGACAGACAGACCCCACGGCTCCCTCTGCTGTTCCGTGGTTCCCCGGTCCTCCAGGTCATCTCCCTAAAATTTGGGCACTGCTAATTATTAGCGGGCAAAGACTGATGCGGTTTTTAGATTTTTCCTGTGTCTCACACTCGTTTGCAGCCATCCGTACCATCCGGATTTTAGACACCGTTCGTTTGTTCCCCCCATCATACACGGGGGCGGCGTGATGGTTTTATGAATTTCGTCCCTAACGTCCACGTCCCCCCCCCCTCTTACCAGGCCCCATTCCGCCTCAGCGCATTTGTTCCAGTCGTTTTTTCTGGTTTTGGTAGAAACCAACTTTTTTTCACCCCTCTTTGTCATCACATGTTTCTTCAATCCACCCCCACTCCGACGCTGCACTTTCCCGGCGGGGTTCTTGCCCCTCTTCCCCTCTCCTTCTGTCCCGAGGATTGATTTAATCTTCTGTCTGAGGAAGATCTAACACTTTTTTTTGCTTTTGCCTTTTTTTGTTCAGCTCAGCCGGGAACCCCTCTTCCCCTTTTCAACTGGGCATTTTTTTCCCCCTCCCTTCTCCTTTTTCCCCACCCCCACACATGGCCTTCTTACTGCCACCCATTTCTGATGTTTTTTTGTTTTTTTTTTGGTTTGCCCCCAACAACCCGACGTGGATAGGCGTTAGCTGGCTTGTTGGTCCTTTACCTTCTGGGATTGATTTGGTGCAGAGGCCTCAGGGCTCGATCTTTTTTGTGCCGTAAACTTTTTCCCATGGCCCGTGTCACACCCGCCCCACTATCCCGTCGCTGCACTTCCCCCCCTATACAATTATCCCGGCCCGCGCGTGTCCGGCCACAAATCCCCTTTATCTGCATGTCTTGCTGTTTTGCCGTTTTCCACCTGCCCCCTTTGGCCCGGGACAGTTAGAGACCAATTATTTCTTTTCCTTCCTTTACCCTGTGTGCCCCCCTTTCTTTCCTATCCACCTTCCGATGGAGTAGACCCCAAGATGGACTGCCCCAGCAGCGCTCCCCCATGGCGGTGTTAATCTCCACCCGTCTGTGTGCGGGCTCATTTTTTGGAAGGTGTACTTCCCCCCCCCCCCCCCCGTGGAAATCTTCACCCCCCCATTTAAGTGGGCGAGGGTTTCGATATTTATTTTAAATTAACTTCCCTGGATGGCACTTAGAACATGAGGTTCAACAGACGTATTCTTCTCTTTCACCATTTTTACCAGTCTTTTTCCCCGATGAGAATTGCCGGGGGAGCATGTCAACCTGTTGACTCGGATCCGTCCTGCCGCTTTTCCTCGCCCGCTGGTGGTCAATTTGTCCCCTTTCGCTGTTTCCCGGCTTTGACCCAGCTGCTTTCTGTCTCTGGTCTCTCGACGCTCATCCTAAGCTCCTTCGATCGGCTGTTTTCCAGGGCATCCCCCTTGTTTTGCGCACAACCGTTTTAATGCTGCGTACGGCGATGGCAAAGTGGGACGTGCCGGGGACTGCACACTTTTATTTCGTCGGCCGAACCCACTTTCTCAGCATCCCTCTAATGATTCATGTCCTTACTCATTGCCGGTGTTAAATTCTAGAGCCACTCCCGTGTCTCTCCTTTTCCGTTCCCCAATTGGAAGGCTTGCTGTCTTAAGTTGTGTCCTTTTTTTAGGGTTTCCGTTCTCGGAGTTTTTCCGTGTTCATCTCCCCGGCAAGGCCCAAGTGAGCTGGTGTACCGCGACCGGTGTACTGGCTGGTTACTTTTTCGTGGCGCCTACGCTTTCCTCGTTGCCCATGGTCGAGCCCGATCTTGCGAGCACCCCAGGTCTGATGCTGAATTGGCTCGGCTGGAGGGAGGACTTTCCGCATTCTTCTATCCCCCCCGCCTTTTTCTTTTGCCGCTTCCCCGTTGCTATTTTCTTTTTTTAGTGCTCCCCTTTGACGACAGCCGAAGGACAGTGACCTACGGGCTGGTGTTTTTTTTTTTTTTGCGTTCCTCGTGCTTTTTTCTCTGTCCTTTTTTTCTTTGGAATTGTTGAAGGGTATGGATCAGCTTCCCTTTTCCGGTCCCGGTGTAGTTGTCCTCCTTCTGTGTCCCTTATTGCATTTTTCAATTCTTTAGGGGACGGAATTAGATTTTGGAGAATTCTCTATCCCTCCTCCTCCTTACGTTTTTTGTTTTCCCTTATGAGTATGCGCCCAATAGGTTTTGCTGGCTGTTTTTTTGTTGAATTTCGCTGGCTGGGGCTTGGAGCCCGCAGCAACGGCTCCCACGCGCTCCGCTTAAGTCAATCCCGTGCTCACGCCCCCCCAGCCGACGATCCGGTTAGACATTTCGGGTTTCAGCACGCAGCCTCCCCGGTTTGCAACGGCCCCACGGCGCCCCCCGTCCCTGCTTTGAGGTTTTCCAAACACCCAGTAAGACAGCCTTGTGAGGACGTGGGAATTTTCCAGTTAGTTTTCGGTATACCCGGCCGTTCGGGACCGGCCTCATGCAACTGGTCCATTTGGCAAGAGAGCAGAAGTTGCGCAACGGCTTCCCACCCCCCTTTACCGCAACGTGGTGATCTGTTCTCTGGACCAGGAGTTTTTCTTCGTTTTTTGAGCGCGACCAAGGTTTCAGAAGCCATTCGTGTGAGGACAATTTACTTTTTCCTCCTGTCTGCCCAATTCCCAGTGTTCGGGTTTTTTGGGGATATTAAAACGTCCCTGGGATTCTCGAAGGGGGACCTTTTTGCAGGAAGGATAGACTTGCAGGCAGGCGTCTCTTGTATCTCGTACGTCTGCCAAGGGACGCTGGCATTCGTCGTATTGGTTCACACTCGATATCAGACGTAAAGAGATTCGATATGTCTTGGTCCCCCCGTACAAGCGCTTCTTGCGGTCGTTTGGCATGGCGAAAACACAACAGAGTCGTTCCGGACCAACTAGCATCGGTGCTCCTCCTTGACTTTTACCTGTTTCTCCCTCCCCCCGTTGTATCCCATGCCTTCTTTCTATTTAACCAGTTATTTATGACAGGTTGTGCGACTTCGTAGCCCGTTCCCGCCCCCCCCTCCCCCTGTCCAGGGGGAGCTTGTTATTTCATGACCTTGGCTTCCAGTCGTACAGGACACAAGACAGGACCCCCCCTCCGGCGCGTTTCCCCCCCCCCTTTTCAGCTCATCCTCCCGCCACTTTTTTCCTCTCGCAGGTATCGGGGCGTTAACGTACCTTTCCCCTTTCTGTCCCGAGGCTAGAGGGGTCTTTGTGTTTCCCCCAGTTCGGCTCCTCTCGTCGTTACTCCTGCTAGGGAGACGAGTCCCGCCGTCCGTGTTTAGTTACTTGGTTTTTTTTTTTTTATTTTGCTTGTAATTACCGGCCCTCTCCGTACGTGTTTCTGCTTCCATTATGTCCACACCCTCTCTTTTTTTGGAAGATCACTTACCATCGCGATGGCAAGGTAAAATTGATGCCGAATTCTGTGAATTCTTAATGGTGACCTTGTCCAATTTCCCCTTTCCCTTTGTCCGTCGACCCAAGTACGTTTCACGTTGTACTCCACTGATTGGTTTACAACCCAGAAGCAGATTTCAGGTTTTTTTTTGTTTCCTTTCGCCCTCCCCTCGGACCTGAATGTTTCTTTCGGTTTCTTATCCAGTGGCCAGGTGTTGTAGTGGTGGCCGCCCGAGCACTCCCCCATTTGCCCCCTGTCCCCCCTTCTCGTGGATTAAAGTTCCCCCGGCACCCACAGGGACCTTCTGGATCCACAATTCCGCAGCCCCCCGTACCCGCAGGGCACCACGCCGAGACCGTTCCAGCCATTTCCCCCTTCCTTTCTTTTTTGGCTCCACAGACCTGCCCCAGTGTTTTAACTGCCTAGAAGTCTAGTTTTCTAATTCTCTGCTTGTTTTCCCCCCCCCCTTCCGACCTTTTGTTACTTTCTTCCGTCCTTCGGCCGTTTATGGATTGGTGTTTTTTCCACCCTGTATACACATACGCTCCGTTGGTCAGTTTATCGCTCACAGGACCCCTTCTTTCTCCCTCCCTTTTTTTTTCAAGCTGACGGATCCGTTTTGGTCTCTCTCCCGCGTACACAACCAGGGCACCTCCTAACGTTCTTATTCTGGTGTGATTAGTCACCAATTCTTTTCTTCCCTGTTTTTCTTGCGGTATTTCCTCTCGTACGAAGGTTCCAGGAAATCTGCCGGAGGCGTGGGCCGTCGGCGTTCGTGTTTCCTCCTTTCCGTGTTTCGGCTTGTTTTTCCCCCCCCCCTCCCTTTCTATCCCGGTTTACGGTCTCTTCGAGAACCGGCAACAAAACCGAGGGTTTATGGTGGAAGCCCCCCCAGACTTGCTTCGCTCCCTACTCTGCTTGCGTTTTTTTTTTTTTGGCCTCTTCCCCTCGAGGCCTTTTCCATGTTTATCTAGAAGATATTTGTCCCCAAACCTTTTGCCTTTCCTCTTCTTCCATTAAGCCCCAGAGCGGATCATCCACGGTGCCGCGTGTTGACTGCGCCTTTTTCACTGCGGTTTGCCTGAAATCCTGTCGCATGTCCCCCCCCCCCTCAGACCGTCATGGTTCCTTCCCCCCTTTTTCTTTCTTGAGGGCATTACTCTCCAGACAGCTGCGTTTCCCCCGAGGCGCCTTGCACAGTGCAGCCCCGGTCGGTTCCTGCGTTCTTTTTTCCTTTTCTGAGTTCGCGGTTCTTGTCTTAGTCTTTTTTCCTGCTTTTTTTTCCCCCCCCACGGGTGTTGCCTCCTAGCTTACGGTGTGCCAGTTTCGTGCGGCGTTTAGTCACTTTTCCGCCCCCGCACGACCCTTGCGCATTGTTCTCCTCCCCCTCCCCCCCCCTTTTCTCCCTTCCACCCTGTCGTCACCTTTCTTTTTTTGACAACGTCTTGTCGCACCCCCAACGTCTCCCGCGCCCGTTGAAGTCCAGAGTGTTGCCTTTCCTTGGGTGTGTGATAGAGTTTGTTTTTTATTTCACGACCCGCCCAGTCTTCCCCCCCCCCTCCCCCCCATGGGTCTTTCTCGTGAGCCCACCCCTCAGTCTCAGATTTCGATAGCCAGAGCCTCCCTGGCCCGTTACCTTCCCCGTTCCTCCTTCCCGCCCCTGGACTTCACAGTTTATCTCTTCTGTATTTTTTCTCTTCACACGTTGGTTTTTTCCAATTTTCGATAAGAAAGCTTGCATGAGGAATTTTTGCCGCGCGTCGCGGAGTTGCAGCACCCGACGCTCGATTTTTCACTTATTTTCCCCTTTTTCCCCCTTCCCATTTCCCCCCCTCCAGTCCTCTCAGCTGGGGCGAGTCTTCCCGCCGACCAAGGACTCTCGCAGACATGCGGCACTGTCAACCCATTGCTTCCCATCTTTTTTCGCCCGCTTCCCCTTTGTTCTCCCCCATTCTCACTTAGAATCCAGTTGCCCGTGAATCTCCCTTTTTGCCCCCGCCAGGGTGGGGGATGTTTTTCTGCTTTTTGCGTTTTCCCAACTTCGCCGCGGCCCACGCCAGAGCATTTCCAGACTGGAGTTGCCCCCTTTTTGTCGATGGGGTGGAGCGCCCTACCCCTGGTGACGGCCACCTACGGGCTTCCTTTCCCATTTTTTCGGTTTCTGCGTCCCCTTCCGTCGGTCCTTTCCCCTTTTTTTTCTTACGATTACCTCCTACCGTGCGGGTCACCCCCCCCTATTTTTGCGCGTTTGTTTTTTTTTTTTTTTCTCCCTTCTTCGGTTCTCTCAATGAGGTTTGCTCCCCCCCCTCGCATGACAAACGACGCGGGGACCTGCTGTTGGTTCAACGTCCCGTAATCACCTGAAGTCTGTCTTTTTTCTTTTTCCCCGACCCGCAACGATCTTCTGCGAGATTTGCCGGTAAGCGCAAGCTCCCCGAGTTTCACACATGGAATCTTTTTGGTCAAACCCCCCGTGTGTGTTTTTTCCCTCCCCCTGGTTTTTTTCTTCTTAGTTAGACATCGTTTCCTTTTTTCCTCAAAACCGTCCCCCGAGATACGTCCCCGCGCGCTTTTCCCCTTTCTTTTCTTTCGTCCTTCTCCCTCCCCGTCACCACTTGGGGTTCCTAACCTCTTTTCATAATAAACACATAAGACGCGTAATGGTTAAGGTCGAAATTTTTCGTCTTTCCTTTTTCTCCGTCCTAAGCTATATTCCTACTGTTTTCTTTATCGTCGTCCCCTGTACCGTCTCCCGTTTTTCCACCGCTCATCTTTCCAGCGATCCCACCGAGTAAGTCCAAAATGGGCATGTTGCTTCATGCAATTTGACATTAACTTCTTTCCTCCCTCTTCCTCCCCCAACCCCCTCCTTCTTTCTTGCCAACAACTTCGTGACCCCACCCGCAATGGATGCTTGCCCTTTATTTCGTGGTTACTGAATTTTTGCCGACTGTTTATTTTGACTGCTCCCTCTTCTGTTGTCCGCCTTGAACGGGATTCACCAGCGAACATCTCCCAACCACTTTCCGAGAGTCAAGAACTAGTATATCAGACGTTCTTCTTGCCTGTACCTCACCCGTACTCCGGCCTTTCTGGTGTTCCCTTACTCCCCAAATTTCCTGGTGCCGATTTTTTGGGTCACGTTGCCCTCGATATTTTTCTGAATGTGGAACATTGCCCATCGGCTCTTTCCCCTCTTTCTCTTCCCGTGCGCCTTTCCCTGTCCCCATTTTCTTTGCAAGTTGAGGCTTCCTTGTCACCGATATGTTAGAATACTTGGTGAAGAAAACATCCTAAAGAAACCGTCATTGATCCTTTTTTCCTTTCTCCAAAATTCCCCGCCTCTTTTGAACCCTCGCGATTTGTCCATCAGTGGTGAGCGGCCCCGTTATACATTAAACATTCGTACGCACGATCCCCTTCGGTCCCCCTGTATGCCCCATCAACCTTTGGATAGCTAAGTTTTGGATTTCCCAGTGGTTTTGCTGTGACCATTTCCCCCTTTTTTTCTCTGCCTTACTTCCCCTGTTTCCTCCCCGGCCCTTTTCTGTAATTTCCCCGGCCGTTTGCGGCTTCCTTTTTACAACTACACTGCAGAAGTTTTGGATCGGGAATTGTTTCGACCACGTGTTTCTTTTGACGTGGACCCCTCCACGGCTTGATAAAAGCCTATGTCAGTTTGATTTCCTTGGCACTCCCTTTTTTTTTTTTCCTCGTGCTCCCGGGTCGGACCCTTTGGCAATGCATAATGGATACCCGGCCGTACGGAATTTTTCAGGAGGGTGACGTCTGCTCCCTTCCCGCGTTGTCGCCCGCTTCTCCGACACTCCCCCATGGATCCGAAGCCTGGTGCATTTGACAGGGAAGGCGGTGATCGGGTCATTCCCCGGCCGTCGGCACTGTCGTTTTTCATAGGAGACCCCTCAAACCGGCCCTGGGTTTTTCCCCCTGTGCCAGTAGTTTGGGAGACACCCCCCTTTTCTTTGTGTTTTTTCGAAATCCCCCTGTATAGCCCACCAGAGGTTTGGTCAGGGTAGATTATCTTGAGGACTCACACTGGACCGTGCAAGATGATTTTTTCTCTTCTTTTTGCGTTTCCTCCGTTTCATTCTGTGATATTTCACCCCATGGTAACGCTCCCCCAGGATATTGATCTTCTTTTCGTTTTTTTTCTCTTTGGTCCGATTTGTAACTCGTTTAATTTCCCAGGTGATGATCCGTGGGGAGATGAGAGTGACCACGTGTGTGCTGGTTCGTGAGGCTCATCCCTCATCTCTAGTGGATTTTTAGGGCCCCGTGGTGCATGAGGGCTACAAGTGGGGCGACGCACGCTCTTTTATTTT
>Ga0179593_1423022_pt1 | contig 13102 bp, 11 predicted proteins | sample CZODoug2_1_08_16_FD_185931 | JGI IMG/M metagenome (GOLD analysis project Ga0179593, IMG submission 185931) | Vadose zone soil fungal communities from Angelo Coast Range Reserve, California, USA - CZODoug2_1_08_16fungal (PacBio error correction) | ecosystem: Environmental > Terrestrial > Soil >... | reverse complement strand
AGCCTTTGTCGGACACCTTTTCTGGATGTGATAGTTTCATGAGTCTGATGTAGGGCGGAAAAGGGCGTGATTTTGAAGTCCCCCTTAGTTTACTTCTTTTGAACCTGTCATGGATTTGAATCGTTCAGGGGCTGTTATTTAAGCTTAAGCCGATCCCGACTGCCTCTTTCCTCGCCACCTCCCTTTAGCACAGGTTCTGAACGCGGCGGAAGTGCCTCCGGCATAGTCCCCCCCTAACGTTTGAGATATTTCAATTCGCTCTTGCGCGTGGCACGCCGGGTGAGCGTGGGTGTGTATCCCAAACAGGATTTCTGGTCGAAATGATTTTCTCTTCCCTTTTGTTAGCCTCGAAGCCCTGATCGTTCCCAAGGTGCAGTGAGATCTTACACGAAGTAGACCGGTTTCACATCTCGCTTGATGATTATTCCCTATGAAGTAAGACCTTTTTAGCCAGGTGTGTTCCAGTGCAGAAGTCAGCTCTCCCGTGCATTCTTTCGCTCTACTTGACGTCTCTTGAGGCCGGAACTAGCCAGATCACTATGCAGATCAGTCGCTGCACGCCAGCGCGCTGCATTGCTTGCGTCGTAGCGGGAGCTTTTCTTTTGTCAGGGTTCTGCGCAGATAGGTAGTGAGAGTCGGTCCGTGTTATGCGCACTTTACTGTATGAAAAGCCACTGCATGTCCAGCTCTTTTCGTTACGTCTCCCTCCTTTATTTTGGCGAGGATCTCGCAGTCTAAGACCCGCATGAGTGACCCATCCTCAGTCCCCGCATCTTCCTTTGCATGACCTTCCTACCGCGAGCGACCCGGGCAGTCTCGTCTGCCAGTCGTTGACTCCATTCCTTTTTTTCACTGCAGGAATACATTTCCGGTCCAAGCGCTTCGGACGAGCAGGTGCTTATACCGCACAGTTCTTGGCTACTGTGCTCCTTAATTCCGCGGTGATTAAACGCAGACTTCAGCCCGGCCTCTACCGCCGTTTCTGCGTGTCGTTTCATGTTCACAATCGTCTATTCCGCATCCATTGCTGAGTAGTGGAACTGTTTTATATGGTAGGTTGATCAAGTCGTCCGAGGACCCATAAAATTCATTTTAATGTTGAATAACTTCTGGGAGATTAACCATTTCGTTTTTCTTGTCTGTATGATCTGCATTCGGGCGTGTTTTTTTTAGCCAGGACTAGCTTGCCCCCCAGGAAAGCCTCTCCTCTTTTCTTCATTCCTCCCCGGCGGATATCTTTTCTGTATAGGTTCCTGTCCGCTGAAGCACCCCGGTCTCAAGAATGTTCGTCTTTTTGTTTCGCCTTGCAAGCGATCCCGGTTCCTCGCACTTTTTCTTTCGAATTCTTTGCTTGCCGACCTGGCCCTTTTCGGTTCTACTTTACCTTTTTAATGTGTTTCCGAGTCCCGGCTTTCCCAATCGATCTTTTAGTTTCGTCTTCTCCGTAGGAGCCAGCGTTTTTTCTATGATTTTCTCCCTGTGCTCCGCTTCTGATGGACCCACCCGGGACCGGTCCAGCCTTGATCCCCTCTTCAAGTTTTTTTCCTGTAGTCAGCCCAACTCTGTATTTGGAGTTCTCTAAGATTTTATCACCTTAGGCATGCGGCAGCAGCCCCGCACACGGCCTCCGAGCCGGCTTCTTCCCTATCACCGTATTTTCCCTTCCATTTCAGGATTTTTTTTTTCGCTTGATGGACCATGACGCCGCGAATCTCTTTCGGTGATTGTGAGGTGCGACCGACCCGAGAGGGGCAGTGACAACTATGTTGGTCGCGGAGGTTATCTTCTTGTCACGCTATTTGCGCGCGACCTGCCCGATGAGGGTTCTTGGGTTGAGTTTCTCATTCCGACGCCTTCTTCCAACCATGGCGGGTGATTCCAGGGTGCTCGAGCCGTGATTCGTTGTATCCTCTACGACAAGAGCTTCAATCGCCTGGTGGGTTTATCGAAGCTCGGTTTTAGTAAGTTTGTAAAGTCATGGCCTAGATTTTTGATGAGGGTTTATTCTTGTATTCCTTCGGCTCGGGTGAGAATTTGTTCAGCGGTTACCTCCAGCAATTTCGTCTTTTTTTTCCCCATCGAGCGGTTGTGCCCTTTGGCCGGCAATTTTTTTTCTCAGGCTTTCCAGGAGCGCCTTTCCCAGTCCAACACATGCCCTTTTTCGCCGCTTCTCCTTTTGCTCTCGATAGTTTTTCTTTTTAGGCGATGTTCTTTCCATCGCACACTCTCATTTCCCCTTTAGTTTTTACAAACGTTCACTTACTGAGAAGGTTCATTCCGTTCCCCGGTATATCTTGACGATCCAGATGGCAACCTGCCGGTCGATGTCTTTTCTGCCTTCACTGCCCCGCCTTTCTCAAATTCCCTTCCCCAATCCCAAGGGGCTTCTCAGTCGTTTCCGGCCCAATTGACCGTTCTCCGTCTTAGACGTGTTAAAGGTTGAAACCTGCGGCCACGCTCGGCAAGAGTAGGAAACCCTACAAGCGCGGCTAGGACTTTTTTTTTTTCCCCTATATCAATATTTTTCCTCCCTATGTGTTTTGAGACCATATCGCTTGCCCCTGCGGCTCGCGCGCTGCGGTGTCTCCACCTTGCGAACTTTCCTCGTTTCGTTCCTTCACCACGTCGTCGCTTCTTACCTTTCCCTTGAGTCAACAAGCTCGGTTATCAGTTTTTTTTGCTTTGACGGGGCCGATCTCTCATTCTGCAGGCGGGCAGACATCGAAACCGGTCCGGTTACAAGAAGTATCTTCCTCCTATCCCCTTCGGAATGTCCTGAAAGGCTCAATTTCGGTTGGAAAAGCCTGGACATGTTTCTCTGTTTTTTTCGTGTTGAGCCATGCCTACCAACCACGCTCGATTGAGCTCTTCGAATGTTTTTCCCCCTTATATTTCGGTGTCATTAGACTATCAAGTGTTCCGTACTCCGCCCAAATTGTCCTAGGCCACAGTTCAAAATCGCCTGGCACTCTCTAACTGCTGCGGTCCCCCGCTTACCCCACTTTTATAAAAGCATCTTTGCCATAAGTGAAGACCACCCCCTCTCCAGATTCTGGGCATTCGTCCCGATATCTCCCCTCACCGTGGATTCGACAACTGTTCTGAGGAAAGGTCGTCTTTCCGAAGAACTGTATGTGCGCTCGCATTCCCCACAGCACGTACATTGGGTCTGCCGGCGCAGCTAGTGCGAACCTTCCCTATAGCTTTCGCGCGCAAAACAGGCGATCAAGCTATGACCTCGCCCCCCATGGATGGGGTTTCCGGCCACTCGGTTTTGCAACCCAATCGGATGATTTTCTGCGTGGTTTCTGCTTATTCACGGCCTCTACTATGTTCCTTCTCGACTGGTTGAATCGGTTAGTGCCCTCCCAGAATGCATGACGGTTGTCTGGCTTCGTGCTGATTCAGTCGACGTCCGGGTGATCCTCTTCGAGATTAACGAACTACTTTTACTCCTCCAAACCCCATTTTCCAGCTTATGAATCATTCTCTGCTGCTGAACGGGCCAGGGGGCTCACCGAGGCCACCTCGATATTATTTCATTTTTCCCTCCTATAGAAGATCCCATGCTTCTTTACCTCTGAGCGCGCGGGACGGCCCATCATGACTTCGAGTAAATCAAGGGCCTAGGCACTGTCGGCACAACGCCACCATTCAGTAGTAACAAGAACACCCCGACTAGTCTTACTATGCTGAAGTTCTGCATACAAATGCGATCAAACACTTGGTTGTCTCCTCGGAAAGGGAATACCCTCCCCTCCGGCCACAGAAGATCATCCGGCGGTTCTTATTATACTTCTGCTAAGTGCTCGGCGCAGCGGGAATGTCAGATTCATGATACACCCAATCACTCCCAAGACGCTTCTCCGGAACGCCCTGGCCAAGTTCTTCTTTTTTTTTCTTGCTTCCCCTGGCACCGCGTTTTCCTGTTCAGACATGGTTGCCAGGGTCGGCTACGTTTTTTTTTAGTATCAGATACTACCAGACTTTCCTCGTTAACGACGAGCTGTTCATCTCCTAAATAGCGCTGAAAATCTTTTTATAGTAGTCCTGCGGCAGCCGATTTGTCCTTTTTCCATACTTCAGGCCGGCGCGTCCGCCCCTGATTCCAGCCCCACATTTCGCGAGAATGCTCTACTCTGACTACTTCGCGCCATTGAAGAATGCTCCCCTCAGCACCGCAGGCTGGCAGCGGACTTCCCCGACACGAAGTAGCTTTGTAGAGCTCTGTCTTCCTGCTGGCAGCCTACGAATCTTTTATGTTCGCATCTGATGGCCGTTTCTCCAGATACCCTCCGCTCGCCGGGGCTCTCGAGTGAATCTGCCGCCGTCTTTCTTTGTAGAATGCAAAGTTATAGAGCGTCCTCACCGTTTTTCCCCTATCTCGCCGGCCCCGACCTTGGATATCGAGCATCGACGTGCTCCTCCACCTGCAGTTCTCTCTTTTGACCGCCAATACATCTGAATAGTGCTTTTTTTTAGGGGCCTTTCGCCTCAATTCGATGCACGCAGTCCACGATGCTGCGCAGCGCTTCGGTTTGCCTGCGCACCCCCGGTTTGCCGAGAATCCGATAGTTTATCGAGTCAGCACCTTCTTGGTCCATGGATTGGAGAGTGCGGAAGCTCGCAGCTTTTAGATTCATTCTATATGCTCCCGAAGGGCCTCAGTTAGTTCACTCAATGGGGGTATCACATCCCACAATTTAGAAGAGCAGTATGTGCCTTTTTTGGGGTAAAGACGCCGCCTCGAATTGTAATCATAAAGTTATTCCGAGGTACTCGGTCCCTGCAGTACGAGTTCACTTTTCCCTTGCGGATTGTGAATCGGAACCTCCTGCGACTGGCTGACCGGAGCTTCTATCTGAAAGCCTGAAAGAAACTTTTCAAACGATCCTAGAATCTTGACGTCCTTCGCCCCAAATATGATGCCAAAGACTTCAAGCCCTAATTGAGAATGCTTCGCTAAAACTGCGAACTCTCTTATATCTATATATTGTACTTTCCATCTAAGTTGTGCGATTTCCTCTATTTCTCTTCTTCCGCCTATTTTAGCTTTCCGGTTGAATGTATACGCTTGGCCGGAAAAGGTGTTTTAATCATAGGGTAGTGACCTAGTGCGGCTTATAAGAGTGCGCTTGTCATCCTAGATTTAATTTTTGTTCCGAGGGCTATGCGTTGGTTGGCTTTTCGTTCACTCACGCCGGTCAGTCGTCGATTGAGAGTCTGATCGTTTTCGCATCCAACGTGCAACCAATGAAGTTTTATAAGCGTCGGGATGATTCCGTTTTTCCTCTTTGACTTTATGACCCCTCACAGTTGCGGCAGTTAGTGTGGTAGATTTTTTTCCGATTGCAAGTTTGAGTGCTCTTTTTTTCTTGGTCTTTAGCTCTGCATGGAGACTGGTGTGAAGCGACACTTCCTCCCTTCGTCATCCTCCCTTGTTGGTGTGTGTTTATGCCTGACCAAGTCTGAGTGGACTGAGGTCCTAGCGCCTACAGGCCAGTGTATGCTTGTAAAATGGGAGTGCAGATATTCCCTACTCGTACGTCCTGCTCGGACCACTCAGAGCGAGCTCTCTCATCACATCCTCTTTTTTTCCAGTCCACACGCGCAGACGCCACGTTTGTGTTGCAAGTGCTGCCTCCTCGGCCAGCAGCGGTTAGATTGAAGATTTGATTCGTATGCCGTCCATCTGCTCACGATGCGATGTCATTCGGCGCGAAGACAGAGAGCTTCTGCTTTTTTCCGACTCTTATTTTCCCGTCCCCCTCCTAGGTAGAGCTGTCTGTACAGGTAGGGGCGGCGCACTCTTGTCGTTCGGGTACCAGGTAGCAGATGCTGCGGAATGGTCCCCCCTCAGATTCCTAAAGGCTTCTTCTCGTAGCGCCAGCCAGTCGAGCGCGGCAGTGTGATCGGCCCAGAATAGAATGACGCCCTCCCTAGCAGACCTCTTCTTTCTTTTTTTTCTTCCCTCACCTGCTACGCTCGGACCCGTTGCCCACGGCCCGTCTTTTGCAGCCAGTTAGCTTCCCCTACTGTGGGCGACGTTCGCATCCATTCTTTCATCTCTTCCTTCTCAGGGTGTGTTTGTCTCTGTGCGCGGGGAGTTTAGTGTTTTATTTGTGGTTGTGGGGGTTGGGAAAGGAGGGGACTTTCCTCCGGTCCTTCCGATTTGTGCACGGCTGCAAGCCCTTCTAGAACTCCGGTGTTTTTAGGCAATCGTCTTTGCAGATTTGAACCCGCGTTTTTTGGCGCTAGGTGTTTTTTATTTTGTTGATCATCAGTCTTCCGCGACTTGGCACTCACACATGATGAAGTTTCCAGTTTTGCCGAGCACCACCCCGATCGTTGTCCCTGGTCCGATCGGATTCTATTGGTTGTGGTTAGAAAATTGCAGCCAGCGGCCCCCCGAGCAGTCGCAGATGATCCTACAGACCAGCTTTTCTGGTATGATTTTTTTTTTTCTTTCTTCCCAGGTACATTACTCCTTTCACATTGTCCATCCTCCAAAGCACAAGAACCTTTTGATACAGAGAGGATTGTAGCGCCTTTGCGCGTTAGTCAAGGGCTCATTTTGTCATGTTCTCTTTTATTTTTTTTCTAATTGAGTTCCCTGGCGTTCCTCTACAGTACCCGTTGTTTCCGACGTTCCGCAGCCATTCCCAGAGCCCCGTCTTAACAGTGCTTCGTCTCGCCACTGGGCGCGTCACTCGAATATTTCGATGGTTTTCTCTGCCGACTTATCGAGTAACCCCCTTTCGCAAATGACCACCCTTTCCCGTCCATCTCAACGGTTGTAGCGTCAGCACGCACCTGCGTGTCTCGCAGGCTGGATAACCTCGTTCTTCCCTTCTATGCAAGTATCCCCCCCCCCCCCCCTTCCCTTTCGTCGGAGGTCGTTTTTTTGAGAAAGATACGCTCGCCGGCGCCCCTTCGTGGCGCATTCCTCGGTTTCAAGCATCCGCCGGCAAAAATCATCTTGTAGGGTGTGATTTTTTGCAGCCCCCCGAGACGGGGGTTTTCCCGGAACAGATTTTTTTCTTAGCTGCTCGCTGTGTCACGATTGCCCGCGCGACCGCGCATGAGTTTCCGGTTGAGTCTTATCTTCTTTTTACGCCGGCCACCCCCCCCATTTCTCCCCGTCCGTGAATTCCCGGGCTTCGATCGCAGACCAGTGCTTCGGTTTCACTTTCCGTGACCCCAAGAGCCAGGTGGAGAAATCCAGACCGTGAGGTGTGCTCTGTTTTTTTAATACTGCGCCTGTGACCTCTATGGCGGTGATGTTGTATTCGTCTGGCACCCCTGCTCTTCGTCTTTGAGAGATTTAGCGGGTTCTACTAGCAAGTGTCTATTAAATGCGATGTGACGCTGTGGGTTTTTGAGGAATTGGGCGAGATCGCAGGTGCCAGGATCTAACATTCCCCCCCGTCACCATGATTAATTTTCTCCTACAGAAGACTTCTTCAACTTCGTTTTTCGGTTCGCGCGGGTACGTCGAACCAGCTATGCCCCTTGAAGGATTGGCCCCCTTTCCTGAAGCGGCTTTCAAATTAATTCGACCCGGGTTAGATTTAGTTGCGCTCCCGTTGCCGCCCGTTAGATTTTTGGTCTCCTTTCTGACAGATTCTCTTATCTTACGCACGCACAGTTCCAAGCTGCTCTCTTTCCCGTCGCTGTGGTGGCATGGGAAAGTAGGACTTGTGCGACGACTTTGCCGGGACCCTACCCGCGGCCCTTCCGGACGTAAGAGATTTCGACAGTGCTCCTAAAGCGCGGCGAGGAAAAGAACCTCTCTTTCCTCTTGGGGAGAATCCTCCCTTTTTTTTTAGCGCTCGCTTTTTCTGGCATCAGCCGCGCTGGAGCTGTCGAAATCCGTTGTAGTGACTACCACGTCGCGTATCCTCTGCGTCGTTCTGTTTCTCCCCCCCCAGCGCTTTGAAGATCTTTTTTAATCTTGGTTTTTCCTTCGCCCTGATTGCTCGAAGCTGCGGCAGGCAGCAATCAACAACGGCGTTGCAACAAAGCTTTGACGCACATATACACTTGCGAATGCATGACCGGACTCATTATTTTTTTTCACCTCCTTCCTTGTTCGCTTTTTCTCTTTCTCCATGCTGACGAACAAACTCTTCGCACTCTTCGATTCGTCGACCTCCCTGTTGTTGGACTTTCGTCTTCCCTTTTTCTCCGGCGACTTCGCCAAAATTGCCGCGGGCCCGTGCGCATGGCGAGCGACACGGCTTGCTCTCCCCCCCCTGATTTTAAACCCCTTTTTCTCCTCGAGTGTTTCTCGAGGAATACCATCACCGGTTCCTAGGGGCCCCCCGATGCTCGTGCAAGTAGCACCCCCCATTCACGGGATTTTCCTCCTGTCTATTGTCGTTTTTCCCCCCTTTTTATCACAAGCCTTGCGGCTTCGCACCCGGACTCACGCTATGTGTGCCGGTCAGAAGGTAGAATTCGAACCACCTTCCCCTTTTCCCCTCCTCCTTTCTCTGTCACGGCAGCTTTGTCAAGAGATTCCGCGACCCCATTGCTGAACGTGCAACTACTTTGCGGCTGCAAACCACCTTTCCACAGAAACTCTTTCTTTTGGCTCTTTTTTTTTTAGTCCATCCGACGGCTACTCTTTCGCCGTGCGGCCGGTACCCCCCCGCCCGAACCTCATCCCAGGTTTTGTTTCGCCTTTTCTGTTGCCTTCCGATCTGTTATCCAGGCTTCGAGATCCGAGTTGCGGATGAAATTCCCCCCCCCCCCACAAGTTGAAGATTTCCTATTCCTTTTTTTTCTTCCTTCGTGTTCCATTCGACTGCTTCCACCGAGACCCGCCCTCGGTTCCTCCGGTTCCTGAAGAAGCATCATCTTCGGCGAGGACCCTCTTCGGTAACCTTTGTTCTTGTCAAACAACGTTACTTCGAGACCGGCAGGGCCCCCAGAGACATTCTTCCCCCCCCCCCCACTTCACATAGGATTATGACAGCACCACAATGCGAGGGAAAGGGACCTGAGATGAACTTCGCCTCCCTCCGCTGTCTTAAACCACGTTTTTGTCTTTCATCGGATTTTTCAACCTCTACTTTGAGGCAAGCAGATCATCGTTGGTTTCTTTTCTGAAGACTTCTTCCCCTTCCCACTGCTGTTCGTTCAAGCTGTTGCTGCGCTCTGTGCTGACCCCAAACCTCCGCCGCGTCAGGCGAAAGCCCCCTCTGCTTTTCTTTCTTCCCACCCCCTAAGTTTCCCACTCCTTGTCGTGCCCGTCTCTGTTAACTGAGTGATACTACCGAGCAACATTTTCCCACACTGAAGCGTCTTCTTCTCCCTCGTCTATACGTTGGGATCCCAACTCGGCAAAGTCGTTCGAGGCATGGCTTCAGAGCTGAAATAACCCGATCCCTTCGTCCCCTCACCATTCCCCTTACCTATTCCCCCCCCGATGATTCCGACAGCGCTGCCGCTGAACGTTCGTAAGCTTCCGGATTACCTCCTCCCCCCCCCTTCCCAAGGCTCTCTTTTCCTAAGCCGCCGGCCCTTTTTGTCGCTCTAGGTTGCCGGTCGGATGCCTCTACCGACGAAGGATGCGCTTCGATGGTAGGTCCTTCCCTCTTTTGGTCTCGCTCCCCTATAAACTCCTCTCTCATCCGGGCGCGAAGGATCGTTAATTAATCTTTGCGGACCCCTCCATTTTTTCTCATCCTGCTGCTTACTTGACATACCAGACATATATGAGCCCCCCACTTGCAGAAATAATAGCACCTCCCTAGCCTAGACCCATTCCTCTCTTGATAATTCTCTCCTAATGGCGCCAAACTGATACGGCGAGGAAGTCCTCGCTAGAATTCCCCTCCTTCAATCCCCAGTCCCCCAGCTGAGGGACCTGAGAACTTTTCATAAGGTTCCACCCGGGGACAGACCCTTCCTCTTGTAAGCCTTCTTGTTTGAGTCGTCAATGCAAGATTAGAGGAGGCCCCGTGGGACCCGAGATCCGCTCAAGGGCTCTCCCGAGCCCTTTTGTCGGTACCCTGCTGAGACTGCGCCCAGAAGGGACCGAAGCTCAACTTTACACGCATGTCGTGGTCGCCCTCCCCCCACGCTTTTCTTTCTTCTTGTTCGGCAACGTCAGAGAGCTCACGTCCCCCCCTTCTCAAGTTTTCTGTAATGAGGTCATCGGACTTCGCGGGCGTTCAATCTCCTGTATTGTTGTCTCCTCCTATTGCTCCCTTTTCGTCACCCTGGCTTCTGCACCGCGCTGGAACCTCGTAAGTAAAGAGGTCCTCCTTGCCATCTGCTGATCCAGATGATGAAGCCGGTTCCCGACCTACCGGAGGATTGATGCACAGCAGACTCTCCAAGGTTAATGTACCTCGCGGAAGAGATTCCGGACAGTGGTTGGGGGGTGGTATTCCGAGTACCGGTTTCTTCCTGTGCTGCGTCCAGTTCATTAATTAGAAGGATGTGTCTTTTCCCTTTTGTCCTAATAATAGGGCTTCCTCTTTTTGAGTTTCCCGGCTTCCCGTGTCCTTGGCAGAGTTGAAAGGCCTTTCTTTCCTGTTTCCTCCCCTAATCCCCCCTTTTCCCTCACCCTCCTTCCTCCTCTATTCGCACAAGCAGGCCCTCTTGACCCTCCCCCTTCTTCGCCGAGTACTAGCAATGCCCTATTTCCTCCCTTTTCTGATCTGACACTGCTCACGGGCGTTTTCCACTGAGAGATGAGAGTTGGTTTTCTGTCTCCCCCCCCACAATTCTTTTTTCTTTTTCAGTACCTTAGGCCGGTCGTCGAAGCTCATCTCTCTCCCCCCTGTGAGCTTCCTGATCTTCCGCCTAGAGGACGCAGCTTTAACAATAGCTCTTTCTTCTTAGATTTTCCCACCCCTTTAGTAAGAGAGATGACCCCCGGTTTAAGTTTTTTTCAGCAGACCTCTCTCCCGTCCTTTCCTGGAGCTAGTGCCGATCGACTGATATCTCGAGGCCCCCTTCCATAGCCCCTATTCACTCTTTCTATCCATTATTCGATGACAGCAGTGTTCGAATGTTAAGGATTTTTTCTTCTATGTAGAGATGTCCCTGCCCTTCCCTTGGCCTTTGCATCCGTTATTGAGGTCATTGCCGTAGCGCATGCCTTGGATACCTCCTTTCCTTTCATTACCTCCCTCTCATCTTCTCCTACCTTCATTCGAGCCATTCCTGATCGGTCGCCGTACCATCTCCTCTCCCCTCGCTCTCACCCCGTTCTTTTCGACTTGCCCTCACCTGAAAGAAAGAGCGATAAACTTTTCAGTCTTTAGGTTTTTGAGCCGTGACAACCTTTTTCCTTTGATACTTCCCATTTTTCTTCCTTCCGGTAATGATGGTTCCCTATCTTCGGCTATCAGTTGGCTTTAAGGCGACTTTCCCTTAATCCTTTTCCGTTTTTTTTTTCACCCCAGGTGATATTTTTCCAGCCTAGCCCCTCGAAACTCCGTTTCTGAGTTTTACCCGTTTCCTTTCTTCTCGACTTCCCCCTTATCGTAGTTCCCCCTGATTTTTTCGTTCTTTTTCTGCATCCGTTCCGCGCTGTTTCCAATAACATGATTGAACCTTCCTTTCCTTCACCCAACCTCCAGACTATTCCTTTAGTAATGATCTTCTTTCGGCTTTGTTTTTGTGCCTCCCTTCCCCGGATCTCCCCCATCAGGCACTCTCGCCCAGCTTTTCTCAGAAGTTGATACTCCTCCAAGTTATGATGCTTTCCGTACGCGAGGTATCAGGTCAATCCCCCCCCCCCAGTGTTTTCTCCCCCTCCTCCTTGATTTTTTCTCTCCCTACCTCTCTCTTCTTGGCACTCGCGGTTTCTGTTCTCGTGACTTTTTTCGTTGGGATGACAGTCCCTTTACATTTTCCCTTTTCTCATAATTCCCTTTCACTTTGTTTCCTCTTTCACATCTTCAATCTGGCTCTATCTTCTTCCCTTGGACTGATATGGGGTTAGTAACTCCCCCTCTTTATATGGTTTTCTCCCCCCTTTCCCTCCCTCACCTCTGCCCCCAGGTAGAACGGCCACATTTTTCAGCTTTCACGTTTTGGTTGTATGCGTAGCAAGACCCTCTTCTTTCTCTCTCAATTTTTTCTTCCCCCCCCCCTTCTTCGAGTCCCTCTCCCCCAGCATTTCTCCCCAGAATCATGATTTCTTCTGGAGGGTACCGACCCTCCTTCTCTGAGAATCTTCTTCGTAGATTATGGTCCTCCTCCCCCAGTACTCTCCCCTTTTTTTCCCAATCTTTAGGTTATTGGGTGAAGATAGGATTTTCCTGTCAAGTACTACCTCGATTTTTCTACTCCTTCCTTTCTCTTTATCACTCTGCCTGAGCGCTGCCTATTGAGTAATGGTTCTCAATTTCCCGTACGCAGCCCTTCCCCCTTTCCTTCGTGTCTCTTTTGCGAGAGAACCCCTTTTCCCCTTCTTTCTTTTTTAGCCCCAAAGTAGTCCATTTCTCCTACCACCAGTTCCGACGGTGATGTTTCTAATCCCTGTTGAAGTCCTCAGGACTCTTTATCTCTGGATGATCCTTGATGTTGTTCTTCCGCCTCGACCCCTTCTCTTGAGCAATTGTTTCATCTTTTTCTCCCTCCCCCCAGTCCTTTTTTCAGTATCTCCAGGAGGTCGATTTTTTTTTCGCGGCAATTTGGTCTAGTTTCCTGAATGAGCTTCCGGGACCTTTTTTCCTGGACCCACTCCCCCTCCTGTAGCCTCCTTGACCTCTCTGAGAATACCCTCCTTTCAGTTTGTATCTGCACCTGGGCTTTCCCTAGCCACTTTCCCCCTTTCCCCTTTCCTTGATTTTTTTCCAAAAGGTAACTTACTTCTTTTTCTACCTCGAAAAATTTCCTTCTTTGCCTGACCCCCCCAATTGTGCCCACGCGTTTCGATTTCCTTCCCCCTTCCCCTTCGGCTCCCTTCCCCTAACCTCCCTTCAGATTTTCCCCTTCCCCCCAGTAGATGGGGGACGTCCCTTGTTTCCAGAGTCTTCATTCTCCGTGGTTTTCCCTTTTCCCTACCCGGGCCCCAATTTCCCTTGAAGCACTTTTAACTACAAGCTCTTCGAGGAAGTCCTCCTCCTTTTCTTTT
>Ga0179593_1422607_pt1 | contig 13102 bp, 9 predicted proteins | sample CZODoug2_1_08_16_FD_185931 | JGI IMG/M metagenome (GOLD analysis project Ga0179593, IMG submission 185931) | Vadose zone soil fungal communities from Angelo Coast Range Reserve, California, USA - CZODoug2_1_08_16fungal (PacBio error correction) | ecosystem: Environmental > Terrestrial > Soil >... | reverse complement strand
CCTGTAAGTCCCCCTTGCAGGCCAAATTCTTTTTCGCGCCGGTCCTTCGTTTCGCGTTCTTGCATACTGGCTTTTCTTGTTTTTGTTTTGCTTCTCGTCTTTTTTTTTGCTCATTACTGCTTTGATCAGATGGGAGCCCTTGTCTATCGTTCTTTGCGCTTGCACCGCTGGTTTTGTTTGGTTGGGTCCCCTTTCATCGGAGTGTTCGTGAGAGAGAAATAGGTTTGTTACGCCCGTTTCCCGTTTACTCCTCTCTTTCCATGCTGAGTTTTTATGTGCGGATCGGAGTATCTCGCCTCCCCAGTGTGTACCCCGCACGAGTGATGTGGCGTGAAGTCCGCTAGTTGTTTTGGTTTGCTTCTGTTGCGTAATTCTGTCCCGCCCGCCGATTCCCTTAGTGAGAGGCTTTTTTTCTCGTAGGGTGATGTGGCAACGCATGCGCTTGTGTTTTGCGCTAAGAGCCCAACTTTGTCCATCCAGTTATCCGCTTACCATGCGGGAGATTTGAACCGTTGAGCGATGATCTGGCGCATCGCCCTTTTCAACCTTTTGCGATCTGAGAGCGGCTCTCCGTGCCCGGACTGCTCTTTGTGCACCGATCGAGTTTTTTTTGAAGGACCTAGTAATTATTTCCGTCCCTGCTCCCTAGCCAGACGTTGCTGGAATGCCGCAATCGTCTACTGTTTTTCTCGCACTTAACTGGCCGCCCTCTACAGGTTAGTGGTTTTTTTAGAGGCCGTCGCCTTTGTTTCCGTCGTTCGCTGAAGCCCCTTCTGTACTACCGGTTGAGGCGGCAGGCCCCCCGCCTTTTCCCTGTTTCGGGGTGCCTTCATTTTTTTCTTCGGCCTCTCGATGTGAACAGAGAATGGTCTTTGGGTTTTAAATTGTGTCGGTCGCGGCGGCTATGTCATATCTCTCGTAATGGTGCGATTGACGCGAGCTAGACTCCGTGTTCCAGCTTCTTTGGATAGGCGGGTCATCGGGGGGGGGGGGGAGTAGAGTGGGTTTAGTTCTAATCTGCGGCACATGGTGTTTGCGGAAGGAGGCGAATATTTGTTTGACCATCCAATTCCCCAAAGATATCCCTCCCTTAAACCCTCGAACCAGTTATAACTTAGTTTGGTAGAAGAAATCTCATTTCAACTCCCCCCCCCGCTTCTTGTGTATTTGACTGCCTGGGGGATCGACGTTTGTCCGGAGTGACATATTGGTTATCTGCAGTCTTGTCCCGACGCTCGTTATAATGAGCTCTTGAGTACGAAACACTCTAGACACGTCTCTGTTCCACTCCGTTCGTCTGTAAACCCAACTTCAACCGCCGATCCGACCACATTCCTCCCTTTACTTTCCACAGTGTCCCAGCTTCTCGTGCTCACAGTCTCGGAATATCTTCTCCGCGGCCCATCATCCCTCAAATCCTTTTCACCGCCTCTAGTCTTCCTGAGGTAACGCTATTCGTTGCGCCCCTTTTCTGATAATATTCCTTTTCTTCGCGCTCTGAAGGTTTTATGGGCCTTGGATCGGACACGTGAGTTAAACTGTCTGGCGGAGACTTTTCCCGACACCCCTTTTTTCTCCGGAACTGACTGCCCGTCCGCGCTCCGTTTCTTTCCCCAACCCACCCTTTCGCCTGGGTGGTTTTGAGAAGGTTACTTGCTCCCCTACCGGGTAGGAGGGATATGCCGTTAGGAATTTTTCGTTCTCGGGGAGGCCACTGTACTTTTATGCCAAATGTTTTTCCGGTTGCATTCTTGTAGGGTCCCCCTTAGCCACATTCAAGCAACGGTGCCTTGTGGGCACAGCGCCATGTCTGATGATCTCTTCGCTCGGGACCGTCGGGTAGAGGGCACCGGTCCTTCCAACGCGGTGCGTACAAAAGGTTTCTCCATGTGGGTAGTGCGAGTATGGAGCCCCGGTCGCCAGTAGACCCACCCCCCTGCCCGCCAGCTTCGTTCCCCAATACCACTTTAAAGAGAGCGTATCGTCAACCGGCCCGCCCTTCGTGGGAGCTCGATGCCGGCGATGGCCCGTTATATTTTTGCTCTTTTGTCCCTGTCCCCCGCTCTGCCGATGCTCCCCCACACGATCACCAGGTCTGACAGACGTGATTATTTCAATCGAGTTGGTTTTTTTTTTTGGCTTAGTCGTCTTGCTTCTTCTCGTATCCGCCAATAGGGAGAAAATTTTCTGCGTTCCTTTGCCCTTCAGGTTTCCCCCCACTCGTGCCCCCTCTGAACGTGCAGCGTAGCAACCGCCTCTTCTTTCTAGGGTAAGACTTGATCCTCTCTTTGTTGGTCCCTCCACCTCTTCAGCGCAAGCTTCGCCCCGATTAGTCCTCTTTCTTTCCCTTTTGTCATCCCTCTCTCGAACCACCTTGCATGTAGTTAAACGTTGCACTTCTCGCTTTAATAGTGACTGCGTTGATTTTTTCCGTGCGGCCCCCGAGAACTCCTTCGGCCTTTTTCCCAAGAGAGGGGGTCTCCGACTTCTCTGCCCCCTCAGACACGACGTTGCCTTTAATGTTCTCCGGCGCGGTTTTTTCCGTAGACGTCGCTCTAACGTACCACTGATTCGTCCCTTGGAAGAAGGCGGACAGCCGAACTTTCTTCGTGTGCCCTTCGCTTTTTTTCCTATTTGACTCATGTACCAATGCTGTGGTGTTGAATTTTTTCCTCCTAAGATTTAACTTTACGGGCCGTCTTGAAAACTTGTATTCCTTTGCCAGCGGATTTTCGGCAAGCTCCTGAAGAAGTTGAATCTGCAATGAATATCCACTAGCTTCTTCCTACTTTCCCCGGACTATCTTGATAGGCGCATGTCGGAGGTTACCCGGTAATCCTTTTTTTTCCTAGAATTGCGTGACGTGTTCTTTTTCCTTTCGACTCTCCCCTACGCTCTCGATTATCAAGCAATCGCGCGGACCCTTTTTTGCAAACTGCCGGTTGATTTTTCGTCTCCGTGAGTTACGAAATGACCGATTGTTTAGTGATGCTCCTGACGTAAAGTTTATCTGTGATCATGCTGCCTTCTTGGAAATCCTCTGTTTTACAACGGCGTTCTGATTTGTTTTACATCACTCCCCCTTCCCCCCTTGCTCCCATCTTCCCTCCAAGCCATAGTTTTTGATGATATGGGACTCACAATTTTCTACGTTTTTTTCCTCGCGCTTAATTGTTTCCTCACAGTCGTGAGCCTGTCTCGATAGAAAGACTTTCAATGCTCGACTGCTTGAAATGTTCCTAAAGCCAAGTATTACGCCGATCTGTCCTCACTCCTCTCCCGCTGTCCGCTCGTTCAAATCCGGTAGTGATAACGGGAAGGCGTCGAGCTCGGCATATCTTTTTCGGTTTGAAGTTCAATGATCCAACTTTATACAACGCAGGATGGTGACGCCGCAGTACCCTTCGACGTCCGTGGTCTCGTCTTCTTCTTCCATCGGGTACCTCCCGATTAATTTATTCGTGAGAACCTGCGCCCTTTGACTAGTTGCCGTGTCCCTCTCCCATCCCACGTTTTGCCGTCATCCGTCGTGCTAGAGCCCGCGTGACGCGGCCCTCCCCCCCAGGTCCCCCTAGGTTTTGCGACACACTTGACGGCTTCTGCCAGTTATTTGCAGGACCTTGGGAAGAAGTATTTCCTACCAAGATGGCCCCTTGCGGTCTTTCGTTTTTTCATAAGGATAGTCCGAAGACAAGTCGCGTGTTTGGGTCCCCGTCCCCCCTTTTTACTGAATTCAAGCTTCATTTCACCCCCTTGCCCTGACATTGAGTTTGGCGTTGTATATTAAATTTTGTAGGTTATGAAACGGGCTGCAGCGACTGACTTGCCAGAAACTGGGTGGTTGGGGCGGACTGATTATTTTCTCTGTTTTCTTCTTTGCACCCCTTTTGATTTTCACCTATTGGAAAGTGAAGCAATTCAGAGAACGCCCAATCCATTTCCCCAGCCCCCCTCCAGTGGTTATTCCCCCTGGCGTCCCACCAACAACTAATGGGCTTCCCCCTTTGTGCGCCAGACTCCCCTTGGTGTCAGCTTTTTAGGCTTTTACCCCCTCTCCTTCGGAAGGTCCACACTCCTGCCAATCGCCCGGCCATCACTAATTCCGGGATGTGCTGTGAAGAGCGGTTACCATCTTTAAATTTGCCACCTTTCCCCCGAAACCCACACGACACAGACTCTTTGCTCTGTAGCGGTCGACCCACGATCGAACGTTGTCTATAAGGTTCTCTATTTTTTGCCCTGTGCCCTCCCTTCTACCATGGCTCTTTTCCCCCCTGAGTAGAAGGCTTTCGAACTGTTCGTCCTTATCTTCTTCCTTCCGTCATGAGTGAGCTTTCCTTCTTCCAGGACGCAATTCCTCCGGTTGCGATGCAGAAAGGAATCGTTCTTTCCTTTCCCTTCGCCCCATGTCAGTGTCTTGCAGAAACCGACTTTGCCTACGTGAGCTCATATGCCCCTTTCCTAACGTCCCATCTAAAAGAAACTCTTTCACTCACCACGTCCCTGCTTTTTTATACGAAGAGCTTTTTTCCCCGTATCCCAATTTCCTGACTGTGAAGATTGTATCGGGGATCGTTTTCACAAGACTGCCCCCTCCAGCTTCTCCACTATTTTTTCCTCCGACGGATTTTTCTTTAGTTCCCAGTTGCTTTACCTAGGGTTTCCTCTGACCATCCTGCCACCACCGCCTCTACAACCTATTTGCATGCACGTTTAGTCTGTCGTAGAGGACTCCGTACGCCTGGCCTGCGGATCAGGCATATTTTCCTACCCCTTCTTTCACCATCGCCAGTCCCGTAATCTTGAATTCGGCTTTACGCCCAGCCACATTGACCTGAGCAATCGACCGATCCTCAACCTCAACACGCCGCGCGCCTGTTTCTTATACTGACGAAACAAATTTCGATTCCCCCCCGCCCCCAGAAAAGAGTTCTTCTTATGCTCAGTTCATAAAATCTCACAACCCACTGTGCTCCCTTTGTATCATTTTTCCCCCCTGTTTTTTAACGCATTACCCCCTCGCCAGTGTTGGTCGCGCCTACCCCATACTTTCCGCCCGGCCCCCGCAGTGGCAATTGACTTCTCGCGGACCCAGAGGTGTTCCAGCCTCGCTCGCCGGCTCCTTTCGTGGCCCTAAAGCAACTGTTTTGCAACGATAACCCTTTCGGGCTTTCGAGCGCAGAAGGTGACCCTGAGTTCCCGTACAGTCCCTGCCCCTCATGGTCTACGAGGCACCCAAAGGATCCCGTGACCGCCTCTTTCTACAGTAATTTGGCGAATCCATTTCGCTACCCATCACTCTCGTCCCACATTTCGCTCCCTCCACTGGAATTTTGTGCTTCCCCCACCCTTTCCGCTCGAACAAAATGTTCAAACGGATCTAATGTTCTCCGCCTCTTTGATTTCTCCCCGTTTTCATTTTTTTTTACCGATTCAATGGAACAGGATGCCTTGCCTGTTTTGTTTTCGGATCTACTAATTGACCCCCAAAAGGGTGTTGCCCATACTATCCCCAACGCCCCGCCGCTGTCCCCAAGTCGACCGGCAGCTGTCGACCATCCGAATCCCACCTCACAGGCGACCGCAAGCCGCCTCCCAGTCGAGGTTTCTCGCTCCCGCCCCGCAGGCCTCCGCCGTTGTCTACTCCGAGTTCAAACAAGGTTCTCTTAATCCGTTTTTCGGTACCCTTTAACGCTTGATCTTCGGATCCTTTCCGTTCTTGTCACGACCGATCCCCAATTGCATTGGAATAATAGACCCCTCCCTACATTCCTATTTTCTGTCCCCCCCTCATCCTCCTCCCCCTGATCGGGCTATCCTTTTTTCAGACCCGGCTTGAAGGTGATCTCGGCTCTTCTGACCCCCTTTCTTGCAGTAACTGTTCCACGGCCTCAGTTTTGTGTCCATGCCCCCCCCATCTAAAGCGACAGGGTGCTTGTTTCTTTTTTCACCTCGATATCCCACTTTTCCTTCTACATAAGTTGTTTGTTTAGTCAGATAAGCGCTTTCACAACCCGTCGCATTTCCGGTGCTATATTTTTCTCTTTACTTCCAGCCTTCCTGAGTTGACCAGGTTGCCCTTTTATTCTTTATGATCCTTTCTTCTACTCAACCCTTTTGAGTTTAGCAATATTTCTGAGGATGCGTTTTATTCAACCTTCTGTTTCTTCTTTTTTTTTTACTCTTTTTTATCCCCCGTGGAGCTTCGACCCGGAACTGAACCGATAAGATAGCAAGACCTCTCCTCCTGCATCTCTCCTTATGCCCGTGTAGCTGTGTTCTTTATGTCCCGTAAAGTCTCGAGGCTTTTTCTCATTTCATCCACCATCGGGGGAGTCGCTTTGACGTTTAATTTATAAGTCCTTGCTTTCGTAGAGAGAGGCACGTGAAGCAGACCGATCTGTTTATTTTTCCCCTACGCCCCATCGAGACTTGGCTCTTGCTTTCGTAGGTGAACGCCGTTCCGTTGAACTTGATTCATTTGTCCATCACTAGATTTCTCGATGACAGTGGTACCCCCCCCTCTTGAGCCATTGACCTCTTTTCCCTCGAGCACTGACGATCGGTCCTGATGATACGTTTTGTTTTCTTCATAACAGTGATGATTCTACTTGAAGCTTTTGTGGCGTCCTGCCTGTTGGTGCCATGCGAGACCCTGGTCGTTTGGTATAGTTGATCATTTCTCTCCTTTTCTCGTCCCACTCTCCCTACATTCTTTCAACTCTTTGTCCACTGTGTAGTTCGATACATTCAGTTCTTGAGTGTTTTGGTCGCGTAACATTAGTTTGCCCCTTCTTTTGCCGTTTCTGTCTACCAAAATGGTCTCAAAACCTCCTGCCAAAATTCCCTAGCCCTGTCTTTTTTCGTAGGTAGGCGGCCACGCGTTTTAGGCTGAACCTCTTCGTGTAAGATTCATTCCCACTGTTGCATTCATAAACACTGGCCTGTGTTACCCGTTAGAGCTCTTTTCGACAGAATTCTGTCAATTTTCGTGTATGCTGTTCAGCTTTGTTCGATTGTATTTATATTATGTCGCCCTGAACCGGAGAAGCATTTTTGACGTCTTTTGCCGTTACGTAGGGGCCCAATGTGGCGTGGACCATGTTATGCTTCCGTCTCCAGGGAGGCCCTTATCGAATCCAAACCCTTTCCGTAGTGTCCAATCGGACCGGTGTGTCGGTTATCCCGATGACTCGGCCGTTTCTGCCTGTGCGGTTGCAATGTAATGCAGCGAAGTGTCTTTCGGTTGTGTTTACTAGTACTCTACTCTTTCCAAGTTTTCCCCCACTTTTACCCCTTTGACTCCGGGTTTTGGCTTGGTAGCGGTTGTTTGTTCCTTAGGCCTCTGCTTTCTATTGGATCTACATGTTAGAAGTTGTCCTGTTAGAATTCCCCTAAGTTTAATTGTCCTTCTTTTGCTATCCTTGAGTCTTTTATCTCACACTTCAGTACACCCCCGAAGTCCCTACTCTTTTTCTCTCGGCTGGAACTCCCCCCTTCCGACACTTGATTATTCTCGATTCTACAGTACGCGGATCAGCTGAACTCCCTAACTTTTTTTTCAGTGTACCTCCCAACTCTGTCTCTTATCGTACCCACGGTCCTAGCCTGGGCTCACGGGTTTTCTGACAGGTTTATTCACGGACGTAGGGCTGTGACCGTGTTAGTTTTTTCACCCGGTAACTTAGAGATTGCTTTTGATTGTCTTCCTGCACCGTTTTTTTTAAACTTGTGGATGGCGGTGGCCCATTAGAAGGTGAAGCGACGGATTTTCCCCCACATTACCATCCTCTTGGACCTATGAGGTGCTCTTTGCGAATTGGTCCACCTTGTTTCGACATGATTTCAGTAGCCGTGTTTTGTGCTGTTGCGGGTATTTTGCGTTCTTACTTCACTTCAGCCGGGAGCCTATGTTCCGAATGCACCCTGTGTCATAAAGTCCACATGCTTGTTGAGTACTCGCTCTCCACACCCCTATTTACTCCTCGGTCTTTCATCGCTCTTACCCCTTCCCTCTCGATTTGGGAGGGTTGTAACTTCTCAGTGCCAAGTGAGCGGGTCCCGACCCTAATCCTATGTGTTTGGCTCTATCCCCCCCTTTTGACACTCATCGCGGAATTCCTTTTTTAAACGGCTGCTATCCTTCCCCCCAGAATCCTTCCAATATCTGAATGGTTCAAAGGCCAAGGCGTTGCGCTTTATCCACTTTTTTTCTTTCCACATTGGTTACGGTTCTCCCACGCCGGCTCGTCCATACATAATGCCATTCTTTTTGTTGCTGTTCTTCCTTCGGTGTCGAAGGCAGTCCCGTCTGGCGCTCGATCGTTCTGCCCTTATCTTCTTCTCCTCCTTTTACTGAGTTCGCGGATCTGAGTAATTATGAAGGTCGAACTTTTCCTGTCTTGTGCCGTTCCACATCCGTTGTTTGTTCGTTTCGCTTGAGTTCAACTTCAGGACGTAGTCCCCCCCCCTGTTCTGAGCTTCCCCGCGCCCTCCCTTTTTCCTTTTCGTCACGGATATAGTCTTCCTGCTCTTACTTCCTCTTTGTGGAGGCCGACCCCATCTCTGGCACGATCCTTGCATTTCTTGCGATTCCATCAAGGTTTTTCTTATCATTCTTTTTGTATGATAGATCTCCCTATGCAACCCCGCTTTTCCAAATATAGCGAACGGATGTGATTCTTTGCCCCTAAGAAGGCTTTGGCCCTGCTTTTCTTTTTTATCTCTCTTATTATGATGATTGACTTTTTACTGATCTCCACCCGTTTGCGAGACCCGAGACTTGCGGTACTGAGAGTAATGTTCATAGATGCTTCCAATTCCTACACGCGAAATACATGTCTTTCTTTCGGAGCAACTCCCTATACTAACTTTTCGGTGTTTGCCGTCTTTCAAGAGCATCTGCTACGGCTCGATAGTCATTTCCAGACGATCCCCCCTTCGCAACCTTCGCCCCCATTGTTCCAAGTCGCCCAAGAGTCCCGCCTGTTTTTTCCCAAGTCGTTCCGATCTCGGTTGCTCCGCTCGGCAGGTTGAGCCGTCTGTACCCTCTTTTTTTCGGAGGGGGGGTCCAGAGGTATTCATCGTCCTCAAGTATGCTTGTTGCACCCCGGACCCGTGGTAAAGGGCGAAACCCTTCCCCAACTGTATGCCAATTCGTAGCCTTTTCTACTCTCTCCGTACGGTCATCACGCAACGCTCCTTCATGCTTTTTTCACCAAAGAACCACGATTTCCTTTTTTTGGCGCCCTTTTTTGACGCCTTGAAACGAGCTTGTGCTCAGATTCCTCTATTTTTTTTTTAGAGTCTCTTATTCTACTAAAGATTACTCCCGAGCGAGAACTTCCTCGTCCTTCGGTGTGTTTTTTATTTCTCCGTGACCTTTCGGTGTCGAAATGTTGCTGGAAGGGAATGATTATTCCCTCCCTGGTAGTACAGTCATTCCAAGCTTCCTGAAGCGTTTTTGCCACGCTTGCGGCCTACAGCCTTTTACTTGCATTTTACTAGACATATCAATCTCATCCGTTCGGTGCTCGAGGCAAGCTTCAGTAAAGCCGAGGTAGCTTGCCCACAAACTTTTTTGCTTATTTTCTCAGCCGTAGATGTTGCTTTCGACCGTGCTGCCGTTTTTTCTCTCTTTGGTGTACTATAAAAACTTTACTTGCGTTTCAAATTGCGCCACGCGCCTTTCTTAGTTTGCCCCCCCCTCAACAACGATAATGTCGTGATCGCGCAGTTCAGAGAATTGGCCTTTCTCGTTCCATAATTTTTTCTTCGCGTGTATTATCGCCGACCTGTTTTTTTACACGCTTAGGACTCATCCAGAATCGGATCAACATCCCAGCCACTTGCTGTCATCTTCTCCCTGCACTCTCTTGGCATTGGAAACGCTTAATTTTGTGTTCCGCGCCCCCGGTTGCGCTCTCTTCTACTTTTATAACTTTTTCGCAGAGAGATTGTTTTTGTTTGGCGCTATGCTCCCGGTACAGCGATCCCTCTTTTTTTTTTTTTCCTTTTGTGCTGACTCGTGTGACGAGTGGCAACCGTGAGCCGCCCCCTTCCCCCCCAATTGCCCCCTGGTACACAGATCATTCTCGTCCGTCGGGTTTTCCCTTATTTGCTTGTAACCCAAACTTATCTGGTCTTTTTGCCCCTCTGTTTTTGTACGATCGTGGCGGGGCCCATTTTTCCCTCCCGTACTCTCAACTCGTCGTCGAACGGTCACCCCTTTAGTTGAAGTGGAGATAAGCTCCCAACGTGCTATTCTTCGCCCCCCCCACCGGTGATTTCTTCAACTCGAGTAATTTGAAATACGGCACCCTCGGTGCGAGTTTACGCGATTGAGGTTGGATGTTTTGTCTTCATAGGCTTCGCCTGCTTACTGAAGTGCCTGAAGCAAGACCCCAGGATCGAAGCACTTTTTCTGAACCACCCCCCGATGCTCTGATCGCGTTTACTTGATCTTCCCTTACGGTTTCTAAAGGTGGTTCGACTCTCTTCTTTTCCAACATTGAGGCGCTTCGTACGGAGTCCTAGTACGCCCATCTGACTAGAACCGACCTGGTGGAAATTAAGTTGGTTTTTGTTTTGGGTCGTTGCCATCGACAGCGCACTTCGAGTTGATTCTCTCATCTTTTTATCGTAGGATTTTACATAGCGTCCCTTTGCTTGTGCACCACATTGGCATATAACCCTTTGCCCTCTAAATCGTACCCTAACCATCTGTCTCAGAATCTTTTTAAACAGGCTAGAACCCTCTTCCTGAGACCTTCTTATCTCATACTTGCCCGATTTCTACGTATAGCCTGTCCACTACAATGTCTGTGTTTCCCACTTTCACCAGACCGAAGGAATTCTTACGATTCCGCCATTAGTAGACCGAGGCCCCAGCGGCCCCTTAAGCTTTCACCTGGATCCTAAATTCTTTTCATACCTGCAAGTTCTCACATGTTCTGCGCCCTCCTGAACCGGTTCAACTCCTCCCCCTTATCCTCCTCTTTGGTTTTTTCGACGATGCGCATAAGTTTTTCCTTTTCGTTGTGCTCTGGGTGAAACGAATGTGCCCTCCAAGACCTGCGGAGATAGAGGCCTGTTCTGTTCCTTGCCCCATTTCCATGCGATAGCTCCCGTGCTAGTCTCCATATTCTCCGTACCGGAACTTTCTTATGCTTGTTCGGGACGAACTTTTCCTTCTTTTTGCAGAAACCCCCTCCCCCCTTTCAGACTCGCAAGCGAGGAGGCTTCTGGGGAAGCAGATCTTCGCTCCTTTTTACCCCCGCTTCGCTTCGCAAGGGGACTTTGTGTTCACCGACGGAAATTTCTTAATAGCCACCCCCCTTTTTGTTTTTCCCCTCGCCGTATCATATTGAACCCCATTACCTCCCCGTCTCTATCTCCCCCGAGTCTCCGTTTTTCGTTTCGTGCGCAGTACGCCCCCAACCGACTGTTCTTATTCAGACCCCCCACCGAATGTAGTGTCTCATCTTGTTGTCGCCTATATCTAAGAGAGAAAGTTCACCCCTCGTTGAATTCTAAGGTTGAGTGCTACACACCCGCCCTTATGCGCGCAGATGTAGCAAGCTCTTTAAACCTACGTTCCTGGCAGGCGCAATTCTGCTCCCATCATACCTTCCTATCCATCTGCCAGCTCAATCTGCCGTTCAAACCACGCGACCCGCAGCCCCTCTTTCCTCATATGCCATATCCACTCACCGACTGGGCTTGGTAGAAATTCTATTGGTCACCGTATCTAGTTTTGATGATGGATTTCGATTTACACCGGCTTCATTGGTTTGTCTTTGACATTTAGCGCTTTCGCTCTGGGATGGAACTGAGTTCTCGTCTTGTCCGCGCACTACCTTACCAACGGCTGGGAGTTCGTTCGGGATGCTGGTCCGGCGCGGCCGCCCCGCTTCCTGTTAGCTTCCGAGACGGGTCTGGTGTTCTTAAGTGTGTTTGCCATTTTTGACTGTGTGGGTGCGTGTTGGTTTCTTCCTGTCGCTTTTGCCCCCCCTACCGATAACATTCGGGAAGGGCAACTACGGTTAGTCGGGATCTGTCTTTCGCCCTCTTCCGCGCGGACCAAAACCCCTGTCACCGTAAACGGGTTTCACCGTCGAGACGGTATCCCTCCCCCCCCTTTCGTTCTGATCCCTGTCCTCCCGAGGGGTTTGCCTCATTTCGGGACCTGGACCCCGTTTTCGCGTCCTTGGTCTTTTTGGTTGCCGCGATGGCGGCCGGAGTTTTTTCTCGCTCAAATAGGAATGTTCAGCTATTTTGGTCGAGAGACGTGCGCCACTTTTGCGGAGAGCCCATTTCTTTACTTCGCTTTTTTGTTTTTTTTCGAGGACTCGGGGGTTTAGCTGCGATGATTCCCTTAACTTCTTCTCATTTTCTTTTCCGTTCCCTCCCCTGTTGTCTCACCACCACTCAGGTTCGCCGTTCAGCAAGGTCCGCCCTATGAGTTCTGGGTCTCGTGTTTTAAGCCTTCTCAAATCCGTTGTGGCTCCTTGTTTTCGCAGCTGTGAAATGAAAGTACTCTTACTGTTACTTTCAGACAACGCCCTCTATCCACCGCCTGCTACCTTCCCGAACCTTGACGAGCAAACGTCCATTTTCTCTCTACCAGCATTGCGGTCGACCTTTTATTCTATTACCATCTCACGTGACAGGAACGCAGTCAATTGCATCCCTTGCCACATTTGTTGAAGGCTCATAGCACGCATATCGCATTCCAGCAGACTCTCTGCGCAGATTTCAATAGTTTGGTGTAGTCTTATCTCGCCCATCTGCCCTCCCCAAACACAACCATGCGCGATTTCCTACCCCCCGGGGGTGCCCCTGATCGTGTGACTTTTTGTAACAAGCGACCCCTCCGGCGCTTCTCTCTTAAATCATTAATAGACGTCCTCCGGTCAATTTTTAGGTTAGACTGCCCTTTTTCATTGGTACGTGGTTATTTTCTTATGCGATAGGCTTTCGGTTAAATGAGGACGTTTGGCCTCGGATCTTCCACCTCACTACGGTCTTTGCCCCGTCAAATAAGGCCTATATTCACACTAATTTTATCGGCGTGATATGAGCGACATCTATCGGGCGGGAT
>Ga0179593_1232571_pt1 | contig 13102 bp, 24 predicted proteins | sample CZODoug2_1_08_16_FD_185931 | JGI IMG/M metagenome (GOLD analysis project Ga0179593, IMG submission 185931) | Vadose zone soil fungal communities from Angelo Coast Range Reserve, California, USA - CZODoug2_1_08_16fungal (PacBio error correction) | ecosystem: Environmental > Terrestrial > Soil >... | reverse complement strand
CTTTCCTGCAGGGCGGCGTAGTTCACAATTTGCTCTTTTTTTCCTAATGTAACTGGGAAATCACGCCCAATACCCCGATCTTTTTTTTTATGCGTCTTAAAATAGTACTGGGAACGCTGATCTCCCCCCTTCTCCCTTCATTTTTCTCCACCCCAGCCCAATAGATCATGTGGGAATGATGTGATCCCCCCCCTCGCAACATTGTCGAGCCCGATTTTCCCTTCTTTGGCCGTTCCTTGCCGTGTTGAGGAAGCTTTTTCGTTGCGTTTCTGCCGGTTTTCCAAGCTGTACCTGTCCTTCCTTCCCTTCGAACCTGAGAAAGATTCTTGCCCTTCCCCCCCCCCTTGAGGTAACACTCGAAAACCTCCTCGCCCCTATGCCCTTTACCGCCTTATAAGTGTTGGCCCACGAACCCCCCCCTGCCCTTCTCCGTTTTTTTTCCCTTTTTCCCCTTTCTTTACCGCAAATTTTCCACGTTACTATGGGCGTTGTTGTTAACTCTTTTTCTTAAAAGTCTAAGAGTGCTTTTCCCCTTCACCTTTTTATCTGTTAGCAACTTTTTATTTCCAACTGAGTTTTTTGACCTGACTTCTTTTTTCCCCACTTTTCTTTTTTGAAACACTTAGTTTTAACTCCGTTCCTTTTTTCTCCCCCTTCAACGCAGGAACATTTGTCTTTTTGCTTCACACTGTTCTTTTCGTTGGACCCCCTTTCTCTTAAAGGGTATACGTTGTTTTCAGGAACGTTGTGACTCTACCTAACGCCGTTTATGATTTCTTGAACTTCCTTCCGCTTGGTGACACTTCCTCCTCTTTATTTCAACATCGAAATTTCCATGGCTTGCGGTTTTGAATGGATTTTCCATATCTTTCTTTTTTTTATCGTTCCCCCTTCGGACGTTATCCCTTTCTCCTCGCACCAGCATAAGACATAGCCCCCGAACTGCTCCTGACTCTTCAGCTTTTTCCTTTTTTCAAATAGACATGTTGGATTGAAGTCAACACTTTTCCTTCTTGTCCATGCCTTAGTTACGAGTTCATAGGACGGGATCTGAGTTTTTAAACGCTCCCTCCTTTGTTCCTGCGCTCCTTCGTTTTCTTGCCGGACACAATTTGGTTTTTCCACCTTTTTTTCCCCTTTCCTCCCCCCCCCTTTGTATGAGGTTCCTTTTGCAGCAGCCTCTTTTGGCATCTTGCTTTAATTGTACTGTGCCCCCCTGCTGATTCGAACCCTACCCCTGATGGGAATTCTGAAACCCAGCCTTCCCCCTTCTGTATGGACCCCGGTCTTCCCCTTCAAAATCCCAACCAGCGCGCAGTCTGTAGTCAATGGTCCGAAAGTAACTTCGTGATTCCGTGCTCTATGGTCGTGCAAACAACGTTTCTTTTTCCCCATTTTTCTTCTTTCCCCCATTTTGACAACGTACGAGGTCTCTTTTTCTTTTTTGAACTTCTCATTTCCGGGTTTTCCTACAACCCCCCGTTCGTACTCTTTTTTTTTTCATGCAGTGAACTCGGCAGTAATCAATTTCTTCAAACTTTTTTTTTTTTGTGCCCCCTTTTTCCGTTTGCTACGGAATTCACATCGCCTTCTGCGTCTCGACTCCCATTTTTTAAGCGATTTTCCAAGACCATTTTTTGCCCCCGTTCAATTCGGTGGTCCGGTCCTTTTCTTTCTTTTCGCCCGTGAACCTGCTACTGTTCCCCCCGCCCTCCACCAGTTCATTTAGGTAACCCCCCGGCGTTTAAGAGGTGCTGGGTATGTGTTCCCCTCCCCCAATTATTTTCTTTTTTGCTTCCCCATCTATAGCATTTTTCCATCCTCTCCGTTTTTTTTGGTTTTTTCTGATCTCTTTCCCCCCGTCCAGCCATCAAACTTTCCTCCAAATACCCAGCACGTAGTGTTGTGGGGTGGTGTGTTTTTCGCCTTTTTTTTTCCCTTCCTTTTGCGTTGGGATTCACGTAGCTCCCCCGACTTGTCCGGCGATTTTCCCGCTTCCCCCCTTTTTCCCCACAATGTCCTTCCCTACCATTTTCTTTAGAAACGTCGATGCATGGTCTAGATGGCGTAATTGCGCTTTTTTTTCCCTTCCCCCTCCTGTCCTCTTTTTTGACAGCATCCAGCTCTTTATGACAATTTATTACTGCGTCAGTTGGCAGGGACCCCCCCCACTTTCCTTCGTCGTCTTTTTCCTTTTTTTACCTCGAGCAATTGACTGGTTCCTAATTCAGAGTTATGGCCCAGATTTTTTCTTCCCCCACTTTTTGCCTCTTTTCCCCCCTCCTCCCCATTTTAGGATCACGCTGTTCCCTGTTGTCCCATGTGATAATCAGAGATCTTGTTTGGTAAGCTAGTTCATACATCTGCATTGCTGTGGGAAGGGCGGTCCTCCCCCTTTTTTTTCTGTATTTCGTCTTTTTTTCCCTGCGGGGGTGCAACGTCAATTGATTCGCCGATGGGGTTTGCCCAGCATAGACCATATTGACTCCCATGACAGCGACTCGCTTCCCATTGTTTTCCCCCCGCAGGGTGCCCCTGGTCCCCCATTTGGTCGTTTCCTGACCTCCTCTCCCCTTTCCTTCAAACTGCAGATACGCTTAACTCGTTGTGTTCCATTACTCCCCCCTGGCTCTCAACTCCTTTCCTTTCCCATTTTCTCTTTGCCAACACATCCCTGCTGAAAGATAGGAGACCGTTTCTTTCTGTTTCTTCTCTTGTATTATCCCAGTCGCATTTGTCGTATCCCCTCCTCTTATCCAACCGCTAGTACCCCCGTTTTTTGCAAGTTCCCATTTGGTCCCCCCGGTCGATGTTGGAAAGTATATTTTTCCTCACACTGTCCTTCAACGGTCGGCACTCGTAAGGCGGAGTTCTAGCCACCAGTTTTATTTCCCGGATCCCGTTCTTTTTTCCGGTGGTGTCGACATTTACTTGGAAGAATAACAAAGGTCTTTGCCCTTTTTTCCGTGTTCTCCTCTTTCCCCTCAGTTTGCAAACTCTTGTTTCAAGAACCTTCGTTTGCCCCCCCTAATTCAAGTGGGTTCCCCCGTCTTTTTCTGTCTCCTGTTTTCTAAAACCTTCAGCCACCGTATGTCAACTTGTCCCTCTTAGTTTGTTTTTCCTTCTCCCTCATGTTCACACCGAATAGTCTTGTTTTCTTCTTTTTTCATTTTGCTTGATCCCCCCCCCTTGGTTTCACCATGCTGGTTCTCCCCCCACTTTCTCATTTTCGTAAAAAGGCGCCTTCTTCTTCCCTTTCTTTTTTTTTTTCCTTTGGACTATACGGCCTGGGTTCGGCCTCCTTTTCTCCCCCCATGTCCTTTGCTTTTTTTTGTTGCTTTTTTTCCCAGATGGGAAGGAACGTCCCTTTTCCCTGCCACCCTACCCCCCCCAGTTTTTTTTTTTTCACTCACCCACGGTTCATTCGGCGTTCAACCTCGCCCTTCTTTAGAAACCCCCACTGATCGGGCTTCGATCTTTTTACTTCTTTCTACATCTATTGCTGTGTGGGTTTTGCCTTCAATTGGCTTTTGTGCACGGCTTTTTATCTCGTTCCCTTATATCTTTTGAATCGTCTCTTTCTTGGATTTGGTCGTTGATTTCCCGTTTTCCCTTCTGTAAACAGAAAGGTACCAAATTTTTTTTCATAATCCGCCTCGGGGAAGTCGTCTGACTTGCGCTTCTTGCCGTGTCTCCTTGGTTTCACAGTAATCTGGACATCAATCGAACAATGTCCGTCACGCCTTCATCAAGAAATTTTCCCCCTGTTTTTTTTTTCCCTTATCTTGATGGGGGGAGGTTGGCCTCAATTGTAGCCCAGCATGACCTCCCTTTCAACACAGTTTCCCCCCCCCAGGCCCATTGCGGTTGTTATGCCCCTCGGTTGAGCTCTTGCTCCAATTTTCAACTACCTGACGCCCTTTTTATTTTCGTTTGTTTGGATTCCGTGAGTTTTAAGAGGGATGTTTTCCCAAGGGGCAATTTCCTTTTCACCTCTGGATTCTCGTCTCGTTCTTTCTGTGTCACTGTAATGGTCTTCATCTTGTCGCGCAAGTTTCAACACTTTTTGCCCCCTCTTACTTCTCCACTTGCAATTGGTATCCGTTCCCCCTTGTAGTTTTTGCGTTTTTTGGTTCTTTCCTGGAGTGGGCCGAATTACGAAGGCGTGTTCGAATTCTTCCCCGCCCCTTTCTTTTTATGTTTTTCATATGTTTGGCGGCTTTGTTAGTTTGCACCACATCCCCGGGATACAAATAACCAGAATTACTCCCCTCCCGCCTTTCACCCAATCGCGGCTTGTGCTTCTGAATCCAATTACTGCGACTTAATCAATCTTTCCTTCTGCCTCCCTTTCTTCCCAATTTCCACAGCGATGTTGCCGGAAATGGTGAGACTCCCCTTGGCGACTCTCGCCCCCGTCACCATGCCTATTTTCCCTTTGTAAACAACCTTGTGCGATTTTTTGCACGTTTACGAGCGGTCAGCCTTCCTTTTTTCCATTTTTTTTATCTTTTCCTCCATGGTGAAACCCCCATGTACTCAACTCACCAGATTCTTCTCTTCTATTACTCTTCCTTTTTTTTTTTTTTTTTTTTGGAGATACATTCTTGCCTTTTTCTTCCCTGGTTCCATTGTTGGTGTTTTCCTCTTACAACAAGTCCAAAGGTCGTGTCCCCTCCTCGTATACTCACCCCCTCTCCCCGTCCCAATGGCCCCTTGCACTTTTGCTTGGGTTGTGGTGCCTTTCTTTCCCTTTCCCCCTCCTCCACCATCGTTATGTTGGACTGAATTGTGCAAGCGAATTACTCTTTTTTTTTGCAGAGTCCGATTTTTCTCCCAGGGGAATGAGGGCTTACACTAGAGAAAGGCGCGGTGGTCCCATGTCGTTCTCTTCGTATTCTGCGGATTTTTTAGCCGTGTTTTTTTTCTTTTTTGCTTTTACTCCCCAAATCTTCAACCCCCCCCCTTCCCCTACCCCCAACCACTTAGAGTCCCGAGATCAGAGCTTGGCGCGTTTTTTTTTTTCTTTTTTTTTGTCCTTTTCTGAACTTTCCACCTACAGTTAACGTCCCACCCCCTTCTTCTACCCCTGTCCCGACCCCCCCTTTTCGGCTTGATGATGCCAAACAACCTTAAATGGAGGCTCCCCCTATTTCCTCCCCCCCTTTCCCCCTATGCCCCACGCTCAATAAGCCGGCGAAGTCCGAAACACCAATGTTCCCTTCCCCATTGGGTTCCTTTGTAAAGAATCCGTGTGACCATTTCCCCCACCGTCTCCTTCCTTTTCTTGGTACCAAAGGCTGCTTTCATAAATACCCCCTTTTTTTTCCAAATTTTTTTTTGTCACCGTCTAGGGATCTTTTCCCATGCCCCCCCTCTTTTTGGTCAGAACACGACCATTGATGTCGGCCCACTTTTTTTTTTTCCTTCTCCCTTGCCCTTTTACAATTTGGTGCCCAAAGCCCATACACTTAATTTTCCCCCCCCTGCCCCAACACAGTTTTCTTCCCTTCCTTTTCTTGATCCGAGATGGATTCGCCTTGGGCTCTTTTTTTTTCCAGTCTTTTTCCCCCCCCTTCCCAATGATCACCCCGGCAATCACATGAGCTGCCCAGAGATTTTCCTGTTCTTTCCCCCCTGCTTTTCGGTGGCCTCAAATGGAACTGGACAAATCATGCCCAACTCCTCTCTTTCCTCTTTCCACCTCGAGGGCATGTGTTTTTTTACTTTATCCTCAGTTGTTACTGTTAAAATGGAAGCCAACAGCAAGCCTTTCGTTTCCCAATCTTGTCCCGTTATGCTCCGCCGCCCCATTGTGTCGGAGGAAGCTGTTTGACGAGTTTTTGTCGTCCCTTTGTTTCTGATTGTTCGAAGAAATTGGTGCAACGTTTTTTTTTTGTGAGGAACCTGCTGTTTTTTTTTGTCAGTTCGTGGAAAACGTGCTTCCCCCTCTCTCCCCAAACGAAGTTTTCCATGATGAAACTTTGGCCCGACACGCGTCGTCCCCCCTTTCTGTTCCTCGACCCACCGAGAAGCCTTTCCGCCCTTCTTAAGTTTTTCCCCCCCCCTGAAACCCGTTCATTGTTTTTGCTTTGTTTCTTTTTTCATCAATGATAAAAAAGTCCCCCAAGCCACGAACTCTTGGGCTTTGCCCCCCTCTTTTTTTTACCCTCTCCGCTGCGGGACACCCTTCATAGCTGTTCCTGTTTTTTTCCTTTTCCCCCCCCCCCCTTTTCTTCTCCCCCCCCAGAGGGACGTTTTTTACTGAATTATTTGCACGCACTCCCCCACCCCATCTTCTTTTCCCGAAGTTCGCTCGGCATCACTCCCAAGTTTCAGACCATTTGTATTCTTTTTTTCCCCCCTTTTTTTTTCGTGTTGTTTGTTGTACCACCCTCTCCGTTCACTGTGTCTCCGTGTCACGAACTTGTGTCCCCCTGCCTTGCTTCTGCTTGTTTCGTCTTTTTTAATAGGGCCTTCTACTTTCAACATCTCCGTTTGCCTGTTTTTTTTTTTGACGTTGATTCTTGGTCTCCCTTCCCGCTATCGCACTGCGACGGCCCTCCCCTCCTCCTGCTCGCCAAGAATAAAAACGAACTGTTTCGCTTTTCCCCCCAGCATTTTTTTGTTCCTCTCATGTGATGAAGTCATTTGATTGGACCCTGCGTTCTTCATTTAGCCTTTTTTCAGGTATCTGTGTCCGTTCTCCGTCGTTCTCATCTACTTCGGTCTCAATGACCTTTTCACCAATGTTTTTTTACCTTCTTTTTTCCAACACAATTGAGAGGATCTTGGATAAGTGTAGATTTGTTCCTTTCCTTTTTCTGGAAGCATTTCTTTTCCCCGCTTGATCACACCTTCCCATGATTGATTGACTTTCTTTCCCCCCAAGCTCCTTATGATTGTTTTTCCTCTTTTTCTCCTTCCACTTCGCGGATGTTAGTCAATGGCCGTACCTTCACTACTATTGGATTCTCGTGGCGGGATTTCTTTGGTCACCTTTTTATACCCGAGTTTCCTTTCCTCATCTTTTTAGAACCTTGAATTTGTATTGCTGGAGGGTATTACCCCCCGTACGCTTTTCCTTTTCTTGGTTTTTCCTCCCCTCCATTTCTGCAGTACTATTTTTGGAAATCGGGTTCTCTTTTCCCCCGCTGCTCATCTGTAAATGTCACCCCCTCTCCCCCCTTCGTGAAATGTCTAAAGTGACGCTGTTCCCTCCCAATTTTTTTTCCTGTGAATTCCCTTTTTCCCTCTTTTCATCGCCGGAAATCTCAAGCTCAGTTTAATTCCCACCTCCCGCATTCCTGGTCACTCTTCCTTTTCGGTGCCTTGGAGTGTCGAACATTGATTTCTTTGTTGCGTTTTCTGCCCAAACTCATTTTTTTCTCCTCCTCTTTTTGTTGCTTCTCTTTCCGCTCCCCAGAAAAATCTCCGCACAGACCCAGTCACCGATTTGCATTTCCCTTCCAGCTTTTGAATCACCGGATTTCTCTGTCCTGTCTGATCCCCATGTGTTCCCCTTAAATTTTTCCCCGTTTTGGCAGAAATGGTGTTTTGTTGTTACACGGCTTGAAATTGGTCTCCTGTCGATGTTGTCATTTTCCCTTCTTTTCGTCATCTTGACATTTTTGAATTTCCGCTCTTTCAGGGCCATTCACTTTCCGTGTTTCTGTCCTTGCAAAAATATTTCTTGTCTTTTTTTGCCCCTGTCTGCAAATGTGCCAAGGTCTACTCGCTTTTGGCCCCTCTTCTCTTATCCCTTTTTTGCCCCCCTTTTTCATTCCTCCCCTCCCCCGGTATCTCCCCGTGCTCGTATTTTTGGTCCCATTGAAACACCCTTGCGTTTCTTGTCTCCCGCTCCCATAGGTCCCCGCTGGGGACAGGGACACTTTCCTCCTCCTGGTGGCCTTTTTCGGCTTTCCCTCGGGGGCCAAAGTCAAGGCTTCCGCCGATTCCCCAAATCTACCCCAACTTATCTTTTTCCCTGTTTTGTCGTTTTTTCCCCCTTTTTTTTCCCAAGCAGGGTGGCCCTGGACCCCTTGTTCCTGGCTCCTTCTTCGTCAACCCTATTTCTTTAACAAGGCCTGATACCTCGTATGGACCTTCTAATCATGGGCACAATCCCATCTTCCCCTCTGCCCCCATCCGCGTGAAAACGCTCGGGTCAGTAAGTTTCGGTTCTTATGGTGCTCTTTTTTTTATGTATTCTCCTTTTTCCCCCCCTAGTTGCATGATAGCGGCTTGATCCACCGTTTCGCACCAACCCCCCGCCCCCTGGCACCTTCCACGTCGATTTTTTTTTTGTAGTCCTTTTTTTTCTTCCCCAACGAGTGATAAAGGTCGGGCACTTCTTCACCTTTTTTCTTCTTTTGACAACGTTCTCTGTGCACGTGATGACCCGTTCCTCCTCCTCTTTGTTTTCACCCCCTTGTTTGACGCCGACTACCGTTCTTGACGGTTTTGACTTTTCGGTATTTTTTCGATTCTTTTCTGGCAACTTTTCTTTTTTTCCCTACTTCTTTGGTCCTACTCCTGGTGTTTTTGCCAACAACGTCTCTTTTCGAACCCAAGTTCGACCCCGTACCTCCACGTAATGCAGGGTCTTTTCGTTCTCTGTTAAGTTATGCCAGCTTCAGTTTCACAACCCTCAGGAGGTCTTGGCATTGACTTTAATTCCCCTTTGTTCTTCTTTCCCCCTCGCACCTCTCCTTTTTTTTTTTTTTTTCTTTTTAAAAAACTTATAATGGTCTCCTTTGCTTAGTTCCCCGTATTCCTATGTTTTTTGGTCATACACTGCTTTATTACTTGATAATTTTCGCTGATGTTTGATGTTCACCTTGGTGCAGCTCCCTTCTCCCCTTACCACCAACAAGCTTCTCACCCCTTGCATTGGCCGTTTTGGACACTCGTCACCCCTTTTTACGACAATTGGTCGAGGAGCAAATTTTCCAATTTTTCTTTCCTGACCTATGCTTTTGGAGGTCACCCTTGTGTGCCCTTTTCAGGACTTTTTTTTTTTTCGACGCGTGCCCTTTTGATCCGCATTTCCCCTCTTCTCGTAGGTGGGCGGGATTTCCCGTTAAATTCTGCACCGACCCGGCCCCCCTTTTTCACTACTCTTCCTTCCCTTCTTTCTCTTGCTGGCGATTCTTGTCCCTTGACAGGTCTTTTGGTTTAACAGTCATTTGTCAGCTTTCCATGCATCCCTCTTCTTTCTTCAAACCAGAAAAGTATTCCCCCCCTGTTGTTGTTTAAGGACAGTTTGATGTTGCTTTGGCCTGCCATTTGTCGCCCAGCACAATGCCGAAGGGAAACCAAACTTTTGGCCCTCATCCCTGAATTTGTGGGTTTATTGACCCTCGGTTAGCTTCTCGCCCTTTTTTTGCACCGTTACTTATGACCTTCAAACGTTGGTCGGCGAGCCAGTTGAGTTTTTCCGCTGTTCTTCCCCATTGAACCTTTTTCCGTTCATGTTTTTCCTTATCGGCGGTTTCTTCCTGTTCAATTGCAGGTCCATTTACTCGCTTCCCCCACCTTTTCCTCTTTTTACCTGCAATTGTCACTTTCCCCATGGTAGCAGGGCTTTGTGTTGTTCCTTCCCGTTTTGGCCCCAATCCTTTTCTGACTGGTCTTGCGCCAAGCTTCTCATATCAGCTTCTTGTTATTTCTTTTTGCGATTTGTTTTCTTCCCCCCATTCCCCCCTTTCCCAAACCTACGCAGAAAATTAACCCTCTTAAAAGCCGCTCCCCCCGTTCCCCCTTTCCGATTTTTTACTCCCCCCAGTACCTGGGCTGTACTCAACTCATCTTTATGGCTTTTTCCTGATACTTCATCTCCCCCTTCTTTCATTTCAACTCTTTTTTTGCCTTTCCCTTTTGAAGCCTCACGGGGGGCGAAACGATGCATTACCCCCGCCAAACTGTTCCCCTTTTTGTGCAGTTGTCAAAACCTTTGCTTACTTTTCCCCCTTCTTTTTCCACTGTCAGCGGACCTTTTTGCGTACTTTTCTCTCCTTCCACATGCCATGTTGAACCCCTGGGAATTAATGCACAAGTTCGCAGCCTCCCTCCCCATCCCTTACCTTTCTTTTTGTTTTTGCTGAGAGATATCTTGCCTAGTTTTTCCCTTTTTCAGCATGTTTTCCCAGTTTGACGTGCTGTGGTTTTTCGGTAGCCCCATTTTGCACCCCTTTTTAAGGCGGTCGCTCCCTCCCCGATAGATTCTGTTCTCCCCAATCAGCACAAGGTTTTCACAACTGTTTCCCCCTTGACTGGAGGTTTTTTTTGATGCCTTCCGTTCTCCCCTCTACCTCATTCCCCCTCCCCTTTTTTACTTTTGTTCAAGAATTTGGATTTTTTTTTCCCCTTGAGTGAATGAGCTGTCAATCTCTGCTTCTTTTGGAGTCCCCCTCAGAAATGTTCATTCCCCTTTTTTAGCCAATTTTTTTTTTTTGGGGGTTGCAACAAGACTGCCCACCCCCATTTTCCCATTGTTTGTGATGATCGCGGACTTTCTGTCTTCCCGGGTTTTTTTCCTGTTCCGACCCCCCCCCACCCATCGCCAAAACAAATAATAAAATCCAAAAAAAACCCTCAAAAAGGTGGCTTTGCGTCTCTCTTTTTTTTTCAGGCTTTAATGAGACCTTCGAATTTTCTTTCAAGTCCCCCAATTTTTTTTTTTTCCAAACCCCGTTGCTTACATTGGTTGACCGCTAACCCCTGCGTACGTTCCCGATCGTCAAAACACCTTTTTGAAAAATTTTTTTTGCGTTTCCAAATTTTCCCTCCCCCTTCCTCCCAACGATCACGTTTTCCCCAGAAAGAAGAGTTCCCCCGTTCCCTGTTTGCCGGGAATTTTTCCCCTCCCTTTGAAAATGAATCCGATTTGACCAACTCAACCATGGCCCGAGCCCCCAAACTTTTTTTTTGATTTCTTTTCCCCTTTACCAAATTCCCCAAGTTCCAAATTGTGTCTGGTTTCCCCTTAGAGTACAGCGCACCGTCTTAGTCAAGACGCTGAACCACAGAATTGTTCTTTCTTCCCCCCATGGGGTGTTTCCCCTTCGAATTGAATTTTCCCCCCCCCCCCTCTTTTTTCTTTGAACAGGGCCCATTCCCATCTCCTGTCCAACCCCAAATGTGAAATATTGATACTCTCCCCTTCCCCCTGCCTTGGCTAGTGCTGCCCCATCTGCCCCTTTACCCCATCCCTCCAACGGGTCAATAAGGGGGTGGGCGCGGCAGGGGGAGTTCCCCGATGCGCTCGTTAATTCTTTTTCCCCCCCTTGCCTTTGAGTTTTCCCCCCTAATGTCCCCGTCCACTTTTTTTACAGACCCCTTCAAGTTTGAGCTTATTTTCCCCCCCCTCGAGTTTTTTTTGTAATTTTCCTTTGCTTATAGTCCCTGCCTGCCAATTGTTCACTTTCCCCTCCCCCCCCCCCAGCCCCTACTCTTCGAAGATTTTGGAAGATTTTTCTTCCCGCCCCGACCCATATTTCTGGACGGCTTTTTCTCTTTTTTCAGCAGTAAGTCACCTTTTTTAGGACCATGTTTCGTGGTTAGTTCGGTGGACTTTTTTTCCCCATCTTCAAGACCTTTCAGAAGGCCGCCCCTTGGGTTCGGGCTCCACGGACGCCCCCAATATTGCACAAAGCTCGAAAACCGTCCTTCCCTACTGCTTTCTCTTTCTTCTCATTTTTGCACGAACACCAGCATCTTTGCTGCTGGTTTTCCATACTCTTTCCCCGCTTTCCCATTGCCAAAGACTTGCGGTTTCGTTACCTTTCTATCCTTCACCGCTACCGTTACGTTCCGCGGTGTAATTCATTACGTTGTTTTGACCCTTTTCCTCCCCTTATTCGCCCCAGTAGTCCACCTGTTTCCTGAAGTATTTGCCCACCCTAATTTCCTTTTTTTTTTAAACAAAGTTATTTTCACAACGACAGCGGATCGTTCTCTGTCCTCTTCCCCAAGGTCAACGAAGGACTTTGTACTCTTTTCCACGTGTTCCCCCCCCCCTCTCTTCCCCCGTACTTTCTTCAGTGCAGAACGTTGTGCTCTACCCTCCCTGCCCTTTTTCCTATTCCGCCCCGTTTCTAGCGTTTTTTTGAAATCGTCCGCTACTCCCACCCCCCCCCTGCTTTACCTTTTCTTTTTTTGAACGATCGTTTTTTGATTCAATTCCGTCTCCCTCCACTCTTTTTTTTGGACTGGATAACCCTTCGAAACAAGAGCAAAGCAGTCCCCCTCCCTGTCTTTTGATAGCGTTCCCGCATGTCCTTTTTTTCCAGACTCAATGGATGAAGTCACCTTTTTTGTTCCCTTCTTCCCCGAGTTCATCGAGGTATCTTCTTGTGTCTCCTTTCCTGTCTTTCCCTTTTTCCCGCAAGACTTTCGTCAATTTTACCGGGACACTGTCCCCTTTCCCTTTAACCCAACAAATTTTCGGGCGAGCCCCCTGGATTTTCCCTCGATTTGTTTCCCTCTTTTTTTTTCAAAAAGCATATTGACTTTTGTACCCGCTGATCCCCCCACCCCCCCATGATTGGATGACTTAATTTTTAACAGAGAAAAACTATGTTCTTCTTTCTCACTGTGTCCCTTTTTTCCTTTTTGTTTTGGATGTTAGTCACTTTGTCCGAAAGGAACGAGCGTTGCCTCTTCCGGGTCCGATTTCCTTTTTCCAACTTTTTGGATAATAAGATCTTGTGTCCATCCCTCTAGTTCTGTCTTGGTGCATTTGGCTGTTTTTGATTTTCTTAAACAACTGATCCGCCAATTCCGTTGTTTCCTGCCAGAACCCTTCTTTTCTTCACTCACCTTCCTTAATAATTTCTTGAAAAGGCTGAGTCTTCTGTGGCACCAGATTTGCTACGGGCTTGGTTCCCTTTTTTCCCCCCCTTTTCTTTGCCAGCGGAGAAACTGGAGACCGTGGGTTCTTCTCCCATCCCCTTTTTTATTTCAAGGGTGAACTTGGCCCCGTGAGCGCCTTACATCTTTTTCTTCACTTCCCCCATCCCCCAGCATTATCTGGTCCAAGGGCGTTCCATGATTTTCCTGGGTCTTTGTTTGTCCCCTTCTTTGTCTTGTGATGCTGAAC
>Ga0179593_1663494_pt1 | contig 13103 bp, 9 predicted proteins | sample CZODoug2_1_08_16_FD_185931 | JGI IMG/M metagenome (GOLD analysis project Ga0179593, IMG submission 185931) | Vadose zone soil fungal communities from Angelo Coast Range Reserve, California, USA - CZODoug2_1_08_16fungal (PacBio error correction) | ecosystem: Environmental > Terrestrial > Soil >... | reverse complement strand
GATTTTAAGATAGTCTCCAAGCTGCGCGGTGCAGTAGGAAGTCAGGTCCGGCGTGTTGATTTGACATCCCGCGACCCCCAAACGGGTGGAATGTTCCCGTAGGCTATATGGCATTGTCCGAGAAATACCATTCCTTTCGTTCCTAATTCACACTGCCTTCCCTTTTTTCTGATAGTACCCCGTTCTCGCCTAAGAATACGGCCTCGACCGTCCTTTTTCCGTTTCAACCCACTTCTCTGCTGGGCACTACCATGGCAAGGTGTATTATCTGCCCAATCCGGATTCCTCGATTGTTCTCGCAGATTTCCCCTCGCAGCCCCTCCTCTGAATTTCCCGCATAGTAACCATGCAACACTCTTCAATTTCCTTTCTCTGAACTCGTCCCTTTGCACACTCACCACTCGGTCACGTCCCTTAGCTTTCTCCATTTTTTGTGAAAGGCCTCCCTTCCTACACGCACCACCAGTTCTCCTTCTGAATGTTCCTCCTTTCTAGGGTTGACTGAGCCGCCCTCCCAACAACGATTTTGGGTTGATGGGCGGAGACCCCTCGTGCAGTCCTTTTTCTGGTGGCCGCTAATACGGGCTGGTCTGGAAAGTGTGGCCTTGCAGGTCTGCCCAGTTCATTTTGAGAGAGCTTCCATGGTCCACGTTCACACGCCCCCCTTTTTCCCCCCCTTTGATTTCTATCGCGAACGCAGACTTTGGTTTTTGTGGTGCCGCCGCGTCCTGGCCCCTCATGCGGGTTAGCCCCTTGATGTCGGGTCTTCTATTCCATGTCCGCCTCTTTCCGCCACTAACTAGCAGTGACCCCCCAGCTTTTCTTGCGCACTGTACGCAATAGTCCTTCTTCCGAACCCCACATTGCGTGTGCCACGGTGGCACATTGCCTTATTTTCTCTGCGGGTGCCTTGTCAGTTAAGACCCGTGCACACCTCTGGGCACGGACTGTAGTCTTGTGTATGCGACGTATGGAGACGAGTGCAGCGTTGTCCCTTCTCCTCTGCGTTTACGTCCCCTTTTCCCTTATTTAAAACAACATCCCCGAGGCTGCACGCTCTTTGTTTGAATTCCGGTTACGAGTTCCTCTGCCCTCCTCAACTGGAGAAACATTTCACGGTGAAACGCCCTTGTTTTATCTTTTTGTCGCCGGCTCTTCCCCATATCCTAACTTATCTGGAGTGTTTCACACGGAGTTTTCTTTTTTCCGATGCGAGGATTTCGCCTTCCTCCCCGGCTACGAGAATTGACCGTTTTTGCGAGGCGTCGGGTGCTTCCACGTCTTTCCTGCCCGAGACCGAGTGTATTTAGCAGCTACTTGGCATGATCTCTTTGACAGTTTATCTTGAGGTTCTTGTTATGCGCCCCCTTGTCTTGTGTGCAGGCTCCCTCCTCTTTGGCCCACAGAGGTGCCGCCTGAAGGCGAGCGGGCGTTGGGGCTCTTTAACTTGCTTCAGCACTGGAACTGTTAGTTCTGCGATTGGTGTTGTCGTTAGCATCCATCATCCGCAGGCACATCTTTTTGAGGTTGGCAAACGTTTGTCCTCTCATACGGGACCCCCTCTCACTGCTGAGTGATAGTCACGCTGCTAAAGGAAGACGGCCGCTGACCTGAAGCCCCCCACGATCTGCGCCCACCCCCCGCCGACCGTTCCCCCACACCTGTCCCTGAAGGAGTTGGTGCACCTTATGTGTGTGTTTCTCTTCCTTTATCAGCGCTCTCCCGGCTCCTCATCCCGATATCGATTCAGCTCCCCTCTTGCAACAAACGGTTTCGTTGGGCTTGCGCTGTAGCCGTTGTTCCCCCGCCGGCCTATCTACTCAAATGTTTGCTTAAGGAACTTCACTTGGCTCCAGCCCGACCTCACATTACTAACTCTTTTAGAGCATCATGTCGACCCCCCATACTGGTTGAGTGCATTGGGACCTCTTGTCCTGCTGCCTGTGCCACACAAACATTTGCACTCCAAGATCATATTGCCATCGGCCATTGTTGGGCACCCCTGTAGAAGCCAAGACGTAACACAGCGCCTTGAGTGAACACAGAGTCGTAGTGCTCCTGACTTTCCACGACTTTCCTCTCCTGTGCACGCCGTCCCCTCCGCCCCCCCCCTGCTTCACCATGTATCTTGCCTCGATGAGGGGTGTCGGATGCTTGTTGCCAGGTCACCCTAGAAGCGACAGCGACTTTCCCGCCCACTCGTTTGAGCTTAAGCCGGCTTAGTGTTGGCATCTAGCTCGCTTTTTTGCGCACCTATGACATAGCGCGTCCGACTCCCGTGTTATAATTGAGGAGGCGACATTTTGGGAATCCAGATGGCCAGCCAAGGCGTCTCCCTCCGCTTGGGGATATCGCAATTCGCGGACCTTTCGTGTACGCCCGGTAAACCTACAATTCCTGATCTTACGAACTCGTATTTTTCCGTTAGTTAGGCCGCCCTTTCTTTTTCGAGGCCGGCCGGCGCCCCCCCTTCCCCAAGACTTCTGAGCGCGCGCACCAATCCTTGCCGAGGGCCACAGAATAGCGGCTATCCCATTCCATGAGTCCACCCCAGAGTACTGGCCACGCTAGGCCTTGGCTTTCTCGTAGAAATCATCCCTTTTTTCTCTTTCCTCCCTTGTGCGTCCTTCCCATTGTCACGCCCTTGAGCAACAGCATCCTACACTGACAAAACATCCGCCGTGCGTGAGTGCTCCTTCAGACCATCGTGTTGTCCGACCGATTAGCATCTAGGTGCACTCGTTAGTCTCCATCTATATACTTTGGTATCAGTTCTCCCCCCCTCCTGTTTTGGTGTTTGCTCTTCGATCTCTGAGGATAGTCAAGACGGCTTCCGCGCCCGAGACATGGCAGTCGATTATAACTTCCAACGCCCAGTAGTTAGCTTGTGTTTCTATGCGTGCCAGGTGGGCGTCGACAGGACTCATCGCCTCCCCACACGATCAATACAATGGTCTTGCCCTATCTTTATCATGCGTGCCCGCTTCCTTGAGACGAACAATACTCTTTCTGTCAGCCAGAATGCAATACTCCCTCAATGGCAGATAGGTCACATTCGTGCTCCTAGTAAACAACAGTTGGGAATTTTTGGTGACACACGGACGCCTCTCTTTCCCGTACACGATACCTACCTTCTGCAGCGCGGCGCTTTGGCTCACTGTCGTCGATCTCTCTACTTTTTTTACTCTCCGTTGTGTGTTTCGCTATCTTGTTTTTTCCCCTCCGATGCACGCCTGATCATGGACAACTCTTCTCACCCTTTGCCATGGCCTGGCCGCCCCCCCCCCTTGAACTTAGCGCTGTCCTCGTCCCGCTGCTGTGGCGCTCGTTCTTCCCGCCCATCACCGGCACCGTCTGAACCTGCGTCCATTATTGTTTAATTATGATGCTGACTGTTTTTTCCTTCAGACAACCCGGCGCGCTGTACATCTGGTGCGAACCGACTCCACCGTGGGGGCGTTCTGTACAGTGCCACAGGTCCCTTCCCTCTGCCCTATACCGTTCACCCACCCCCGGCGTCGACTCACTTTTTTTTCTTTCTTGACCCCGCCATCGGATGCCGGTCTTGGTTGTCGATAGGCACTGTCTTGACGCCGTCTCTTTTTTCGTGGCCGACTATTGCCAAAAACACCATTCAAGCGCTCTTAGAATATTCTTGGCCCAGCCGCCCCCTCGAAGAGCATCTTGTCTTGTTTTTCTTCTACTGAGCGTCTTGTTTCCTTCGGAGATCGCTGCTGGTTCCGAGCAGCTGTGGTGTGCATCGGGTCAAACAACGGTGGAGTTGCCCTTCGTCCCTGTGAGTCGATTTGTGTAGGTCCTCTTCCTGGAATGACCCGACCTCGGTCCCCTCCTGCCTGGTCCCACGATTATCCCCCTTTTCGATCCCGGCGGCTGAGCGATCATGGCTCTTCGTGGTAATAGTCATTCCGTTCGAGAATATTCTCAGGTGCCTTCGCCTCGAAATACTCGGCAAACTCCTTCATGGCACGGATTTGGATCGCTTTGCCTCACCTGTGACTTGAGCTACGGCATTCCTTTTTTTTTTTTGTTTCCCCGTAATGTAGCGCTCCCTGTTTCCCTCTGCACGCAGCTGTCGCCTCATCCCATCCCAAAAGTTTGTTCGAGCTGATTGGCATTTCCCCCCCTCCAGGCAGCCTTGCCTAATAGACTACACCACATTCGCACTTCACTAACTTGCACCGATTTCTCAGTATTTAGGTTATCGACCAGCCATTTGGCCACTACCTTTTTCACTTCAAAAAATCCCCTCCTCCCTTGCCTTTCCTGCATCGAACGCCATGGTGAAGCCATTCGCACCGTGCGCGGCGCACTCCACGCCCTCGGTTTACATGGCGAGTCCGTTGGCCTTTGTTCGATACGCGCCCCCTTTTTGATTACAGGAATAAGGGCACACACCCGTGTCTTTTCTCTTGCGTAATCCTGTTGCCGCCTGACAATGCACGCCCTTTGCATTTTTTGTCGGAAATGTCGTTCCTATTGTGTGCTGGTCACAATGTTTAATGTTGCAACGTGTGTTTTCGTTTACCGGGTAATGTGCGGGGACCCTTCCCCCCGCCGGTCCGTTTCTTTCCTCCATACACCCTTCCACAAGGGGAGGTCGCCGAAATTCATTCGGATCCCCCGCGCGTGGGTCAGCCTCAGAACCACACAGAATTTATCCCCCTTCCAACTGTCTGTCAGCGCCCCTTGCCACTGGCTTGAATTCTGTTGATTCCTTCTTGCCCATGAAACTCCCTTCTTCCCTGCGCGCACCTCTCCTTTCTTTACGTTGGCACAAGGCCTCGACTTTAGTAAACCTGCCCACCACTTCGGCGACCCCCCCGCTTCCAATCGGGCCAGTGCATAGGAACCAGTGGCATGCGTTGCGCAAAAGCTAAACAATCAGTGCGGGTTCCCCTTAACTGCAGCCTTTTTCCCCATTACTGTGTTCATCCCTCCATGCAGTGAAATCACTCCCAGACCCAATTTACAAACCCTCTGGTTTTTCCTGCGTCCCCGTGTCCAACGCCTCCCCGAGCGACCTGTAGGTTTTTTATTTTCCCCCAGTGCCACGTCTTTCCTCGCCCCCCACTGATTGGAACCGTGCACGAACTCGCCGTTTCCCAAGTGTTAGCAGCCCGGTGGATATCCCTCGTAGAATCCGAGCATCTCGCTTCGTGGGAACCGTTCCAGATCCCCCCCCCAACACTTGACCGTTTTTCTTTTTGAGGTAACCCAGTTCGTCTTCTGTACGGTGTCCACGGGCGCAAAGATCCTTTCCCTCCCCAGATTCGAAGTCGGCCCCGGATTTTGTGGTTGGGTGACGTCGACTTTTGACCGCTTTTCCGCCACCTTCGACCCCTCGCGTTTGGTGTTGTTTTCCGGTTCCTGGTCGTTACCCAACTAGGAATCCATTACTGCGCGCGTTCCCCCCTTTTTTTTTTCTTATGGCAGCTCGCCCCCCATCCACCACTGCGATTTCGCGTTCGCTTTTTTTCTGTCGGACCCCATCAAGTGCCCCTCCAATGAGAAGTCCTGTTACCAACCAAGGAATCTTGACCCCCACCCGCGCACACCCCCGCAATGCTTTTTCAACACCCCCTTTCTCCGCCTCTCACGGCTTATTCCTGTCTCCCGGTACAATCCCCCCCTTCTTTAGGAGAGCAAGCACCGTTCCCCCTTTCGGAACATTCGGGAATTCTTTTTCGGAATACATTTGTCCACGTGTGGCGGTTTTCAAATAACCACGAGCATGTCCGCTACAGTAACTGCACTTTTTCTTTTAGCACGTCCCTCTGCTCCTAAGCTTCCGGATCTCACAGTGTCCATAGTATGAGAACGGACTCCCCCCCTTTGACCCTTTTCACCCCTTCACCAGTTGTTTTTCTCGTCTCTTCTGGACTAGCTGACCTGGCGCCATTCTCCCTAAATCAAGGATCCCCCTTTGTCTGCAGACAAATGTGGATCCCGCCCTACTCTCCGAGTGACTTGTCCACTCGACCTGCCCTTTTTAATCACCGCGACCTCCCGACCCCCCGAACCCCGATAACACCCACAGGAGGGACCTGATGTTGTCTCTCTTTGTTCCTTTGAGGGCGCGCATGCCCTTTGTTGGACTATGATTTAACCTTTTAATCGTGTCTTTCGCCCCGTCTGTAGGGCTGTTTACGCGCTTCGTGTTCGGGGCATCGACTGTTGAGCTGGGAGTCCCCAAGGACCCGGCCGTGTGCCTGGCTTGCATTTTCTGACTCGATGTTGTAGCTACTGTCCTCGATCCGCCCCTCTTTCCCTTACGGCGACTTCTACCATCCGAGTATTGAGCTTACCGCCAGCCCACCCCCGCAGTATTACCAACTCGTGAGCTTTCTACGCCCTGAGATGCCCATTTTCGATTGATGGCGCCCTCATCTTTTTTTCACGCCTAACCGGACTCGAACGCTCATACCCGCGACGCAGAGACGCAGACTGTTTTTCCCCCCAAACAACGCCCATCTTTCCCCCGTGTTTCTTAGCCGGCCACCACTCTTCAAAGCAGTTAATGAGGCTAAACGCAGACAGCTAGCGTAGATCTTGGCTGATGTTTGGTGCGATCGAATGGCCGGCGTGTTGCTTTCCGCGTTTAGGCCTTCTCGGCGCCCGACGGAGGATCCCCCCGCGCATGTGGCGCCACGGCCCCCCCTCGATTGTAACCTTTGCGATGCGTGGTCGAGTGCTTCTGCACTCATTTAAGAATAGTCTAGGCCTGGCGCCTCCACCCTTTCCTCTAGGGACAGCCTCTGTCGTTTGTCCCCTTTTGAGTAACACCTCTCCGCGTGATTAGATTGACTGCAGCTCGTTTCTGTATTATCTCTCTGGGGTGTTTGGGAAGAAATGGACCCTTGCATCTCTTGGTTTTGGTTTTATTCTGATCTATTCACCCTTCATGTTTCGCCGCCTCTGTTTCTTACTTGTTCATCTTGTGCCCTCTTTTTCTACATGCGCTCTGACTGCTTTAGTCTATGCGCCAGTTTTGAAGCATCGCGAGCAATCGCTTTGCGAGAGGCACTTCGCTCCTCTGTCGCGTCAGCTCTTTCTGTGTTCACCGCTCCGTATACTGCGTCAGCCCTTTTTGCACCTTTTGTAACAGAGTCCTTTTGTCCTTTTTTTTTTTGTTTTCGAATTCGGTTTCCCTTGTACCAGTCGGAACCGGGCCTTTTTTTCCGAACCCATCATCACCGATGCTCGTAACCACTTCTCGGTATATTTTTCCCTGTGCAAGCGGTGTTCTTTCCCTTGTTGTTGGGCCCTCTGGGTTTTTTTACACTTGCCTCCTCTCCGAATATGGCCACCGCGCCCTTCCTCTCCTCGTCCGTGAGACGGTTCGAACTACGACGCCTCGAGCCCTCCCCCTCTCCCTGAAAAGTAAGCCATTCCTTGAAGTAATCCTTTGTTTACCCCATCCCTCTTCTTAGGGGCCCTCCATAATCCCCTTATTAGGCAACTATTTATTCCGCAGCGCTCCGACGTTGCAGTCGACTGATGCCAGCGCGCACATCACCATGTCAAGCGGTCGAGAGGCTGCTCCTTTTTTTTTCTTCTCTGACGCTGCTCCCGGGAACCCGGAGCCGGGCGCCTGGAACCTTCGGGGGGGATCGGCATTACACGTTGGACTCTACAGATGTTTGAGGTGCCCCCCCTGCTCGCAACTGCATCCCCTTGGCCCGCGATTCCGTTGCTTGCTCTCTACTGACGGCACGCTTTCCTCTTCATGCTTAAACCGCTTCAACCCTCTTTCCGTTTCTCTGGTTGAACACCGATCTGACTTCGTCAGTGCGAACGAATGGGGTCTCATTCAGTCGACCACCTCCTTTTAGGTGTTTTCCATTTTGAGAGAATCCATGGCCTCACCCCTGTCCCCCCCCCCTCGGATGATTTTTTGCAGGCATTCACCTTATTTCTACCCTGAAGTAACATTGTGTCTTCCCGTCTTCCCCTGCTGGTAACTAGGACGCAAAGCACCCACCTTTTCTTTTCTTCTCTTCTTTTCGCGCTCGTTTTCCTTTCTATCCTCCGACAAGTCTTTTTCAGACCCCCGACCATTCCACATGATACCAATGCTTGTGGACTTCCCTGTCAAGTACGCCCTCTTTTGTCGCCTACGTCAAACCCCATAAGACCGAGCCTTCCCCCTTTTTACGGTCTGATCCTCCGCCAGAATACTCTGTAGCCTCCCCCTTTCCCCGCAGATCATGGCGTGGTTCCAAAAGACTGTCCCCGAATTTCCTTACTGGGATCGACCGCCAACACCTTGAGTCCGGCAGTGGACTTTCTCGGATTTTTTTTACCGGTGCCCCCTTCTTTTGAGCAACAATCGATTTCTTGACATTTGGCGCACTCGGAGAACAGGGAACTCGTACTCCTTCCGCTCCTCACACTCAAAGTGACGCCATGGCCCTCGCCTTGGCCCTAACTCCCCCCCCTGAGGCGGCAACCGTCCTTCTCCAGAACTTCGGTCCGCCCCCCCCACATATGATTTTCACTTTACCTGCTCGTTCAAGTCCCGACGTGGAAGATGTTAGGCCGTCTGACCACACGCACAGTCCGCCTCGTCCGGCGCGCCCACATATTTAAGCGTGGCCCAGCCAATTGTTTCAAAATCCACATTACGGCAAGTCTTTTTTTGTCAAATGCGCCCCATGGTTCCACCGGTGCTTCTTCCCTCTTACTAGATTTGCCATCTCCCCTGGTGATACCGATCCGTACTGTTATGAGGATGCGCTGACGATGGATTTTTAAACTGGCTTCGTAGGTTTCTGGCGTCCCTGTCCCCCCTGCGCGTGATCCTGTGATCCATCCTCTTTTCCGTTAATTTTTATCCTCCTTTCGCGCACGCAAGTCTGGGTTTTTCTTTCTTTTTACCGTTGCAGGGACGATAAGGGCCTCCCCAGCCTTCCGCGCCGTCACCACCATTAATCCGTAACGCGGCGTCACGGCCCATTTATGATGGCTCGTTAGCAGCAGTCGCTTCTCTTGTCACCTCCTTCCCGAGTCATCCCCACTGTTTTTGGCCTTTGGACCCCCGATTTTTGTTTATGGATGACCTGACCTCGCTTGATGCCGCGACGCTGCTGAGGCTCCTGAGTGGCTGACCTAGGCTCTTCAGTTGCGTTGCTTGCTGATATTGACGAAGTCCCTTCTCGCTGGCTTGTGCAATCTTGTCTCCTCTTTCCTGTTGTCCTGCTGCCGGCCTCTTTCAATGATGCAACCCCTCGGAGCGCTCCTGAAGGTTTTTGGTCGCGGTTTTTTCGATTGTTGTGTCCCGGCTTCCGGTGTCTCTTATGGATTTCTATTCATGGCTTAGCCACCTGTGGTGAGCGAGTATGTTTGTGCCCGTCGGTTGTTGAGTTAGGATTCGCCTTCGAAGTTTGGCGCGCTCCGCTGCACGCGTACATGTCTCCTTTTCTTCTTGATGCTGTGCCTACATGTTTGGAATGAGATCCACCAAATTTAAGCCGTGCTTGACTTAGAAACGACCATCCCGCAGAGCGACAAAATCACACTAGCGCATTCGTTTTTTTTCGTTTGAGGCCATTTTATGCTGTCTTCTTCGACAAGCATTTTAGGCCCTCCCTTCTCTCTTCTCTCCGACCTCTTTTTCCCACGCACGTTTAAAAACCCCCTCTATTCTTCCTTTTCTGGCAAGTATCGTCCACATATGCAATGCGGCCTTTCTGCTCGCTTTCCGCGTTGTTCATCGGCCTAGGACCGCCGCCCAACCCTTTGCAGGCGCGCCGGTTCCTAACGGCATCTGACACATCCCTTGCACCGGCGGGGGACTCCCATCGACCTTTCGCGTCCTTCCACGTTCGCTAGGCTTTATTCGATTCCTGAAAGTCTTTGGCATGTCGACGCGACTCCCCCTTCCCCCACATCCCAATGGTCTTTACTTACTAAGCATGTCGCATGCTTTAGCGTCCGCGGCTGTGCGGCCCCGTTTTTCGGAGTGTACTTGTCGTACTGTTTCGCGGATCTCGTCGACTGTCCCAATTTTCCGACGACCCTTGGCACACTTGCGTTGAGTCTTATGCCTTTCTGTCCCTTCCTTGATTGTACCGTAGCGGCGGGCTCCTTCACGCATTTATTATTTTCCCGCTCAGTAATGAGCATCCTGACGATTTCGTGCATATGCAAATTAGGCCAATTACCTTCACCTGGTGCCTTCTTTTTACATTTTTACGACTCCTGTCCCCTTGTGCGACTTCTTTCTTTTTCTCTCCTGCAACAATGTAGCCTCTCCATTTCGGGGTGCGCGACAATTTCTCTTCCAGTAACCACCTCCAGTCGAGTCTTGCCGTCAGACGCACCATTTCGTCCTATGTTGACCTCGTGTTCATAGCCTCCTCCCCTATATCGCTATGTTTACTTGGCCTCCCCCCAGATCCTATGTTTTCGCTCTCAGTCCCATAAACCCCTCCTTCAACCTACTATCCATACACACGGTCGAAGGTCTAATTCTTTCCTGGTGCATAAAATACTCGAGAACGTTCCTTGTTTCTACTGGCACTGCTCCTTTTTTCCAAACGTTAAAGGCGGGCTCCGCGTCCGACGGCCAGAAGGTCCGACCCTTAGAACGGTGGTGGTCTCCCAGTCAGGTTTTAACATTAGCCTGAAGTTAGCCATTCTGATTTTGGCTACCTCCCATGCGCGCTTTTGATCGCCTCACCCGTTCGCCTCCTACTGAGACGGACGTTCGGCCGCACCCCCATGCCACGAGATGCTCGCCCCTCCTTCTTCGACGGCTGCTTTCTCCCCCCGCCAAAGTTGTTTCAAGTGCCTGGTTAACTCCTCTTCATTTTTTTGACTTACGTCTGTCCTTTTTTTTGCTGCGTCCCACTTCCGTGTCCAACTCGGGGTTCCCTCGCCCTTTTTTCTAGGGGCCCCTGATGCATACGCGTGGAATCCGGTTCGTTTTACGGGCACAAGGTACCAGAGTCCAGGGGGACTGCCCGGACCAATTTTTATACAGGTGTGGAGAGTAGCGACATTTGGTTCATCGGTTTTTTTGCTGTTTTTTTTTTTGCCCCGACCCCCCTCGGCCTCGCCGTTTTGGCGGTGGACTTCTTTGATGGCCGGTCCCTTTTTGTAGTTACTGTCCCTGGTTGTAGTCCTTTCCCCCAGCTCCGTAGTGTCTTGCGGGAGTCTTTCCTTTCGCAGTATCTCCCCGTATTCTTCAATTGTGCGCGTTCAGGCTCCCAAAAGGCTTCCCTTGGACGGTCAGCCACGTAGTGAACCACTGTTGCCTTTCGCCCTTTTTTTCCCGATGTACAGAAACTTGGGGTTCCCTTTCGTCACCCGTTCCCGCTACGCAGGACGGCGATTCCCTCCATTTGTGTACGCACGTCCAATATGGGCAGCTAGCCGTGCCCTTGCGATCCTACATGTGAAAGTACCGTACTCCCCATCTTCGTCTTCGCCGTCGCTTTTCATGGCCCGCGCCTGCTTTCCAATTTCATTCGGCACCGTTCTCCCTTTTGCTTGGTTACATGCTGTCGCCTGTCCCCCATCTCCCCAAAGATGAGCGGGCATCTCCGTCGTAGCCGCAAAAGGGTGGGATCCCGCGTGTTAAATGACGTCCCGCGTCCCGGTGATCTGGAATGTTCCCCAGACACACCAATTAAAATATGCTTAAGCCGCTCATGATAAAGTCTGGTAAGTTTAGCTGTACCTTGGGATTAGGGTTGCTTTCCTCTTTCCAAAATGGTAAGGAATCAGCCTCCATCAGGAGTCGAGGTACCGATGCTTTTGTCGACGCTCTTTATCGAGAACGTACCTCGTTTCGAAGTTTACGCCGAGTGCCGAGTCGACCTGTTCTCAAAGTATTAGAATCCCCTCCTCCTGCATTCCGCTGACTCCCGACGGTTCTTTTTCGCCCTACCCACCACCATGCTTCCCCCGAACATGCGTTCGCTGCGATGCGGCGGGCTTTGTCTGCTCCGCCATCGATACTCCGGTGCTTTGTTGCCCCTTCCACGAGAGCACTGTTTTGTACCCTCTTTCCCCCGTTGAATCTCCTTTCTTTTACTCCACAATGACCCCCTTGTCTCTTCTTTTTTCTGGACAAGTGAGATCCCTTTTCCTCCTTCCCAGAGGAGCCCGCTGCGCGCAACCGCCTTCCTCTGTTAAACTGGTTATCGAATGGCCTTTTCGTGGATGTCCGTGTCACTGTCGGAGATCCCCCCTTAGACAACTTCTTGTAGAGCAGACCATCCATGTCGACAAACAATCCTTCAACCATGCTGGGTTGGTGAACGTCCCCATTCTCTGTGCTAGACGGCCTTTGGTCTTCTCCCTCCTCTTCCTATTACTGCTAGTTTGAGCGCGCTCCCCTCGCAAGCCGTCGCCAGCCCATCTTTAGTCATGACGGCGGCGAAGCGCTTGGGGTACCTTCCCTCGCATGGCCAACGCCTTCGGCAGGGGTAAGCGATTCTAGAACGATTGTTTACCACTAGCCGTTAAGTATTTACCCACCTCTCCATCCCCCCCCCCCCCACCAGCAGCCTCTCCGCCCCCTTACGTCTTTTTTAATTGCACCACAGAGTAAATCCGCGGGTCATTGTTCCGGTGTCCTTCGCCGGCGGCTTCCTCTTAGTCGCTACCCCGCCTTGGTAACTAAAAGGGCTATGAGCACTGTGGAGTAGGGTTACTAGTTGCGCTAGCTCAACCCCTCCAGAGGAGGTTTATAGTCCGATGGCGCCCTTCACCCTTTTCTGACCCCCTAGTGTAGCCCTGGAAGCGGTGTCCTGAGGCGTTTGGCCTGCTCTTTCGATCAGTAAGGGATTACTGCGATTGCCTGACATAGGTGGCCGGACCTGGCTAGCTCTCGGACATCAATAACGTTTTACAGACATGATTCTGAGACACTCCTCTCGAGGTTATGATACCGATCTGTGTGGTAGTCTTTCCGGCGATTCTTGCAACGCGGGAAACAGCTTTTAAGGCCGTGTATGAGGCATAGGCGGTCCTTGTGTATGACCTTGCCGGTCCCACATGCCGGGATACATGCTACTGCATCGACTGCCCGCTTTTTTGTTGTGTGAGGTTCTTTCGCCGTTGTATATTTTTGT
>Ga0179593_1501205_pt1 | contig 13103 bp, 15 predicted proteins | sample CZODoug2_1_08_16_FD_185931 | JGI IMG/M metagenome (GOLD analysis project Ga0179593, IMG submission 185931) | Vadose zone soil fungal communities from Angelo Coast Range Reserve, California, USA - CZODoug2_1_08_16fungal (PacBio error correction) | ecosystem: Environmental > Terrestrial > Soil >... | reverse complement strand
GCAGCCTTAGGCGGTCCGCAGAGGTACAGTGCTAGCGAGATGACTCCTTTCGATTTCCAAAAAAAGTCGGACTGGGGCTGAAAGAGAACGCTCGACCATTTCACACACCTTACGTTGACCCTGTCGATCCGGAATTCTTCAACCTTTCTCTCGCTCTGTTTGGCCGTCGGAATTTCGTCCGAATCACCTTGCGCCCGGAATTGTTCTGAACGAGATAGACAAATTGAGTTTCCCTCTTTCTCTTAATGAGCCATTTATTTTCCCCAGTTACGCCACCGCCCTTGAGCCATAATCCTCTTCCTTTCTTCCCAGAACTTAAGGAACCAGGTGCTTGCTTGAGAAATATCTGCTCCTCCTTTTCTGCGCATCAGATCGCGATGTGAACCTTCCCGGCCCCATAAGAGCCGTCACGTTGTGTTTTCTTGGTTTCACCCGTAGGTTTACTCTGCACTCCCTAGTGCGGAGCTAAAAACGGCCGTTGGCTAATACCCCACTAACGGGAACGGGCTCTAATCCTCCCTCCTACAAACTTCCCCTTTAGCCAGTCCCCGCCGCGTAGAGTCCCCTGTTCCGATTCGCTCTATACTTTCTTAACTATACACGCTGCTCAATTCCAAAGAGATTCTCCCCCGACCACCCAGGAAATATTGTATATTTATTCGTGGTTCCGATACGCGGTTTTTTTTTTCTTCTTGGTTCTCCTCCATTGAGGTCTCACTTGCCACTCGTGTTTGTTCCTCCTTTTTCTTCGGATTTTTCCTCCGAAATCCATCGGACAGACATGAAGTTTGTGAGTAAGCTTGGTGGAGACAAGGTCATTGGGATGGTTTCGCCTTGAAAGACCACCGCCTCTCAAGTGAAGCCCCCCACCCTGTTCGATCATTAGATTCCATTTCCAATTCGGGCGCCCTTTTGGATCAGGCGTCTGGAATTGTTACACCATTGTTCTTGCCCCTCGACTGCGTCCGCATCTGCTGGGTGTCTACTGAGGGACAAGATAGCCTCCCTCGGTACTGCACACGTTGGTGTTCTCACCATCCGGTCGACGCCTGAACTTTTTTAACAATATTTTGAGAAGTGCTCGCAGATGGCTTTTAGAGAGTTCGAAGTCTGCCTATTTCGTCACGCTTCTTTTTTTTCCCGATTTCTGCCTTACCGCACCTCATCCGTCCCTCCCCCCCTCAAGAGGCGGACCCCTGAATAAATAGGACCTTCGCAGGGACGTCGGCCTTGTAAATCTTACGCTTTTCCGCAGAAATTTGCGCACGCCTGCTTTCCCCGTCCTGGCTTTATAGAGATGAAGGGCAATCCTTCGCCTACAGGCCCGACAAATTGGCCCCTGTTTACCGCGTGCTCGACTTCGGACTTTTTACCTTCCTGTCGGCAATAGAGGATCCCCCCATGAGTACCCAATGTGAAGACATAGTCTCTCGCAGTCGTTCGCACTTTATTGCGCGCCAAGTCCTCTCTTCTCTTTCTTCCGTTTGACAAGCGATCTCGACCGTCTTAGACGTTGGGCCCATATTTAGAGCTGGCGCCAAGTGCTTGTCACTTTAACGTTTTACTGCCCTCTTGCTTGACCTGAGTGTTTTTTTTTATCATGAAATAAGCAATTATTGTTACGGATCGTGCTTCTTCTTTTCCCATGACAATTCCCTATATTCATTCGTCTGTTAAGTCACTCTGTGTTGCCGAATGTAGATGGTCTCTTTTCGACCCCCCACGATTTGTCGGCGCCGTCGCCCATTATCCCTTTTGTCAACGACGTTACTAGAACTCGTCTTCGATATGCGGACCCCTCTCCCCTCTTTTCGATAACCCCGCCCCTCTCCGTGCCGTTCACCTCCAGCCGCTCTGGCTGTTCAATGTATAATTCTGAGGGGAAGCATATTACCCCCCAATCTTCCCTCAATCGTTTTCTGCATATGTTTTTTCCCTTTGCCCCAACGTTTTCCAGCACTGGACGTGAACGCGAGACCCGTGCATCTCCGCCACCCCGTGTAGCCACCTGGCGATCGGTTTTTTCCTTGTCTCTTATCCTGCACACTCCTCTCCCCTTCTTTAGGTCAAAAGTCCTCGCCTTTACAAATCTTCACGGCGTCTTGCCGCAGTGTCGCATCCTTCCCCCCATCCCCACTCTTTTGGTCCTCTACCTTTCTCCTGTGATAGGCTAACTCCAGTCTCTCTGCTCTAATTTTACAGTTGTTTTTTGTACAAACCCTTGACATTCTGACCTCTCTGATTGGATCTTCCCCCCCCGTCCACCCTAACCCTTTTTTCCTCTACAATCATTAGTTCCATTAAAGAGAAGGTGGAGGTTCCATGTTTCGAACCAGTTTGGTCTCTCCTTTTCTTTGCCCTCCTTGTTTTCCTGACCTCTAGAGTTCAAGGAAAGATATCATTTCTTGCCCCTTCGACATTCTTCTCCCTCGATCCCCCCCTTTAAAACCTCCCTTTCCCCTTTGTGAGGTCTGTTTGATTCCCTTTAGAAGGACACCAGCGTTGTATGTGCAGTGATTTTCTCCCCGAGATTTTCTCCTTGACCCTTTTTCTTCCGATGAGAACACTCATCTCCTCCTCCTTCGAGTATAATTTCCCTCGTTTTTTTTTGTGAGAGTTTTTCCTTCTTCCCTGGGGCCCAACTTCGTTATCTATGCGTAATTCTTTTCTCATTCCCCTTTTCCCGTTTTCTCCCCCTTTCACAGGACCCATAAGGCGTCTTCTGGCTCCGTCGATTTTTGGGAATTCCAAATTCTGTCCTACTATTCAACAAAGGCTGTTTTTTCCGTTGACCCTTTCTTCTCTTTAATACCTACTCATGGCCCCCCTAAAGCAATCTCCAGCTTAACCCTATCATCGTTTTTTTCCCTTTTTGGGACCCCAACTCTCCCTCGCCCAGTTGCCTCCTCCTATTACCCTTGGTCATGCCCGCCTCCCCTTTGTCAAGACGATTACCCTTCACGTTCCGAAATTCCCTGTTCTTCGGACCAGTCGATTGTCTTCCTTCCCCAATCCCCTCCTTCTCGCCGATCCATTCTTGTTCCCCCCTGGCTGAAATCTCCTAATTTTCGAACTTACACCTGCTCGTCCAACCGCTCGACTGTATCGTCCATATTGGCTTTTTCCCCGGATTGAAAAGCCCCCATCAGAAGTCGATTTGGAGAAAGTTTCCCTCCCCTCTGGACCCCTTCGTTTTTTTTCCCCCCTTGCTCTTCCTCTTGTTTGTCTTTATCTCAAAATTTAGAATAACTTCTGGCCTGAAAAAGAATCAAAGGTTATCCCATATTTTTGATAAAGGTTTTTTTCAGCGAGATGTCCCTTTTTTTTCTCTCTCGTTTTCGCATTTCCCGTTTTCTGAAAGCTTCCTCTTTTTGTTTGCTTTCCAATTCCATCAAGATGCGGACCCGACGAGATTGGTCCTGATGTACAATCCCCAGCCTGTACCTGAACGGACACTTCCCCCCCTCTCAAACTCTTTTATTTGACGACCTTCTCTATGGATGTTGATCGGACCAATCGCGGTTCCCATCCAGATCTGAAGCTCACGAGTTTTCGCCATCCCCTGACGTCGGGGCCCACACATTTCTTTATTTTTTCTCTCAAATAGTTTAAGGGACAACATTCTAACGAAATTCTTCCCCCTCCTTCCCCACCATAATCGTTCTACTTAGCCGCCGCCCCCCCTTCTTAGGCAATGCGAGGCCAAGCGCGTGAATCATGGCGCCGGGTCACAAGACTGGCTTTAGCTTCTTCCTTCCAGGCAGACTCCCTCTCCCCCCTTTCAGAGTCTCCCACAACTTCCCGTTTCCCCTGCACTGACGATACGCCGCTCCCCACTCTAGGATCGAGTTTTCGGCTGCATGCGGTCTCCTCGTTCCCAAACCGTGTTTGAGCCCTAATTCCAGCTCCCTAGGCCTCGGGCCTTCAAAGGTGGTAAGCATTTGTTCCCCGCTCTGGCCCCTCAATTCTGGTCCAAGCAGGCCCGTCCCGTGACTCTCGCTCCCCCTCTAAAGTGAAAATTTTTTGACTTTCAGCGAATGGTAGGTGTAAGAGTCATCTCATCCCTCCGACAGTGAAGGAACCAATCCTTGTAGGCTTGCGCCCCCCTTTTTCCACTTTCCTTGCCCTTCCTTGTTAACTTCCGAAGGATCTCTTAGATGGATTCAAGACGGACTTTCCCTCTCTCGATTCGACTCTCTTAGTTCGTCTTCCCCCCCCTCTTTGGTCCCCGACGTAAGGTTAGTGTTTGATAGGAAGATGACCTCTCTTAGGAGAAGACCCCCGCACGGCACCCCCCCCTTGTGAACATAGGCGTCTTCACCTCCTTCTTCGCCCCCCGCCCGTTGAAGTTTGAGTCTCTCTTTGGTGTGTCTTGATTACCTACATATCTTAAAAAGATGGGCTGCGCTTCATCGAGGGGCACCTTTTTTTCAGTCCCACCCCCCCCATCTTCTCCAGGCCGCCTTGTCCTTCCTCCTCATGCTCGACTCTTCCTGCGGTCTCCTTCTGTTTAATTTTCCTGGCTCGCGGATCCACCTACCAACGACCCTCCTGTTCATCCATCCCGCTGAACCGGCACGCGTCATTCTGAAGCCTGATTGGCTTTTGGATCCTCTTCCCCTCCCCCGCAGAACAGATTCCCACGATTGTTTTCGTTTGGACAATCTCTTTCCCCCTTCTTCGCTGGAACTAAGCATCCATCTCTAGTGAAAATACGCATCAAAATATTACAATTTCTTTAACCTTTGTATATTTCGACCCTAATTTATACAACTTTAATGTGGCATTTTTCTATTCCTCCCTTAACTTTTGAGAGCGGAATAGGATGGGAAAAAAAGAGTTGAACCTTCAAGTTGTTGCAGGACGGTAGAGGGATATAAGACGTTCAGTGGTAGTTGCCAGACTTTCCCCCCTGGAAGTGCGATCCTGCTTTTTTTTCCTCCCATTATCGGGCCTTCTTTTTTCTTTATTTCCCGTGAGATGAATACAACGACACAAATTGAGGCTATCTTGGGGGTAGAGTGTTAACCTTCTAACGCGATTTTCTGGGATGCGCAGCAAGTCTCGGCCCTTCTCCTTCCACCCATTCTCTAAGAGTTTCTGGTCCAAGGTCCCTTTTCTGATTTTCTTTGCTGCGGGGGAGTATAATGTGGACACAATTGAGCGCTAAGGATCCTTTACGGGCAACGTTTCCCCCCTCTCCTCTTCTTCCTCCCATTCCCCCCTTCTTGCCAAATGTCTTTTTCTCGGTCCTCCCCCAATTCCCCCTGAGAGAGAGAAGGGTGTGACAAATAGATGGATAGATACTCATGTCCCCTTACATTGTTGATTCATTGTGCGCTTCCGCCAAGGTCGAGGCATTTGTTGCCATCCCCTGACCCCCTCGATACTCCGTTCCACCGTTTACTTTTTCCGGCTTGCATCCCCCCCCACTTCTATCTATATAATTCATCTGTGTGAGAGAGATCCCTTTTTAGTGTATGTCCGTCGGTGCTGTCCCTCGGGTAGTTCCCTCTGGGAATGATTGACTTCTCGATGTCCCCCTTTTCTGTGCATTTTCGTGTCAATCCTCCCCTTCCCAACGTTACATTCTGGACCTCTGCTTCCCCTCTAATTCCCCCTCTCTTCTAGATCATGGTGGAGAACCTTTGACGCAGAAGGTGGCGCTTCCTTTCGAAGGTATGTTTCGGAAGAGATCCCACTTCTTTTTTTTTTCCCCCGTTGTCCTTTCTCTTTTTCCATCCCTGTCGCTCTCTGGTACAATTTCCCCCCCCAGAGAGAAATTTTCAGCTCCCCCCTTTTACCTCAACCCTGCCTCCGTTTCCCCATCCCCCCCTTTTTTTCTTTCGCCATGCTTTTCTTCGAATTGCTTTGAATTTCCCCCTCCAGTCTCGTTGGCCATGGGCACATAAGCCGTAAAGGTTTGTTTTCCTTGGTCGTTTGGTCATGTCCACCCTTCCTTCTAACATCGTCCCCCCCTTCCTTTTCTTCGTATTCGACCCTTCCCCTACAGTTTTTTCTTCATCCTACCCCCCTTCGATGTTTAGAATCCCCTCGCTCCTTACAACTCCCCTTCAAGGTCAGTTCACGCCTGCTTTTCTTTCCCCATGCCTTTTCCCTAATTCGCTCGCGCCTATTATTCTTTTTTTAAACTACCCCCCCCTTGCATTCCAAGATATTTTATAATTAGTCGTGAAATCTTCTGGGACAAGTTTAATATTTGGCTTAGGTTCCGTCTTCTCCTGTTGTTTCTAGTCTTATTTGTTTGGACCTTTCATGGCGGATCCCCTGTCCCCCTCCTTCACTCGTTTTTTATTTTTGGAAGTCCTCAAGCCATCCTCTTCCTCCCTTCCTTGGTTGCCCTTTCCAGTTCTGGGAGTCCCCCCTATTTGTCTAGGTCTTTTTCTCCCTTTAACTGACTCCCTCCAGGCCGAATCCTGCATTACGAGCATTCTCTCATTTTGCAGGGGCTGGCTCAGGCTCCAATTTTTTTGCGTCAGTACTTTTTTCCGTTCCCCCCGATGCCCCCCCCTTTTTTTTTTCCTCTTCAATTTCCTCTATTCTATTCTTTCCCTCCCCTCCGCCGCCGAAATCCTGCAACTGGCTTTCTCAATTTTGAAGCTGACAGTCAAACAATTTCTCCCCCGTGCTGACGGTTTGGTCCCCTCTCTTCGTTCGTGCGCCCTTTCTTCCTCGTATCCTCCTTTTGACCCCGATCCATGCCTTCCCCGCACCTCAATCTCGTAAGAAAAGAAGAGACGACCCAGTCTCTTTCGCCTTGCTTCTGGCCCCCCGATTTTCCCCGATCCCCCTCAGAATTTTTCCCGCCTTCCCTTCTTTTTGGTCCTGCTGGATGCGAACAAGAACGGATTGAAATGAGCCTCACCCTGCGCGATTTTACAGTTTCCGGTAAAAAGCGGGCTCTCCTTTTTCCCTTGTTGACATGATGGACGCGGAGAACCCAATGGACCCTCACCCTAATTATCCCCTTCTTGGTTGGGTCGCTTATTGCGCTCCCAGGTCTTTCCTGGCCCGCCCGCCTTTTGCCCCTCATCAGACTTTCTTATCTTTTTTTTTCTTTCTTGAAGAGCGAAAGTGCTTATAATTTTAATACCTATTGACGGAGTGCTCTCCTTAGAGCATGGAACCACTCCCCCCTTGTTCACTTGCGACACCTCTTCTTGACCTCCCAGAGGGTGACCATTCTCCTTTCCCTATAATAGGTGACCTAGACCCTCTTCTGTTGAAGCATTTAGACATGGCTTATAATTCCCTTACTGGCGTTCGACCATGCTCCGCCGCCCCTCCATTCCAAAGTTTACCAAGCCCATTTTCTCGCTTTTTTTCTAACTCTGAAGCTAGTATTCAGTGAAACGAATTTCCCTGATGAAACATGCAATAACCTCCTTCCACTCCCCTAGGTGTTCAGTGAGGTCAATCGCACTTTTCTAAAGCTCCGAGGGACGTATATACAAATTCGGCCCTTTATTTTCCTCCCTCTTGCCCCCCATTTTCCCCACCCTTTTAGTTTTACCCCCTTCTTTCAGCCCCATGGCTTTCCCTCTCTCGCTACGTGAGAGAGGTTAGCCACAACCTCTTGAGAACCCTCTGTGATATGGTGGGCGTCCTTGATATTTCGGCACCCACCTCTTTCTCCTTGTTGCCCTTTCTGGGTACCCTCCTTTCGGAGATTCTCACAAAACGTGGGATTGACATTCTAGTCATAGTTCACATTCTGCGTACGCGGATTTGATGCTTCCCCCTGAAGGTCCCGTCTCCTTTTCCCTCTTTCGACCCCCCCTTCCTTCCCGATTCGTCGTAGTTTCCCAAGAACTGAACTGAACCATGATGGATCAGACAAGAAATCTCTATGCGAATCCCTGAATATCCCTCAAGAAGTCAATTTGGGCTAGTCTTCTTTTCTTCATGACCCAGGAGGTCCTCCTCCCCCCTCGTTCTGCATGTAGATATCGTTCCACTTTTTTACCGAGCTTTTTACGATTGCCCCGAGCGGTTCCTCGAATAGAGCTCCTGCATTTCGTTTGCGCCCATTCTACCTCCCCGACTTTTTCCCTTTCCCTCCCGGCCAACTTTCATGAAGGTTATTGAGAGAGACCCCTTCCCTTTACTTCACCAAATCGAGGAACTTTCCTAACCCCCTGATTAGGGACCGGATCGTCCACCTTTATCCGGACTACCCTCCTGCCTCCCAAGTTGTCTGATCGAACTTCCCGAGCTCCCATTTTACTACTAGAGATTTTATCGCAGGGCGAAGAGAACATATATCTATCGCGGCCCTCGGCCGTCATACTTCCTTCTCCCTGGACGAATTCGTTCCCCCTAAATTCATGTTTTCTTTAGAAGATCGATGTGGCTCCTGAGGCCCTACCTTTTGAACGCTGTTCAGGAGTAGAGGTCTTGTTCCTGTCTGCATGCCTTTCCTTCTTTCAGCGTCCTCACCTTTTTCCCCTGTCCTGCTGGGCAACTCTCCTACTCCAGTCTGGCTCAATAATGTATGTATCCCTAAAAACTCTTTGATGCCGACCTGTTTTTCTCCCTTTTATTCTTCGTACCTAGCGTTTCTCCCGTATTTGTTAATCTTCCTTTCCCGCTCGCAGCTCCTTTGACGAACCTTTTCTCCTTTTCTGGCCTTTTCTGCCTTCAACGCTTCAGTATCGCAATTGTTCGGATTGTAATAAATGACAACCCCGCCACCGTCGTGGCCTGCGGAGCAAGTCTCCTTCTCGATTGTTGTCCCCTTTTTTCAAATTTCCCTCGTTGTTCCCTAAATAGCCCCGGCGGAAGAGTTGACAAGACTTTGCAAAGGTTTATCCTTTTTATCGCACGGCGCGCCAGGATCGAGGCCCTTGGCTGCGTTTTTTTTCCAACCCTCTCCCTCCTTTGTTACAGGAACCAGATCCCTTTCCACCCCTCTTCTTTCCTTGGTAGATTGGTCTTCTTTCGAAACCTCCAAGCTCTCTATTAACATGAACCTAGTGCCCTCCCCGCGAAACGCTTTCGTGCCACCATTTCCCCCCTTCTTCGATTCTGGCTGTTTTGAATGTTAAATGGTTCCTCGATCGCATCAGTCGAACATCGGTGATTGTTTGGCCCACTTCATCCTGGACGTGGAGAGAATGGTGCTACTTGCCCCTTGAAGGGCAAAAGAGACATCGTATGACGTGACAAACAGCCTCTTTCTTCTTTCGCCTTACGCCACTGATATAGGCCATTCTGCAGTTCCCCCTCCCTTTTTTCAATACCGATGCCCTTCACAATGGATGGATGATGGTTTCAGACAAGCCAGCCTCCCCCTAATTTAGCTTGCCCCACTTCCTGAAAGCCACTTTTTGCGCCCTCTCTGCTAGCCCTTTCCCCCCTCACAGATCTGTTTTACTTTGGGTCACTATGCTTTTTTTCCCCAGAATAATATTTCGACACGCCCTTCTGGGATTTTTCGCGAGCTCACAGGTTGCCTTTTTTTGTACCCCCTTTCTTAGGGCCTCAGTCGTTCGTCAATACCTAGAAGCGTTTCCCCTGACTTCGCGGCATGGTCGGGTTCGCCCGTTTCTTTTCAAATCTGCTACCACCTGCCCTGTGAAACAATTTGTCTTTTCCTCAAATTGCGCGAAATGTTTTCCTCCTGCGGTTCACCATTCCTGACGTCAGCCTGCCTTCCTATCTATCCTCTATCCTTTGATTGTTCTTTCCTACTCCTATTTTAAAGAGTAGAGTGAAGATAGGATCTCCAGCCCCTCTATCTCCCATCGTTCTTACTCCCTGTCCCCACTGGTTGACATTCATGGTATCACCTTTCTCTAACAGCCGGAAGGATTTAGTCGGTTTTGCCTTTTTTTATCCCTTGTGAAAAGATCTTAAGGCGGTTTCCTCATTTTCTAGGGGCACTGCACCGGCATTCTTGAACCCTCTTCCCCCTTTTTGGAATTCTCCAATTTCTCGGCAGGACGTCAATTTAGGCGTTTCGAATGGAATCGTCCCTCTCCGTTTCCCCCTCCCAACATCGCCTTAAGCCCATCCCGTTGAAACGGCCCCTCTGTCCTTTTATCTTTTCGGAGCGAGTGCCAAATCCTTTTAACCTTTCCCTCTTTCCGGTCGTTTGACTCTATTGAGCCTTGGACGATTTCACAAATCTCCTAAGATCTACCCACCCGCTATCTGACCCTTCCAATATTTACACCTCCCCTTTAATTTCTTTGGTCACATTGATACACCCCCATTTATTTCCTGAGCACGTAATTGTCCGAATCGGCGTCCTCCGAGTACGGCCTATGCTTTCCCTGAACTTTCTTTGACCTTTCCCTCAAGGGAGTTTTTTTCCGGGCTATTTTTCTCGTCTTCTAAGCGTCAGTAGTTTGCAGTTAATTTTAACACTTAAGGTTTCAGATTCTGCACCCTCTTTATTGCCTATTTCGGCACTATGGGTGATCATCCTCCCCTCCCCTGCCTTGCCCCTTTGGTAAGACGTTCCCCCTTTTCCCTTTTGCTCGTGGGCCTGCGCGCTCAGTTGCGTGCATCCCCTCCACGGTCTGTGACGTTTTCTTTCTTTCCCCTTATATTCCTTCGCGCCGCTTCGTTTTTCTGTGACACTTGTTTTCCCTTTTTATTTGAGCCGTGTCCCTATGGATTCCTTTTTCTTCCGCAACAATCTTCTTCCCATTCTCTCCGCTCTCCTTTCGGCCACCTTACCTTTTTCTGATGTTTGTGAACATTCGCTTGGATCCCGCCCTTTTTTTGTCAAAGTTACTGGGGGTGAGCTTCCAGGCCGACTGCATTTTTTATTCCCTTTCTCTTCCGCTCCTGGATTCGTTTTACGTTTCGCCGTCTTTCAGCCACTTACGGCTCTATCTTCACCTTTTTTTCGGAGAGATATCTTAAGTGGCCCCTTGATATAAATCACGAGGGTCCTTCTCCCGACCTTTCTCTTGTTCAAACCTTTTTTCCAGGCCTTTTTTTTTTCCCTAGATATCATAAACAATGTGGCCCAGTTTTTATCGCTTTCACGCTTTAACCTTCTCCGACTTGTGCTTCCTTGAATCAGATGACCTCACGAGTGTTGGAAGAGAGCCCCGCAGTTGCAGTTATCCTTGACCCTTTCTGAGACTTCATCTTTACTTGTACTCACGCAGTCGGCTACCTTCACTCCAGTCATGATACGAAATCTTTCTGCCACCTGCGCGGATCTCCTTTTTCTCCTTCACCTGAAATGCTTAGTTTCTTTTACATTACGCGGCCCCTCATTTTGCGTTCTTTCCATTTCCCCCCCTAGGGGTCCCGTGAAATCGGCACGCCGTATTTTTTTCGCTCTCCATGTGGACGAGCTAATTCCCCTTTAAATTCTTCGCATTCCCTCTAGCTCCTTCCCCTCACCTACTTTCGTCTCGCTCGTGGCGAATTCAGTCTTTTAATATTAGAAAATACCACGTGCTAAATACCTATCATTTGTACCATTTCTTTCCCTCCCCCATTACTGTTTTGTCATTTCATTGCACCTTTTCGCGTAGGGATCGCCGTTCTTTTCTTTGGAGAACCTTAATATTTTTAATGACCCGAGTCTTTTTTTTGAGGACGGGCCCTTTCCTCCCTCCATTCCTGCTTTCTCCTCTTGCCGTTTCCAAGCGTTGGAGACCCTTAAAGTTCTATTTTTTTTGTTTCCATTGCGTGACCTAGTAAACGGTTCAAGAATGTTCCGCAAGACCCTGATCTGAGCATCTCTCACAAGTCTTGCTCTGTCTTTCTTCGGCTTCCTTGCTTCTCTACCTTGTGCCATCGAGCTGTTTCCTTTTGGCTCATATTAATTGTCTTTCATCGGATCACTCTGAACGTCGTTTTTTCTACCGGTGCGTCGCCTGAACGTCTTTTGCGAGTGTGAGTCCCCCGATCGAGTTGAAGTATATGCCGGTTCCTTTTCTGCACCAGTGACGACTACCCTCTCTGTCCTTCTATATCCTCCCCGGCTGTTCCGTTTTTGCCCCCCATCAGGTAGCTTTCTGCTCCTTGGCAAATGAGGCTGCACTCCTATCTTCCAGAATCCCCTTATGGGGGTTAATGGAATTTAGAGTATTTTCCTCCTTACCAGCTGCTCACTTTCCGCCCCATTCCGCGATTTTCCCCCCCTCTGTCCTTTCCTAATACAGTAATTCTTTCTTAGGTGCATCCGACCAGTAGATGACTGAGTTAAAACCTTTCTTAATCACATACGAAATTCTTATCATGGACGTTTTCCTATTTTGAGCAGTCCGGACCTGTGGAAAGTGGGTTTAAAAAGTCTGGAATGAATCTCTTCCGATATTATCTCCCTTTTCCTTTGCCTAGCAGAGGTCTTTTTCCAGTGCCTGAGTCCCGTCCCGGACCCGTTCTGCATTGTACCGACGGTCCGGGCTTGTTATGGCTCCCTTAGTCAAAAGTTCAAGATCCCCCTATTGACGTTGTGCTTGAGCGATGCCCATCCTCCTTATTTTTCCTTCTCCCTCTTTAGTGACCTCGAGGGTTCCTGTCTTTGAGTGTAGAACTCTTCTTTTCACGATCTGTATGGTGCTTCCCCCTTTAGACCTTCCCCCTCTTTGGCCCCATATTTCCCGCTCCCAAAAGTTGGACTTAATTTCCGTTCGAAGATGACTTTCGATTTTCGCGGACCTCTTCTTTTTTCCCTCCCATCAATATATTTTTTTGAGTCGAAACCGCTGCTTTGTTTGCAGTACTTTCCAAATCTCCTTATATTTTCGGGACTCTCATTACCCCCTTCGGCCCCCCCATCCTTTTTCCCCTCATCTGTCCCTGGACATTTGTCATCTTTCACCGAAATTCCGGCCTTCACTTCCGGCGCTACCTTCCTCTCTGTCTCCCAACAATATCCCCCCCTTTTTTTGTCGATCTGGTGGTTCCCTGCTCCCTGATTAACTCCCCCCCCAGAGTACTCCCTTTTGACACTTCCGGGCCACTGTAGAGGGTTTTCCTCACAAAATCCCCTGCCCTGGGACTGCTTGAAGTGAGCGTCCCCTCCGGGACATACCCCCCACTTTCCCCCTATAATTTCGCTTTTGTCTGATGCTGCGTACTTAAGTTTTTAGCCCCACTGCTATGCG
>Ga0179593_1499817_pt1 | contig 13103 bp, 21 predicted proteins | sample CZODoug2_1_08_16_FD_185931 | JGI IMG/M metagenome (GOLD analysis project Ga0179593, IMG submission 185931) | Vadose zone soil fungal communities from Angelo Coast Range Reserve, California, USA - CZODoug2_1_08_16fungal (PacBio error correction) | ecosystem: Environmental > Terrestrial > Soil >... | reverse complement strand
GTAATTTTCCTAACCATGTCCTTTCTCTCTCCATTTAACGACTGCCTCAGTTCTTGACGGTCCCTCCGCCGTCTGAGTACGTGGTTCATTTCATGAATTGGTTTTTCTGTTCTTGCCCTTGTCGCATCAAGAGATTCTTGGTCTTGCCTTTGTGTTTTTCCATTCCCAGAAATTTTAGTCCTTTGTGAGCGCGTTGATGTTTACAACCCCTTTTTTTTTCAATCCCTTCCCCTGTTGTTGGAGGATTTCGGGTTTGGTTCCGCATGGCGAAAAAGTTTGGCCGTTTTTTTTCTCCCCCCGTCTTCTTTTTTTTTTCTTTAGGGTCATATACAACGAGGTACGGGGCGTGCTTTCCCACGATTCGGAGATCAGTCCCCACGCCAGGAATTTCCCGTCCCCCCTTTTTTCCCCGTTTTGCGTTTTTGTAAGGTCACTTTTCTCGCTTCTCGCTTCTTCTTCTTTTTTGCCGTTTACCAGCAATTTCCCTGCCCCTTGACCGCTGCTCCCCCCTCCTCAGCTTTGAACCTCTGGCTTTCAGATCTTTGTATTCCCCCCCCCCTTCTGCAGCCGTAGAAGAACTACCCCCCCCCCTTACGTTCTCATTTTTTCTTGAGTCCCGATCCCTCTTCTTGGTTCATTCCACTCATTGATCAGTTTTTGTAAAGAAATCCTTTTTCAGAATTCTTCTCCCTTCGTCCTTCCCTCCTATAACCTTCCCTTTTCCGCAGTCCCCCTTTTTTAGGTCCAAACTTTTACGGCTCGAAACCTTCGCAGACCCTCCCTGGTATCAGGTATACCACTCTCCCCCCGTTTCCAAACCAGTTGCTTTTACGCCTCCCCCCCCGTAGCTCCCTCCGTCCTTCGTACCGGTGTTTTTAAATTTTTCCCTCGACCATCCCCCTTTGTCGAATGCAAGTATCAATTTTCCTTTTACTTCCTCTGTTTGTGTTGATGTTCTCTCCCCTTTTTCTTTTCTGTGTCTTGCCACACGTAATGCAGTCCGGTTAACTTTCCACATCTCCTACCCCGGTTCTGTATCGATCTCGTGCTTGCGCATTCTTTTAAGGGTGTTCCCCCTCGACCCGGTGTTCCTTAAAACGGGCTTTTAGAGTTATTTCACCCCTTTTCTTCTCCCATCTCCGCCAGTGATTGAGTTGGCCAGCTCGCAAACCGTTTTTCGTCTGATGTTTGATAGTAGGTTCCCCTCGCCCCCGCCTCGCTTTCCTAGTCCATTGGGGATGACTGTCCCTTTTTTGGTCGTTCCCCATTTTAGGCTTTGAACTTATGCAACCTCTTTTTCCTCCAAATTAGTCCTGGTGCCCCTTCTTCTTCCTTTTTCTTTGTTTTTTTTTGGCGGCTGAGAACGATTTCTTTCTTTTTTCCCCCCCCCGCCTATGTTGCTTCGGCTTTTTTTTGAGCAGATTCCTTTTGGTGGCAGGGCTGGCATTTTTTCGTGTTTTTGAGCATCTCTTTCTGCCTATAGGGCTTTTTTTGACCCAGAACTCCCTTTTGGTTTTCTTTCCTTCCCTTTGCCGCGTGGGTGGTACATTTTTGAAGTCGTCTTTGTTTCCCTTCACTCTTTCTGGAGTTGGAAGAAGTCTAGACTACACCTCCCCACGTTTTCCCTTTTTTACGAAACCCGTCCCCCTCCTCTAGTCCAACCTTCGTTGTTGGAATTTCCGAAGCCCACTTCCCATGCCCACCCCCTAAATCTGCATTGGCGCTACACACTTCTTTGGGAAAACCCCAACCTCTCAGAGACCCCCCCCTTGCCTCACTCAGTGATTTATGAAGGTGCCCCCCCCCCACCCCTTCTTCCCCTTCCACTCTATATTTCGTCAGGCCCGCGGCGGCGCCCCCCCCCTTTAATACAGGAATTCCGTTCATTCGAGCTTGTCGTGGCTGCGTTTTTTTTTCTCCCCCATTGCCCTTCCATGCTTTTGTATGGCTCCTTCCGCTCATTTCCTCAACGAGGGGTGTTCTCACTTCCCCCCGCAGATTTGGCCTTATGCTCCCCCCCATCCTGACTACCCTCCCCCACCTCGTTTTTGCCTCACTTCTTTCTTTTTTTTTCCCCACCCCCCTCCTTTTATCGGGGTGGCCCCTTTAACGGTGTAGTTTTTCACCTGCAAATCACATAATTTTGCTCCCCATTCTGTTTCAACTTTGCTTTCATTTCCCCACCCCCGTCAATTCCCCACATTTACGCCTCAGTCACGGAACCATACTCTTTCTTTTCGATACATACGATCTCTCGATCCAAAGTTAGGTGTTTGCCTTCCTGCCCACACTTCCTTTTTTTCTTTTATATCGATTTGTGTTTTCCTTCCCGCTTTCCCCCTCTGTCCTCAGGTGCGGACTTTTATACAGAATGGCCTGCTTGCATCCCCTTCCCGCCAGTTCTCCTGAGATTTGTTTTTTTTTTTTCAGGGCTGGCCTCCCCCCATGTTTGCCCACACGTCGTGTTTTGCCCACCTTTTTTTGATTAGGGTCCCCTCGAGCCCCCAGCTAATTCTATACCTTCTTTGCATGCCCCCCCCCCCCCTGATTGGTCCGTCCGCAAAAATTAGGCGCGTTTTTTTTTTTTCCTAGTTTGGGTCTCCGGCCCTTGTCTTCCTCGTTTTTTTCTTGTCTTTTTTTAGAAAGTTCCAGCGCCCCCCCAAGACCCTGCTTTTATACGGACGTGGACGGCCGCTTCGTTGCAGCGCTGGAGTCCGCTCTTTTAATTTTCTCAATGTTTCCTGTCTCTTTTTTCCCCGCCTAGTATTGCTGTTCTTGTTCTTCTTTTGGTGGGCCTTGGATTTCGTTTTAGTCCGCTGATTTTGGTTTTTAGGGTTCCCGGTGGTATATTTTGGAACTTTTGTTGTTTTTTGACCTTGTGTGAGTCGTGGGTTGTGGGCCTCTTTATGGTCTTTTTCCCTTAAACTGGTCTTCTTCCTAGCATGGTATTCCTTTTTCTGCCTCCTTTCTGGAACCTTGATTTGGTATGTCCCAAGTCTGGTTCGTCGCCTGGTCTTATAGAATCAAGTGGTTCTTGCCTGTTTTTGCTTTTTTTTTTTTTCTGCTCGCTCCTTTCCCACGTTCCGGTCAAGCCTAGTCAGATTTTTTTTTGACGATGGGAACTGAGGTTGGATGTCTTTCCTTGTCCCCGATTTCTTTTTTTAATGCTTCTCGGGTTGCCGGTCCTTTTGTCCCTCCCTTTTTTGCACGGTTTTTTGTGGTTGGCGTTCCTTTTTTGGAGTGTGTCCCTTTGTTTTTCTTTCGTGCCAGTATTTTTTTGTTTTTCTCCCACCCCTTTGCTATGACAAGATACCCCCCCCCCCCTTTCGCGCAACCTTGTTTCGAACCCTTTTTTCCCCCTACCCCCCTTTTTTTTTGTCCGCCTTATGCACCCCCCTTTTTTTCCTGTTTTGCGCAGAGGACGAACGTTAAAGTGGTTTGTTACAACGCCCTCTCTACTTCCTTCCCCCTGTCCTCCCACTTGATTTTTCCGGCCCGCTTTTCACAACTCAAGAACTGGCATGACATTTGTTTCTTTCCTCCGGTGTATTTGTTCCCAGGGTTTTTCCTGCCGTAGGCTTTTTTTCCACTTTGCGCCCTTCTTTTTTTGAACCAATCAATGGTATTCTACCTAGAGTTACGTTTATTTTCCTGGGTCTCGAAATTTTTTTTCTTTTTTTCAATTTCTCTCTATTTCTTTCTTTCTTGTATTTCTTTCGGTTTGGGACTTTCCCGGACGTTCCACTGCTTCAAAATTTGGACTTGGACCAGGTTTGTTGCGTTCTTTGCCGCGGTTTTATCTCCCCCGATCAACGGGAGTTTAGGTTTAGTCGCGCCGATCCCTTTTTCCCTTGCGGTCTCGCTTGCAATTTGATAAGTGAGATCTCGCGGACGATTTGAGTAGTTCCCCCTTCCCCTTTCCTTTTTTTTACCCCCAACTCGAACTTGAGAATATTCCCCCTTCCGGACTGTCCTTGTATTGTCTTCTTGCCTGAGACGCGGGGATTCTTAGGAGAGTGAGTTTTTGTTTCGTGGATGGGATTTTTTTTCACTTTGTTCCCCTCCTCTCTTTTGCCCGAGAGCTTTCCCCCTCGACCCCGCAACATTTTTCCTTCCGTTTACTCCCCTCCTTCCTTTCGGGCCTATTCTCCCGAAAATTCAAACGCGTCTTCTGACCTCCCCCCCCCCCTCTTTAAGGCTCGTGTGTAGGGTACCCATCCTTGCCCTTTTCTCCGCGTCACCACGGCTTTTCTGGCCTCTAGGTAGTTTTTCCCACCTCTAGACATCCGACCTCCCCTTTTTTCCTCGTGTTTTCCTCGAAATTGCGCACCCTCAAGTGATTGATAGCTGTTTTGAGTCCTTAGTGCTCCCCCCCTTCCTGCCCCCAACCTTTTATGTAATTAGGGCAACATTCCTTCCCCACCCCACTTTATTAAACGAAGGATCACGGATCGTAGGATAACCGTTCCTTCAGCCTTCTTTTCTCCCAACACCCCCTCTATATCGTGTTTTTTTATTTAACGCCATGCCCCTCGTTTGGGGCACGATCCTTAGAGAATTCGTACCCCCCCCCTGGGTCAAAGCAGGAGTCAAGTTTAATTTCCTTTCCCCTGAACAATTTCCTCAGTATTCCTTTTCCATTTCTTTGGCCCCTTCCCTTGGGGGGCTAGCTTTGAGGTTGACTGACCTTTTTTTGACAACCCTTTCAGGCTTCTTTTCTATCGCTCTGAATTTCAAATGGTTCCTCTGTCATCCCCCCACCCTTGTGAGATTTGAGACCCCAGCCCGGAGTATGACACCGTCTTGCGCGAAGTGCTGGTTCATTTTCCCTTTCGTTGTGTTTTTGGTCAGTTCCATGCTGGGTGACCACCAGCCCCTCACCCACCTTGGAAACGCCCCCATAAAAGTTCCCACCTGATTCCACCCCCCCACCCACTTGCCCCGTCCCCCCCTTCCCGCCCCCCTATACACGTATATTTTTCGCCCAGTAGAATACACTGTCAAACACTGACTTCCCCCCACAAGTAGTTCAAAGTCTTTCCCTCCCTTCTCCCCTCAGCGTCCTTCGGTTTGTGGTCAGCAGAATTCCGCACCACGTTTTTTTATGAACCCAATAACCCAAGATGTCCTCTCCCTCGTCCGTTCCCAAGTCGACGAAACTCTTTTCTCCCAAACCTCACTTTCAGGTTTATCCGTGTTTTTCGCGTCGTTGGGCTAGGATGACTTCTGTTTTGACCCGCCCCATCTCCCCATTCTTTTTCCCCCCCCCACCACCCCCCCCGCTCACCCTCCCAAGTTTTTTTCACCACCACAAGACGGAACATTTTGACTGGAAAGTAAAGCGCCCTTTGTCCCCGTGAACCACCCTTTAGACTGCCTTCCCCGCCCGTCCTACACCTTATCGACATCCTAATTATATCCACCCTTAAAGTCCTCTCTGTCTTATTGTGCAGTGACCTCGATTCTTTTCCCCTTTCCGCCGCGTTTCTCCCTCCCCCCCCCGTTAGGATCGCTATTTGTATCTTTAAACCTTACTACTTAAAAGCTCCGACATCGGAAGGGAGCACCCCCCCCTGGCCCACCCCTTCCCCACGCGGCACCTTCCCGACTTTTTTTTTTTGGTGACCCTTCTTTTCTGGTTTCCGGAAGGCGTGGGAGCTAGACCTACCCCGCGTTATGCGGCCGTGCTTTATCGGGGCCAACCCCCTTTCGCTCACGACTTTAAACGTGACTACCCTCCCGCTGTGAGTGGGGGGTTGGACGTTGTGGTGCGGGTGGTCCTTATGTGTACGACCTTTGTGTTTCTGGGCCGGCTCAGGTCCAGCCCCCCCGGCTATTGCCCAAAGTAGGTCTTGGCCGAGATTTTCGTTGCTTCCTATTTCCCTTTTCATTAATTTGCAGGGTGAGCTACCCAGCTCGAGTTTGTTCTAGAGATAAGGGAACGGCCTGCCATGTGAGCAGCTACACGCCGAAATGTTAAACCTCGAAGTCGAGGGCCTCGCACAACAAAAATGAGACCCCCTTTTTATGGCGCCGTTGCCAATTTCCCCTAATTCTTCTTCCCCAGTTCCTTCGGATCCCCTTCTTCATCGCTGTTATCGACATGGTAGTGTGGTTGACTTAACTAGTTTTTCCAATTCCCCACTCGAAGCCTCTCTTTGGCCCGGTTATCTTCCTTTTGTTGCAGACTGACTCTGCTCTTTGAGATTTTGTTTTTCTGAAATTTCTCCCTGCTGCAGACCCCCGGTTACTTCCATCTTTGTTCCCCCTACTTGCGCCGGTCTGGTCGAGGCGACTCTTGGCTGATTTGATTTTTTTCAATCCCCTGCCGGTTGCCTAGCTATCCCGCGGGCTGGGATATTTGATCCATTTTGGGAAGTCCACCTCCTCACGTCTTGCCTCTTGAGCGCTATGTGTTTTTTTGTAAAGACGTTGTCGCCGCACCCTTCTGCGTTTGGATTCATAGGTGCCTCATAGCAAAGTGTTGGTTGTAGTTCCCTTCCCCATGGTAGTGCCCTTCCCCCCGCGCATTTCCGGTTCTTTTTTTCTGTCTTCCAACGTGCCAGGTACGGGTGATTGACCACTCGACGGGCTGCCCACCGGCGGTCGACCCCCACTTCAGCTGGTGAGCTGTAACCGAAGTATTCTCGCTGAGCAGTCTCCACATGAGCTCTCCGCTCCGTCCACCGTGCCCCCTTCGATTTAAATCCCGCTAGTGCACCTCTGGCCATCAATATCCTGCTTCTTCAACCGACGAGACATCATTACGACCCCCCCCCGTGATCCCGCTTACTTTGATAATAGTTTAGAGATCCTTTTTTCCCTCCCCCTTTTCCCGAACTGCTCGTCGGTCCCGGTCCCTGCATCAGTTGACGGGAATTTCGTCACTTCGTCTCGACTGTGACACTCGCATCCACAGCCCCCCCATTCGGGCGCCTTTTTTTTCCTGCGTCACCACGGCCCTGAATATATCTCTCCCGTTGGCAGAACCCGGTGGTGATACTGATTAAAACTTTCAACCGGTTGAGTATAACCCGTTCTGCCACGCGTGACACCGATCTTACTGAACTCGTCTTCCTTTGTCGTTGCCCTTTTCCCTCTTCCAGTACTAGGTCGAAGGCGGCCCGAGCAGGCAAAACATTTCCCTTTTCTCCTCTCAGTTTGTGTTGATTCTTGAAATGTCTGGCCGTATGGTCCTTTCTATATGGCAGGAGTCGCTGGACCCCGTCACCATCGACCCTCCACCGAGAGAATTCCTGTAAGATTCTCGTCTCAGTTCAGCCTTTCCCTTCCTCTAACACCTTCTTTTTAATCTCGCCCCCCTTCCCCCCCCCCCGGATTTTGCGCAAACCGGTTTTCGACTCCGATGCGGTTCCGTGCGGACGAGGCAACGGCGGTGCTCTACCGGATGATGGCCAGGTGATCGGATGTCAACATGCTCCCCCTTCCCCCCCGACTTTGGGAATTCCCCCGTCAACCTGTCTTGGACTGCCCTCCTTCGTCGGCTGTCCCCCTTTCTTCTGATCCGTCGGCACTCTATTTGGAAGATATCACATCCCATAAGCTAACCAAGTTACACCTGGCGGAGGAGTTTTCGTATGATGGCTCTCGTGTGAGGCCGTTTGATGAACTATCTGGATGGCGTCACTCGGAGGTCCCGGAGTTCTAGCTTCCTGAATTGGGTTCCTTTGGCGGGTCGAGAGCAGCTGCTTTTTATTGATACGGCGGTGTCGATGCTCCCCGCGGTAGGTGTCGTATCCGGCTCGGGGGTGGCCGTTCTAGTTGTCTGTTCAGCGACGTCGCGTTGACCGTCTGAGAACCAACCAGCCAAGCCTCCGAGCCCGAGACTGCCCTGCGCCCTATACAAACCGCTTCTCCATGCACCCTTACCGAACTGTGCGCAAAAGTTTGGTCTGGTCGGCGCCCCTTGGATTTTCAACCCCCCTTCCTGCCCTGTCAACTCTTGGCCGAATCCCGAGATTCAGGCTCCACCATTGTACCCTCACCACGCGCCCTCCAGCCCCTTGCGTAGAGGTCAGCAGGCCACACGGAGCAAAAATTTAAATCGAAGGCGCAATCCGGCCCCGTCCTGGTGATTCCTGTAGGGTATCCCAGCTGCAGGATCCCTGCGGGGTCTTCAGCAGAGTCGCGCAGTCACCCCAGGGTCATTCCTCCCGTCGCACTTAACTGCCGACAACCCGCCTGGATGCAGAAGTGGGTAATGGATTTTTGCCCCCATGGCTGTTGGCTTGTCACTGCCCACGATGTAGCACCGCTGAATAAACTCATTGGAAGAACTCGCGAAACCGTCGGTTTTGGGCCCCCCCGGACGGAACCGGTCAACTTTGACTCCAATACTTGCATTTGGCTCCCCAATCCATCGTTTCTGTTGTTCGACCCTCATTCTCGAGGATTTCACAGAGGCGTGTATGAGCCACCTCACCTGGCTCAGTATCTCGGTAGTTTTTTTCTCCTTTCCCCCGCTTCAAATATCAGTTGGCGGACTCTCAAGAATCCGGCAGCGCTGGCCTGCGTGCAAAAGAAGTCTACCAGTGGGAGACATGGGTCTTGGAGGCTTTTTTTGGAGCCCCCCCCTTTAAGTGGACAACTCGTGGCTGCGCCCCAATGTTGACATTTCTCGGCAGGGCCACAGAGCCGCGCGCGCGGGCCCAGGACCCGCGTCTGCGCCGGCGCCCACGATCCGGACCCGGCTCTCCGGGGAAGTCCCAGCAACGCAGGCGGCAGCACGGTCTTTTTTTTTGTCCTCTATGTGTTGGGGGGACGAATCTTTTTTTGGGGTGTGCGACATTTCCCGCCAGAACTGGTGGATCAGACCCCTGATTGCAGCCGTGCTGTGCGCGGAGCGACGGTTCTTACTCAGGTTTCGATCCTAATGGTGGGTTTTCCCAGAAGATCTTGAGGGTGGAATTATTGTCATACGGATTTGGTGCGCGGGGGGGGAGTTGGCGTCGACTGGCCGCGGATTGGTTTTGTCGGCCTGGATGCGAGTACGGTTCAAGGGAAATTGTCGGCTGGTGGTGTTGGCCCTTTTTTGTTATGGTGGTGCCGAGGTGCCGCTGTGCTGGCCAAAACCTGGGCCGTGCTGCATACTGAGGGATTACGCCCTCCCTTCCCCATGTTCCACCTGAAAATTTTTTGGTCTTTCGAAAATTTGTTCGTCGCCGGTAGTGGCGAATAACGGGTTTTCTTCATGGGACCGTTGATTCTTTTTTCCTTGCCTTTTGCAGGTTTTTTCCGCAGAGAGGCAAAGTGGGTCCGGTCCCCCTACGTCTTTGAGATGGATGCTTTTTCTGATTCGATTCCTCTTTTTTCTCTGGGCGTAGGCTTGCCTTGCGGATGCTGCTGTTTACGCCGTTGGAGAGGGGCTTTAGCGGCGGGCAAGGTTTCTTTGTGTGCAGTACGGGTCCGTTCTTTGTTTTTTTTAGTTTTCAGTTGCGGGGTTTTTCTTCTTTGCGGGTTCCCCCCGGGCGTTCTACCCCCGATCGACCTACCCATCGCGAAACATCGAGTTTCCCTCCTCTCCAGCGTCTCTTCCCCCTTGTTTTCGTCAACTTCTTTTTTTTTCCCCTTTTGGAACAGGATTTTGACTCATAGTAGATGAGACGTGGGATAACTTCCACCCCTCCATCCTTCTACTTTCCCGTGCCCTCCGCCGCTTCTCCCTTAAGCATTAGCCGAAGAGAACTGCGACAGTCTTTCCTTTGTTCAGTGACTTCTTTCTTAAAGTGTATGGCACCGTTTGTAGGCATCGGGCCCCCCCTCCGGTCTTGGCACCACAACCTCCATCTCTTCTCTCCACCTTTCATCATTGAGTTCTGGAAGGGGTCGCCCCTCTGAGCGTTGGAGTGCAGATGGAGTAGAGCTCAATTTTCTCTTTTTTTACTCATAGGGTATTTTCAGTTTCCCGAGCATTTTTTTCCCACTACGAGAATATTCCTTTTTTTTTTTTCCCCTTTCTTTTGGTGATAACGATTTTTTTTGGGCGGAACGTGAGATTGTGTATGTTTGCGCAGGTTTTTTCTCGCCCCCCTCTTTTTCTGCCTTCTGCGGTTTTTCTTTTCCGTCGGCCTTCAAAAGAAGATTCTTTTTTTCTCTGTTCCTTGGCGGCGCGTCGTTTGACCTAATTTTTGAAAAGGCTCAAGAGCGGTTCCTATGTGTTTCTTTTTCTTCTCCGGGTTTTTTTTCTTACATTCCCCCGTCTTTAGTCGTTACCCCGAGTGTGTTTGCGGCGAGGGTGTTTCCCCCCTCCCTTTCCTCTCCTCGTTTTTGTGCTCTTTCTCTTGAACGGAGGCACCCTCCTCCCCCCCGCCAATCAGCCTCCCCTATTTTCATTTTCTTTTTTCCTTTCGGAGATTGTCCGCCATCCACCTTCCCCGCGTACTTCTCACTGACGCAATGTTTCTGGATCTTTTTTCCCTCGCCTAACGCACTGGCCTTCACTCCAAACCTCCGTCGCGATGGGCCTTTCGTCTCTCCCCTTGACATCCCCTTGACCTCCTCGTCCTAGGACGCCGACCTTTTCCCCCCCTTAATCTTTTTTTACTGTTCGCATAGTTATCAAAATGGTCTCCCCCTTTTCTTACTTGCTCTTGTTTGCTTCCGGTAACCTGAACCTCAACGGGCTCGCCGTGACCTCCCGTCACCACTTTCCCCCCCCCCCCCCTTCTTTTTCCCCTTCACTTTTAATTTGCCAACCGTTATTTAGTACCCCCCCCTCTCCCCACCTAACCGCGATAGAGTGCGTACTGTAGTTCCGAATGAGTGGTTTGCCACCGCCCTTAGTGGGAGCTCTCCACCCAATTTCCCCTCCCTCCTCTCCTCCGGTCCTCCTTCCCTCCCCCTTACTAGTTAGTTTTTTTGTTCTAAGCAGGTCCTTCTTATCTTCGTTGAGTGGAGCTTGTCCTTATGAGTTGCGTTTTTTTTTTTTCCACTTTTGTTCATTGCGGGGCTTTCTCCCTTTCCCCTTTCCCCGTGTTCCCCCCCCCCAAAACGGGTGTTTATTACCCGACGACCCCCTTTAATGTGACGCCCCCCCCCGTGCTTGTCTTCAATCGATGTGTCCTTTTTCTTTTGTCGATCGGGACATGCCCGGTGGTTCCGTCCCTCTATCGACGTTTTTGACCCTCCGACGCCCCCCCCCAACAATTGACACCCGTCAACAGTCCCCTTCACCCTCCTGCACTAACCCCAAAACCCCTTCCCCCCGCCTTCTTCACTTGCCGAGGAAGTAAGTCCTCCTGAATCGGCCGACTTCGCCCCCCCCCATCTTTTGACCACTTAGTTCATTATTGAAAGCGCCAGCGGCCTTAACACTCAGCGTCCTTACCCGTTGTGTCCGCATACGAATCCGCACCCTTTCCCCCAACACTTTTACCCCTCTGGCCGTCCCACCTTGCTTTCTTCCTACCCTCGTCGACTGAAGTTTCTTCCCCCAACTTACCACTTTTCGGGGCTTTTGTTCGCGGTTTTTTTCTTCGCGTCACGGTTTTTCCCGAACCCATCGGCACAGTCGTGAACCACAAAGCATAACCCCGCCCCCGTGTCACCATCACTTTAATGATCCCCTGTCTCAATCCCTTGGTCCCGACACATCTTTATCCCGACGTCGACCGGGAAGGAACGTAGGAGGCCCAACCACCTTTACGACATAGGACAAACATAACCTCCTGTACCTCCAGAATCTTGGATGCTCCCTTGCCCAAGCGGGCCTCATTGCTTCCGTCAATATACACCCTTCGGACCCTGCCCAACTCCATTCTTTGGAGCTGGACCTTGATCTACATCACCGCGAGAATCAGATCGTCTTCAAAACCACCACCACGGGCACTACCCCGACGAAAACTCTACTGCGGTTTGGGCGTGGACCTCGGAGCTTGGGTCCTTCCCGGAGTGGTAGAAGATAGGATCGGTCGCAGGGTGCCACCTCGGAAGGCGCGGCGATGGGGAAGAGCCCACATTTTCCTCACGCGGGGGCCCACAACTTCGCGACAATGGGGGGGTAGGGCGGCTCACAGCCCCCACACCAGCCCTGCTCCCCATGATTCGACGCTAGGGCAGACCGGCTTTGCTCTTTTCGGGGCAGAATATGGTGCTGCAGTCGACAACCGCGAGGCTAACGAGGATACTGACCTCCCCTGCCCCCCGTTTTCAGTTCTCGAATGTTCGAAATAGAGAACACTTCTCCTGACCAACCAAAAGCTGATTGGCCTGGATCACCAAGGGTTCTTGAGTCCGGACCGGTTTTTTTTTTTTTTTTTTTTTTTTTGTTGTAGACGGGGCCCGTCAACTCTCGGAGGTTCAAGAGTTGATCATGTTCTTTCCCCCTTTTCGTGGCCATTTTCCCTCCCTTATACAAGGTACCCATCAGGACCCAGTTCCCGAGAGTTGTATTTCTCTTGACTTTTCGTCATTTCCGCCTCCCGCGATATGCTGATGGATTCCCAATGTTTGTCTTCCTTTCCGGACTTGCCCATGGCTGCCGTGCACCGACTGGCATTCAGTAGTGCCTGGATTGTCTCTTTCCGTCCCTGGTCCCCTTAAGAATTTGTAGCTGCCTTCGTTTTGCGTCCATTTTTTTTTTTCTTCGCTTGGTTTCTCCTTTGTGTGTGCACCCAAATACCTTCTTCGCGTCGGTCTAGGTGTTGACAGAGTTTTCGCGCCAATTCACCTTCCGGCGTTTTCGTTGTTTGGATTTGCCGCGGCGCGCCATGTGGTTGCTCCTTTTTTCCCTTTGTTTTTTAGTCCTTTCTGAGTAAACGCCTTTCCCTTTTTCTTTTCTTTCACTCGGTTAGCTGCAAAGCCCTATTCTTCAGCCAACGTCGGTGTCTTTTTTCAACAGACTTATTCAGAGTTCTCTTTCTCCCCCCTTTTAATGCCGCACTTCCCCGCCTTTTTTTTAGCTGCCCTGCAACCCTGCTTTACCTTGGGTTTTAAGCCAATCCCTATCTTTTGATTTCTCCAAATTCTTTAATACTCAAATTAGACTTTCCATTTTCTCTATGTTGATAATCGTTTTCACCCCACGGCTCTTGCAGAGGCTCAGTGGTCAAGGGTTGAATTTGCTCTTCTTCTTCCCCATCAAG
>Ga0179593_1419243_pt1 | contig 13103 bp, 15 predicted proteins | sample CZODoug2_1_08_16_FD_185931 | JGI IMG/M metagenome (GOLD analysis project Ga0179593, IMG submission 185931) | Vadose zone soil fungal communities from Angelo Coast Range Reserve, California, USA - CZODoug2_1_08_16fungal (PacBio error correction) | ecosystem: Environmental > Terrestrial > Soil >... | reverse complement strand
GTGGTTTTTTGTCCAGTCGAAGTAGTTTGTGCTGACCCACCCACTGGCAGGTGACTTAAGGAAGCGAGTCTGTTTAACTGAAGAAGTTTTCGGCGCCTCTATCTCGCACTGTCCACTGTACACACTCTTTTTTTTTTTCGTTTTCCTCTTCTGGTACCCCCTTCATTCGCCACCTGAGGAAGGTCAGTCGTCCCCCCAATTTGATCTAACTGTCCGTTCTTTGCCAGCTGCGGACCCCCCGGGATGCTCAACACGTCCTTCCACCCGCGGGCTTGAAAATCCCCTTAAAACGGTTGGCCCCCCCCTTTTGCCGCAAGGGTTGATTGCGCTGTAACCCCCCCCCAGCGTTTAAATGTTGTTCCCCCCTTGTTTTCGGGTTTTTCACCCCTTCGTTTTTTTTTTCGGAGGAGTTATCTTTTTTGCGGAGTCAACCCCTTTTACACTCACGGTCGCCCGTGGCATGGATCTCTGGATTCGACAATTTTTAAGGAGGGGTTCCCTGGCGTGTTGGCAAATTCGGCTGCATTTTTTTATTTTTTCTGGTCTGGGTGACCCCCTTTGTCTGACCGAAACCCCTCCCATGTTGGACCACTGGGTGTTTTCTTCGTGCTGCCCCCCCGTTCAGTTCGTTGGTATCCCCTTTCCCTTCCTGGCCTGTTTCCCTTTTTTGGACTGGTTCGTGTTTTTTTTCCCCAAAAAACCACGTGTAGTTTAATGTTGTTCCCGGTCGCTTTCAGTTGCGCCGGGGCCAGTTCGTACGATTTCCGTTTTTTCTTATTTCCTGTTTTGCCCCCCCCGCTCCCCCCCATGTCTTCTTTTGCAGGTAGCCTGATTTAGGTTTCGTTTCTTGACCCCCTCAACCCCAGCAAAACTTAACGAACCAGACGTTTTATTGGCTCACCTACCGGATTCCATTCCAGGCACCTGCCGCCTTTTTTTTTTACCCAAATCCTTAAACTCTTTAGTTTCAGAAGTTCGCTTTCCCCCCATTTTTTTTGGCCTCCTTGTTAAACCAGTCCCCTGCCGTTGGTTGACCCGATAGCAACTTTTGTGTTTTCGGCCGTGCCGCTCTCCATTTCTGCCGGGCTTCTGCGTGCCACTGCAACCCTTTTGGACCGTTCGTATGATTCGCGGTTCAGCAGGTGCCACGCTCCACTTCCTGAATTTGCGGGTCGGTTCGTGTATAGTTTTTCGTTTTTAATCTCCAGGAATTGTTTCTCTTCCGACTCCCCCTGGCTTTACATGCCGTTCATTTGACCCATTCTTCGAATTGTTTTCTTCCCCCTTCCTACACCCAAAGTTGGCCTTCCCTTGAGATTGCTATCCCCCTGTCCCATTACACAAAATTCCCCTCGGGACTTGGTCCTCTTTTTCGTACGTTGGTTTGGTTGGTGATCTCTGATGTCCCCGTCTTTTTCAATCTTCCCCCCCGAGCTGGTTTTTTAGACGAGCGGACCCTCTAGCTGTCCTCTTGCATCCCCTTACGTCGCCACTTGACCGTCATCTTCCCGACACCGTTCCCAGTTCTGACCAGAAGGCTTCTGTCTTGGACGTGTTCCGTACATCCCCTGGGTGGGCCACACTGTTCTTGGCTCTTTAGTCTGGACGTCCTCCCTCCAGACCGACCTGGTTTTTTTTCGATGACCCGTTTCCTGGGCCGGGGTGATGGGAAGCGCGGTTTTCCCTGACGACCTCTTTGGTCGGAGTGGGTCGGATGGCACGGTCTAGCCCCCTGGTTTTGACCCGTCTTTTAAAAACTGTCTTTTTTTTCAGCTCCTTACCCATTTTTGTTCCCCTTTTTCCCCTGCTCGTTTCGTTTTTTTGAACTCCCTAATACTTCCCGCGACCTGTGCCACCGGTGTTCATCATTTTCAGTTTAATTTTGTTTTCTCGGATTGTACTAGCCTGAAGAGGAATCCCCCTTCCGGCTGAGTCAGCCCCCCCTTGTCCTTTCTTAGGGCGTCCCCTGCTGATTTTCCCCCAGGTTATTGTCCCTGTGCGAAAAGTGCGGACCCTCGGCTGGCCGTTGGAATGCCTTTTTCTATGTCTTTGACCTTGAAGACAGAACTGTCTTGTCTTTGATAGTTTTTTCCTTTTACCGCCCGATGGACTCCGGTGGCCTTCCTGCTCATACTTGCTTCGCGTTTTTGAATGAGTGGTTACGGAATGGTTCGTTGGAAAGTCAGTGACCCCGGTTATTTTAACTTTTGTCTTTTGAGCCGGCCGTCCCCTTGCCACTTTGGGCCCCTTCCCATACTTCGTGAGCCCAGACTTTTTTTTAGTCAAGACCTCAGGGTTTTTACCCCCTGCCCCTTCTTTTTGCCTACATGGCGACCTTTTTTTCCCCCCGCTTTCTCCGTTTTCCACTCCCCGGCGTTCAACGACACTCCTCGTACTGTTTCCCTTTTTTCTGTTTTTAATTTTGTTTTTTTTGGGCCCCCTTGATCCTTTGCCTTTTTATAACCTTTGCTGGAGCGGTTTTCAGACTTGGACCTGATTTTTTTTGTTGCGCGTGCGGCCCTTTTTTTCTTTTCACCGTCTTTCGTCCCGTTCCGGGCCCCCCCCTCCCCCTTCGACCTTAGGGTTTACCCACCCCCGTATTCTCCTTCATGCGTGGGCAATTTTTACCCCCCCCCCGCTGTGGGCTCCTCGTGCACCTTTTTTTTAGGGGGGCCACCCCATCAGAGGCAGGGTTGGCGTTTCTTTCGTCATTTTCCTTCGACCCTTGCCGACCTTCCCCACCCAATCCGTCCGGCTAACCAGTTTTTGCAATTTTACCCGTGCTTAGGCTCTTTTTCTTTTTTTTTTGTCTTGTAAACCCAGGACAACACCACTGTTGCACCAGGCGTGCTCGTCCAGCTCAATCCATTTTGCCCCCTTTTCCTTTCCCACGAGCCGGGCTTTGCATTACGGTTTAGTCTTATCTGCGCCGGTCCGCCGTCCCATTCTTCCCTGTTTCCCCCCTTTTCAAAAATGCCGTAGTTTTTGTGAAAGGTTTCGTCCCTCCACCCCTTTTTTCCCCCATCCTTGGTCCTTAAGTTGTTGTGGGCGCTCTCCAGGACCAGGGTCACCCTTGATCGGACCACAAGCCCGACTGACGTGCCGGCCCTTCTTCCCTCGTTGATTAACACACATACGTTTTCCCACGCCCCCCCAGCTTATTTTTTTAATCCACTCGTTTCGGGTTTTGCCTAGGATGGGACGGAGATTTTGGATTTTCGTGATGTGGGTCCTTCTTGTTGTCAATCGACTGGTTCCATACACGTAAACGTTTCCTTTTTGATTTTTCCTATACAGTATTTTGAAACGGTGGGTTTGGTTTTTTATTTCATCAGCAACCGTCCCACGGCACCACTTTCGGACTCTTTTGAGCTTTCCTTTACCCGACCCCCCCCTCTTGTACTACCATGCCCCCCCCCGGGGCGTGCCCAGGTGCCCCTTTTGGTGTTCGGCCGACCTTCGCAGTGGCCTTCTTTTTCATTTTGAGGACACCCCCCGTGATCACCCTCCCTTGCCGCGAGCTTTTTTTTTCCTTCCGTTTTTAACAGTCTTTCAGGGCCTTTTCTGGACAACACCGTTTTTTTTCACTGCCGTTTTTTTTTTAGTATTTGTCTGGTGGTAGTCCCCCCCATTTCCACCCGCTCCCTTCTCCCTTTCCCTGGCCGCCGGCCCTGGTTTCCGCAGGGACTGGGATTGATGTCAGGTGTTTGTGCAGTGGGTTATTGTGTCGCCCAACCTGAACCTTGCACTTCGTGACCAGCTCGGCCGTCTTCTCTATCTCACCGATCCTTCAGCGTCTTTAAGTTTAGCCCCCACCATCAAAGACTTTGACTTTTTTCTCCCCTTTACGTGCCCCCCAGGGAGACACTCCACCGCTGAACTGTTTGCTGGGCTTTTGTTTGTCCCCCTTTCGGCACCGGTTGCCTCCAGTTGGTTTTTCCCGCGCAACTGTCCAAATGTTCCCGGTCGCCTCCCTAGGGTTTTTTTCTTTTTGCCCGCCGGTTCCCCGTCTTCCCGTTGGCCCTTTTCCCCCCGTCTGTGCCTCCGGGGTTCCCCCGCCCCTTGATGGCTGTAGTTCCTTTTGCATCGGCATTCGCGGACCCCGTTTCTTGGCCAGGGTGGTTCGGCGGGATGGGAACCAAGGAGGAGTGGTTTTAAAATGGGTCCAATCAAAAGAACACTTGAAGAAACGATTTGGATTTAACTGAGAAACCCCCAGAACAGGGTTGGACCTGGAACAGTTATTATGTTTCATTTGGTGTAGTTGCGTTCCCCATTTTGTCTTTGCCCCCTTCCCCCTCTCCTCTTTTTCGCTTTTTGTGGTTTCCTCCGCCCTGCCGAAAGTCCATCCTTGGCGCCAACAGATCTCACGCCCCCCAATGGCGGTGTTCTCGGTTTTTTGACGTTTTGCTTTATTCTGGAACGTGTTTTCTGTCTCTAAGGACAGTTTTGGCTTTTCTCCACCCTGTTCGGTCTAATTTTTTCCGGGCCCGCTTTTGCGGTGGGAAAGTGAACCACGAAGGACCGGTTAAACTGCTCCTGTGATTCTTTTTCCCCCCTCAGAGACAGTTCAGGGTCAGGACCCTGCGGCGGTTTCTCTCCAACCGCCGCCTCCTGGCCGAGTCTGCTTATTTTCACGTTGGAGTTTTGACCGGTCTGCGGCCCAAGCCGTCTTTTTTGGTCCTTCCCCGTGCCTAATGGTTCCCTCTGTCCTTGTCTCTTGTCCATCCATTGTCGATGTATTGTTGCTCCCCTTCCGGTATGAAAAAACGCCGCCCCCTCCCTCCGCGAGTGCTTTCTTGTTGCCGTCGCGTCCCCCCCCCCACGTCACCACCGTGTGCCTAGCGACAGCTGTGGATCCTCGTTCTTCGTCCTTGGCGCGGGTCCACCCCACCCGGGGGTCACCTTTTTTCCGGAAACTTTAACACAACTGGCCCAGCGCTCTTTTCCGGTTCACTTTGGTTCCAGGGTTTTTCTGGGTGCCCCCTTTGCAATTGTGCAAGAGTTTTCTTTCGGCACGTGTCTCGACGCCCCCCCGCGCGTATCTTCCCCGCCGCGCAGCCACCCCCCCCCCTTTTTCCGCCGCCGTGCCTCCCTGTTTTTCGTGCCTGTTTTTAACAGTTTTTTAGAGTGGATTCCCCCAAGTACCCAACTATCTGGTCCGTGCAGGAGACTTGTTCCTCTGCCTGCCCCTTGCCCCCCAGGGAACCCCCCACGCATAGAACGCCCGTTGTGCTCTCCTCTCCTTTTTCCCAGGCCGTGTGCTGATGTTGTGTCTTGTCCTATCCGTGTACCGTCCCCCCGTAAACTCTTTGGCTGGTGGGTTTTGTCCACGTTCTTTGGCACGCGACACGACACTTATTTTTCCCCTCCGGGTTTCCAGCTTTCCCGCTTCGTACCGGTGGTGGTGAGGCTTTTTTCCCCCCCCTTCACGTCCTGAACACGGTTCGCCTTTTTTTTGGACCACCCCCCCGGCCCCTTTGCCATTTTTTTCTACTGTGATTTGTTTTACCCCCCCCATTTCCTGTTTTTTGCCGGCTTTCCATCCCTTCACTTATGTTTACCGAAACCCGTGATTGGCCTCCTGCTGGGAGGAGGACCTGGATTCAGTCGTTTTCGTGGCTCCAAAGGGCAGGTTTTTCCCGTCCTCTCATTCTTTACCAGTTGTTCTTCCAACTTTACTTCCAGGCCATGGCCTTGCGTTGTTTTTTTTTTTTTACCTTCCCTCATCCATACATTTTTGCTCCCCCTTTAGCGTGTCTTTGAAACCTAAGGAAAAAGCTGACTTTCCGTAATAAGCCCAAACCCCGCCGGAAGTTAGGTATCTGTTGCTTGCCTTCTCTCTAATTTTGAGCGCCTTCCCGCCGAACCCAGAGCTTTCGACGGAGTTTTTTTTTCTCTGATTGGTTAGTGTCCCTTTCCATCAAGACTCCCTCCGGACGTCCACCTGTGACCCTTGCATGGTCAAAGACGTAAAAAAGTCCCCAGTTAACGTCACTTTTTTTTAGGCTTAAAAACTGGTTTTTTAAGACTTTTTGACATTTTCCCTGTCGTTTAGCCCCTGTGATAAATCCGTCCGGCCTTTTTTAGCGATTAAACCTTGAATTTTTAATGGTTCTTTTCCCCCAGCGCAAAACGCCCTGATTGAGGCAAGAAGATTGGTAATGTTTCCGCCTGAAAGTGTCCGGTTCTTTCGGCGACGTTATGTCGTTCTTTTTTTTTGTTTTGATGATTTCACTGTCGAACCTCGTGTGGTTCATTAAACAGATGTTTTTCCCCTCTTGTTTCAGAGTACCCCCTTTCTACCAGATCAGTTTTTTCCTAACCTTGTTCTACACCGCCAAAGGTGTTGTTGTTGCGTATTGAGCGTTACTTTGGCGTTTTTTTCATGTTTTTCTGCTTTTTGGTCTTACCCCCCCCACCCATGCTTGTGGACCCTATTAGACCTTTCTTTTTTGGTTTTACGCCCCCTTTTTCGGGCTTCCCGTTCCTTATTGTTTGATTGGGTCCACTATCTCAGACCCTGCTTTTCCTGGCCCCTCCCATTCATTTCCTAGCTTCCCGAGACGGATTCGGACTGGTGTTACAACGATCTGTCCCAATTTTTTTGCCCCGGCCCCCCTCCCGCCGTGGAACTCACAATTACAGCAGGGCGGATCTTTTATTATTACCCACCTTGATTTGCCCTTTTTCTTCACCCGTTAACCAAGCTGTTTGTATCTGGCTTCGCCGTCTGTTTTTTTTTTTAGTTTTGGGGCTGGTTTTTCCGTTTTTTGAGAATTGTTTTGCCGTTGCTTTCCCCCCCGGGTTTTGTTTAATCGTGCGGCCCATCTGATCCCCACTCCTTCAAAATTTTTTCCCAGCGGATCATCTTCATTTTCACCCACCACCCGGTTAGTATCACCGGGTTACATTTGTGCCTGGCGTGCCTGAAGTTGTCCCCCTTTTTTGGTTAACGCTCTTCCTCGCCCCCATTTTGTGTTCGAGGGGGTACTCGCGTTCTTTGTGACGCTCACCGGGCATGTTGTTTTCACAACGGTGGTTCACTTTATTCCGCGCCCTCCCTTTTTCCGCTCCGAAGTGCCACTTGTCCAATTTTGTCTGCGCTTTACAGATGGGTTCCAGTTTTCTTCTTCCATACCTTGAATGCTTTCCACCTGCCTTTTCCTTGAGATATGTTTTTTTTGGCCGACTTCCCACTTTTCCATGGTTTGAGGTTTTGTTTCTTCCGTGTACCCCATTGTCCCCCCTGACTTTTTTCCAACCCTGGTTTTTTGTTGACCCGTCATCTCAAACACCTGGTTCTTCAGGGCCCCTGGCCGACTTCCAACCAGTTTTTCCTGGGGCCTGCACCGTGAGTGCCAGGACCACCTTCTCTCCCCCAGGGACGTAGATGACTGGGTTGTCCCTATTTTTCACCGTTTTACCGTAACCCTGTCCCGTATCCCTTTCGTCCCTGCAGTTAGTACGAGCTACAGTCTTTTTGAGCCAACCCCATCCCCGGTTGTTTTGGGATCCCCCTCCAGTAACCGTTCTTCGCTGTCGTCCCCGGTTTTTTTTCAACGGGCTGAGGACTCCCCGCCTTTTTGTTTTAAACCCAGGTTCTCCTGCAGGCCTTTCAGCCTTGCCCTTATGCTCCCATCCGTCCACATTACACACCGCCTCGGGGCCGTTTTCCGTTTTACTTACGGGCGGAGGTTTTTGTTCTGGGCTAGGTTTGCGTTCGTGGCTTCCTTGAAGAATTTACACGCGTAATACCTCACCGCTGTGCCTGCTTGAAGATTCTCACTGCCGGGCCCCCAGCTCCCCGTCCCTGCCAAGCCCAATGTTTTTAAGTAACCACCTTCCCCAGTCCTGCATTTTGAACTGCCGGCCCTCTCTGGGTTCCTGCACTTGGCCCCCCCCCCCCAGGGTTTTTTGCTCCGGCCGTTGAAGGCCCCTCTCCGGAGGATCGTCCCCCATGGTCGTTTGGCCTTCACCGTCCAGTTGTCTTCGCCCCCCCCCCCGTCCCTTGTCGTTGGTTTTCTGGGACTTCGAGCTCCCCTTCGCACCTCCCGATGATGCGTGCGTCTTTGCAATGTATAAAGAACCCGGACTTTTTCCAATTTATGGACCTACCTCCCTGGCCCTGGCAATATTAGTCCCCCCGAGCTTTAACCCTTGCTCTTTTCGGGTCACAACCCAACGTTCTCCTTCCACACCCCTCGATTGCCCGGTTTTTTTTTTAAGCTCAAAGGTTGGTCCCATTAAGATAAGAATCCTTTTGCCATGCGCTTGCGGTCCTGCTTCCAAGAATGTCTGTCCCCTTAAAATTTCCACCCTTTCGCGTTTTTACTACATGTTCTGGTTTCGTGCCCCCCCAGTTTTGATGTTTTCCCCCAGGTCGGAGGTCACCGAGGCAGGGACACACTCGCCGCCCCTTCTTTTACCCTGTGCCCTTTCATGAATTCGGCCGCCCGCTCCCAGGCCTTTTCAGGTTTAGGTATCTACGTTGTCGTCCTATGGATTTCCTTTTTCAGTAGTTTTTCGGAGACCTGATTCGAGTTCAATGTGGAGGGTACATTGGGGCCTTTAAGAGTTTTTACACAACCCGTAGCCACTCGGTTAAAATCCCTCTCTTTCTTGAGCCGGCCGGCAGTGCCTACAATCTTTTTGTTCCATCCCCTTTGTTATTACAGTTTAGGGCATCTTGGAAGGAATAACTCTGTCCTCACGTTTTTTTCTTGCCGTGCCCCGGTGCCCCCACCCGGGCGACCGAAGAACCTGACCTCGCTTGGTACCACTCCGCTCCTCCCGTTGAATGGAGCGGTTTTACCCTGTGGACCTGTTCCCCCCTTGCCCTGAGTGTGGTTCCCTGGCGTTTTTTTTTTTCTTGAAAGGTCTGTTGCTGTGAGCCTGACCCCCGTTGACTTTTTCTGTCTGATGCGTCCTGTCCCAGTGTCGGTTTTACTTTTTACCCGAATTCTTGAACCGCCATGCGTCCCTGATGGTCAACGTCCCGTCTTTCACGTTCTTTCTTGTTCTTTTTGTAATTTGGAGCCAAACAATTAACGCTGGCTTTTTGACTTTGTTCTCAGGTGTTCCCCCCCCTAGAGGCCTGCCCTTTGGTTTCTAGTTGTCACGTCGGACCCAGTTCCGGCTTGAAACCTTCCACCTTCACTTTCCAAAAACCCCATCCCAGGTCCTTCTTTCCACGTCCGTCTTCCACCGGCCCCCCACCGGTAGGCGAGTGTTGGTGGTTTCTTTTCCTTTCTACCCCCCAATGACAACACCCCCAATGTAGGCAAAAACCTAAGAGTTTTGTTTTTTTGTTTTTCGTTTTCTCAAGCCCTGATGGGTCGTCCCCAAGACGCCGTGGTGCTAGGTTGAGCCGGGGTCCGCTCCGACTCTGACGTCATTCACTGTCGTGACTTTTTTTTTTGTTTCCTTTCAACAAGCTTGCTGACCCTTCTTCCCAAGCTGGCTGGCCGTTACACCTTTCCGGTCTTGGCCCCCCCCTTGCCTGCCCCAATCCTTCTTTGGTGCCTTCCGTTGCTTTCGTTTTTTTTTTTTTAAAATTGCCGGGGTCACCTTCTGATTCTCCCCGCAACGGAGGTCCCTTTTTCCCCTTATCAAATCTATTGAACCCCCTCCCCTCACTTCTTTCCTTTTTCCCCTCATCCCCCCCCCTTTTGTTGTTGTGACGCTGAGCTTCGTGCTTTTTTTTTACCCGATGTTGTTTTCCATCATTTTGACCCCCCTCAGTGACGTCCTGCCCTTTTTATTTTCACGTATGGTGGACCCCCTCCTTTTTTTTGCGACCCGTCGTTCCCGCCCCCCACGGCTTCCCCCCCCTTAAGTTGACTTTTTTTCTTTAAGATTTTCCCCCATGTAGCCCCGGCCAGCAGTGGTCCCTTTTTAAGCTTTTTGTTCGGATTTTAGTTGTCCCTCCCGTTTCGGTCGGGCAAGTCTGTCTGATCTTCCACCAGTATTCCACCTCTTTTCTCTTTTTTCCTTGTTGAACTGTCTCCATTGGCTTTTTTCCGCCGTAATTCATTTTTTTCCTTCCCTTCGGCTGGTGCCCCCCAGTTTTTTGTTGTCTTGTGGGTTCTCCCTCGTAATGACGACTCCCCCACCGATCCCCGTCCCCTGGTTTCTGACATCCCTTCTCGTTTTTTCCGGAAATGTGGGCTGGTTTTGAATAGTGTTCTTGTTCCTTCACGTATCCCCTTTCTTGCCTCAGTGGCCTCCCCTCTCGGTTTGCCTCCTTCTTTTTTGTTTGAACACTGCTGATCCCCGAGTCCCCCTGCAGGTACCGTTTTACTCCCACCCTTCCCCACCTCCAAGTTTACTTTGTGCAGACCTCCTTTTGCCCCTCCGGTGCTGGGGGGGGGCTCTGAATTTTGGTCCCAACAGGCCAGTCCCCTTACCCCCTTTAAAGGACTTTTTTTTTTGGTGCCTGGAAGTCGCCGCACCCTTACCATTCCCAATTTTTCACTGCGGCCCCGACTCGGGTTCGAGAACCCCAAGCAGGTTCCATCTTCCAGTGACCCCTTTCCCCGCCTCACCAATTAGGCCCTCCCCCAGGGCAAGTGACGCATGCTGGCCCCTTTATTCGGCCCCGGGGTGTCCTTTTTGTCGTCCGAGAAAACCCCCCGGGTCATGAAAGGGTTATGGTCTTTGCTTTGCCCCCTGCAGGATTGGGGGCCGACAAAATGCGGAATCACCAAGCAAGATTTTTTTTTTTTTTTGCACGCGGAAGTCCCGGTTGACCACGGCAAAGCTCCAGGTTTTTTACCCTGTAACCGTTGGCCTGGTACGGTCGTCCCATGGGGTTATGATTTTACCGGCAGCTGCCCCCCCCCCCCTATTCGTCTCCGAGTTTCCCAGGTCGCCGCACGAAACCCATTCCTGAACTTCCTCGGCTCCCCCCGGGCATTGTCCCGCCCTCCCTGTCTGTTGGGTCTCTGCCGGCGCGATTCATGGAACATTTGTACCCGTTTCCTGTCCGCCGATTGGCGATGCACCCCTTGGTCCGGCCGCGGTGGATCCCACTGGTCCCCTTTTGACAATGAAGGCCGGGTCCCTCACCACTTCCCCCCTGGTGTGCTGTTTTAGAACGTGTGATTTTCCGGAACCGGTTTGACCCTTCTGCCCCGTGGATTGAATGGCCCTAGGTGAACCGGACACGTGCCCGCGACTTGAGGTGTGTGGTCTTGATTTTTTTTTTCCCCTTGATGACACCCCCCAGGTGCTTTTTGTTACCCGGGCTCCGAGTGTGGCACCCCGGCATTCTTTGTCCCCCTGGACAAACCTTCTTTCCCATTTCCCCCCCCCCCCCGCTTGTCCGGGATAGTTTCTGCAAAGAAAGGGGCTCGGGTAACTGTCTAGGTTTCCCCCAATTTCGCGGTGGTCTTCTAAACGTTTCCCCTTCACGCCCGACCGCGAGACACGTTCAGGGTGCCACGTTTCGTCGTTCCCTCCACAACCCCGACGCCCGGCCAGCCAGCAGAACCAGTAAAACGGGATTCCCCTTTTCGGGCTGAGCGGGCCTGAGGTAACACAACAAACTTTGCCGTTTTGTCCGGACACACGGAAAAAGATATTCCCCTGCTTTTCTCGACGCCCTGACTTCTGGGCGTTCCTTTTTCCACTGGGGCTGTCCCTTTGACTGGAGCTTCACGCTTCAGGCGGTTCGTGACGGCACCAAATAGTTCGATGCGATAATTCTTCACCATGACATCGACCTTTTTTCCCCCCCCAACCCAACGTACCAATGTCTGCCTCGTCGGTGTGTGTTTTTTTCCTTTGTCCCCCTCGGACGTTAAAAGACTTCCCTTGGCACGGCTCGTTGTCCGTGTGCAGGGTCATTCCCATTCATAACCGCTAGTGACCTTCTTTTTTTTTTTGACCCGGCAGAGAGAGACCCCTTGGGACCACACCCACGGTGCTGGCGCGATCTCAACACCACTTTCCGTTTTTGTATATGTTTTTTTGTTCGGTTTCTTCTACTAAGCACGTCCCGAAAATTCACGGGCAGTGTGAGCTTGATGGTTTGCACTCTACTTTTTTTTTTTCAAACCTGCGATAAGCTCTTATGTTGTTCAAGACGGGTTCCCTTTGCCGGTCCATCAACTCGGCAGACGTTGGTGGTGTGTGAGGGCACGGGGCTGTAAACACCCCCGGGTTCGAGACGTTTGTGCCACAACTTCCAGGTGTCCCCTGTGTTTCGACCCTGTGACCCCCGTCCGGACAACCACCCTCTCATTTGTTGCGCAGGAACCCTTCTTCACCGTTTTTGATTCAACCCTGTTTGTTCCGGGCTGCTGGGTGTTTTCTCTTTTGTCTTTGTTGAGGATTGGGATTTCTTTACCCCCCTTTAGTCGGGCATGATCCTTTGGGTCCAAGATTTTTTTCCTTTTCCCTTTTCGCGCCAGGCGTGGTATTTTCCTGCCCGTCCTCCCATTTCCTTTAATTGTTCCGCCTTGGCCAGTTTTTTACTTCCAGAGCGGCCGATTCCCCTTTTTCTTTGTTCGCTGGGACCCACCCCACTCTCCGAAATCCCCCACCCGTTTTCCGATCCCGCACAAAGCTTTTCTCACATTGTTTTGTTGCCCCTCCCCCCTTGGGGCGTGGGTTTGCTTTTGCGATGATCACACCTCGTTCCATTGGAGTGGTTTTTAGGGCTACCGGATTTTCTCCAGTCATTCACTACACGTCTTCCACCCTTGTCCCCGGTCCCCCTGCGTTTCCAGCTCCCGGTTGTACCTTTAAATGTTGATTCTCCGACGACCCCCCTATGGGGACCCAGCCCATGCCCCTCCCCCCCTTTTTTTCCTCCCTTTCCAGCATCACGGGGCAACGTTCCCCCGGTTTCTTGATTCCCATGGAGGCGGTTTTACGTGGTTGCCTTTGACTCAGATTTTAACAGATTGCTCAGGGGATTATTGAAGATGTTGGAGTTTGGCCGTCCCACGTTCCCGGAATTACGGATCAGGTTTTTTCGACTTCCATGTTCGTCCTCCGGAGTTTTGCCCTAGTTGGACGGGGGACCTCAAGCATGGAATAAGTTTTTTTTGGTTTTTTCAAGGTGCATGTCGTACCACTGGCCTGCCGGTAATTTT
>Ga0179593_1382165_pt1 | contig 13103 bp, 22 predicted proteins | sample CZODoug2_1_08_16_FD_185931 | JGI IMG/M metagenome (GOLD analysis project Ga0179593, IMG submission 185931) | Vadose zone soil fungal communities from Angelo Coast Range Reserve, California, USA - CZODoug2_1_08_16fungal (PacBio error correction) | ecosystem: Environmental > Terrestrial > Soil >... | reverse complement strand
GTCTTTCTGTGTCTCCCACTTGTCACAGTTTTGCGCCCGGGTTTTTTTTCTTTTCCTTTCTTCCAAATCGCGGAGCTTATTCAAGATCAGTCATCCTTTTTCCCTGGCGTTGTTAAACGCATTTTTTCTTCCAGACCCATCCGTTTTTGTCATTTCTTTCTCCCTCCGACTGCTGTTTGCTCTATTTTGATGCCTTAACGACTGATACTCTGTTTCCTTCATCGTGTTGTCTTAAAAGCACTTGCGCCGGCCACCACTTTGTCTTATCTTGGTGTCCTTTTTTTTTCGCGAATCACTGTCTAGCTTTTATGTCCCCCCTTCCCCGAGCCGCGTTTTTGCTGAAATGGACAGGGCTGTGATGTTCTATCTCTACGTCTTGTTCTTTGGTTTGTATAGATCTCCTCTTTTCCCTAACCCCATTTCCTGATCGCGGTATGTTCTCCCAATTTCTCGCCATAGCTAAGCCCCCTTTTTTATAACAAGATCCGACCTCAGGATTTAACCGTAGCTAGTAGGTCGACAAATCCCTCGCTGTTGTTTCGGCAATAGTTACCCATTCCTGTTCCACCCCCCCTTTTCTCTGTTATTTTGCCTGCTTTAGCACTCGCTGTTTGGACTGTGTAATTTTTCCCCCAAAAATGTCCTTTGTGCCTTTCACTTGGCTCCTCCAGTCGTTTTATTTTTTCCTTTTTGTATCGTGCTTTTTTCTTTTTCTCAACCTGCCGTTTGATATTCGACTTGACTTGCACGCGAATTTTTCTTGATTTGCCCTTGCAGTTGTGACTTGTTCATGACCGGTCCGGTTGTAACGCTTTCCCTGTTGTTAATTGGATGGCGTTTCCCCCAGCTTTCTTCTCCCTCCGCTTGCCCAGGATGATTTGTCCCTTTTTGTTTCCGCCCCTTTCTTCTGATTCAAAGGCCCGTCCCTTGTCGTTTTTTCTTATGAGCGCCCAGAACTGCCGAGTTGTATCCCAGTGCAAAGCCGAAGATGCGCCCCTAGTGGCCCCTTCTCTGAAGGGCCGTGGGAGGTATTTCCACTCCGCGGCGCCCCTCAGGCGAATGCGTATAGATTTTCCCCCTTCTGTGACCTCTCTCTTCCTTGCCCCCATTCCAAGTAATCAGACTGCCCAATTTACTGACTCACTCTTTGGGTTGGCTTTGGGATCGAGGACCTCCTAGGACACAACCTGATGTTCTCTCTCTCTCTTGAACTTTCTTGCCGACACTTCTTTGCCTGGGAAGATACCCTTCTACGGGTTTCACGTCAAGTGGCCCAAGTCTTTCCCACGCTCGTCGGCATTTTTCTGATTCCCCCCACCCCCCGGACCTAGTGCTCGTGCAACGCCCTTACAAGGTTTCTACAGCTTTTTTTTTCATCTTGACTTCCCCCCCCTCAGCCCCCTCCCATCGACTGCCCAGCTTTCGTCTTTTTCTAAAAGAGCGAGCTATCTCTACGTTAGGATCGTCCTGTCTGAGAAGGACAACACCCCCTCTTTTTTACGTCTTTTCCTTTTTTCCTTCTTTGACTCCCCCCCCCTTAGTTCCGCTTCGTTCCCACAAACACCGCAACTGCCTCCCCCCCCCCATAATACTACTATAGGATCTCCTCTCAAGAAGGTGAAGACTTCTTTCGTCCCGACCTTATTTAACGCCCCCCTCAGCCTGTAAGCCCATTTCAAGGTCTTTGGATTATTATCGTAGTCCTTTCTGACTCAGAAGTTCTATTCTTTTAAGTTGTGATTTCATTGATTATCCTGTCGGTTAGGCCTCCCGTTAAGGCATTACCCCCTTCTCACCCTGTATCCCCATCCCTCCCCACCCTTGGACAGGCTTTGTCGCCCCCAGACTCCAAACTGAGTCAACCCTTTTAACAAGCCCCTTTCCCCCTAAAGCACTCAGGAATCTTCGAATTCCTGTCCCCCGTTTTTACTAACCGCCTATTAAATTCTGGCATTCCTCCCCTCTTTAGAATTATTTCTAGTCCTCCCCCCTTTGCCCTTGTTGCAATGTCGACATAAGTCCCACATCCTTTTTTTATGTCCCCCCCCTTTGTGTTCTAAATGTTCCATCAAACCTTTCACTAAGCCCTCACCCCGAAGACCCTGAGAACCCTCTCTCTCGGTTTAGTCCGCCGTTAACAATAGCATTTTTGCCTGTCTGACTGTGATCTGCAACCAGACCTGCTTTTCCCCATTTTTTCTTACGGTACATTGCTAATCTCTGGCTGTTGTCTCCCCCTGTTCATCTTTTGCCTTTGTCCCATTGTATCCCCCCCCCCCCCCACGTCTAACGTCACACTAGTCTGTATCCCCTGGATCTTGTGGACTTTCCTCACTGTGAGACATATTATCGATTGAGAACCTTCTGCAGATTTTCCAGGTCGCTTATTTATTGAGAGTTTGGTCTCCAATTGTTCCCCTCCTCGCTTTTCTCAACCGTTTGCGTTCACAATCCCCTTGGTTTCTACAATGCGGACCTTTCCCCCCTTTATGTTGGCCCTCCCGTCAAGACATATCCAGGCAGTTTCCGGCTGATCCCAACCCCTAGTCCTCCTCTTTCCCCTTTCTTTTCCTTTGAAAGTAGTTTCCTTGAGTGTTGCTATCTTTTTCAACATTTGAACCCCACTTGGACCTACCCCCCCTCCTGTGGACCTGGTTTCGACTTTCCCAATTTGTAAGGTGGCTCTATCCTATTATGAATTCCCCCCCCGCTACCCTCTCTATTTACCTGGTTCGTAACACGCCCTCCGTTCCCCTTTAGGCTACGAAGTCATGCGCTTAGGTTTCAACTTTTTCCAGATAGTTTGTCTCCCTCGTTGTGACCTTTCTTACCCCTGTTAAAAAGGCATTTTTACCGAACTTTTTGAGCTGGCATCTCCTCAATTGTAATTGGGCCAGCCGGTCAAGGCTTTCCCCCACAGTCTCTCCCACGGTGCCAGCCCTGCTTGTCCACACTCGCTTGCTCCATGCGTCTCTACGAGTCAATACGACAAAGGGACCTTGGCATCTGCTGGCCCTGTCTTTTGAGTTCATCTCTGAGTGAGCTGGTCGTCCCCCCCGTTCGTGATCCTGTGCCTATCCTCCCTATAGATTTGGGCGGCTTTTTGGATTGTGTGTTTCTTCACCGATTTCGCCTCCCTTGTTCCCTCCCGACTTATTCAAAAGCAATGTCGCCTTCGCTTCCTTCTCTTGCCGTCTTACGTCCCTATATTCCCCCCTTTCCCCTTAACGCGTGGGAAAGGCAGATGAGCTTTTGTCAAATTTGTGTCCCTTTGTCGTTTTACAAGTCCCCTAAGCTGTGCACTCCGTGGTGTAATCTTGAGACACTGAACCCCGAAATAGTTCTAATTTTCCTCCTCCAAATTCCCTCCTCGATTTGCCCCTCTGCTGTGGCCCAACCCCGGTCCAACCCGATCCTCGTTGAATATAAGCCCAACCCCCTCTGGTTTACCCAAGCCTGTGACCAGTTGACTCTATACAGCTTCTACCCGCCGGTGGAATTTTCATTACTTCAAACTTGTCCCCCCCCTCATCTTCGAGTCGTGGGTTTCCTTCTCTTCGTTTCTATTTTTTTCCTTCCATCTCGCATTTCCCCCTGCGACTGTCCTCAGCTTCCTTCTGGCGGTTCGGTTGCTACGGGACCCCCCTTTAACCCCGTACAGGAATTACATGACCGGCATACTAGGGAGCCCTGTAGTTGAAGTGTGGCTCCAATCCCTCTTTATTGGGTTTTTTCCCCAGCTGACGACAATTGCTTTAGCCCCTGCCCGCCGGCGGCGATAACTTTACTCTCTTTTTTGACAGCGATGAGGTCAATGTTTTTTTGCTCTTCTCTTTCACTTTTTTCATTCGGCATCCCATTTTCTTTGCCAGACAGTCTTTGCCCCCCTGAACCAAAATTGACCTCACCTCGATGAAGTCGCCCCACCCCTTTGTCCTAACGTCGATAATCCCCCTTTGTTTTTTTGATCGTCCATGGAGATCCCCCCTTCCTGCCCATAGAATAACCCACCGGATCCCCAAATCTCCCCCCCCAACTGATTTCTTTGTGACCACTTCTCTATTTGTTTCCCCCAACCAGCCACCGCCCCAGTTCTACTTTGACATCACACACTAAACTAGGCCCTAATGGGATGATTGCAGGCCATTGGCGGATCGCTCTATCGTTTGGAATCGGCAGGTCCGAGTGGTATCCCGGTGTTGGTGAGGAGAGGGGCCCATTGACTCCCCCGATCCACTAGACCCAATTTTTTTTACCTTTTCTACATTGAGTCACGCCCCCACCCAGGGATCCTCCGATTCACCATAATCCCCTGTGCCCTTTGAATCCCCAGGCGTTTTCCCGTTCCTCCAAGTCCCCTACGACTTTTCAGGACTGTCTTTTGAATTTACGTCCAAGTGCTTTTTAATTTGCTTTTTTTACTGAACCCGCGATGATGTCCATGCATTTGGAGATCTCAGCCGCCATTTCTTTCGCCAACGAATGATCCCCGCCCTGTAAGGTTGCTCATAAGGACCCACCTGGACTGGCCCATTTCTTCCCCCCCCCTCTTTTCCTTTTCGAGTTTCTCAGATTTCTCTAGGCCCTTCCCCCGTGTTGCTCTTTTTTTGTTTTTTGACTCCCGTTCTTCCTTTTGTCCCCCCACCGACTCCCGGTCCGAAACTGGTACAATGGATAAATAATTTTTCATTACCCCCCCTTCTTTTTCATCATCCGTTTTGATATGTTCTTCGGAGGCACTTTGACAAGATTTTGCCTCCCGTGGTTGTGATGTTTAACTGTTCCATAGCTTGCTCTTCCCACCCGCATCTTTTGACGGGATGAATAGTTGAAAGATTTTTTTCCCCCCACTAATTCCACCTCCTGTGTTGTTATGAATAGGTCTTTTCCCCCCCTGCTCCCCCCCGAAGAATTTTTTTTCTTTCTAGTCGGCGCGTCCTAGGGACCCCGCAACCCCCTTTTCTTAATCCTTTTGATCTAAACATCTTGCTTACCCACAAGTAGCTTCCCCCGTGGGGTTCGTGAGTCTCTCATCGATTTTTTTCTGTTTTCCACTGGACGGGTTTGCGGCCGCCCGCGCATCCGATTTTGGATTAGTGTTTCTTCCTTCTTTCTACGATGTGTTTTTTTTAGTTCCGTGTCTATTCCTCCTCCGTTAACGCCCCATGCAGGATCGAGGATCCGGCTCCCTGTTCTCCTTTTTCTAGAGAATCTCCCATTGCTACCAAATCATCGGAATTCTGCTTCCAACGTTTTCGGCCCTATTTCCACCCCCCTTTTTCTTTAGGACCCAAGTTTTAGTTTCCCCCCGTGTTTTTGATGGAAGGAATTTTAGCACCTTCTTATTGGTTTTTTTGCCTTTTCCCCCACTGGTTCACCCCGTTTTGATAACTTTGGTCCCTTCGTTTTTGATGCTATTGGGATTCCCTCCAGATGGTCGACCACGGGCTCTTATAGACCTCTTTAAAAGCTTTTCTTGCAGCTTTTTCATTACTTTTTTCGTTTAATTTCGTTATGTTAAGGGCGTACACTCTGCTTGAGAATTTGGACGAGAAACCACGTGGTTAAGAACGCGAGCATTTTTCCCCAGTTTTGTTTTCCTCTTTCACCCTCTTCCCGTTCTACGAAGTAGTATGTATCGGCCAGGACGACCTTTTTTTTCCTCTGCAAAGAGAGAGTTGACTTTTTCCATGCCCTCCGAGCCCATCCCTATAGTGCTCATTCATGCGTTGTCCTGTCCTTGTCCATTTGTCGCTCCCTAGGAGATGCAGAAGACCCTATTCCCTCCTCCTGAACTCTTAATTAACCAAGATAGAATTTTAAACAAAGTCTCGCCGATGCCTGTGTTGTGTTCAAGAAGACACAGTTTTCCCCAATCATTTTAGAACTCTTTCCCCTTGTCTTCCGCATTTTTGGCGGAAGATGACCGCGCTCCTTTGTATTTTTTTTTTTTCTTTGAAGGATGCCCCCCATGGCTCTGACTCGTTCTTTTCCTCGGCATTTTTTTCCGGATTCCCCCCAAAGATGGCTTCTCGATGTGCTTGAGTGTCACTCCCTAGGATAAGACCACCGCACTCCCTCAATTTTCCCACGACCCCCCCGACACTTTCTTTGCAGCGAATGCCGCCTAGATGTCCGTACTTTCGTATTCCCTTACTTTGGCTACCGGCCATCCACTCTCTGACTGGCGGACATGTATTTTCGACTGCGGTCATGCGGACCCATTCGGACGCCTTCTTGTGAATTCACAAAGTCGAAAAGATTCCCCCCCAATCCTCTATATGCGTGTCCGCCTCTAACGCTTGCCCCCCCTGATTCCTCCCCTCCCTCCCCTGACCCCCCCGACGAACGAGTCCGTCCCCACGTTCCCTTTTTCTTTTCGTATGGAGCTTTTTTTTTCTTCTGCTTCCAGCCGGGCTGTATGGTTAGCTGTGGAGTGCCTTCCTGGCTTCACCCTCCTTTCGCCCCTTTCCTTCTCCCCCCCCCCCCTCCCCCTTCCTGATCCCTGACGTTTTTGTACGGCAGAAAGCACCCCCTTTATCCCCCCTATTCCCTTGTTCCCACCCCCTTCCTTTGCCGGACATTCGGACTTTGCCCTCCTGACCCTGCGTTACAAAATCATCCTTCATCTTCCTAGCGTTCATATGTTGTTTCCCGCCACCTTTCCCTTTTCCATTCCCCCTCCCGCAATTCCCCATTCCTGTCTTTCCCTGTGTCCCTGGGTCGATGCAACCCTTCCCCTATTTTATCTGATCCCAGGAATAAATCTCTCTCAGCTGCCCCCCCTCCGCACCTCCCTGCAGTGTAGCCAACCTCCCTACTTCTTCGTTTGAAGCATTTGATCAACGATTGGCTTTTTGTTGTTGTAAACCTTTTTTCTGCCCATAGACTTATGTCCTTTGGTTTCACCCTCCTCACGTCAACACCTCCTTTTGATTCCCCCTCCTTCCCCTTAGTGTAGGATGGTCCTACCATGTCGCCCCTATCTTTTCGTGATTGGAAGCCACCCCCCCCCCGAACTTACGGCCAAGTCAGGGGAACACTATGGTTTGAGCGTTTTGGCTCAAGTTGTTTTCCCATATTCTACTGGCTTTTTCCCCGTTTTGATTCCCAAACAATCCAATGTGCGTTTCTCTTTTCCGACACTTTCTTCCCGTAAGAAGCGTTATTTTTCCAATCAGTCCACCTTCCAGCCATTTTAGTGTTCGGTTTATCTCCCCCCCTCTTATGCGTTTTTGACGTCCCTGTTTCCTTTCACTTCTTGGTTCCCTGCTTGTTTGTTGCATCTACCAATTGATCCCACCGGATAACATTGTGGTTTCGAGAGTTTGTCTTTTGCCCAATTCCAATTCCCGCTAATTCTTTCCGAGGACCTTAATAATTGCCCCGGTTCTTCTCTCCGTTAAAACGCGGTTTCCTGAGGCTCCTCATTTCCCCTGCGCATCTTAGGGTTTTCTCCCTTTATCTGCGTTGGGCTTGGGAAGTCCCGCCTAGTCCGCATTTTTTAGAGGTTTCCGTTGCCTAAGGATTTTTCCCTCTTAGCCCTTCTTCTACACACTGCTACGTCCACTTCCAGCCTTTATGAAGGAATGATCCGCCCCTTCAAGTTTTCCAGAGTAGAGCCCAAAGGTACGTGGCATTCTGACCTGGCTGCTTTTTTTCTGTTTCGCGGCGGACGCTTTGATGTCCCGTAACCGGTTTAGGGCCGGCCCTTCTCCAGCATATCTATTCTTTTCCGGACAGTTTTCTGGAGGTTTAGTAAACATAACTGTTTTCATTCCGTTCCCATAAACAAAGGCCCCCCCCCAATAACCTTTAGCCTCGAGAGGTGTCTTTTCCCTCGCCCTACTCCCCCTCCCTTTTTTATTTTGACCCTGCTTTTCCTTTTTTTGTCCTGCTGCATAAAGTGGTTGGTCCTTTCGTTTACCAGTCAAGCGACATTTCACCCCCGTGGTCGAGGGCGTTTACACCCACGCCCTTTCCCCTTCTCCTGTTTTCCCCCCTGCCCAGACCCATGCCACGGACATTCGCGGGTTTTCAGCGATGGTCCGCCCTTCGGTTCCCAACACCTGATGCCTTTGAATTCCTGCAAAACCTTTGCCGTTCCACCATCTGACCTTCACCCGTCTGTTCTCTCCGATTCTAACCCTGGTTTGTTCCTCTATTGATCTACCAAAAAGATCAAACATTTTTCCTCTTTTAGCCTTCGTTACTTCGTTCCGTCGTTTTCTGTGGTTTCCATCCAGATCGTCGGGCCGGCCAGCTGTCCCATACTCTGCCTCTCCGAGTGAGGTTTCACGTTGTAATTCTTTTTTTTTCCCGTCCTGGCAATACTTCACTTATCGGGTAGACCGGACTTTTTCCTTTTTGGCTACCCCACACTTCGTCTGGCTAATCTAGTCACGACCCCAAGTTCCTTCTATCAGACGCTATTCGATCCTGGACGAATTTCGATGCCATCCATTCCCCTCGTAGTTATATTTACACTCCACTGTTTTTTCTTTCTAGACTTTCCCCCCTAGCCCTACGATTTCAGAACGACCAATGCCTTTTACCACTCAAACGAATGGCCGGTCCAAGTAGATTACCTCCCTACAATTGGTTTTCCTCCCCCGTCGATCTCCCTTCTCTTTTGATCGCCCCTGGCGATTCCCCTAGAATTTCGTCTTCATACAAAATGAATTCGGCCGTGTTTCCCCCCCACACGTTGGCACCCCCTTTTTGCAGTTTTGTTACAACTCCAGGCCACCCAACTCCCCCCCAGTGCAGTTATCATGCCTAACACCGAGACACTGTTTTTCCTGTCTATTTATCGTCCTCCTTAAAAAAATACTTTTACGTGTGCTTCAGAAAAGCGAAGTATCGTGTAGTGTCCCTCCCCTTCGGATCATAGGTCTACCTGGGAGGCGGCCGATCTCTTTCCAATTGATCTACCCCTTCTACGCCCCGTAACTGACCATTGGTATTCCTGTTCCCCCTTCCCTTCAATCCCTCCCCGAAAACCACACCCCAGCTGAGACAGAGACCTCCCGCCCTGTTTCCCCAGTGTTAAGAAGATGTAGAGGCATCCCAGTTTACAGAACCCTCCCAATCCTATTTTTTAAGTTTTTCTGACGAACCTTACTCCTTTTTGCCCTCCCGCTTTTCTCAACCCATTCCGTTCATACTTTTCCCTCTTTCTTTTTTCACGTTGCTTTTTATGCCCCCCCCCCCCCTCAGAGACGGCCCGAAATATTGAGCTCCTAAAAGTCCATGGAAGCTCACTCAGTTTTGAGAAAAAGTCCCCAGGAGTCTGGCTGTTCGATCCCGTCCCACACGGATTGGTTTTCTTCATTTGACCCTTTCTTTTTTAATTTTTAGATCGCCCTTGGCACCCCCAAAAGATTCTTCTCTTGTCGGTTCTCTTACGACCTCGTTCCCATCACCCCCCCCCCCTATCCGGCCTTGCCGTTTTCCCCCCCCCGGGTACCACTAAAGACCTTCCCCTCCCTGGTAAGATACTTTTGTTTGTTTGACTCGATCTATGGAGTTCGGACGTCACTTTGGAAAAGGTATTTCAAAGCCTTTGTGTTTTCCCATTGCCAATTTCGCCCGTCTCTGCAAATATAAGATATTTTTTCCCGTTCGACCTCTACCCATGAACCATTTTTTGTAAAAGAATTCCAATCTTAGTTTCCCTATGTCCCTTCCTTCATGCTTTTTGCTCCTCGTTGCGCTGTCCGTTTTCGTTCTTTTTGGTGTTTTTGTCTTGATGATCAATCCCCATTGCATCCTAACTCAAAAAGACTTCGTTGCCCCATTCCGTCACGTTGGGTTTTTGAGTCACCGATCCGACCTCTGGTTTCTTTTCATTTTAAGAGGTCATTTCTGTAGGCCGCCGCCGTTAGATGGGTTGTGATTACCCTTCAATGGTTTTGTTCCTTCCTTCCTTTCCCTCTGTGGTTGTGTCTTTTGTATAGAATCTTCACGCTTACCCCACAGGCCCATACCCATTTTCGTTATTGCGGCGGTTTGCAATTTTTTTATCCGCTCTCTCCTCCCCCGGCCCCCCCAGGGATCCATACCGGAATGACGCTTCCCACGGAGTCCTGGATATCCACAGAGCTTTCTGTTTCCTTCTTGCTCCGCCATAGACCCCTTCTGTTTCCCCCAGGTTATAGTTTTGATGGCATGATTTTGCTGTGTTCTGGTTTTTTTTGCTTTTTTTTTTTTTTTTTTTTTTTTTGTCCCCCAAACTGCCCCCGGTTGGTGAGAAATTTGTCTCCTCATTTGTGTTTATTCCCTACGCGATGGGTACTCATTTTCCCCTGCTTCCCCAGTCCCCCCGTGCTCTCTTGATGCACTCGAATGGCTTGGAAGCCTTTTTCCCCCCCAAGTTGTCTTAGTGAGCATTGGTCCATTTCATTTTCAACTTTCTTTTCTGTCCCGAATTTGTCTCGTCTCCCCTTTTCGTTTTTCATCCCAATCTCTTTCCTCCTTTTTACTGATTCTTTATCGTCTTTCAAGTTTTCGCCTCCCTTCCTCCTGAGAGAACTTCCGCATTGTCTTTCCTCCCTTTCTGAGATCGCTCGTTAGATTTGTCCTCCCCCGTTCACCGCCCTCATTCTCACTTAGGTGCCCTTCCATTAAGGGCCTTGGTCGTCAGATGCCCCCCCGTAGATAACAATGTTCTTCGATAGTCCGTCTTGCCCTCGCCTCTGCCTCCCACGGAAAACCCTGATCGAAACCTTAGCGACTTAGGTCTCCCCCTTGCTTCCTTTTTTTGGATCGCCTTAACGACTCTATGCCCCCCGCTGTCGATCTTTTTATGAACGACCATGTCACACCCCCCCCCCCCGTCTTGCCATGATTTGGTGCTTCAAAATCGATTTTTGGTCCCGAACTTCATTGCCAGAGGAACCAAACACAACATCTCCGTCCTTTCCTTTAGGAGATTCACCAATTGATCCACTCTGAGTGATTCCCCGCATCCCTGCGACGCCCCCCCGTCTTTTCCCGTCGTTCTATACTGGTGTACCCTCCTTGCCACCTCCCCCCCCCTGTTTTATTTTGCAGACAGAATTTAACACGCTCCGATGGACTTTCGGACTTCTCTCCTGCATAGCAAATCTTCTACAGTTTTACATTTCCCTGTCCCGTCAGTGTTTTGAAGAAAAAGTCATCCCTCCCGTCTTTTTTGCCTTCCACACCCACCTCCCTCAAGACAACTGACGCACCACAATGACGCATATGCTTGATAGCTGTTAAAGGCTGCTCATGTTCCCAGGCACGCGTACGTAAGCTAACTCCGCCACTCCACAAATACCCCTTCTCCCCCAATTCCTTTTTACTTTTGATAATTATTAGTCTCTGACCTCTCTAGCCCAACGTCTCAGCCTTTTCGCAGTGCTGGCTGTTTTCGCGCTGGATTTTTTTCCATCCTTGCCCCTGGATTTACCCCCTCGTCCCTCCCGTATCCTTTTTTCCCTCTGCTACAGTCCTGGCCCTCCGTCATCGTTTTACCCAACCTTTTCCGCAATTTTCGCTCAAAAATCTTTTTTACCTACCCACTGAGCTCTGTGAACTTCCTGATCTCTGTAAACCCCAGCGTTTTACTCCACCCGTTTTTGCCCCCCTCAATTATCATAACTTTTTTACTTGCGAGTGCCTTAATGATTATTTGACAGTCCTCAGAAACCGTTTTTTTCTATGGGACTTTTTAAAGAAATCCCACATTTCCTGGTAGGTACGGTGTCTCCAGTATGCTTTCACTGCCACCTACAGCCCGTAACGAACTGCCTTTACAGCAAAGAGATACCATTACAACTCTCGTCTTTCAGCCGGTCAAACCCTCTTCCCCCCCTGGTTCTTTTTGCTGTCCATACACACCTAACTTCTTTTTGCCTGCATTTGTATGCCTAACCCGCCTTTTTTTACCTAACGGTTTTAATCATCTTTTTTCCCTTGAGACCCCTCTCACGTACCCTTTCTATTGATTCCCTGTCCATTCCCCCCCAGTAGGATTGTAACATGAGAACCCTGTGATTTTCCCCCTCCCAGGAAGTTCTTTCCTCGGGGGGTACATTTTCATCCCTCTAGGGTACGTTTTTCTCGTTTTCTCCCCACTTGGCCCCACCTTTTACGTTTAGAACCCCTGTGTTACCTTCCCCCCCCCCCTCAATTCCTTTCTATACTGACCCCCCCCCTTTTTTGGGCTTTGTGCCCCCCTTCACTAAGCTTTTCTGTTGGTACTAAAGACCTGCCTCCTTGTTACGTTATTCTCATCCCAACTTTTTTTCGACTTTTCGCCTCTCCTTGTCCCCCCACCCACCCAATAAAGTTTTCTAGGCTTTTGTTGAAGACCCCTTGAGACACCGGCCCCCACATTCATTTTCACTTGTGTATGAGCCATTTAAAATTTCTGGTGGATGCTCTAAAATAATCCTTTCTTTAACTCTCTCCTTCCGTGACTGACTCATTAATTTGACGGTTAGTCCCCCACGTTCTTGTTTTCCTTATTCCTTTCCTTTTCCCCATTTCTTATTTATGGTTTCAACGATTTTTTCTCATCGTTTTCCTTTTTTTCCGTGCCGGCCTGTATAAGCAGTTTTTCTCTGACGTCGACAGGTTTCCTTTTCTTTTTTCGAAGACGGGCATCGCCCCCACATCTCCTTTCCCCCAGGCCAGCCCCTCTGCATCCTTGACCTAGAACGTTTTACGCTTCAGCGTGAAGAAGTACGACCTCCCCAACGGACCCCCTTTGCATTTGGTTCCCTGGCGGCTTTTTTGTTCCGTTTTCGCGGAGGAGTTTTTTTCTTTCCCAAGTTTTGATAGGCGACCTTCATCTATTATTATTTGTCTTTTCGTGCGGGTGCGGTTGTGGAAGTCACCCGACGGGCGGCCCTTCATTTTGTCCCATGACCTCCCCAGGTGAAAACACGACAGCTTAGCCTTGCTCGGTTCTCTTTTTTCTCCTTTTCCCTCTTTTCCTCCTTCCCTACGCTTTTTCCAGGCTCAGGCTTTCATTTTAGCAGGAAAGAGGTGGCCTTTCTTTACAAGTTTCCCTCGACTTTCTGAAGAGTTTCTACGCCGGCTTTGAGTGAAAAGAAAACTCCTCTTCCAGC
>Ga0179593_1365041_pt1 | contig 13103 bp, 11 predicted proteins | sample CZODoug2_1_08_16_FD_185931 | JGI IMG/M metagenome (GOLD analysis project Ga0179593, IMG submission 185931) | Vadose zone soil fungal communities from Angelo Coast Range Reserve, California, USA - CZODoug2_1_08_16fungal (PacBio error correction) | ecosystem: Environmental > Terrestrial > Soil >... | reverse complement strand
TACCCAATATGTCCCTTTTTTTTCCCCAACCAGATCTAGCTCGTCCGGTTCTTCAGTCACAACAGGTGTCCCGCTGTTCGTTTCACAATTTCGAATCTTTTGATTCGAGCACCGATAGCCAAGTCGTTAATGCTTCACTTAGCGCTTTTTTCTTTCCGGGATTGTTCTTTTCCTTTGCTCTCCTGCCGAAGCACTATACCGCACTCCCCATTTTCCTAAACCAAGGCATTGTGTCATTCGCCACTGAGTACGTTGGAATTAGTCACTCTTTTCTCCCTCTGATGAGGCTGCCAGTCTTTTTATTTAGTCCTCACGCCGCATGAGGTTCCGAGCGCACAAATCGCTCACAATAAATTTTTCGCCAGAACCATCCAGGGACAGCTTCAAGGAGAGTTTTTGTCGTGCTCCTTCACGAGCCCCTCGCCTGAACCTTTTTTGATCCACCTGTTAGTGTCTATTCTCCCCCCCTTCCACCCCCTACAGATCGAGTGGTTGAACCGCATTAGGTAGTGGTCTTCTGACTTTTTCTTCGACTCCCCCAAAAGAGAAACTTTTTGAAGTTTGCTTGCCCTCCTTAGGTTCCAAAGGGATCCGCCTCCTGAATTTGAGCAAAGCGCTCTTCCTTACGTTGTTACCGGACCGTCTAGATCTACCCCCACGTTCGCGGCGCCTCATCCTTCCACAGGGCGCTTTAGCTCCCCCCTTTTAGTAGAGTTTTGGTGCCTTCCTTTTTTTTGAAAAGAGACTTTAATGCCGAGGTCGTAGGTACCTCAGGTGCAGATTTCAAGTTTCGGTATTCTATGAAAACTAAGTTTTCCTCACCATATTTACCGCGGTCTCAACACCACCACCCCCCCCCCATCGTCCTGTGTTAGCTCCCTGTTGCCGAACATCCGTTTCCGGTCCGGGTCAGTGGACCCCCCCTTTGCTAGTTGTTTCGCGCTTAGTCGTAGGCGGCGAATCGGGTTTTCTTTTCGTGTCTCTGTTGGCCTAAACTTCAGTAAGACTCTTTTGGTCTCCCCCAAACTCGTTTTCCCTGATTCTCTTTTTCCACCCCATCTCCCCTCCTCTCAGCATGTTCATGCCGAGTTTTTCTTCCCCCCTGCTCAAATGCGTCGAAGTCTTTTTTGTTTTGTTCCAGGCTGACGGTGCGGGTTTTTCCCACACGCCACGGTGAAAACGGCCCTCTTCTCCTTAGTGACTAATCGACCTCGCCCTCTTTGCTATGGTGAGGCAAACCCCCTCCACCCCCTGTGCGTGGCTTACTGTCTTATTTATCTAGAGACTGCGATTCTAGTTGCTTTCTCGCAATGGGTTTGGCCCCTTTTTTTTTGAATCTCGTCATCGGTTGTTTTCTAGGTAGGGAATAGGCGGAACCTCCGTAGCTCCCCCCGTAGTAGTCGTAGGTACCCCACCTCTCTATTTTAATATAATCAGTTTTTTTCTTTTGTGTTGAGTTCCCTCTCCTCGATAGATAAAAAGCACCGCGGGAGATGCTAAATAAATATAGAGGACCAGCTCCCGTCTGTCGTGATGTTTTCCTTCAAACAATGGCTCGCCCCCTTCCCTCCCAGCGTTATAGATACCCTTGACACGGTCATTTTCAATGGTCTTTTGGTTACGAACCACCCTGACGTCGTTGGATCTTTTTCCCTTTCGCCACCCGTCCCGTTGAGTGAAGTGTTTTCTGCCCGTTTTTACCAAATCCCCAGGTGGACAAACCCCGCATTTTCCTCTCTACGGGGGAGCCCTCCAACGAGGGCATGACCCACCTGTTCCTCTTCAGGAGTTACCTGTTTTTGTCCTCTCATGCTTCCTCGAGTTTGCGTCTCCACGTCCTCCATTTTTTCATCTTCATTTTTTTAGCCGTGGAGTCCCCCCTACTCCGGGCATCGTCCTATCCAGTAGAGGTCCCCCGCCGAAAAAATTCTCAAGTCTTCCAACACAAGCATCCACCTTCGTTCCCCGCGTCATTTTTAAACCAAAGGCCTTGTTTTCTCCCCTGCGCCGCAATGTTTTCTCTTTTTCACGGATCAGCAACGGTCCCGTTCTATGCTCCCCCTTGGCCAGAGAGATACGGCTCGTTAAAAAAAATGTCCTTCCGGTCCCCCCCTTTCTACTCTAGTTGGAGAATACCTTGTAACTGGGAGGATTTCTGAGCCGCGCCCTGACTGTCCCCAGCTTTATTCATTCGAACACGTAAGAAACTGCTTTCCCATGCCGGGATTTTTTTCGTACCTTTTCACCCCCAACCCTTTATCCCTCGGACACTCCCTCGAGACCTTTTTGGGTGGGCAATTCGAGCAGATAAAGATCATTGTCTCTCTTATGTTCGACCTAGTTTGTCTTCCTCTACCCGGCGATAATGACCCGAAGTTTTGTATCAGGCCCTGAGTTTCCACTGTCTAAGGTTTTTGGCAGACGTCTTACTTGGGGGACCGTGGCTGGATTCAAATGTAGGTTTATCCGGACTTTTCCGCGCTGTTGAACCCAAAGTTCGCTTCGCTTTCCATCGCCCTGCCCCATCGTTCACCCATGCTCGGTGGTCCCCGTAAACGACTTTCTAATGGAGACCCCCCGAGTGTAGACCTGGAGTAAGTCATCTGTGGCTTTTCGTAGGCGTAGGCATGCGCCCCCTCCCCGGACCACTCCCCCCCCGGCACGCTCCGCCTCTTGTGAAGCTTGAAAGTCGTTCTTCCCTCTTATGAGTACAAGAATTTTGTCCTACGCTTTCTTTTTTGCGTCACTGAAAAGAGTAGATCCCCCCCCTATATTTTCCTCAATTAACCCGTAGTTAAGGAAGCGCTCGTCCCTGAGGCCTTCTTTTTGAGACTCCTAGGCCAATCGTCGGTGTCCCCCCTCATTAGAAACACAACCGAGCCGACCCGCTTTTTTTGCGCCTTACCCCTTTCCGAGAGCGATACGACGGACGACTTACCTCGCGACGTTCAGATCTCTGTCCTTACGAATTACACGAGTCCTCCTCGCTTGCTCCGGTCGACGCTTCTCCCACTCCACAAACCGCAGAGATTCCTTCTTCTATTTCAGACCCCCGGCCCCCCCGCTGGCAATGCTCCCGATCCTCCGGGCTTCTCGAATTTCTTATGATCTTGCCCCCCCCCCAAGCTAGGTAAACAGGATTATGTTATGTAATGGTACGCCATCCCGCCCTTCCCCCTCGCGCAGTACAGATCAACCGGTTTTTTACCTTCTTCGCAAGTAACCAGGTCTCCCATTTCCCTGCATGGTGGTGAGTTTTCCCCTTGCTTCTTCCCGGGAATCCGCCCCTTCATCCCTTCCCGGACCTCTCCCTCAAACTCCCCCCACCTTCTTAACTCGAGCCCTTTTGGGCCCTTTATCGCGGCGGTTATAAGCAGGGGCAGCATTGGACTCCCTTCCCTCCCGCTAATATATTCTGCTTTTTTTGAAAGAATGATGGTCGTCGACGGCCCTCAAACGTCTAGCCCTCGCGCTGCTGTCCCATCCTCGCGGACGTTTGAGCCCCACTTGCACTGCTGGAATCTTTTTCTTGTATAATCATGCCACGGACGCTGGCTTTCTCCGGGGTCGAGTCGACTGCCGCGACTTTCTGTTGTGAAGTTTAGCTCACATGGTTCGAAATTTCGAGTACATGAATCGTAGTTTGGCTACTTTTTTCAACAGTTAGACTGGAATTCCATTAATACCTCCCTGTTTGTGTTTTTAGGATTTATCAGGTTCGTTGCTCTCCCAAAGCCAAACATACAGAGTTTGGATCTCATTCCCCCCGTACTGTGAAGATGTCAGCCTGCAACTTCCACAGTCAGTCGACGCCTCTGCAATCCAATCCCCCGCTCAGGTCGATAGTGTCTGGCCTCCCTTGCAGATTTAAGAATCCTTTCTCGCTTTCTCCAACCCTCGTGCCGGCGACCCCCGAGGTTGAATTCATGAGAGGAAGTCTACCGACACCCACTCCTAGAGCCCCTATTCAACACTGGGTCCGAATCCTACACTATGTGAGGCTGTTTTAACTTCTTCCCCCCTGACTGTCAAGCCAGCGTTACTCCCCCCCCCGCCTTTTTTTTTTAAACTGCCACTTTCAGTCGTCTAGGTACTGTTAGTGGAGAGGAGGACCCTCCAGGTCCCCCTGCAAAACCAGGAATTAGTTTCGTTGGCGTGAGCCCAGCGTCATTGAGGGTTCTTCAGTAAACCTCGGATCCCTACTGAGCCTCGCGGGTCCGAGGATGCATGGATCCCAGTTACAACAACCCATCAACCGAGCATGTTTCCTCTTCCTGTGTCGAAGACCAAGAGATCTCTCGTCTCCCCTTTCCCGTCCGAGAATTGACCTCTTCGGAGTTCCTCATCTATTCGTTTTTCCCCGGTGTGAGTTTTTTAGTCAGTCCTTGTCCCCCATGGGAGATCGTTTTTTCCGTTTGGTAATTAGCACATGGATCTCTTTGCCAGGAGCGCTTTGACAAGTAAGCGTAGTCGTCTCAATCCCCCCCTCCCGCCCTCCTCCAGATGATTTATCGCTGTGATTTAAAGTAGCGTGCGGTTCTGGCCTTTCTCTCCCCTTCCCAGTCGCTCGGGACTGGATCCCCTCCCCCTGTCATGTCCCCTTTCCCACCACAGCCGCTGAATACGGTGATCAGCCACCACTTTGTGAGGGGGCGATTCCAAAGAGGCCTCCCCCCTAGATTCCTCTCCCTTCGCCAAGTTAAGCCGCGTTTCTTCAAAGAGTAAGGGGAGTTTCCGGCCGGGAGCTCAGGACGCAGATCCCCCCGATCCCACTTTCAACTTACCTTTTCCCCCACACGCTCTTCTCTCTTACCTGTGCATAGATCCGGAGCACGTCGCCTTGCTTATGCCGCAAAGTAGTTAAAAGCAGCCTGGGTGTGATGCGCGTCTCCCCCCGCCAGACTTCTTCCAACCCCCCTTTAGCCAGTCAACCCCCCAGGTCCTCCCCGTCTTTGAGCCCTTTTAAGTATCCCCACTCGACCCCATGACCTACGCTCGTGAACCTGTGTTTCAAGGTAGCGCGTTGACGGCTACCCCGTCTTTCTTTTCGACCCCCCCATTGAAACGCCATTTCTTTCTCTGCCCGTCTTCCTCATCCCAACCCGCAGCCATTTCTTCGCTCTTGCGAGCCTTCCAGGCCGTTTTTTGACCTCTTTTGCCGCCACTACTCCCTTCTGGCCAGCGTGCGTCCCTTCCTCTGGCTACTTCCTTCTCTGGAGGCGACTGGCTTTCTGCCGGCGCGCATCTCTTTCCTCTTTATGTCTCCCCACGCCTTAGTATACCGGGTATTCACCATTTTTTGGAAAAGAGATTTTCGTGATCGCCCGGGTCATTCGGTAACCTCAGGGACAGCTCCATGAACTTTCGACGATTTGTCTCGTGAACCGAAGGTGAGACTTTTGCTCTTTGCACAAACTATAGCCGTTTACGCCCCTCCATGTTCCCCTCTCCTTGTCAGGAAGGGGTGCGTTTCAGCCTTCCAGACTCTTCCTACGACCGGCGAAGCCCCCGGCGTCGGACCCTTCCCCTTTTGCGAACTGAAGTCCTGCCCAGAGGAGCCTGCTTTTTCCACAACGACTTCCTGGCGTTTCACCATGTACGACGACGCAGATTTTTGACGGCCCGACACTCCTGGTTTTTTCTGCTTTCCTTAGCTTTACCGGAGGTAGTCTGATGGCTTTGGGGGTCCAAAGGACCCCCTGTAAACACCGGAACGCTTTTCCTTTTGAGTTGCTCACTGCTTATCCTTCTTGAGCCTATTTGGAGTTGGCCCCTATCAAATGCCTCGGGCTTTTCCGTTTGGGGTGTTGTCGAAGTTATCTGAGACGCGCGCTGGTGGGTAGCCATGTGTTTTGATCCCCCATAGTCCGCCTCCCTGCCTGGCATCTAGAGCCGTGCGGTATTTCCCCGTCCCTGCCCTTACGTTGTAGATTTAGTGAAGTAGTCCTCCCCCCCCACATCCCTCTTCTCTTCTCGTGTTTGGGTTTTTTTTGCTTTGGTGTTCCCCTAGGCACCGATTCACACGTACCTCGTGTCCGTTCCCCCCACTGGTCGACGACTTCCAGTGACGTCGTGTCTATGGGTCCCCCTCACAAGGGGAGACCATCTATCGATGTGATACCTTCCCTTCCAGAAGACCCTACCTATTTCTTCTCCGTTTTCCCAAAACCCCAAGTCTCGGTTCAGATTTCGCCTTTTCCCCCCTTTCAAGGAGTGAGGGTTTTGCTTGTTTGGTACCCAAAACGTCAAGTAAATTAGCCCCCCCTGAATTTCCCGCGAATGCTTTTCTCCTTTCCTTCTTGAATTCAGCTTCTTCGGCACGATGGTTTAAGAACGCTCTACTTACTCGAGTTGTTCCCCCGACCTATTTCCTGTCCCTTCCATGTTCCCCCGCCAAAATTTCTTCTCCAAGTCATAAGAAGCAGTCGCAGCCCTCAGTCGATTGACCGAAGCCCTCCGGCCCCCCCCCCCCCCTTGTGGGGGACGTTGGAAAAGACCCCCCCTGCGGCCAAATTTATGTGATACCCAGCAAGGCGACAACAGGCGGGGTGAGTCCCCGCTCAGTTTTCTTACCCCCTGGTGTTTACCCCCGAGCCAAATAGCAGAACTTTCCCTTGGAGCTTTCTCTACTTCCTACTGGCACTCTGATCCCCGGCTTCTTCCTTTTTTTCCCACCCGGTTTTCCCCCCCTTCCCCCTCCTAAAACGGATTGTTTATCCCCCTACAATTTGCCTTTGCGTCGAGCGCTCCGGCGTTCTTTCGCCTAGAGTACCTTTAGCAAAAGTCAAGTGCAGCGCACGTGTGGCCTCTGGAGGTGCTTTGCGAGACCGCCGAATTTCCTGCCCAAAACGCGCCAGTTGCTTTTTCTTTGGGCCCCTTACTTTCGCGAAACCCCCCGTTTTAACCATCTTCAGTGCTGCTTAGCCGATCACACCTTCTTCCATGGAATAATCTTTTGGTGGGCTTAACGGCTGTTCCTTCGAGGTGACTCGCTCCTTTCCTCCCCCCCTTTTCGGACGTGCCTGGTTCCCTGGTCTGTTCTGGATCCCTCTGGGCTTGGATTTCTTTGGGGTGGTCGACACCGTCTCTCCTGTACACCTGCGTTCGTATTATACTTTCGCCAGGTCCTCCCCGCATCACCCTCGCGATACCAGGATCATGGCCTGTTTTCCCGGACACATGAAAGGATTTCATGATCAACGCCGCCCTTTGTGTGAAAATGGAGTGAATTCATGTGCGATTTTTAACGGTCCCTTTGCCCTTCGACCGGAAACTTTTCTCGCTAAAGGACGAGATCTTGCCCCCTGTTCCCTTTTCTCAGGCGTCTGCCTCTCGTTTCTTTACCTCTTGGGAACAATTTGGTTTTGGCGTTCCCCCCGATTCGAGCTCTTCAATTTTCCCATTGGTGGAGGGCCACCTATCTCTCCTTCCCTACCTTTCGGGGAGAGATAAGGCATATAAAGGGGGGGAAACATTCGACTGGGTCCCTCACCCTCTTCCTTGCGCCGTCTCTTGCGGGTCTTGCTCGTTCTCTTGCTCTCGCTTTTTTCAGGCACCTCTTCTTTTCAGAGACCCAAGAATCTGGTATTCCCCCCCTCTCCTAGTCTGCCCCTTCGCGCCGACAACCCCGACCCAAAACCTCGCTCTATCGAGATTCGATAATTCTAAAGGACAGATGGCCTTCAGAGCCGACTATTCGAGTCTCTTTTCTCAGCCCGACCTCTTGGTTCTTCTCAAACCCCGCCGTATACCGCGTACGTTGGTTCATTCCGCCATGTGCCCTTCGTTCATCGCGACTTTAGTTCCCCCTGGTCATACCGTATTTTTTCCTCCTCTCCAGACATGTCCTTTTTCAAATACCCACTCTTCCCTTCCCCGTTTGGAAATTTTTAGTCCGCAATCCCCACCTTACCAGTTTCCTCCCGGCTCACAACCACACACAAGTCCCCTGCCCCTGAGCCTTTTCCTGTCCCCAGCCGGCGGGTTAACCGCCTTGGCTAAAGTCCCTCGCAATATAATAGTCGGAGGCTTCTCCCCTTTTTATCTGGCCTTTTTTTTTTGTTTGCTTGTTTAGATTCCCCCTTCGACGGCCTCGCAGTGCTGAACATATCTCTTTAGCCCAGCCCGCTGAACTTGTGCCCCGGATCCTAGTATGCGACGATCGGGACATGGCCCCTTTAGCTTTTTAGATCGCGCGCTATTTTGGAAAGGAGGGCGCTCGCCCTCTATGGGGAATTCTCTCCCCTAGTAGTTTTTTGCGCGGTTGCGGCCAAGTTCCTAGTCCCTTCCCCCACTCTCCCTCCTCTCAATACGTTGGGGTTTTTCAGCCCAGTCTCTCTTAAATCTAAACCGATCCACACTTACGAGGGGGGATATCCGTCCCCTGTCCCCCATTTTCCGCCTGCACTTCCCCAGAACTCCCGCGCATTAGTCGACCTCCCCCCTTCCCGTAAAGATTCCGATTGGTCGGAGTCATCACCCTCCGCAGACGTATTCTCCTCTTTCCCCCCCATCGTCGAGGGACAGGCTCCCTCTTTTGACAGACCACCACGCTGGACTCCTCTTTTATGAAGAGCATGACCCCATCGACTCCCCTGGTACTTTCATAATAATATTTCTCCTTTGGAAAGGTACAATGCTGTCCCCCCCCCGGAGGAACTGACAACAATGCTCGGTCCCCCCGGCCGTTTTTGTAGGTTGTTACTACTCTGGTGGTCTCTTTCGCTTTCCCCCTCTTTACAGTACCCACATGAGCTCTTGTTCTTGAGCCATTTCTTTTGTCCTTACGTTTTCATCTGCCTCTTTGGGGTTTTGGGGGAGATCCGTCTCTTTTCCGATGGCTGCATGGCCCCCCCTGCCATTAACACCACCGTAAAACTCTATCCGAAAGAAGCCCTCCGTGTACCGAGATCTATGAATGCGCTGCCTCCGCTCTGCCGCCAGCGTTTCTGCCGTCTAGTCCCTGAGTCTCCTTAGATTGTGTGTTTCGTTGATTGAGTGACTCGGCCGCGCAATTCGCTCGCGAATAGTGGGTTTTCCTTCTCACCATCTCCTTTCTTCTTCTGCCTTCGGGGTTGTTGACTCTGTCCTCGGCGCGAAAGTCCCCTCTCAAGATGACTTAACGGCGTTGTTTTTTCAATTCGATGGACCCCGGACGTCCCTGCTGATACCCGTAGCGACTTTAGCGTTCGTCTCCCTCCCCCCCCATATTGCATGGCCACAAACTTTTCTCCCCCCGAAATCGTGACTGACCCCAACCCCCCTTGAGGTTCCCTGTCAAGCGCTATACTCTAGGTCGAGTCATCCCCACACACGACACGATTTGGGAGCTGCCGGTGCTTGTGCTGGGTTCAGTTTCCCTGTGCCCCGCGGGCTCATAGTCCCAGCAAACTATAACTTCAAAATCGTTCCCACCAACAAAACCCACCCACTAGCCTTCCCTTCACGTAAAGTGGACTTTCCACTTCCTTCCGCTTTTTTTCTTATGATCTTGCGCGAGATGGTTGATTCCCCCCCCCTTCATTCCATAGAATTTAAGTTAACCCGCCTCCTTGGTCCGTTCCTAGTAAATCCAGACTCTACACACCATTTCTCGCCAGACCACAGAAAAGGAAGTTCCCATTAGAGGTTTGCGGACGCCCATTCTCGCAATTGACATTTTTCCCCCCTTTTCAGACCCCCCCGTCCGTGCAAGTCGTGACGGACTACTTTCGTTCGATTGGTGGCCCCCTTTTGAAATGCATCTTCTTTTTTGGATTCGCCCCCGGTCCCCGGCACCCCTTCCCCCCCTTCCTTGTTTTCCCGTTCCCTTCTGATTTCAACAAGTTATCGACTCCTCATTGGCCCGTGCCGCTTAGGGCTTTTCAATGCCCTGGCCACTCGGCGGCAGCTCCCTCCGCGCGCTCTCCTCCTCCCATTTCTTGTCTGCGAACCACCCGTCAAGGTGGGCAGGATGAGGGGGTGGAAGATTAATCCCAGTTCGATCTAGTTCAAGTAGGCCCAATAGAAGCGATAATTTCCCTGGAGATAGGTCTCTTTCTCCAACGAAGCCCCTCTTGCGGTTCACCCCCATTCTGGCTGTGGTTTCGTTTTTCCTGCTATGTTGCAGTGTTTGTGGCCGCTTGCCCTTTGCGTCTCCCCCGCGCGGCCGGCGAATCTGCTTAGGCTTTTTTCCCCATGTTGGAACATGCACAGGGAGACTCCGTGATGTCTCCACCCTGTCTCGGTCGCTTTTACAAATCGTGCGCCGAGCTTGGCAGTTTGCGGAACGCTGAAGACGATAAAAGCTCATTATTAGTTAGGGTTGAAGGTGGGTTCTGGGGATTCCAGGCCCCCTTAGAACCCCAGTAACGCCGTTTATGTATATCCCTTGAAATTCTCTCGGAGTGAGTCTATGGGTTTTTTTTATCCCATAAGAACATTTTTCCCAGTTCTCCAGCGGGGGGTAGGTAGCCGTTCGACTATTGACAGAGCTTTTGAGTGCTTTGCTAGAGTTTTTGTAGGCCACCCCTCCCCCCTATTCGTGCGACTCATTCATATCTTCCTGCTCACTTGTGTCATCCGTCCCCCGGTTTGGTGGCCGCAGATGGTGTAGGTCCGCAACCACTCCTTCTTTTCCCCAAGACGACGTGTTTTTTGTTGAGCGAAGTGGGGGCCGGACCCGACGGACTCGCTGCGTCACCCTCTTTGGTCGCCGCTTCCATACTGCCTGATCGATCGTCTTATCACAGACACTTAGCCGATGCATACCCCACTGGCGAAAAGACATCCTAGAGTATAGAATGGTGATTTTAAAAGGAGACCCTCCCCGCCCGCTGCAGTTGCCTGGTTCGGATGTTAGTTTTCGAACATGCCCCCTTCCAGCGAAGGAGGGACTATGCTTCGCAACTCCAGGAGCAGAGGAACCGTGATCTGTTTTTTTTCTCCCGTGGCGCCTGTTTGAAAAGACCTTATCCACGGGTAATTATATGGACCTTGGATCCTTCGGGCCCGGGCATGAACCTTATGGCGTTTTCAGATGGTCTTGCTAATCTACTCCCTCTGTTTCTCCCTCACAACTTCCCCCATTGGCAGAACCTTTTTGCGACCGGAGTCCCTATCGACCGCAGGCCTCTTTCCTCCCCCCCTCAGTAGAGGCATCCACTAAGATCCCCCCTTCCCCTGACGCTGGAACTGCACCCATTTTCGGGTTCCTTGCCCCTCGAAGGATCCCCCCCGCATATATGTGGTTTGTTATCACAATCTTCTTACAACCTGTTAGGTTCCCGAGTCACATCGATCACTGTCCGGGTCTCCTTTCTCTTAGTGTTCCTAATTCCCCAGATCGCAACTTTCCTGTGCTCTTTTTTTTCCCACACCAGGAATCCCCTCAAAATCAGCCACTTTTAGTTGGAATACTAACGCATTTTTTTTCGGATGCTGGTGCGAGTTTAGTTCCTCTTCGATACTAGTTGCCTTTGCAAAGTCTTAACTAGAAGAGCGTCAAGCTGGCTCCCTGCCGGGTGTCCTTTTTCGATCCTGTCTTCCCCCCATGGACTTCACCCTAGCACGCCCTAGATACCTTTGCGGTTTTTACTTAGACGCCCCCTTCTCCCTGCCAATTGAATTGGTCTCCCACCAAACTCTAGATGCTCTACTATCAGAGCGCTTACCCCATTTCCCTTCTTCCCGGGTTTTATAAGAGCGTTCTCAGAGAAGGTCAGTCTCGGCCTCTATCCCCCCCTCACACGATACTTCCCCTTGAAGAGGGGCACTTTTCGCCCGTTTTTGTGGAGAAGGGTATGTGGCTTGGGTCCTACTAAGCCGGTACACCCCAATCGTATTTCCTCCCTCTGGACTAGAAGTCCATCGCTCCCCGCTCCTAATGCGGCCACTTAATATACCCTGTTTTTTCCTTGAGAAGCCGCGCCTTGTGACCCTGGAGTTGACCCACTTCTGGGGGTATCTCTGAGGCATCGCTACAGTCCAATGACACTCACCCGACCCCTTTCCCAGAAACTCCCCTAGCTGATCGGTCTTTCCATGTGAAGGATTTCTACCCTCGTAACGCTGTTGACGCCCTCCAGTTACATTTGGTGGTCTTCACGATTTCGATCTGACTTTTCGTTTGGCAAGGACTTCCTATGTTTTTTCGGGCCTCCACGTTGCCCTCCCTACGAGTACTTCTACCCCTGGAGAGATACGTTTCCTGGGTTGACCTTCTACGTTGAAAATTCACACCCCGGCGCTTGCGACCCTCCAAGTAGTTCATCTTATCGCGGGGTATTTCTTAATTTTTTCTCCCTTCTTAATTCACCAGCTCGACGTCAGCCCCCCCTACGTGTCCCCTTTTGACATTACACACCCTATGAGAGAAAATTAGTTTTTTCCCTTTATAAGCTCCCATCAACGCCACCCCTTTTCCTCGACCTATCGAGATTTGATACTCCCTCCGAACCCGAAGATGAAATTTTTTCTCTCCGATGGCGCGCTCCCGAAATCGGGTCGTCCGCACCAACCGCGTTAGTTTACCCCGTTGTTACTTCAAGTGGTACGCCTTCACCTAGGACCTCGCGCATTCACCCCCCCATCTCTCCGATTAATTTTTCCCCGCCAAGGGACCAGGGTCTAACCCAAAAACCCTTTCTTTCTCTGGTGGAAGTGGCAATGTCTGATCCTCACAGTGTCACAAGGTCCCCTCCCTTCCCTACCATAACCCACCCCCCACACGGACATTTTGGCACTCCCCCTCTTGATTTGTTTACTTCCTCCTCCCCCCCCTGGGCGTTTGTACATCATTAGTGTGTCAAGCGGTTCCAAGAAATCCGCCACGCTCTAGGAGGGTTTTTTTCTCCCCGGGTGGAATGTTTCGCTCCCTTGTGCTTTTTCCCTCAATCAACGCCTTACTTCGACGCGATTGTTTTTCACTCAGGGGCCTCGCCGATGGGAGCCCCTCTATCCTTCTGCGAATTGTTCCCGTCCTCCTACCATCGGGACTGGCTTTCGTTCGACGATCTTTGCCTATTTTCTGTTGTCTTCTTTCTCTTCACAGTGACTCCAAATTATTTTTTGACATGAGACACGCTTTTTTTTTCCGATGGTTTTGCTGACCCCGTCCTTGCTAA
>Ga0179593_1715016_pt1 | contig 13104 bp, 22 predicted proteins | sample CZODoug2_1_08_16_FD_185931 | JGI IMG/M metagenome (GOLD analysis project Ga0179593, IMG submission 185931) | Vadose zone soil fungal communities from Angelo Coast Range Reserve, California, USA - CZODoug2_1_08_16fungal (PacBio error correction) | ecosystem: Environmental > Terrestrial > Soil >... | reverse complement strand
TTTTCGTCCCCCGGTTTTTTCATGCATCCAGAGAGATCCACTTTAACCTTTTCCGGCCCCGTCCCCCGCAACCGTCTGGAAGGACTGCTCTCGGAGGTGTTTAGTTCTTTTTCCCCCTTGAACGGATTGGAAAGCCCCCGGGGCCCACCCCGCCATGAATTGGTTGGCATTCTTTTTTCCATGACTTCACTTGGTTTTTCCCCAATTCCTTATTCCTCCAGGTTTTGGTGCCCCCTATAGAGGGCCGTTTCCTCCGTGAAGATTTTGGTCCCACCCCCCCCCCCCCACCCCCTGTCTAGCTTTTGCTATCTTTTTTTCCGCTTTTCATTCTTTTCAAAACGGTCGGGATGCAGTTGTTTTCCCCCTGTGTTCAGAATCCCATCAATTTGGGCTTGGCGGCAGCGTAGTCCTGACATCACACGATCGTTCTTTTTTTTTTTCTTTCTAGCTGCAAGCACGATACGTGATTGGTTGTTGAGACAACACTGATATTGAGAAAAAGCTCGACCTGCCCACTTCCCACGCCCGGGAAAGGCGGTACCTCGGGCCCCAGCTTTCCCAAATTCTTTTTTCCCCCAAATATCTATAACCCTCTCCCTAACACAAGTCCCCCCGTTCCGTTTGTCAACCAGTTCCAGCGGAGGTTGTTCGATTTTACTTTTTCTTCTTCTTTGGCTTTGACAGGCAATTGCAAATCGGCTTCTCCTCATTGCTCCCCCAGTGATTCCTTACCAGGTAAGCGCTCAATCCTCGCTGATAAGAGTCGCACCAGTTTTTCTTTTTGCCTGGTTTCCTGCGACAGCATGCTGGCCCCTTTTTTTTTTTTTTTTCCCCAAATTTCCCCTTCCCCCCTTTGTGTTGTTGGGCGGGTCATACTTCAATGATGGTTTGTTTCTCTAGAGCAACTGATGGCTGTGATCCCCTCGCGCCCAGCATTCCCACTTTCATTTATGTTTTCCCACTTTTGAAAAAACGTGGACGTTTCTGCTTTTTTTTAGGGTATCCTCAGGCGGATTTCCCCCGGTCAATACCCCCTGAAGTTATCCCCATTGCTTCCAGTTTTCCCACCCCAGCCTCGCAATTGATTGGACGTTGTTTTTTTCTTTTTTCCTGGGACGGGTTTCCCTTCCCCCCGTGATTCATGCCGTTCGAAATTGCTTTTGGCCCCGCCCACCGGTTTTACAAAGACCGTCTCTTTTTCATTTTTTTTTTTAACCAATTGCCTCTTGTTCAGCGTCCTGAGGCTCAGTGTGGAGTTTTTGATACCACGTGAGCTGCCGTTTTCGCTCCCAACAAAGTCGTTTCCTCTCATTTTCACCACAAGAGATTGATAGTCAACACGGTTAATGCCCGCCAGCTTTTTTTTTCTTTCTTTTGAAGTATAGCATAGCCCCACTTGAACTTCCGCACGTTTTGTGGCCCCATTTACCTATTTTGGTCTCAGTGTTAACGACTCCCCCACATTATGTCCTAACATTGCGTTTTTCTTTTTTTTCGGCTTTACTTTTCGCCATAGCTCATTTCTGCCGCTTTTGCCAAACTTATGCGGCCCCAATGCACCCGGAAGCCTTTTTTTTCGGTGTACCTTTGTTGTGGCCTGTTCCTTGTGTTCGTCGTCGTCCTGGCGCAACCAGTCTTGTCCCCCCTGCTTTTCCTCTCCCGTTCCGAGTTCTCAACTCCGCTTCATTTTTGGTAGTTTCAATGTTCCTCGCCGCCATGGGCCCGTCTCCTCGCATGCTCCCCTTGCTGTTTGCCTTTCCAACGTCCAAGGCCTGGATTTATCCCCCAGCTTTTTCCCCGGTAAAGGGGGTCCCCCCCCCCCCATTCTCTCTCCCTTTCCCCGTTGTTTGATGGAGGAGTCTGGGACCCCCTAACCTTTTTTGACATTTTTTTTATCGGCGGCGATCCGGCTGGTTGGACCTTTTTGTTCCCGGCTGTAGCGGCTTGGCGGGGAGTAACGGTGCATGGTTGGGTCCGTTTCGTGGTACCTCACCCACCCGGAAACCGGTCACTGGTTTCGACTCGGTATTTTTTGGACTTGGTCCTGTTTTTTTCCTGGAAACCTAGATTTTTCCGACCCTGCGGTTCAAATTTTTTCCCCCCCCTTACCGGAAATTGCCTACAGCTAAAGGGTTTGGTTTGGTCCGATTCCCTTTTTCAGGCTTTTTGCCCCTTTTTTTTACGTAGCCAAAAGCAAAAGTCAATGTTTCCCATAATTGTGTTTTGGGTCTCCTAACCGGCCTCAAACGATTTCGTCTGACTTCGGATTTATTGGCTTATGTCCGATGACACCCCCCCTTTCTTTTTTGTTTTTGCCCCTTACCGTCGATTCCGTCCTCCTTTTTTTTTCCGCTGGAGATTTCAACCCTTTTTTTCTTCGAGCGAAAACCCCCGGCCTATGCCCCTTTAATTTCCGCCCCGCTGCTTTCCTTTTTTTTCCACGCTTTGGAATTTTGACGTCGCTGGCCTCGGATCTTGCGTAACCATTTTGTTGGGCTTTCCAGAGTCTCCGGACGCATGCTTCCGGTTCAGGGGCTTTGACCGCGGACCCCCCCTTTCCGGTTGCTTTTTGATTTGCCCACTGAAGGCAATTTTACTGTGCCCCCTTCGTTCTGAAGTTACCCCTCCGCCTTTTTTCCTTCCTCCTTTTTTTCATTGGCCCCAGAACCCATTCAAAGCGGGGATGTTTTGTTTTTTTTGGGTTTTTTTTCGGGTCCTTTCCAGCATCAGTGCTCTCTCTTTCTGCGGACATTCAGGTAATTCCCCGCAACCCCCCCGACTTTTTTTTACACTTCATTGGAAAACCCCATCCCCACTTTCAGATCTTTTTCCAAATGCGACCACCGAGCGTTGCACCGGATCCTTCGAGTCGGTACGGAGCCGCCTTTTTCTACTTTGCTTTCCTTTTGAGGCGGCCGCGGCTTTTAACCCCCCGTTTACCGGACACCCCCCCTTTTGGCTCCCGGCCTTTTCGTGGCTTTTGCAAATCCCGCTCACGCGATGGGGATCGCTCGCCATTGTTCCGTTTTTTTTTTTTTCCGTAGGGGGAAGGTTCATTTTTTTGGGGGTGTTGGCATGGGCTTTTGGTCGCTTTTCCTTTTTTCCAGTTCTCAAAACATTGCTTTTTCGCTCCTCCCTTGGCTCGAGCTATTTTATGGGACCCCCCCCACGACCGTTTTTGCGGCCTCCCTGTTTGCAGTTTGTTTGCCGCTGGCATTGATGATCCGCCTAACCCTTTTTTCTGCATCCCCACCGGTTTGACTTCGCTTGGCTGGTTTGATAGCTTTTTAATTTTTCTTTTAAGCAACCCCAGTTCTCGTATTTTCACCAGATTTCTTTTCGCATCCTCTCCTGGGTCCCAGGTTTTTTTTCTTTCCCCCCACGCACTACTATAAACTCCGTCTCTCTTTTGGGGGAAACCTCCCCTTTTGAAGATTGACCGATGCACCTTCATTTTTTGTTTTCTGTCTGAGTTGGCGTTTCCACCTTTTTTCCTCCCACCAAGTGAATGTCCCCCCTTCCCGCGATGTTGCCCCCTCTCTGTCCCACGCCGTTTACCGCCGCTTCCTTTTATGGTTCTCTGCGCCCTTTACACCCCTTGCGCCTGCGCCCTTCTCTCGGCCGAAACATTCCGGGACCTTTTTGCTTTTCTTGGCTTGACATCCGAGTTTTTTTCTGGGACAGTATTGGGACGTACCCCTCCGGCGATTTCTTTCGAGTTTTTGGGGGCGCGTTTTGGTTTCCAATGCCCTATTTACTGACTGCCGATCCTCCCCATTGTTTTTTATCCCTGCCCAGTGTTGAAAGCATCCCGGTGTGCGCCCATGGGTTGAGTGTTTTTTTTTCATTTTTTTTTGTGGTTCTCAGAAGCGGTACTTTGTCCTCCCCCGAGGTTCCGTGGTTGCCGTTTTTTTTGAATTCCCTCTCGATGAGAGTAACGCGCTTTAATTTTGTTTAGACTGGTGCGATTCTTTTTTTCCCTCTTTTCCTCCCTTGTTGTTGATGCTTATTCCCTGGCCCTTAGTCCTTTTCTCTTGTCGACTTGGCGCACAACACGTTTCTCCGTTAATTTTTTCCCTTAGAAATTATTTTTCTCTTTGAAGGATTTTTTCCAGTTCAACACGTTTTTTTTTTTTGGATTTCTTTACACGGGTCACATTGCTTTCTTGGTACTAGGCACGCTTGGGCCCAACCCATTTCTTCCCCCTGGATGCTATCTTGGTCATGCACTCCCCTTTCCTCCTTCCAGTTTTTTAAATAAGGGCGTGGCTTTGTCTCTTTTGGTTTTTTCTCGCGCGTCCCGTCCTCAACCCCCCCTCGGTTTTTTTTTGCGGTTTGTCCCCCCGTCTGGTCAGCAGGTTTTCCCACCACTCGATTTGTTCCAATTTTCCTGTTTGGCCGGGCATTTTTTTCTGAGCTTCCCTGTTTTTTTTTTTTTTTTTTCCTTCTTTTGGTTCATCGGTTCATCACTAGAGTAGTGTTTTAATTTGGAAAAATTAACAAACACATTTAAACCCCAATTGCCCTTTTCCGGGCAAACCGTTTCGTTTTTTGGCCTGACTTTTTCGTTGGTGTGCAGTTACTTCCACTTTGTTTTTAATCGGATTGGAACCAGCCCCCCCTCCCAGTTTCTTCGGGTCCCCCCAACAATGTTCCATTGTTGCATCCCTCCTATCAATTGCGTTCCTTCTTGCAGATTTTATTAGTTAGTGCATGGGGTGCCCCTTAGTGTCGCTCGAGGCGAGTCTTTATTTCCACCACCAAATCTGGGTTTGGCTACTTTTTGTATCCACCGGGCCATCCCCTCCTGCCCCACAGGTTTCGCTTTTTTTTTTTGATTTTTCTTTCTTTTCTGCTCCCCCCTCATCATCCAATTGGGCGGTTCCCCCGCCCTAGGTTGTCGCATTCACAACAGTATCTTAGTTTTTCCCCCGACACTAAGCTCCGCAGCTTATCGTCGCCCGTTTTTGTGTCCCCTTGGGAAAACAAGCGACCCCCCCCCACATGCTCCCCCAATACAAACCTTTTTTGGCGCTTTGCGGCCTTCCGGTGCCGATCCCCCCCATGTCCAGAGTCCGTACACCCTTTCCCTCTCATAAATAGTCATGGCTTATTTTTTGTCACGGGATTTGTGTGGACCAGCAACCTTTCGGGGTTAGAGCCTTTGTTTACTTTTTTCAATTTGCCGTTTTGATTTGACTTAACTCGCGCTCGGAATAGTGATACCTTCAGGCCCCAGAGTTTTTTCACCCGCCCCTGCCCTTCGCACCAACAGTTTCCGTTTGCACCCTCCTTTTTTCTTTTTTCCTTCCCCCCATCCGGACCGCATGCCCTCGACCGTGGTGGAGTTTGTGTTCTGACAGCCACTCCCCGTCGGGGTGCGTCCGCCAGCCTTGCCCCCCCTTGACGATCCAGAGCACTGCTGCGTGACCGGTGGTCCAATTAACGGCCCTTGCTTTATTTCTTGGGTTCACTTTGCCACTTTTGGGGCCGGGTCGCTCGGTGTCGGTCTCTCTCCGTTCCGCGGGATTTCAACCCCGTTTTTTAATTGTTCTTTCACAAATCACCCAGTACCTACGGGTTTCCTCCTGCCCCGCCGACTTATCTGCTGGTTTTAATGCGTGCACAATTTTTTTTCTTTAACCAGTTGTCCTCCAAAGGGTCCTCTTTTTCCAACCGCCACCCCACTTCGCCTTTTGTCCTTTGTTTTTTTCTTTTGGTGGGCTTGTTTTTTTCGCCCATTCGTTTCCCTGGCTGCTCCGCTCACCGGTTCCCACAAGCGTTAGATCCCACGGCCACACCACCAGGAGGACCTGATCCCCCCCCACGGATATAGAACGGTTTTGTTTCCCTCTTTTTAGTGTGAAAGTCATAGCCCCCCGCATCCCGCGTCCGACAATTTCACCTACCGGAGGGAATGTTATCTTCCTCCCTTATGTCCAATAACTCTCTTTTGCCCCTTTTTCCGCGCATGAGCTTTGCCTTTGTCAAACTTTATGTTCGGTTGCAACTGCCCCAACCTTCGGAAGGGGGCCTTTGTGCCAGAAACTACCGTGGGTGGTTGGCGACGTAAGTTTTTGAAGGCCGCTTTCACTTTTTGGGCCACGTGTTTGTTGGCTACAGTTCTTTGATTTTCCGAGGTAAACTTCGGGGCGCCTTTTTTTTGTTTTTTTTTCCTGGCCACCCTGCCGTCCCCGCCATTGTCTCCGCCAAATCCCTGCCCCGCCTTCCTTTCCAGTCACATTGATCGCCCCTCCGATCCCAGAGGGCCCTTTTTTGGGTCCAATTCTCCTCGTTTCCTCTTCGTTTTTTGAGATAATTGGGGGCCATACCGGACCTTTTGTCGGAGTTATGCTATTTGGTTCTTTGGACATTCCGCGGTAGCGTTTTGTTTTTTTCGTTTGAGTTCTTTTTTCCCTTTTTCGTTACGGTTTTTTTGAGTGGCCATTGTCCTCACCCGGTCGTTGACGCCTCGACGATTGAGAGTACATCCAGTTTTTTTTCGGTAACCCGCCGTTCCGGTGCGCCCTTTCCGACGACTGCCCTGTTAAATTTCTTTTTACCCGACATACCGCAAATGCCCGGCTTTTCCTTATGAGTTTGACGAGCCCCAGTGCGGCCTGATGCCCCCAACGAACCGTCTCGAGCACCTGCTTTTTGACTTTGCTTATGTCACCCCAAGGCACACTTTTCTTAACAGTCTTTCGCTCGGATTACTTTTTATGGCCTCTTTTTTCGCCATAAGCCTCGGCCTTGTTCTTTCGAATGTCTCTTGTTGTGCCTTCCTTTTTTGGACCCCGTTTTTTAACACGGTTAGGAGAACGGCAGCGTTCCCCAGTTTGCATGCGCCTCTGTCCGGACGTTGCCCCCATGCATGTTTTGCGTCTCCTGGCCATTTTATGCTGCGTCCCACCCCACCATGTTTGTTTGTTGGTTTCTTTTTTTTTCCGTGATTTTGCCCGTGCCGGGAAATTCGGCCTCTCAGGGGCGCGGACTCCGTAGTGTGTATGTTATTTTGTTGACTAGTTGCACGGTATTTATTGCCGGACTTCCGTCTCTTTTTTTTGAGGATACTCCCGTTGGAGCCTGCCTGCGTTTCCTTGCCCCGCTTAAGCGTTGATGCGGGGTCGCACAGGCTCATGCATCAGTGCTCGACTGTTTTTTTTTTTTTGTTTTTTCCAATCAGTGGCTCGTCCGTTATTTGGTTTCTGTTATTGGTCAAAACCCTCCACGTTTCGGCATTTTCTTCACTTGTCCCCGTACCCGAGCGTTTCACCTTTTTTTCTTCGCGACGGTGAGAGTACGATCTTTTTCTTTTATGATCTTTCTCTCCGATTCCGTGGTCCTTCCCCCCCCACATTCCACCTGGGGTAACCCCCTGTTTCTGGCACCGCTTTTTGGCACGGTGGTCTTTTTTATCCTCCGATGCAGTCTATTGGGATCGTCCTAATGGGATGGCCGGTAGTTCCCCTTTTCCGGGCGCACTGTGGTATGTGGAGCCTGGGAGTTTCTACCTTTCCCTCTCATTTACAACAACTTTTTTTTTTTTTTGCGATCTCTCCGGGCGTTTGGAGCTCTTTTTAGTTGGTCCCCTCCTGTGGATTGTCTGTTTTCTTACTTTTTTTTTTTTTTGCGACGGGCCCGGCCCCGGTCCATTTCCACTGAGGGCCTCCAACAAGGTATTTCCCGTACCTTGTTTCCGGCGTTTTTTTTCTTTTTCTCTTCCGCCGCAGTTTTTGATTTTCTTAAGCAACCCAGATTGGTTTTTTGTTTTCCCCTCGCTTCATACTCAGGTTTAGGCAACCCCCACTTGCACTAATATAACTCGTTCCAAGTTTTTCTTGGTTGAACCCCGCAATTGCTTGGTCCAACGCTCTTCTGTCAACCTTTCTGTCCTTTTTTGTTTTTTTCCGATCCCTTCTGAGTTGGATCTTGTTTCCGTTTTTACCCCAGTTGTCCCTCTTTTCCTTTTTTTGAGTTCCGGCAGTCCTTCGAATTCGTGTTTATTCCCAATTCTGGCTCTTTTGATTGCCGCTGGGTCCCTTCCGCCCTTTCCCGGTTCCAGGCTTAAAAGGCAGGCCCCTTTGGGTCCTTTCCTCGAGTGGTGCTGGTTCCTGGCCGGACCCCCCCTTGGTGACGACAACCGCGCCTCCTTTTAGTTCTCCCGCGGCTGAGCGAAAGTGTGTTTCCGCGCAATGCCCTCCCCTTCCCCTCCCTGCCTAGAGCAATTGTTTTTTGGTCTTCCAAGATTTCTGAGCTCCAGTTTCCTCCGGGGGTTTTGCATGTGCGTCAGCTTTTCTGTTTTTTTTTTTTCCCAGCCTGTGCATTTTCCCGCCGGCCCAGTTCTCCTGTTGTTCTTCCTTCCTCGCTCCCCTTACTTCTGCCCCAATTGTATCCTCTTTTTTTTTTCGTCAACCGGCGCTTTACTTTTTTTGCCGGCTCGTATCGATGGCGATTACTACTCTTTTTTTTCCTGCCCCTGTTTAGAGTTCCCATCGTTTTCTCCCCCAGTATTTTGGCCACCACACTTAACAGCCTCCGCTCATTAGAATCTCTAGAGCCGGAGGGACCCCCCCCCCCCCCCCTCTTACATTCTACCCCTTTTTGTTTTTTTTACGGGACTGGGCGGCTTGAACACCTACCTGCTGTTTTATTGGCATCATTCTCCCACTTTTGACCTCCACCAAACATCGGGTTTCGTGTGTAGGATCCTTGGCAGGTTGAGACCCCTTTTCCGGCGTTCTTCGGTAAATTCTTGGGTTTGCCTTTTGGGGGTTCGTGCTGCTTTCGCGGGCAGTAATCAACCCCACCCATAGGATTAAACCTTTTCCTGGTGGTCTTTTTAGGACCCCCCCCACCCTTCTTTTCCACTGCTGGACCCCCTAACCACTATCAAAGCCCTTTATTCTTAGGTTGCTTCAGATAATCTTATTTGGGGGGTAGGCGGTGTAATTTGACTCCTTCTCCCAGTCCCGTTGTGGGGAGATTGTTGTGATGGTGTCACCCCTTTTTTTTTTTGTTGCAGGTACAAGGGCCTTTTGTGACCCGGTGTTGTCCAATCTTGTCCACCCCCAGCCATTCCAGCTGATGTTTTTTCCCGCCCTGCCAAAAGTTTTTGCATCGAGTTCTCTTTTTTCACTGAGGTCCAATTTTCAGCGATGTGTTCTGGGTGCCCCTCATTTTGGCATTATGAGGGCGAGATTGAGTGTTTTTTTACCCCCCCCCCCAGGTAGCGGCGCTTCCTTCCCTTTCATCGTGAGCAATTTTGGTTTTTCCGAAAACAGGTCGGGATTTTATCCTTTGGTTCCCCCCCTCTTCACTCCTCACTGGGTGGGCCCGCGGCGTAACGTGTCTTCTTTTTTTTTTTTCCCGCTCCCACAAACCCGTTCTCGTTCGGTTCAATGATAGCTCCGCCTTGATAAGGGTCTCTTTGTCCCCCGTTTGTTTTTGAGGAACTTTACGATGTGACCCCTCGGACCCCCTCCATGTCACACTACCCACCTGCCAGGTGAAGGCCTTCCCCTACTTAACGTTCCCCCCCCCTTTTAGTTCCGTCACACCTCTATAATCCGTTTTTGATTTTTCAACGTCCGGCCGTTTGCCCCTTTGCACAGTTTGAAAGGGGGTGAGATCCACCCTTTTTCCTGTTGATGCCCGCGTCTTCCCTCCTATTTTTTGCGGCCCTCGAAGCACTTGATTCATAGACAAGCGCTAATAGTAACTCTTCTTTGCGACCCTAAGTAGACCCCCCCCACGTTCTTTCCGCGCTGCGGGTTTAGGTCCCCCGACAAGAATTGCAGTCTGAACGTGGGTCTTGTTTACCCCCCTTCACTACCTGTGTCGGTGAGGAGTTCCTATTTCCCCCCCCCCTTGATGGTCGCGACCCTTACGTTCCTTCTCTTGGTTGTTACGAAGAACGGTTTTACCCGCCCATTTCCCCGTTCTCTTTATTTCTGTTCCCCCCCCTTTTCACCCCCTTGGGAAAGGCTCAGAGGAGTTTTTTTTTGCTTTAATCTTTTCGGCCCTCGAAGTCCGTCCCCCTTTCCATTATCCAATTGTTCAGTACCCCCCCAGCCTCCCTAGCCACTAATTTTCCCGGCGGGCCGGTTTTTTGGGGCCCTTTTTTTTTGTGGTAAATCTCCGCGGATTTCGTTTTTTCGCGCAATGTTTGTCGTTTTGGTCGCCCCCCGGTGGGACGAAAGCACTTCTGCGGACCCCAGTCCGCGTGGCCCTCTGCAATCCTTTTGGCCAGTTGATCCAAATTTCGGACTTTCGTTTTGTTTTTCGCTACGTATACCAATTGATCTTCGGCCGGGCCACAAAAACAACTGGACGACCCCACTTTCCTCCCTTACTTGTTTTTTTCATCCAGTCTTTTAGTTCCGACCCTCCCTTTTTTTTTCTTTAATCGAGCTGTGTTCCTTCCATTTTTCATATTTTGGTTGGTTCCCTTCCCACCGAACCCCCCCCCTTCCCCCCCTCCAACCATAAAACATCTTTGTTTCGCTGCGCACTAGGAGTTGTGCATCTGACGCCTTGGCTCTTTCAAATCATTGCGGACCCCCCCCGCAAGCCGGTACCGTTATTTTTTTTTTCTGTCGAATTACCGGGGGTTGTTTTTTTCCTCCTATGACCGGAACTTTTTGACCTTGTCAGGTCGTCGATTGGTCGATTCCTTCGTTTTTTCCATGGGCTAAAGTTCCTGATCCGAAGTCGTCAACTTCCGCAAGTTTTCTCCCCAATGGACCACCTCCGTCACTGCCAAATTTGGTCCCTTTCCTCCCCCTCTTGCTTCCTGCTTTTATTTCCCCCAACGTTCCCCCAAGTCCTTGTTCCCCCTACTGATCCATTTTTTTCGTCCTGTGTTACAATTTCTTCCTCTTTTAATTCTAATCCTTCTTTTGTGTGAGAGTTTGGGGACCCCCTACCCTTTCCAGTCCCTCGGGGTGCTTTTTTTTCCTTTTCACGGTGGGCCTTGACGTTGTTCCTCAGGTTTTTTTTTGGGCTTTGCTTCTCCTGGCCATGGCGTCGGATGGTCCCCCCCCCTTAAACCCAAACGGCGGCATCTTCACTGAGTACATCCTCCTTTTAGTTTCCCCCCGAGGACTTTTGCTTTTTTTTTTACTGTTTTTTCACATTTTTCTTCCACCCCCGGTAATCCCTCCTTCCCCAGGCTTGCTTTACCTCCCTGACTTTTTTTTTCAATGTCCTGCGTTATGCTCTATTGCGTTTTTTTTTTTTTTTTTTTGGTTTTTGTTTTTTTGGCGCCACCCTCAACCCTCGGTAGCGCAATTCTTGTTTATGTTTTGGCGTTGTTTACTTCCCCCATGTAACCCGTACGCATGGGGGCCACAAAACCCCGTTTTTTTTGGATTATGTCTTTTACTTCACTTCGACTCTGGTTTTTCCATCCCTTTCGTCTATTTTTCCGCCTCTGGTTGCTTGATCTAACGGCTTTTTTTCCTTTGTTCCCCTGCCTCCCCGGCCCCGTAGATTGGTATACTTTTTTTTCCCTGTCTTTTTCCCCGGGGCAGTGCGGTGTTTCGTCTTGGCTGTTTTGAGTCCTGTGCTTCCACTTTTTTTTGCCCAGCGAAGATTTCTTTTGATTTTTTTAGGTTTTTTCACCCGGCGAAATACCCCTTCGGGCGGCCGTCGGTACAATTGGGCTTGAGGATGTTCTTCTTACTCCTGTTTGCCTGCTTCCTCGGTCATCCGTTTTTTTTCCTGGAGATTACTCTCCCCTGAGCCGTCTTCCGCTGTTTTTCATTTTTTTTTTCCCCTTCCAAACAACCCGCAGGTACCTTGCTTCTGTTTTTTTTTTTTTTTCTCCTTCGTCTGCCATCAGTGCTCTATCCTCTTTTTTGACCCCTTCATTTCGATTCTTGCCGCACCGATTAGTTGGGACGTCATGGTGTCCCCCCCCCCACCGTTAGCAGGACTTGTCGGCACCTGGGCCGTGACCACTCCTTTTTAACCGGAAAAATTTTTGTCCCCGCGATGTGTACGACCCGCTTGCCCCCCTTTTCGTAGCCCTTCCTTCCTTTTTTTTTTTTTTTGCCAGGCACCCATTCACCTTTTTTTTACGCGACCCCTTTTTTGACACCTGGACCGGTTACGTTGCCTTTGTGACCTCCAGAAGATCCCCCGTCCGCGGTTCCTTCCCCGCATTGCGGCCGTATTGGGACTCATTGGGCGCCATAGGGGTGTATTGTGGAGCCTTTTCGTTTTTTTCGTTTCTCAGTTCTCACACCCCAACACCACTTAGCTGTCTTTCATTCGTTTCTGCGGATGCTTTTTTTTTCTTGACACTACGATACCGGTGGTGTTCATTTTTGCGTCGACGGCCCGCCACGCACTTGCTGATTTCTGTGACCGGAACCAAGTTTTGAATTCTGTTCCCGGCGCTGGTCTGCATCCAGACCCCGGCAAGACACCCCACTCTTTTTTTTGGGCTTGTCCACCCTGTCCCCGGCTCCATCGCTTCTTTCCCTTTGTTTTGAACCACTCAATACCCATATGAATACCGGTTTCCCGTTCAATTTTGTCTTCTCATTTTTTTTCCCTCTAGATGCACCTTCATGGCGGCACCGAGTCGTTGTCTTTTCCATCTTACCACACCTTCCTTCCTCAACGTCTTGACACTTCCCCTGCCTGGTTATTCGTACAGACCTCCCTTTTTGGGATGCCTGCTGACCACCGCTGAATCCCGCGGTTCTCTGTTTCCACAACTGGCCCTTGGGCACACCCCGAAGTCTTTGGGTATGTCGCTTTTCTTTAAAGTTTTATTTGGTGAAGACGCGCCCACTTTTTTCCCTTAAAGTGCTGTCCGTTCCGCGTTCCCAGGCACACTCTTCGCAGGCGTTTTTTGGCAATTGGCTATCCGGTCCCCCAAACTAGTTTTCCTTTGTACGAAAGTGGTTTTTTTTTTTTTTTTTTCCTTCAAGAGTTGCTTTCTGGGTTCTTTCCCTCATCCAATTTTGTTCACCCCCTTCCGCCCTAAACCTTTTTTCTCCCTTTTTTTGCATTTTCTAGATGTCCGCCTTTTCCCGATCCCATTGCTCCTGTAGCTCACGGCGTCTTGTGGTGCCCGTTGTATTGTGGGCG
>Ga0179593_1601647_pt1 | contig 13104 bp, 14 predicted proteins | sample CZODoug2_1_08_16_FD_185931 | JGI IMG/M metagenome (GOLD analysis project Ga0179593, IMG submission 185931) | Vadose zone soil fungal communities from Angelo Coast Range Reserve, California, USA - CZODoug2_1_08_16fungal (PacBio error correction) | ecosystem: Environmental > Terrestrial > Soil >... | reverse complement strand
GAGGGAAAGGCCCCCCTTTTTTTTTTCGGAAAAAGGAGAAACCTTCAACTGTCGTAGTCAGCAGGCTTTTTTTCATTGGATGTTTTCTTTTTTCAAAAATCCTCCGGGAAACCCTCTCCCCTCTGCGAGATAAGATTTGAAATCAGATATTGTCCAGTTTTTCAGAAACGGTGGTCTCTCGGTGAGCAAACTTTCTCCCTTTGAAAGGAGTTGGTCGCATGGGCCCCTTTTTCTTTTTTTCCCTTCCTCCCTCAGAGCAGGGCTTTTGTGGATTTTCCTTGCCGACGAACACCTCGTCGCGATATCCCGATTCCTTTTCTAGCTTCGCGACGCTGGGGTAGTAAAACTCCGGAGTTCGCCCCGACTGGAAGAGGCCTCGTTGTCTTCTCCCCTTTTTCTCCCATGACGACTAGCTGAAGTTCATGGACGGGCCCGTGAAGCAGGTTCCCCTTCTCTCTGTATCGTCTCCCCCTCTAGGACCATTTTGATCTCTTCCTTTTTTTTTTCCTTAAGTCGTTCGAAAAGCTGGAGGCAATGGGTACCTTTTTTGTTTCTCTCGGCGGATTGGCGTACTGACCGCGAGTTAGGCCTCGTTGTCTCTTTTTTTCTCCCCTTCTGACGTCTTCTTCCGGTAGGTGCTTCACTTTTCCTGGAAGGAAAGCGTCGTGAAATTCCCCCTTTCCCCACGACCATCTTTTTTTTTTTTTTTTTCTTTTCTCCCCGTCGGGTCCCACTGTGCCAGGCGACGTCTTTCCCTTTTTTCCCCTTTTGTCGTACCAAGCGGAACGTGCGTGTTTCCGCGTCCTCAGGAAAAACCAAAGCCGTTCTGGGCGTCCTTCCCTAGGGGAGATCGAGCTTTTCCGACGGGAGATTTCCTTCTGGAAGGCTATTTTGTCAGAGGCTCGCCCCACCAAAGACCACAGTCTTACCCGCGATTCTTCCCCCTCCTCCCTTTCCCCTTTTCCCCCCGTCGGGGAAATTGCGTCCTTTCCTTTTATCATTCACGTCCCCCCAATCGCCCGACGACTGGCAACGCTTCTTTACGTCGTGTCTTCCCCCCCCCCAACAATGAGCCGGTCGCCTTTTCTCCACAAGGACCATCGGACGCGTAAGACATCGCAGCCTTTAACGTCGGTTCCCCCGTTTTCCCTCCATTTAGGTATCGTCTATCTTCCTCCTTTTTCCCCCCGGCAAAGTTCTTTCGGCATCCTGTCGTGGGGGGAAGTATCTAGTCTCCCCCTGTCGCGGTTTTTCCCAATCGGATAGTTAGCGAGGCCCTTTTTCTTTTTCCGTACAGACCCGTTCCAAGCAAGACTGGGGAAAAACCCCTAGCCCTGGTTTCTCCCCCTTCCCCCCTTCATCCCGGGCAACGCCGGGGACGCTCCTTTCTGATCGGAAAGCCCTGTAGGGCCTGCCAAGGAGCGATGATCGACCTTCGGTCTTCCCGGATTCTCCCCCTCTTTTCCCCTCCCTTGAAATAATTTTCCCTTTTTTTCCTTTCCTTGGCTCTATTGGGGCCCGCCCCGTTCTCAAAAGCGGAGCCGTGCCCCCAACTTCTCCTTCCCCGCTGTAAAGGACGAGTTCTTCCTCTCATGCCGACCAACCCCTCTTCCTGCCATAAAAACACGGAAGAATCGCATGCCTTTCATCTTTAACCATCCTCTTTTTTCCTTTCCCCTTTCCCCTTGAGGAAAGGAGTTTTTTTTTCAGGAGATTCACCGGACGATGTCCCCCTCTTCAAAGAGGATGGAGTCACGTGTTTTCTGTGGAATTATGCTTTACGTTTTCCCTCCCCGTTTTTTTCCCCTCCCTAAATTGCAAAAGGAGTTCTACCCTCCCCCCCTTTATAGGGATAAGTTTTTTCGGGAGGGGGGGGGGGATATGGTCCACCCGTTCTCCTTTCCCCTGATGCAAGGAGATCTTTTTCCCAGAAAAAAGGGGAAGTGTCCTTTCGCGGAACAGGCCTTCCGGAACACTCCAGAGAGGAACGTAGTGACGCCTTTTTTCCGGAGTTTCTAAGGGCGTAGGTTTGAAAAAATTCGAAATCCGCCCCTTCCTGATTCTTCAAAAATCCGTGCTCTTTTGGTGGATTTTGCAATTGTTTTCTGAAGCCACCCTGTCCTCTCCCTTCTTCATAGAAAGGAAAGCTATCTCCCTCCGTTTGGTGTTGTTTTTCTTTCGTATGGAGAGGATACACGAGGGAAGGACTTCTTGGTGCATCCCGGGACAAGGAAACTGAATCCCCCTTACGTAGCACGGATGGTTGTTTCGAGTCCTGAGTTTAGAGTTTTCTTTTTTTTTTTTTTCCCTAAGAAAGGCGAAACATCCCCCTTTTTTAAAGCGTCCGCTCATGGGGCCGAGAGCGGTCACGTCTTCACGGCAACGGGTTTTTCGGCCAATCGCCGTGCATCCCCCCTCTTCCCAACGGGTTGTCCAGAGTCCCTACCTTCCCCCCCCCCACGGAATCCCGATAAATTTTCTCCCCCTCGTTGGAAAGTCGATGCCCTTTCCAAGAAGATTACCAGAAACAGTTCACAGCCTTTTTTCCCCCCCCCCCTCTCTTTTTTGGTAAATCTTTCTAAGCTATCGCGTTTCCGGTGGGAAAGGAATTTAGAAATTGGAAAACCTCCTTTCCTTTTTAGACTTCCCTTTTTCTTCCGTGGTTTTTAGTAGGAATCCTTTGGTTGGTAGGAATGTCGAGGAATCTCTCCCTTTTACGTCCCTCTCCTCTCCCCCGCAAAGAAGCTTTTCAGCACCAAGTGGGCTCCCCCCCGATATCCTTGGCAAACCCCCTCCTCAAACTTTTTAGAGCAATGTAAGGGGCGGACTCCTTATCCGCGCCTCTTTTTCTCCTCCATCCTACTACATTGGCTTTTTTTTCCCTTTAACAGGGCTTCCGTCCTTTTCTTTTCTCCCTGGGCGTTGCCCGGGCTCCTTTTTTTGGCTGAAAAAGGAGGCTAGGGTTTTTCCCTTCTGGCTGGGGAATTTTTTTTTTTCCCGGAACCCATAATGGTCTTTTAACTTCCGCTTGGTGAGCAACGCACGACCCGCTCTTTCCTTTCTCCGACTACCCCACGACAAGTCTTTTTTTTTTTCTTTTCCGCCCGTTTCTCCGATCCTACGTGAATAGTCTAAACGCGAAACGGCCTTCGTGCCTCCCTTTCCTTGGCCGATGGAATTGTTCGTCGAGCTTTTTTTTCCTTTTTTTGTTTTGCAAAGGGATATTTTTCTGATGAAGAGCGTTGCCGTCGCGTTTCGTGGCGAGTTGGGTTTGCGGTGGGGATTCTTTCTCCGCCTGCTCCTGAACGCAATTTTTTCGATCAAATTCCTGGCGTCGAAGCTAAGCGGGTTCTCCCCGTTGGTATTTGTGGTGAGCCTTTTTTTTTTTTTTCTGCTTCCCTTTCCTGACATAGTCTACGAGAAGCCGGATTAGATCTCGTCACATCCTCTTCTCTCCTTCGCGGGGTTGTCGACCTCGCCGTACGGATGGATCCCCCTCCCCTGAGGTCAACAGCCCAAGGACGTACGTTCCCTTCACCCCCGTTTAATGATAGCAAACCCCTCTCCAGATGGTCGTTTCCTAACGAAGATTTCCGATCGCCGGGTCCCGTGTTTTGATCCCCCTTGCCGGTCTAGGGGCCTTCCTTGGATCCACGAACTTCTCCGAGGAAAAACCAACAAATAAGTCGGCGGTAAACGCCCCTCCTTCTCCCTTTTTTCGCCAACAGATCCCTCCCATCCTCCCTCAATCGCGAACTTCTTCCTTCTTCAAGAGATCAAAATGTCCTCGAGGACCCTTGAAGATCATCGACTCCCTCCTCCGGGTAGGACGCATGCATTCTCTCCCCTGAATGGTAACAGAGGTAGACCTCCAAGAAAGGAAGATCACTCAATATCTCTTCCTTTTTGCGAAACGCTCACGGAATGGTTTTTTCCTTTTTTACCCCGCGTCGCGCCTCCCCTGGCCTAGGCTAAGATAGCTTTACGCGTGTTTTTCCTTTCTCTCCCAGGACCTCCCCCCCCCTCCCTGCTCTTCTTTTCTCTCCAAGGGGGCCGCGACCAACGCCGTCAGTTCCTGTTCTTCTTCCAAACTTCGGACCAAGTTCGGGTTTCCCTCAATGGACAGAGCGGTCTCTCGAAAGGTCGCGCATCTCCCCCCCCTCGGGCGGCCCGACGGCGTCGTTTCTCCCCTTATATAATGCTCTAATACAAGGTAACGATTTTCCTGTATGTCCCCCTCTCCCCTCCCCTTTGACGGTAAAGCAATATCTTTTCCTTTTTTTGAGAGAGTCTTTTTTCTCCGAAGGTAAGGATGGAGCTGAAAGAAGGAGCCTCTTTCCCCCTTTCCAGAGGAGATGATTATTTTATGAGAAGATCTCCCCCAAAGAAGAAGCGGATCCTGCCCTCTACCTCCTTCTATCTCAGAAATGTTAATTCTTCTTCCCTATCTTAAGTTAAGTTAAGGACCCCCTTAGGTAGAGTTTGATCCCCCTTCCCCCAACAAATATGAACTTCCTTTTTCCCTTTTTCCCGGAAAAATTCGGAGGTTTTAGATACGCACCCTACCAAGCAGTGAGTTGGGGTTGTTTTTTTCTCTTGCGGATCCGGCAGAGAAAACCAGCTCTTCCCTTTTCTCCCCTCGGCGGGCAGGGGATTTTCTAGAGTCGCGACGGCGGGTTCCACCACGACCAGGCCTTTTTCTCTCGTTCCCCAGAACTTGCCGGCCTCAGCTCGGCTGACCTACTTTTCCTCCCCTCCCCCATTCTTTCCCCCTTCCCGGGAGTCCAGGGAGGGGAGAACCACCCTATCTCATCCTCTTTTTTGGAACAGGGAAGGAAGGTCCCCTTCTCATGCAAGGGACCTCTCTTACCTCTTCCTTCCCGTCGGAGGAGGGATCAAAGGAGAGTCGGTCGCCCTCGAGGACCCGTTTGGAGAGAGGAATTAGGGGACTTCGCTTTTAAGATTCTCCCTCGGAGGGAGTCATTTAAAGAGATCTTGGGGGAGACTTTAGGAGAGTGGGGGTCCTTCTGACAGCCGTTTAGGTCTGCGCCTTGTACCTTGCTCCACCTTCTGACCCCTCGACCGGCTTCACGATGAACAGGAGGAGACCGGCCGAGGCGTTCATTTTTTTCCAAGAAAATTTTTTCAGAGAAGTGAGGTTTTGCTCCCCCCCCCCCTTTCTGCAGCCAGTTCCCCCTTTTGTTGACCTAAGGTGCAGGAACGTCGTGATACCCCGTCCTTCCCCTCCTTTGTACCAAAAACCGCGACTTTCGGGCCCGATTGGTTTTGTCCCTTTGTGAGAGTCGAAGCCTTTTTTTGAGGACGATGTCCCCCCTTCCGTAGGGGGTCAGCGGCTCTCATCGGCCCCTTCCCCCCCCAAGCCCCACCGTCTTACCTCCCTTCGAGAAGAAAGACTGGGCAGCGACTCATTTTTTCTTTCGTTTTTTCCGAAGAAGGGCTTCCTCCTCACGTCCCCCACCGCACCCCCCTCGGCAAACGCTTCTTCCACGCGGTCTCCTTTTTCCAACAACTGTCGATCCCAAAGCTCTACGAACCCTTCCCCTCACGCGAAGACAAGTCGTTTTTCTTTCCTTTCTTCTCGGTGAGACTACTTACACGTAGGCTCTTCATTCCGGCGGCAAAGTTTCCAACCCCCTTCCGTTGTGGGCGGGGGGCGTCTATCTTACCCTTTCTTGTTGAGAACAAGCCCTGCGTTAGTCATTTGCCTCCTCTTTTTTTTCCTTTCCCCCGGCGTGACGGATCCCCTCTCTGGGCCCCCCCTAGAATAATGTTTCAGCCCCAACGTTGCGGCCCCCCATTCCCTCCCCTCCGGGGACTTCGGTCACGAGATCCCCCTTTCCTTTTCTCCTAATTTTCGATGAAGCAGGCGGATGCTTTATTCTTTTTCCCCTTTCTCTTTTACCATCGGAACATGTTTGTTTCCGTTGCACAGGGCTCTCTTTTTTTCTGAACCGGAGGGAGAGTTCGCTCTTTCGTTTCCCCTTACCTTCCGGATGATTCCTTCATGCCGACCCCCCCCCCCCCCCCCCTTAATTTTTCCTTTTTTTCCAACACGGAAGAATGCATTGCTCATAGAACTAAGTTCCTTTCTTTCCCCCCACCTTGCGGAACCTCTTCTTGGCGCGAAGGAGATCCCCCCCCGTTCATAAGTGGTGGAAAAGCGGCTTTTGATCTTGTTTTCCTGGCTTTTCACGGTTTTCTCCACTGAGGGCACGAAGAATCCGAAACCCCGCCGTTCTCCCCCCCGCCCTCCTACCCCCATTTAGAGGGATCCCGGTTTTTTGTGAGAAAGGGATTCCGAGGACCTCGGGACAAAAGTCTTCCTTAAAGAGAACAAAATGTTTCTTCTCAAGGGATCCCTCTGAAAAAACCCCCCGTGGAATAAGTGAGGGTACCCCCTATAGTTCCTCCACAAGAGAACTCCAAGAAGCGTACTTTTCTTGGGAGTAGGAGACCCAACCTTCCCCTTATAGAATACGTACTCCTCAACAATAAGCTGCGAAGTACTCTCTTCTTTGTGATGCAGGGCCCCCCTTTTTTTGTAATGCCACAATCCCTTTTCTAGTTAAATAGTGGATCATCGACATCTCCCTCATATTCTTTTAATCCTCCTCCCTTTTCCTCTATCTTCTCGTTCCTGGCGAGGGACTTCTAACGAGATAGACGGATTTTTTTTCCCCTTCCCGGAAACTGTGATCAAAACCTATAAAGTCGTTTTCTCCCAAGGATGGTGTTTAGTACTCGGATAGAGGTGGTTTGCGAAATTTCCCCCCCTTCGACAACCCTTAAAAGCGGCTTCCCCTTTTCTGGGAGGATTAGCGGGCCTTCTTCTTTCCCCCGGGGTTGATGTCCCTCTTTCCCCCCAAGTTTGTGAGCTTCTCCCAGAGCCCATAAATGGATCCCAAAACAACCTTCCCTTTTTTTTTGTTAGAACGACGTTTTCCCACTTTCCAGAGGGAAGTGCCCCGTGCACCAGACTTCCATCCCCTTCCCCCCCGCCGCTTGCCCACCACTTCCCTTTGTAAATCGGCGGGACTTCCTCTCTCGGTTCAGCAAGGTGTGAAAGGAATTCGAACGTCCTTTTTCTATCGTAACGCATGAGATTCTTCCGTTCCTCCTTCATAACAGAAATTCCGGTGGTTATCCTCCTACCTCCCCTGGACTTTTAACAGCGGGTTCCTTCCCTCTTCGCACGCTCCCTCCCTCCCAACGGGGCGCCCAAGAGCTTGTTTCCCCCCCCTCCCCCCCCCGTGAAATCACCTTCCTTTTTTTTCGAGGACCTGTAAGGGCGGACTTAATCTTTTCCCTTCGATCATCGACTCCATTGGATTTACCCTTTCTTTCCCTTCTTCCCGTCTCCTCGTGGAACGAGGTCCCGGTTCTTTTTGCTTTCTTGGGCCGCCCCGTTTTTGAAAACAGGAGGCTCGGGTTGTTGCCCCCCAGCTGGTCTTTTCCTTCCCGTCGGGACGGAAACCATCCTGTCCTTCCTCCCTCTTTTTTCGCCACGCGCTTTCTAGATAAGATACCCCCACTTAACAGGGAATTCTTCTTTTTTTCCCCTTTTGCAGCCGGAATCTTATTCTAGACGGCTCCCTTCAGTAGTATCACCCCGAATTTAGGATAGACGTGTCTTCGAGTCACGAGGTTTGCCCTTCTTTTGTTCTTCCCTTTTTTTTTTGAAAGGGGATTTCCCCGAAGTGAAGAGCGTTGCAGTTCGGGTCCTTTTTATGTGGTGCGGTGTGGGACGTTCCTTTTTCCCTTCTTAGGAACGCAACTATGGGTAGTTCCCTTGAGTCGGAGCGAAGCGCTTTTCCTCCCTTTGGGATTTGGTGGTGTCCCCTCCTCTATCAGATGAAAACAGGCAATTCTTTTCTCCACTAGTATCTCCCCTTCTCCCCTCTGCTTAGATCCCCGTCTTTCCCTACGGAAAGCGCACGGCTCTTTCCCCTCCCGCGCAGACTTCCGTCTTTTTTTCCCCCCTTTGCCGATGGTCGTCCCGATCCAGCAAGAAGTCGGCCGGCCATTCACCCCCCCCCGAACTGCTCGGACCATACCGCTTTCTTTTTGTTCCCTGAAGCCCTTGCCCCCTCGGATACGCCGGGTTGTGCTCCCCCTTTTTCTTTTCGGGGGCCTGTCCTTCTTCCTTTCCCACGAAATCCAATCGCAGACCTCTCCTTCGGAGTTCAGACCTCCCCCCTCTCCTATCCGTTTCGACAAACCCGCTCTCGTTTCCCCCCCCCCCTTTTCCTGCTCGACGACTCCCTTTTCCCTCAGGAAGAGATCAAATGGTTCTCTCCTTTTCAGCTTCCATGGGAGGACGAGACGGCTCCTTTTTTTGTGGGAAAAACTTTTTATGCAAGAAATGCATTCGATTAACTTCTGAACATTCCCCCTCCCCCTCTTTTCCGATAAAGAAAAAGGCCGCCCCCTCTTCACCTTTGAAAGTATGGTTTACCCCCCTCTCAAGGCATGTCGTTGGTTGACGACACCGTTCTTTCCTTTCTACCGAATAGTTCCTTCCCTTTTCTCTCCTATTCCTGTAGGACGGATCCGCCAGGACCACACCCCCCCTTTTTTTCGTCATTTCCCCCCCTCCGCAAGGGGTCCTCCTCAGATTGACGATTTCTTTGCATTTTAACCTATCCCCCCCTTTTTTTTTTTCTGAAATGAATGAACTGTAAAATGTCCCCTCCTTTCTTCTTTCTAGAAATTTCGGGATCTCCTGTAAGTCGAGTGCTTTTTTTGTCGTTGCGTGTGACATATATTTCCTTCCCCCTCCTCACTTCCTTCCTGTGAGCTACGACGGTTACTTTTTCCCCGCGCAAGAATGAAAGGCGGCCGCGTACAGATCTTTTTTTGTTTTGTTAGAGAGATTGTCTTTACTTTTCCCTTCCGTTTTTCTGCAAGCCGGAGACTTCCCGTAGGAGACTACGCAGGATTTGCTTTCAGAGTTAACCCCCCCCCGTACTCCGAGGGCAGCCATCGGACTTTTTTCTTAGATAAGAACCTGACTCCGTGCAGATCCGCTCCTTTTTTTGTTCAGTGTGGGGGACCCTCCTTTTTTAGAGTTGCTCCCTGGACACAATTTCCTCCGTTTTGGCCAATTGAGGAGGCTTGTCGCGACGCCAGCCTCTCTTTTCTCTTTTGAGTAATTTCTGATCCCTCCTCCTGAACACCTCGTCGCCGATCAGCAAGAGGAGGGCACATGGAAGTTTCTCCTTACCGTGTCAAAGACATTTTTTTTCAGAGTTAGCCCAGATGAAGGGCCGCCTTTTTTGTATTGATCGGCCGTCTCGGTCTCCTTTTTACTCTCTGGACAGTTCAGGCTGTCCCTTCCATGCAGGTTCCTTTCCGAAGTCGATGTCTCGTTCCCCGGTCTCAGAGTTCCCCTTTTTCTTCCTTCGGTACCCGTTCGGACTATTCGTCGATCTGGGGACTTCTTTGAACGCAAGATTGGGGTTTTTTTTTTAGGAGAGGGTTGTTTTTTTTAGGCCTGAGTCTGCGATTTTGTTGATCCCCTTATGACCGGCCACCGAGCCTTTTTCTTCTACGATGAACAGGCTTAGTGAACTCTCTCGGGATAAGTTCCCTACCATATGGATGGTTTCAGTTCGGGTTGGTTCCACAGTTTCCTTCCCTCCTTCTTGAGGGTGACCTCCGTTCCCCCCATCTTCCCGTAGGGATACCATCAGTGCCTTTGCCGCTCCATCTTTTCCCCGTCGCCGGAGCTTTTCGATAGGGCTGTTAATAGCTTGTTCTCGACTCCTTGAGGAGGACCCTCCTTCGTGGAATCCCTTTTGCGGTGGCTCCCGATGTGAACTTTCACCACCCCCTTTCCCTTTCTAACCGCGATCGATCGATCAGGAATTTTTTTTTACCCTCACTGCGTTAAGAGAACCTGTCTTGGATCATCACTCCCTCCCCCCTAGACAAGGGAGAAGGCACTCTCTTTTTACTTCGGTCTCCCTCCCAAAATTTTGAGAAAGGTAGATTCAAGCTCGTCCCTTCCCCCCCCTTCCCCCATCGGAAGCGAAGACACTTCTCTTCCTTTCCCTTCGGTTAGCGTTTATGTGGGGTTTGGGTGGCCCCCTCGGATAGGTCTATATAAGATTCCGCTTCCATCCAACTGCATAATGTCGTGGGGGGGATTCCTTCTTTTCCGTTTACGGTAGAGTTGCGAACATCGGATTCCTTTTCCCTCGCTTTTGATTTTTTTCCCCGTCCGTGACTTTCCCCTCCTCTTGGCAACACGAGCTCCGGTTTCCTCACCCTTCAAGAAGCCCGGAGGGCATCTTTTTACTCGGTCACGAGGGATCGTTCCCTCCCTTCCTTTTCCCTTACTAAAAGGGTACGCCAATGGACGTTTCTTTCTCGCAGTCGATCTTTTATTAGGCCGAAATTACCGTTTGCTAAATTCGGACAGTTTGATTTCACGGTTCTCCTTTTCCTTGGCCGCCACGTTGGGGTGGTCCCTTCGCGGGAGAGTGCTCACTTTTACCCCGCGTGGTTGTATGTTTTTTCCTTTGGGTCTTTCCTCTCATGCCGACCACCCCCACCTTAATCCTTTCCAAAACACGGAAGACTCGCCTTTTCTTTCACCCCGACGCGTCCGTTTTCCTCCACTTGCGGAAAGCGAGTGGTTTCGGAAGGAGATCCCTTCTCCCATTTCATACGTTGTGGGCAAAGCGGCTTGGCTCCCTTCTTTTTTCTTCTTCTTGGCACGGCACTTCCGATGTGCCGCACGTTACAAAGACACACCATGTACTGTCTTTTGATCCATTTGGGCTCTGGGACAACCCCCCTTTTTTCTAAAGCTCACAAACTTTGCTGCCGTTCCTTTTCCCTAAACCCGTTGACGTGGACTCCTTTTGCGCTCCTCCCCTTTGACACGTGAACAATCGGTTCCTCTGGAGCACTTCTTTTCGAAGGGAGGAGGAGTAACAACCATTCGCACATCGATCCTTCTCCTCGGACGCACCCCAACCCCTTTTCCGGAGTGACCCTTTTTGTTATTGCAGGGGCCTTTTCTTTCTCCCCCCCGCGTCGATCTCTTCCCTCGTGGATTTTTTTCCCCTTTCCCGGAAACGTCCTATCTCTTTACTCCCCTTTTGAGATGGCGTTCCTGGCGATGATCCACTCTTTCCTCCCCTTATGGTGGCATTCCGCCCCTTCGGCATAACAAAAACTTTCTTTCCCTCGAACGTATTTTTTTTTCCTCCTCCTTCTCTTAGAGGTTGAGAATTTTTTCTCCCCCTCCTTGGCCCTGATCCTGGCTTCAAGCGTCCCCTTTTTATTTTGTAAGAGAGCGGTCTCCAAGGGATCCCAACGGGGGGTGAGGTCCCTGCTCGCCGTGAAGCAAAGTTTGTGAGCTTCCCCCCCCTCTGGGCCCCTCTCCCCAAGAAATTTCCCACGGATCCCTCTAAATTGGTTTCCTTTAGAAAAGAAGTTGTCCCCCCCTTACGGCCCTAGGGAAGTTCCCCGTGCCCATCCTCAATTAAACGCACCCCCCTCTCCCCAAGCCGCTTTGACCACCCACTCTATTCACCTTTTTTTTTTTCCCTCTGCGGTGAATCTCCTTCCTCTCCTCGAGTTTCTTGTGGAAAGGCTCCTCCCCGGAAACGCGGTGTTTCGATTCTCCTCCTTTCTTTTTTTTTTTTCCCCTTTTTGTATTCGTCGGCATCACTCCCCCCCTCAGGTGGTGGTTATGAGAGGTCCCAAGGAATTTACATCGGCCCCGTACGAGTTTGAGACACTCCCTCGGTTCTGCTTTGCAAAGAGAGACCTTTTCACGCCCCGGGATTCCCCCCCCTTTTTCCGCATGTGTGAGCCCTTTCCTTTTGCCTAATTGGTTCCTTGGAAGGCGATTCCTCTTTTTCATTGGAGGTGTCCCCCTCTCTCCTTTTGTCTCTCAGATACTCGTGACGAGTCCCCTTCTCTCGGGATTCCTTGTCCATCTTTAAAAAGGCCAGAGAGCGGGGTTTGCCCCTTTTGGGGAACTGTTTTTTCCTGTGAAAACACATATTTTTCTCAGAGGGGGCTCCTCAACTTACTAAACCCGCGAGATAACTCGAATCCAACACCCTCCTGCTATTTTGGAAAATTTTTCCTTCCTCGATTGCTAGATTAAGGTAGTAGACTTCCCCCCACGACTTTAGGATAGACTTTTTTTTTTTTTTTTCGAGTACGAGGGGCTTTTTCTTTCCCCCTTTTCTCGACCTACATTGAGAGAGAGCTGTGAAGAGAGTTTCTCTTTCGATGGTTGGTGCGGTTTTTTTTTTTCTCCGCCTGCTTTCTTTCCCCGATTCCAGATCTTTTTGTCCGACAAATTCTGTCTTTCCCTTTTCTCTCCTCGCTCCTTTAAGAAGGGGCGTCTGGTTTTTTGAGAAGTTAACCTATCTCTTTTCCCCCCCGAGGCCTTCCCTTTCAATCTTTCTCACGAAGGATTAGATATCATCCTCCCCGCCGATCCCTCTCCCTTTCCCTGTTCGGACACTTTTCCTCATTCCGGATGCTGTGGTAGGCACGGATTTTAAACCCTCCCTCTTTGCCCCATCCCTCGAAAAACCGGACTCCCAGACAAGATGGTCTTTCCCCAGCCCTGAACGAAGCTTCCTTCTCCCTCCCCGTGCCCGGCCTCTCGGGTTCCCAGAAGGGATAAAAGCCCCCCCCGCCCGAGGAATCTTCTTCCCCTTCTCTCAACGGTTCCCTCCCCCTTGCAAAACAGATCTCCCCCCTCAAAACGATAGACTCTTCCGTTACAAGAAGGCCTCTCTCCCTTCACTGATCTTCTCCGATGATCGAAGTCTCCGAACTGATTCGAGTTCCCTTCCCCTCCTAGGAGAGATGCGTAGCTCCCCTCCGATTCAAGACTTTTGACCGTTCTTTTCTGGGAGAAAGAGCCCTCTCTCTCTCTTCGTGGGGGGAAGAAAAAGACAGGAGGATTTTTTTTCCACGAGAAAAGGAAAGCTTCGTGCCCCCGCCCGAGAAGACGCTTTCCCCGCCCCCCGTGGGGGATTCCCGCGAGCAACCTAGCCTAGACTTAAGCGCTCTCAGAGACAACATTTAATAGCCCCTTTCCCCTGC
>Ga0179593_1640024_pt1 | contig 13105 bp, 17 predicted proteins | sample CZODoug2_1_08_16_FD_185931 | JGI IMG/M metagenome (GOLD analysis project Ga0179593, IMG submission 185931) | Vadose zone soil fungal communities from Angelo Coast Range Reserve, California, USA - CZODoug2_1_08_16fungal (PacBio error correction) | ecosystem: Environmental > Terrestrial > Soil >... | reverse complement strand
CAGGCCATATATTCCCTTTCCATACCCCTTTTTGTCCTTCTGTGCGACGGGGGAATAAGGTGAATACTCCCCCCCCAACGTCTTTACTTCCAACCCCCCCCCCCTTGTTCCCACCCTTTTACGACTTTTCGGCGCGATTCGGAGTCTTATTATACGGGCGCGCTCAGCCCTTTTTGTTGACTTTTTAGTCCTTTACTAAACCCCTTTCTGCCGTTATTACATTTTTAACCTTTTCATAGGCCTTTTCATGCTCCCAGTTTTTGTTTTACCAAATCCTACAGGTCCCCATGTGCTTTTTTTCGTTTTCCTGCTCTTATGCCGGACGATACACCGTCTAGTGAATCCCAATTTTTTTCTATATTTTCGCTGACCTTTGCGCCCTTCACAGATTCCGTCAAGATTGCCCTAATTTCCAACTTTCTTTCCGGATTTTCTTTTCCCAGTATGGCCAAATAAGGTCTCCCCTACGGCCTCTTAGTTTCCTCCTATCTCCTTTCCTCCTTTTTTTCCATCAATGTCAGTATCATTAACTATTTTCGTTTTCCCCCCACGGCCTCCTTCTTGTCCTCAAGCAGGCTTTTATTTTTGGGCCCTGTGCTTTGCCGACATTTCTATTGTCCCGAAACTAGGCCCTTTTAAACTGGTCCCCCCCCCACACGCCTATCCGTAGTGTCGTCCTATTTCTTCAGCTTTGTCAAGGTTTTTTTTGATCAACCCCCCCGGTTTCCTTTTTATTTTTTGTGGGTTTTTCAATTCCCCCTCCTCCCCCCCCCCCCCCCCCTTTCCCCCCATGGTCTTTTTTGTAACTCTTCCGGTGGAAGGAAAACCTTTCCTCGGTATATTTCGATCCTCGTTGAGCCCCCTTTTGAACCCCCCCTCCGAAACTCTCTCAGAATGTGTCTTCAATTCCCTCATCTCCGTCCCTATCTTTTTTTTGTCACGTTTCCTAATTTGCGGTTAAGTGCCTGATTTCGCCTCTTTTTTTAGCGCGGATACGCTCTAATATTCTTATCTTTCTGGGTCCTTCTTTGGAACTTCCTCCTTTTTTTCATCGCTCATAGGATGCTACAATCGCGCCCCAGAGAATTTTCGATCCCTTCCCCATTAAACATTCCACTCTTTTTTTAATTTTTCCAGCAGGCTCCCCCTTATAATCTTTCCTTCCCCCCATGGCGCACCCTCGGCTGCTTCGTTCTCGTCTTTTTCGTCCGGAAAACCTGTCCTCCCCCTGACTAGATTCTCTTTTTAGGTTGCCTATTTTTCCAGCCTTCCCCTCCCCCTCAGCCCTCCCGGACCCCCTTTTTTTTTTTTCCTGCCCCTTTCAATCGGGCGCCTTGGCATTATTGGCTTGTTCCCCCCCTGTGACAGCTATCCCCAGTCCCCCCCCTGAGAACTGTCGGATGGTTTTCCTTTCTTCATCTCCACCGGGATTCTTTTCATTTAAACACGGAGCTTTTTCCCCCAACATCTTCTGAGCGATTGTTCCAAACTTTCCCCGTTGTTTTTTCTCTTTCCCCCCCCTCCTCGGTGATTTTTTCTTTTCTCTAGGATTGTCTTTTCCCTCGGCCCCTTCGATCGGCGACTTATCTCAATGGCCGATTCCTGGCTCTTCTAAAGAACCCCCCTTCCCTTCCGCTTCTTTGGAGTTTTTTTCCTCTTTTTGATCGTTTATGGAGCCGCGGCCTTTCACACCTCTTCGAGCTTTCATTTTTTCTTGCGACCCTATCTGTTCCCCATATTTTTTTCTCTTTTTTTGATCTGCTCTTGCAGAACATTCTTCCCTCCCCTCTTTTGTTGCACCTTTTTTTCCCTCTTTAAAAGGAGTTGCAGTCCCCCCCCTGGATTTTTGGCCCCTCTTCCAATTTTTTCTTTCCTCTCTTGAATCTCTTTGAAGCGCTGCTATAAATTGCATTCTTGTGTCCCCTTTTAAGAGGTTTTTGAGTGGTTCCTGATTTTTGCGCCTCTTTCTTTGGTTTAACGTGGACCTTCATGTTCTCTGCTGGATTCGACGCTATTTCCAGCGGCTTTTCCTCAAGGTATGGTTTCCTCGTCCTCCCACGTTTCCCCCTTCTTAATGTTCTTTTCCTACCAGCGCCCCCATATCCGCCTTTCCCTTTTTTTTTGACCGGGACAACTCCTTGACGAACTTTGGGTGATCCGCTTGGTGCCCCCTTGGCCCTCCCATAGTACTTTTCTTCTGAACCTTCCTTTTTTTTACGCGATCAACGGCCGTCCCAAACCAACCTATGCCTTAGCGTGTTTTGTTTGTAACCCCTTTTAAGTGTTTCTCTTTTTTTTCTTTTCGGCCGTCCCGCTTTGGTTAACCGTCGGTAGTCCAGTCAGAAGGGTGGGTGCGATCCTCTGTCCTTACCCTCCTGTTTCTTTTTTTTGAGAACAAATCTTTTTTCCCAAAGGACCCTAAATTCCTTAAGCCGCGCCCTAGTGGTGCCATTATTTATAATCTCCTACCATGTTCTTCCCCTATTTCCACATTTCGGACTTTTGCGTGGGAGTTCCTCCATCCCTATAAGTCCCCTCTTGATATTGCTTGCCACTCTGGTAGCTCCAAGTTTTCCTTCCTAGGGACTTTTCCTCTCTTTTCCTTGCGTGTTCAGCGTGCTGTGCGTTTCCTCTAACGTCTGGGGCCCGATGGGACCTTACCCAAAGGTTTTTTTTAGAGTTTTTTTTGATTAACCTTTACCCGAATTTCTCCGACAGGGACTCTTCAAGTTCGGTTTGCGGTTGGAGGTCAGATTGGTTTTGTAGGAGTCTGATTTCCCCTCCAAAAGTTTCCCTTTTTCTTCTCGATTTCCTTCGAAGGGATGTCCAGCATGTCGATGTCCCTGTTACCCCCCCTGGTTGTTCTTTCTCGGATTTTCTTCGCTTTCAGGGGTCGTGCTTTTTTATTTTCTACTCCCTTTTCAGGTGCTACTTCAAAAGTCCTCGTGTTCTTGATCTCCGGTCCCCCGCCTGGTCTCCGAGTCTCCTGGACCACAGGAATTGGGCTTTTAGTCTTCCCCCTCACTTGTTTCTCTTCAGGTCCCTCCTTGGTTAGTCGACGGCGAGTATTAGGGGTCTGAGAAATTTGGGGTTGACAATTTCCCCCCCCAGAGTCCCCTTTTTTTCATACCTTTCTTGGATCTCTCCAATGTAACCCTTTTTTACAATGTCCCGTCATCGAGTTAACCTTAATTTTTCCTTGACTTCCTTCAACTTCGTACCCCCCCCTCGGTGGCGAGTCCCCAGACTTCGGTAACTAGTTACATGGGTTTTGGTGTTAGTACTTCTTGGACCTGCCCCTTTACTCCCTCCTTTGTTTTCTTTTTTTTGCGGTGTATATCATTCTCTTTATAATTTTCCCCCTTCCCGAATTTCCCCCCAGATTTTTAAGCGAGGCCTGCTAGCTTGGTGGGTTTCCTTATGTTTTCTTTGTCCTTGATTTTACTTTTGCTACTGCCATTTACGTCCCGTTTTCTGTTATCTTCAGTCTTTTGGGTCCCCCCCTCCCTTTGAACCTTTCCTGCAGCGGACAAACGCCCAAGACTCCGCAGCTTTTCCTGGACCGGTCCTTCCTAACTCCTTCCCTTTCCCCTCTGTGGCCCCAGTTCGGACGTCTACGTTTGAAGGGACTTTCCCCTGAGAATTCTTGTCGTCCTTAACCTTTCCCCCCCCCCTTTTCTGTGGTTGGCTTCCGATCCCGTTTTTTGTTCATCGGCTTTGAGGCTTTTCCACATACGTTCCCCTATACCCCATTTTTCCCTGTATTCCCCCCCCCCACTCCGGGGGCCCCCCCTTTAGTCAAACTGTGTTCCTTTCCTCCCCGCCTGTGGACCTCCCCTTTTTCCTCCTTTTCTTTTTGGTGTTGCCGTTGGGGGATCGTGCACCTCTCCCCCTGAAAAAGACACCATTTCCAGGGCTCCTCTCGCCCCCACCCCTTGCCCCGCGCCCTCTTTTCTCACCACTTTTCTACCTTGAGCCTTCCCCCCTGCGCCTTTTTTGCGTTTTCCCGCCACCCCCTTTTCCCGAGATCCTTTCCTCCCGCAGTTGTCCCCGCTGACTGCAAGACCAAAGTCCGTAAAATGGGCCTGGAAGGCTCCTTTTGATCTTCCCCACGCGCTTCCTCCCTTTAGTTGCGTTTTTTTGATTTTCTAGGTCTTTTCGTTCAGGGCTGCTGACCTTTCGCAAATCACTCTCTTTCAGTTGTTTTTCCGGGCCATTTAGTCCCTTTAATTTTCCTATGGCACCCCCGGTAGTCTGACCGGAGCTTTTTTGTTTCTTTGCGTCGATTTTTTTTTTTTCCTTTCTTTCCTCTCCTTCTTCCCTTCCCCTTATCTGTGTCCCCTTTTTCATGTAAGAAACCCTTCTTCCTTTGAGTTAAAGGCTGCCGTCCTCGCCCCTCTTTCAATAGGAACTTTTTCCTCTAAGTTCCCCTTTTGCCCAACCCCCCCCCCCATATCTTTAATTCGGAAGACTTAGGGAAGAGGGTCAACTTCCATGTCTTTTCGCACAATCCTTTCCAAAATAGTCGTATCCCCCCCTTTTTTTATTTGAACATGGCAGCTTTTCTTTGTCCCGTCTTTTCTTTCACCCACTTTCTTTTTCCGGGTTATTCCCTTCACCCTTAATTTCCGATGTTGTCGCTGTTTTTAGAGGAATATCCCTTCAGTCCACTCCTCTTTCTTTAAATGCTCTCCTCATAATTATTCTTTTGACTCTTCTGCACCACGTTCCGGCCTCTTTAAAATTCTGAGAGATTTGGTTCGCTACTTTCGATACCCTCTTCTTTGATTTTCCCCCCTTTTGCCCCCCTCATGTATTGCCTTGCCCCCGTTTTACCACTTTAGCCCCCCGATCCCTCTTCGCGCCTAACGTAATGTGTTTTTTTGGCTCCTTCAATCTCAAGTCTACACCTGCTGTTCTTTCTTTAGTTTCCAAACTGGGCACGCGGCCCGTTTGAGGTGAATTCAGTCTTTTCCTCCCCGCTCCAGCTCCCTTCCTTCCTTGTAGTAAAGGCGATCTTCCCGTCACCCACCTTCCAACAACCCCCTGATGCCTTCCCTCCTTCTTTCCCTATCCTATTCTCATGTCGTGATTCGCCAGCCCTTAGCTGGGGTAACTGCGATTTTTTTTTTGGCGGCACCTTTCTCGAGTGCGCCCCTTTCTTTCTTTGGATTTTTCCAGCTTTTTCATTGGCTTTTTCCCCCCCAACCTGCGCGTTCCCTTTTTCTGATGGAATAAGGACGCGGACCGAGAACCCCGGGATGGACGCATCTCCCAACGACTCTGTCCCCTACGACTTCTTCGAAGACACCCCCCCCCTCATCTCTATTCCCATTTGTTTGTGCTTGTTTTTTCCACTTCATTTTTGAGAGGTGTGTCGTTTCCGCTTTCAATAGTCCCCTTTACTCTTGATCTCTCCTTTCCTCCTTAATTTCCTTTCTTTTTTTTTTTCTTTATGATCCCTGCCATTCCTCTAGATGTACGTTCTAAGAGCGGCGTTCCTTTTAGTTCTTTTCTTGAGCCCCTTTTCCTTTCTTGGACTACCCTTCTTTTTTAAGTACTCTCTTTTTCCCATTTTACCAGTTTTGAGCGCAAAGATCACCCCTCTGACAGTCTGTGTTTGACTTGCGACAAGTAATAAACCATCTTTCCTCGTGCCCCCTTTCCCTTCCCCTTAGTTCTTCCTTCCATGCTTTTTTTTTCGTTTTCACACCCATTTGATTTATGGCGAGGCCCTTTTTCTGGTGTTCTACGCGCCTCTGCATCATTCCGTCTACTCCTTTCTGGGGTCCTTCCTTAGCCCCTGAGCCCCTCTTCTCTTTGGCCCTCCTCTTTCTTCAATTTCTTCGTCAAAGGTCGATGGGCGCGGCATTTTTTTTGCGCTCTTTTCCCAGGTTTTGGAGCTCTTATTCCCCATCAGGAATTTTCCTGGCCCGTCGAACTTCTCCGTTTTCTGAGACTTTTTTTTTCCCCTCACTTGCCCTTACCCCTGGGTTGCTCCCGTGTACCTGCTTTGCGTTACCTTGGAACCTTTCGTTTTCTTCCCCTCCTTGTCTCTTTTTGATCCCTTTCTAGAAAAACCTAATTCTAGTCCTTTTTAAAGTTTTAATCCCGTTTTTTTACTAGTTCTGTCGGTCTTGCCGTCTTCAACATGGGGTTTTTTTTTTCTTTTGTCCGGGTGGGTCAGTCTAGTCTTTACCTGTGCCTCTTCTTCCCCCTTTTGAAATCTTTCTTTTTTCAGGCCTCCACTGCAGTCGACCCCTCCCCGTGTTCGCTTTTGACCCCATGGATTTTCCCTCTTTCCACTTCCTTCCTTGGACCCTTCTTCCCTCTTTTTCCTGTTTATTTTCGTTCCCTTGAAGCCTGTATCCCCCAACGATTGGAGTCATCTGACGCCGGTCTTTTCCAAAGTTTTCTGTTTTTTTGAAGTTTCCCTTCCTTCCCCAATACTTGTTTTCCCGATTGTCTGTTTCTTTTTTCGTCTATATTTCTGTCGGTGGTCTGGGGCCCCCCCCTTTAACGCCCCACCCGTGTAGTTCCCGATCCGTCTCCCTCCCTTAGTTCTCTTCCCTACTCCGGTGTGCAAGTTTTGTCCCGTCTCAGTTTGTTTTGGTTTTCTTTGAGGAGGATCCCCTTGATTACCCCTTCGGCTGCCCCGTTTCTTGAAGGCGATCAGCGTTCCCAAAAATTTTTTCTCCTTTATCTAGTTTTTCCCCCTTTGAAAGGACCCTTCGGGGCCGGCTTTTCCAGAGAAGATTCATTTCAATCTCAAAAAGCTCCTCTTTTTCATGACTCCCCCCCCCTTTTCGGCAGTTCCTTCCTTCCCCCCCCCACAAGAAATTTTTTGGATTGGACCCCCTTCAGACTGTCGCGTTGCACGGTCCCCCTTCACTGGCGAGATCACTCCCTGAAATGTTTGGACCGTTCATGTTTTGTCTCTACCCCACCCGCGGGCGTGGGTCCAAGTTGTCCTTAGCTTGTTTTCTTATTAGAACCTGCAAAACGGTTTTTCCGGTCCCCTTTCTGGCCTTCGCCTCCTTTTTCCCTTCTAGGATTGAATCCCTGCCCCCTTTGAGTCTCTCTCAAGACCTCTGCAATAGTACCGGGGGTCATGTTCTTTCCCTTTTTTGCCAGTGTCTGCCTTAGAAATTCCATACTCCTTTTTTAGATGTTTATAGCATCCCTCCCCCACTTTCGACTACCATCATGCCACATGTTTGAAAGTCTATTCTTTCTTTTGGGCTTTTCTTTGCCGATCGGGTTCGGTCAATTCCTTTTTTTTTTTAGTTTTCTTTTTTACCTCAACCCCTTCGGGGTTCCCCTTTATTTCTAAGAAAGGAGATGTAACTTTGGGTTTCCCTTAAGCCCCTTTCTGGGTCTAGTCTCCCTGAACTCTGTTCCCGCCCCCACGCTTCTCCCCTTAAATCGAACGGCTCTGACGGCGCAACCTTACGGTGCACCATCCCCAGGCCCGAAAGTCTTTGGTTTCCCCCCCCCTTCAATCCTTTTTTGTTCCTTTTTGAACAAAACGGACGTTTTGGTCCCTGGTTTTTGGACTGCGTCTGATTTCCCGTCTTTCGAATTTTTTCTGATTGAATCTGATCCCTTTCCCCCGGAAGTGCCTTGTCTTCCTAAAGTTTTCTGGTCCCCAAGTCGTTAAACCTGTTAAATGAAACCCCTCACGCGCTATTGGTCGCTGCCCTTCCCCCTTACGTGCTTTGATCTTTTTTTTGTTGTATTTGCATAGACTACAAAAATCTTTCTCCCTTTTAGGAAAATACCCTGCCCCCAGCGCTTTCTTTGAGATAGATTTTCCCTGGATTCCGCGCGGTCCACTGAGAATTTTTTTTTCGTTCTTTCCTTTCAGTCAAACCCCTCGATAGGGTCCCAAATGATTCTTTCCTACCTCTTACCGCCTCAGGACTTGCCCCAATGGTTTTCCCCCCTTTGAGGCCATTTGCCTTCTGACGCGCCCCCGATATGTGCTTTGGGACCGCTATTTTTTCTACACTCTTCTTCCGGTCTTCTTTGCTCCTGGTCAATAATCCTCCGTCGCAGTTTTCTTTGTCTCATGGCCTTACTTTCTATGATCGTAGCCTGTTTAGTCTTTAACATCTTTCCCCCCCCTGAGAGATTTGTTTTTGCGACTTTTGCTTGCGGACTGCGGTCAGTCTTAAGTGAATTGGCCGAAATCCCCTTTGATTCTTTTTTCCCCCCCTCGACTTGAACACTCCCTGATTTTCTCCATCCCCCGCTGCCTTCTTCCTCCCCTCCTCCAATGATCCCTTGCTACTTTTTACCCCTCACCCCACGATATACGTTCGGTCTGGCTTGTGGATCTCTTCTCCGATCCGTTTTCCCTTCCTCTTCGTCGCCCCCCCCCTGACCCCCGGCTGCCCCAAAGTTTAAAAAGGGCCCCCAGTATTTTCGCTTATTTCGGTTTCCACTTTTCCGGTATTTCCCCCCGTTCTCGACAGTTCACGCTTGTTTTTTTCCCGGCTTTCTTTGACTTAAAACAACCTTTTCTTGTAACGTGCTGAGCGACAACCCCCACGATTCGTTATTTCTTTCTTTCTTTGTGTTTCTCCCCCAGTCCCCCCCTTTTTGATTCGGATGCCCTGTTTCTAGAGGCCTGGAGGGGCTACGGCCAAGTTTTAATGAGGGTCCTTGTCGTGGCATGCTTTTTTTTTTGGCGGGTCAATCATCGCCACCAAAGACTTCTCCTCGCTACCTTCCTTGGGTGGATCCTGCATCCCCTTCCCCTTGACCTCCCCCTCCCCTTCATGTCAACCTGGACACGACTGGTCCCCCTTTTTTCTCAAACCTGGCGCCCCTCCAAGGGTCCCGATGCCTGCCTTTTTATTTTAGGTCTTCCCCTCCCCCAAATTTCCCCACCCTTTTACTCGTGACTTCCCGTGAGGCCGTTTCAGTCATTGTTTTCGGGCTCGCCAGGCCCTCCACTCGGCTGGAACACGATGAGTCCCCTCCCCCCCCCAGGGGGGCCGAGGGGTTTTTTTTTGTCTTTCCCCATTGATTACAGAGGACTTCCCCCCCAAAAAGATTCGGTTCGCTCTTCTGCTGTTTCCTCCCTCGTTAGTCCCCTTCCCCTCTGGTTTTCAAAGACCCCCTTTTTGGCGTCCACAACCTGACTGACTTCCTCTGAAGGGAAAACCCCCTTTCCTTTTTCCTCCTCCTGTTTAGAGTCTTTTTTTTTTCCGTTCCGGATTCTTCCCTTATGTTTTTCTTTTCCTCTTGGTCTTTATATTTTTTGTTTTCCTTCAGCGGGAGCCTACCGGAGGGCCCTCTACGTTTCGTCCATTTTTTTTGTTTTTTCATCGACCAGCCCAACCTCCTGTCCCCCTTGCCTGACTTGCAGTGATTCGGGGCTGGAGAGGGCCTTTTTTTTTTCATGCTAACCTATTTCCGTTTTAGTAGAGCTTCCCGTGCTAGTTTTTTCAGTTTTTTTTGGCAGACCTTCTCCCCAATTTTTCTTGAGCTTGCGGCGGTTGTAAAACAGATTCTTTTTTGTGCGTGCCAATTTGGCGCCCCTTTGTTTTTTTTTGTATCTTCTCTTTCGAGTTCCCCCCCCCCCCCCCCCCGAGTATTTGGTCGTCCGGGGTCGGGTCCGCCCTGCATCATTTTTTTTTTCCTCCGAATTTTCGGAGAGTTTGCTTCGTAGTTCCGACAGTGCATCGATTCTTGGTGTTTGATCCTCCCCTATCTGAACCAAGCCGATGCGCCCCTTATTCTTCGCGCTCCCTTCTTGATTGTGCGCATTGTCCGGCTTTCCCCCCCCCATCAATTTCTCTTTTTCTCCCAGACTTTTCCCTTCATTTTTTTTTTCCCCTTTCTCCGGTCTCAAGACGGGGCCTTTCAATTTTGGTTTCTCGCTTTAAGATTGGCAACTCCCCTCGACTCCGATCCCCCCCTTTGCCTTTTCTGGCTCCCCCTTTTCCAAACCCCCCTTTTGTCCCCTCGTATCTTCTAAGTTCTTTCTTCGTCTCGTGTTGGGCCGGTTTTGTTGGAAGTCTTCTCTTTTTTTAGTTCCCCTTTTTGGTGTCCCCCCCCCCACTTGCTTGGGCCTGCAAGCCTGGCGTGGAGGCACACACTTTTGACGGGCAAGTTTCTTCACAGAGCGCCGTGAGAACCCCCTTTCTGCGTTTTAAGGATCTTCCTTTTCTAAACCCGCGCCTTCGGTTTCTTTTTCCCAACGTCTGCCGGGCGGATTTCTTTTGTTGGTCTCCCGTCTCGGCACTCCGTTTTGACTTCTCGTGCCCAAAGTCCGGTCCCGTTTTCCATGGAACGACGCCGCAGTGAACTAAAAGAAGTCCATTTTATTGCTTTTTTTGGGCTTCTTTTCCTGGTCAATCTTTTTTCTTTGTTGGTCCGGCATCCCCACCAGTTTACCTTTCTCCAGGTCGATCTTTTACAATAAGCCTTTCCTCCCCCTGGTCTAGGTGTGTCCTGGTTTTTTTTTTTTTTTCTTTCCCTTCCGTTAGACCGATGGTTCTTCTGGAGATGTGACATCCTCCCAACGCTTTGTCTCACCCCCCTCCCCCCCCCCTCTTGGCCCCCTCATTTTTTTCTCTACACTTGCCTTGAGTAGGGCCTGTACCAGTTGTTTCCAGGGTTGGCCCAGTTGGTGGGCCCCTCCCTTTCAAGGCCCCTTGTACGACAGACCTTTTCTGCTCATCCTTCCCCCTTAGACCCTTTCTTTTTTTCGGGTTTTTTTTTTTTTTTGTTTCCTGCGAAACGGGTCCCTCAGGTTCCGTGTTCCCTCAATTCTTTCCTTACAACGCTGCGCTTCCCGGAGTTGCATGTTCCCCCTCTCTGAGGGGGACCTTTCCTGTCTTTTTCCTTGCTAACTGCGGGGTGGTTCTTTTTTCCCTGCAGGTGGCCCCCCCCCCTTTTGGTTTCCCGAGTCCTTTAACTGAATCGCGCGGCTTTCTTTCCCCCCAACCCTTTCACCTTCCCGGTCTTTTTTTCCCTTTCCCCTTCGGACTTCCCCGATCGGTTGCCCCATGCCTTTTTTTCAAATGCTTGCCTTTTGCTGGTCGTCCTTCTCCCCCTTTTGATTTTCTCCCCCCCCCCCTTTTTCGTTTTTCCTCCCTTTTGTTTTTTTCTCGATACTTTTTATATTCAGACAGACGGCCCCGACGACCATTTCCACCACTTTTTCCTTCCCAGTTCTTCTTTTTTCGCGCGCAGGTTCCCCAAGTCCTCGGGTGCGAAGGCTTGGGACCTTTTTTGAAGGGCAGGGTTGGTCACGGTTTGAATTTTTTCTTCTCGTCCGGCAGCCCTCGCCCACTCTGGGGTCTGTACCCCCCGGTATTGCATTCTCCCTTGAGCTGTTCCCCCACTCCTCCCGGCATGAATCCTCCTTTACCCCCCCCTTTCCCTGATTGACTGTCGTTGGCCCGCGACCAGGGCGTCATTTTTTGGCAGGACGGTGCCATTTTTTCTTTTTTTCGGACCCTCCCCCTTGTTTGGTCTGAGATCCCTCTAGTATTTCTTTGGTGATGGCTCCTGATCCTCACAAGGACGGCCATTTCATCCTTTCTTCCCCCTGGGGACTTTCCCGGGCCCCCCCCCATTTCACTCGCCCTTACTCTCGAGTCGACCCCGCCAGGCATATTTTTTTTTTTTTTGTTGATCCTTCCTTGACTTTGTCTAGTGCAATTCTAAGAGCCACCCAAACTCAACCCCTCGGGGCCCTCTCGTTAAAAAAATTTAAAATATTTTTTTCGTCCCTTTTTTTTTTTTTTTCTCTTGAGTCTTTTGGTTCTTTGAACCTACAAATTCTCTTTTGGTCTTTCTTTTCCCCAGGGCATGTTCCCCGGACCCCAGCCGCTGTTCCAAAACTTGAGCCTGCAGTCGTTTCTGTAATTTATGCAGGATCGGCTGAAGTCGGCGTTCGTCTTTCTAAGAGTGTTTCACATCTTCTTTTTTTGAATTCTGGCCTTGCTCCCCCCCTTAACAGATCTCGTGAAATCTGTAGATATTTAGGCTGATCGGTCTTTTGTATCGTTGTCCCTACCCCCCTCAGACGGGCGCGCTGGCGTTCTAGCCCAAGTCCTTTTTCCCTCTTTGGCCTTTCGCTCTTTGAATTCCCCTGGGCTGATCTTCCACCCAACCTTCTAATGCTTAACCCTTCAAGAAATTTTTTTTCGAGTTCCCCCCCCCGTCTTTTCTGTGGGCCTCCCTCCGATCACTCGAGAAACCCAACTTAGTTCCGCGACTTGAAACTTTTTCCAAACCCCCCCGCTATCTGGAGTTTCTTGCTTTTTCGTGCGGTAAAGGCCTCAAAAGGCAATGTTTTCCCCTCCCCCCCCCACTCTGGTCCCCCCCCCTGCTCCCACACATTGTTTTTAACTCACGTCTTTCCCGTGTCCTCCCGCGTTCCCCCCCCTTCTCTGTTGTTATCTCCCCTGGCTCTCCCCCCAAGTTTCCCCAGATGTTTTTTTGCCTGAAGATGGTGAATCCTGTCTCAAAAGTCTTGACAAAAACGTTCTTTTTCGTCTGAAATAGCGTCCTTATGTTTGCCGAGCCCTTGTAGCTCGTCCAAAGATCAGCGATTTGCATCGGTCTTATTGCTCTTTTTGTCGGATCTCTTTAATTTCCTTCCCTTTTGATTTTTTCCCCCCTCCTGATTCGGCACCCCGACCCTTCAGCTACCATCCTTTTTTTTGGCTTTGCAATCATTTCATACATTTCCCCTTCCCTTGCTAGTTCAAAATGTTAACGCCGGCGCACAGGCGCCTCAACCCCCCCCAATTCTTCAGGGCCTTGGAGGCATGTGTGCGGATCCCAATTTGCGAAAAACTTTTTTAACCCCCCCCCTCGCTTCCCTCTCCCGTAACCTGTTATTTTTCCGGCCTGCAGTCAACGAGTCCCAGGCCCGACTTTTCCTCTTGAACGGCGGTCCTTTTTTCCGCCTGTTTTTTTTTTTTTAGAGTTCTTTTTTTTGTAGATGGTCCCCCTGAGAAGTGCCCCCATCTTAGTCCTCCCCTTTTCTTGGTTTTTTTTTCTGAAATTCCTCGAAACTTGATTGAGATTCCTTTTACGAATTTTTGCCTTTTTTTCTAGATTTGGGTCATCCCCCCCA
>Ga0179593_1532067_pt1 | contig 13105 bp, 14 predicted proteins | sample CZODoug2_1_08_16_FD_185931 | JGI IMG/M metagenome (GOLD analysis project Ga0179593, IMG submission 185931) | Vadose zone soil fungal communities from Angelo Coast Range Reserve, California, USA - CZODoug2_1_08_16fungal (PacBio error correction) | ecosystem: Environmental > Terrestrial > Soil >... | reverse complement strand
TTTTTTTTGCCGTTCCGGCGACTGCTCACGATGCTTGAGATATATAGCATACCGCCTCTTGACCTGATGCCCGCGCGGAGGCCCAAATATGAAGTTTTTCTCGAGCGGAGGATAACGCACCCCGAAAGAACCCCCCTGATAGCCGTAGCGCCGCCCTCGCACCCCCGGACCTAGAAATTTTGCAGAGCCAGTTCTATGGTCGCTCCCTCATTAGGTGAGGTCCCTTTCTCAGTGTCTTTTTGATAGCGTTTAGCCCTTGTTTTTAGAAGACTTGAGCGAGTCCCCCCCGCACGGATCCATAGAGAGGAGAGTTTATTCTTGGGTTAGTCAATCTCGGCGACGCGGAATCCCAGTGCCCCGCCCCACGACGCGGGGAGTCACTCCCTCCCCCCTTGACGTGCAGAACCCCTGACGCTAAGCGACATCCCGCGGTCCCTCTGACCCAGTCGCCTTTCTTGTTCTTGCTTCACCGCGTCCCCTTTCAAGGGTCTGGAACTCATGTCACACAGCATGCGCCTTTCAGTAATTTTCCCCTTTTACGGAGCGATCTCTGGAGTTTGGAAGGCGTCAATCCTCTCAAACTCGTTGCTGCGAGCTTCCGGGAGTGTGGTGTAAGGATGAGAGACGCCTTCGGTCCGGAGGAGAGAACCACCTGCAATCTGAGAGGCGGTCCCAAGCGGCTATTTTGACCTTCTCTCCTTCCCTTTAATTAACGCATGCTACGACTAGTGCCATGGATCGGCGCTAATGATCCGGCGCCAAGGTGAAACGCTTGTACGCCTCACTCCCATATAAGAGATGAAAATCCCAAGTTTCCCCTCCCGGTGAAAGAGTGTGAAAGACGACACCCTACGATCCCTTCTCTATGCCTCTGTTCTCCACATTCCCCTCTCATCACTCGTTCCCTCTTTTACGATTTGAAGAGAACCGTAGTTCGTCTCCCTACCTGACCAGCCCGTGTCGGCCCGGGCTTTCCCGGTTCCTTTAGTCTTAGAAGGTTCGAGGAAACGAGAAGAACTCGAGCGGAGTCCGAGGCTGAGAAGCTCTTCGTCTCAAACGCGCTACGGCGACCGGCCCCGTACAGGCTCTTTGCCCGGATCATCAGTAAGTATCGCTACCCCTCCTGCCCCGATTGAAGGATGTCCACGCCCCTCCTGCCTCGTTCCCTTGCTGGTCTTTTGTCGTACGTCGATTGCTAAGTTGCGTTCCCCTTTCAGCATGGAAAGTCCCCCCTCTTGGCCGCTTCCCCCTGCGCGCCAGGTAAATTTTTTTACGTTTTTTTCTATGATCCTTGCTACAATAATAAGGCCAAAGAGAGCCCCTATCTTCAAAGGGATTAGCGTTTTCAAATCGTCCTTTCTCCATTACTTGCATGGTTCGCCATGGTTTGCGCCGTTCGCAGGACCTTTCCCTGTAGTTGCAACTGAGAGACTCCTACTAGTCTGCCCGAAATACTATGTTCCGCATTCGGAGGTTTTTCCGCCCTGCGCCAAAATTTCGGTTTTCCTTTTTCATTCGGGCGAGCGGACGACCGATCAGGTGTCTCAGGTTCTGTCGGAGCAGTAGGGAGGATGGCCTTTTACGCTTTCTTATTCTTCCAGACTCTGGGAGTATGGTTCTCCCTACCGACAGAAAGGACGTAGTCAAGAGGAGCCGCCTAGATCCTCCCCTCCCCATGAGTCGTCTGGCGGATGGAAATTCTTTCACCTCCCCCGGTACTTCCCCCCGAGCTGGCCTACAGCTGTTTCTCGTGATAAGGAGGATGCGTATCCCTTGACTGGCGAATACTTCCCTTTCTCTCCCTATATGTTCCCTCATACGATCAGTTTCTTATGAGGCCTTTCTTCGCCCGGAGGCCTCCCCCTTTTTCCCACGCATCCTTAGACTTCCCAGAGAACTCATTTGTCCTCCGGAGGCTTTTGTCCCTTCCTAGGAGTCAAGAACCCCCAGGCACTTTCCCATCCCCGGGGAGATGTCGTCGCGTAGTCTTCGACTTTCTTTCACTGCGTGTGAGGCGACGTAATACCCATTTTCTGCATACGAAACGAGACGGTAAGCCTTTCATTTCCGAGCTCCCTCTCTGACGTTTTTTTGCCTGTCTGACTCTTTCCCGAGCTCTCGATCAAGAACCCTTCTCCCCCTGGTGGGCTCTTGAGGAAAATGCGCCTTTCGTCCCTAGGTGGCGATCGACTTTGCTTCTACTTTTTCTCTCCGCGCGGCTGCATTTACGAAGTTCGGTATCCAGGCACCCCCTAAAATGAGACGGTACTTCTACTTTCTCCTCTGAGTTCCGAATGCCGCCACTCTTTTTCGCCTTTTCTTGGACATGCGTGCTCCATGAAGGCTACCAGGCATACCCCCTTCCGTCTCCTTTTCCGGGGCGAGTCCGTCAACTTCCTACGCTCCTTCCCGCCGTCCCTGCCTTGCGTATTTATTAACGGTCCTTCCCTTCCCCGCCCGCCCGCGCGACGGACGTAGGGCTTTTTAGCTGCAGCGGCAGACGCTGGTAAGAGATGAGACACTAATATCCTCTTCCCCCGTCCCCGACGAACCTCATTTCTCTGTTGCCTTATTCCTCGTCTTTTCCGCCTCGGCGTGGGGCCTCTTTCTTATATCTCCTGCCCCCCCCCACTACCTTCGCAGTGAGCCTTGGAGGTTTGCCTTTCAAATCGTGTGCGTAGTTTTTTTCTGACTGCTCTTCACGTCGTCACAGGCTGGATGGCATCCTGTCACCGGGGCGAGACTGAGAATGCTCGATTTCCCTCCCCGAGTCTTTTTTCCGGCGGGCACTTAGGGTTCCCCTTCTTATGTTCTCTTTCTTCATGGCCTTCGTACGAGCTGGTCTGACTCTGATGCCCCTGGCCTATTGAAGCAGGAGTTTCTCTCCCCTTTAATGGCGCATGATGGCATTTTCCACGCATAGTTTTCGTGAGGCATTGACGCATCTCGGGATTGGGTTCTAGTCCTCCTCCGGAGACCATAGAAGGATTCCCCCGGCTTCCGGGAGCGGAGAGCCCCCCTCTCACGCGGTTTCTCTCTTAGGGTGTCTAGACTGAGAACCTCTCGATCCCCGTACGCCTTGAAGTACCTTGACTCCCCCCCCCCGGTTCCGTTTCGCGTCCTACCTCTACCTCCTCTCACTGTCCCTGATACTGACCCTTCTTAGTGTTCATATGACGACGCCCCGTTCTGGGTTTCGGCCACGTCCCCCCCTCTCTCTTGGCCCCTTCGTCCGCGGTCGCGTCTGTTCCCCCGCGTTTATTAGCGATGGGGCCCCAGCCCTATCCATGTCTTTCCGCTCTAGGCTCTTTTTAGGACTAGCTGGAGTACCGGCGACCCCTCCCCCTTAGTATCACGGCAGAACCCCTCATAGCGTTAGCGTCTTTTATCACATTTCTTAATTTTCTCCGCCTAGGTTCTGAGATAGAGTAAGACTGACTAGGTTTGACGGGACTAAGGCGATCCCGCCGAATTTTTTTTTATCATAGCACTTCCTAGCCCAATTTAGATTACAGGTCCTCCGATGAATAACGCCAGAGCCTAGTAGCTTTCCTTCGTCTCGGTTATCATGACGGTAACCACATCTCTATCTTCCTTGTTTTGTCGATGGTTTTTTTTTCCTCTACTCGCGCTGCGAGCCCTTCTTTTCCTCGACGTTCGGCGGGATTTCCTCTGTTCTTTTTTGCCCGAGAATCTTACGAGAGACCCATTGCCCCCGCAGGCGATCCCATCCCTGATAGATTTTAGCGCTCAGCACAGACTATGCAAAAGTACCTTTGCGAGGCCCTTGGCTGAAACGTCTCCTTTCCATGGCTTGAAATTTCCTTGAAGAGGCTTGCTTGAATCTCCCCTAACGTGGCTCCTTTTCTCGCGAGGGCGGTGCTTTTCAGTTTAGAAGACGAGCCCCCCGCAACCACTTTTTCGACTAGAGTTTTTCGCTGCTCGGCTGATATCCGCCCTTTGTACGAAGACTTCTTCCCTCAGCCCTGCTGCCATGACCGGGCGGAACCCTAAGTTCCCGTCCGAACCACCGACCTCTTAATCGACGCTTCCACGTCTTCCCAACCGAAGGTCCTGTTCTTTCTCCCGTCGAGTCGTCTTTGGTCCCCCTACGAAACACGGACACCGAAGAAGCGCCGTCTCATGGATAACTGCGTAATGACCTCGCTTTGTCTCAGGCTTCCCCCCCCCGCCGCGCGGAACCTTTTCCGTTTCCTGCACTTGCTCCAGGTCTTGTTGTGTGATTTTCTCTTTCGCCGAGTCCCTTGCTTGGCAAACACAGCAGCCGCCCTTCAGGTCTTTTCCGCCTTCCCGCCGTTTGCGATCTTTCTGACCTAACATGTTAGCCGCTCAGGCTGGGCCCTCGTTCCTGTGCACGAGGCGGGTTCACATTCCTGCGCCACCCGCCTTCGTAGATGCATGAAAGACAGCTCCTCTGACCCTTTGGCACGAATTCCCCCCCGAACCTAGGTACCTCATAGTTGATTGCCTCGAGGAGGAGAGACCGCTTTCCTTGTCCCCTTCTTGCAGAGCACCTTATTTCCTGGTCCACCACCCTCCTCTGTCGCGGCCCGCGCCGCCAGTGTCCAGCATCTGATTTATAGAGGTTCGAGAAAGAGAGGCCCCACGCCGCTTTACAGATTGACCCAGAGCCCCTCAGCTCACCCTCGGCAGTTCCCCGTTGATGGAGTTGCCTCTTTCCATCCTTACAGTGGATCATAGTGTTTCACTGCCTCGGCCTTTCTCTTTCCCCGCAAAAAAGCTGTCGCGGTGTTGTTCCGTTCCCCATTGCTACGTTTCCCCCCTTCCTATCGATCAGGCCGGGTCGTGCGCGGAAGGTTTCTCACGCCGTGACGACGTCATCCTCGCGTCCTCTAGCCGCATAGGACCAGACCGCTCGCCACCGCTTTCGATCGCGTCCTCCAATCCTTATCCCCATTACCTGCGCCGTTGGATGGGTGGACCTGTTCTCCCTGTCGACACGCCCCGATGAGCTGATCTCCCCCGTTAGTAGTAGGTCCCCTCGTCCGCGCCAGTAGACAACATTTTAAATTTGTCGTTCGGTGATTTCGAGTCTCCGATTTTCTACTCGTACAGGTGTAGAGCAGTCTCGATTTTTTTCTTTGGGTCCCGCTTGTTCTGACGCAGTTGTTCGTTCTTCCACAGTCGATAGGGATTTATTTTCCTCTGTTGATTTGTCTGAAGAAAAAGACTTCCCTTCCCCTTCGGCGCCCGTCCGCCGTCATCCTCTATCGCTACTTTCTTTGCGGCGAAATCATTGCGAGTTAGAGGACGTCGGACACGGACCTCCGCTTCCTGCAGATGCTTCGTGATAGGTCAGTTTTTTTTTTCTGGGTACGGCGTCTCCCCCCTTGATAATATTCTTTCTCCTTATCCTTTTTGTGTTGAGATCTTCTTGGGCCTGATCGCAAGGAGCGCTACTGACCGTCGCTCCTATTAGATCACGAGGCTTCTCCTTCTCCTTCTCTCGCGATCTGGTGTTTTAATAGTTTACGTCCTAACGTTCTGAAGATTTTCTCCCCCTCCCCCCCTCCCACATGGATGAGGATGAGGATATTTTTCCCTTAGTTTACCCCGGCCTTCCATGATAGTGGGAGTCCGTCCTCCCTCCCCGATCGGGACTTTCCCCCCCTCAAGTATCGGTCCTCCCCTTGTCACGTCCAGTTCAAGGACTTTTGCCATGTCTTTTTCTTCTCTGAAAGGGGACTCGTAGGCCTCTACCTCCTTCCTCCATCTTCACTGGGTTTCCGCGGACCCTTCCCTCCCCTTCAAATCGGATGGCGAGACTACGTGCCCTATAGCTTCTTTGTCAGAGGCTTGAAAAGAAATGAACTTCTCTACCCCCCCCGGGCCCCCCCAGCGCAACTCCGGGTTTCTCCTCATCTGAACGAGTAATGAAGGTTTTCCTACTTTTTCGCGTCTGGGGAATTTTTTCCTCCAGTGACTGCTCGCAAGCATATTTTTCTCTTTACGCTTCCGTCAGAAGGCGGTCAGCGCTTTCCCCCGTGGTTAAATGATGAGTTAGCACCCGTATCCCTCGAACCCCTCAACTTCCCCTGCGACGACGTGAGGCTTTTCTTGAATATAATTTTTCTTTCTCCTGGATCTAAGAGATGATACTTCTCCAGATTTTTTCCCCACCTCGACCCTTTTTCCCACTCCTCCCTCGACGCTGCCTGGTTGGACTTCGAAGTATCTTATCCTCCTCCTTTCAGGGATTTTCTTACGACTGCACAATGAAAACCCCATTCTTCTTTTCTTATTTTCGAAGGCCCCTCCTTTTGGGATGGTAGCGGATTGATAGGAGTGTCCCAGGGGAATTAAAGATAGTACGCAGTTTTTCTACGCTTGTAGATAGGCTCTTCTTGCTTCCTCTCCACGATGAGGATTTCACCCTTTTTTCTGGTCCTTGTTCCACCGCAGGTACCCTGATCGAGGCAGAGGCGTAGTGCTTTTTCATCGTCCCTTCCCCCCTCTTGTATTAAGGAGCTTGGCCCTTTTCAGATTGCTCGTTGTCGGCATGTTCGTTTTTGCGGCTTCGGCTTTCTTGCTCGCCGATGGTAAGGACCCCATCTTTTCGATAGACGGCTGTTTTTCCCTTTCTTGCCTAATTCGATGGGGTTCCCCGCCTTGAAATAGTCTTCTTGTCCTCTTTACAGCCTTCCCCCCGTAAGGGACGGATCCCTCTGATTTCACTCTTCTTTTATAGCCTTTGGTTGCTAGATTAATTCCCCTTATAGTTTCTCATCATTAAGAATCCCCCTCCGAGGACTCTCTGTGATTTGTTATTAGTAATAGTTTTCCCTATCCTTTTAACCTTCCTCACAGACTGCGGATTATTACTCCCATACCCCCCCCTCGTCCCTTTTCCCCGTAATTTTTCTCTTCGTGTCCCTCCGGCTTGCCGCAAATGCTTAGAGGAGGTTTTCCGATCTTTTCTGTCTGAATCATTTTCAATGGAGTATCCCCATACAATGCCTCGATCTATGGAGACGTTAGGGTCCATCCCGTTAACTTCTTATTACTCCCAGGAGACCCCCGCCCCCCCTGCTCAATCCCCCTCTCGCGAAATAACCTTTTCCCTCTTCACGATAGTTAATCCTTTGCTCCTCGTTCAGCCCCGTGTCCTCCTCTTTGAGACCTTGAGATTTTATCGGTCTTAGTATCGGTTTTATCTAGATCGAGTGCGACGCATCTATTTCCTTTTCTTCCTTTGCATGACCGAAGTCACTCTTTAGCGCGTCTAGCTCTATTCTATCCTCCCCGGTCACACCCCCCACCCACCATATTTCCCCCCCCAATTACGTTGTTGTTTCGATCCTATTTCTTTTTTAAGTCATTCCCCTGCTAGTTTCTTCTCGAATCCCCCCCCTAGCGTGAAGAGGGTCTCCCCTTATTCCCCTCGGTATGAGACTCCTTCTCCAGAGTCCCACGTATTCTTAGGACACAAGAATCTTTCGCACGCCTCTGCCCCCACCACTCCCCTCTACTGATAGCCGTAGCTTTCCCCTCCAAAAGAAGAGCAATTGACCTATCCCTTTCCCCTAGGTTTCCGAGTTCCCCGGTGTTGATTTTATGCTGAGACCATTTTGTCTGAAAGTGCTCCTTTTCGTTTTTTTACTCCTTAAGAGCCATCAGAAGACGGAGCGATCGCCTGGAGAAATACGTTCTTTCTGCCTCTGCCATCGCAGCCGTCACCTTCCCATACCCAGAAGCACCGATTTCCGAACTCCTTGTTTTTTTTCGCCCTACTCCCCCCCCGATATTTTGACGTGTTGCCGCCACAATCAAGAGGAATTTCATCTCCTCTGCTTTCTCCAAGACTCCTCGTTGTCCCTCGCGCGCTCGTAGGGCTTTGGTGAAAACCCTCAGAAGCCTAGCGCTCATTTACTCCCTTCCCTGAGTACCGAGTTGAAGGATGGCTTACGTTTTAAGAAACACCCCCTCTCGGCCCCCCCCGCGTAAGATGGCTCTTCCTTTCCTAGTTTTTGATCGCGGGAATTCCTTGAGTCGGTCTTCTTTCCTTTAAACACGACGAACTGTAATTTCGTGATCCCGAAAGCACTTTCCTCTCGTTCATTCCCCAGAATCTCTCGAATTAACGTTCCTCCTTTTCATGTTGGCGATCCCTAGGAAATAGCTTCTTCGGTTGCCCACTCCCAGCGCCTTCCCCCTAATTGTGATATTTCCCTCAAGGACTAGGACAGCGCAGGCATTCGGGGCCTTTCCTAAGACCAAAGCCTTCCTGCTCGACCCTTTGATTTTCGTTTAAAATCCTCTCCCCTCCGCTCTCTTTTTGACAGAATGGCGGTGACGAGCTGAAGAGCCTCGCCTCCTTCCGCGAAGACAAGTCTGTTTTTTCTCGCTCCTGCTTTTATTGATTCTTTCTGATCGCCTTAGAGCACTCCTAATCCCCCCTCTGAGAGAGGAAGAGCCCTCTTGTCTTCCTCCCCCTTTAGCTACTTCTTTTCCAGGTTTTCCCCGGCTAGGTGCCGGCTCCCCCCCTCAAGTTTTTTCTTCCTTATTCCACCTGACGTCTCGATCTTTTCCCTCTTCACCCAACATGTTCGCGCGGAGGGTAGGGGACCATAGTAGATGATCCGTTCATCCGTTCTCTCCTTTTTGCTCTTGACTTTTCTCGCCCCCTCCCCCCTTGTACGGACGATATGCTGGCGAGCTCTTAGTAACGAATACTTGGGCCCAGAGTTTCCCTTCACCGGAATTCTGAGCCTTCGGTTCCCTAGAACCCCCCCTTCCGCTTTCCCTGTTGTGCCTGATTTGTAGAGATTCCCCCTGGATGTTTCGTTGCCCTTCCCGATTTTTTCTGCTCACGTCTTCCGGTCACCCATCCTCTTTCGCTGGAGCAGGCGTGCTGTTCCCCCTCCCAATGCCCACTACAGGAGAGTACTTTTTTTGATCGAGTGCGTTCCTCTTCTGAATTATTCATGCTTCTTTTTTTCTTCTAATTTCAGGCGAGATAGTTTTTTCTCTTGTCCCCCTTCTTACTTCCCTTCCAGCCAGATAGGTGATTTGTTGTTGTTTCGTTGTTTGTCGATTGGTGACGTTTTCCCCAACTGGGTCCTCCTGCTCGGCATCCCTGCCTTCTTAATCGCTATTCCTTTTTTTTGTCGGTAAATCCTTGATCTCTTGAGTACACCTCTAGATCCCTCTTTTGGAGTAGAATAGTTACTATCTTGTGTTTCCCCTTATTGCGTTGAATCCCGGAGTTTGGTGAAGTCTTTTGCTCTCTTTAACATAAGTTGTGTTTTCTCTATACTTTTCCCTCAGCCCAAGGAGTCCCAAGGAACTCCTTTCCTAATTTTCACGACTCTTCGTATGCAACTTGGCCCCCGTACTAGCTATCCCCTCGCGGGGTTTTGCAAGGATTTAGATCCCCCCCCCCCCCCCTGATTAGCCTGAGGTCTTCTTGAGGAGGAAGCGCGTCTCCTTTGTCTTCTCCCTAGTAACATAGCCTAACCGTATGTCATTCACTTTATTTTTTCGCCCCGGCTTCCCCTCCCGTTCTGCCCTCTCACTGATAGTGAAGCCTTTTTTTTACACCTTCCCCGTATTTCGCGAGTCTCCCTTTCACGGAACGGAGACCCCCTGGGATTTCCGTTTTCTGGAACCTGTTGAGAAAGAGGCCTATTCTTCTCCCCTCATACTGATCGCGATTCTAGTTGAGCTTTCCTCAGCTCTTTGAAAACCTCGGGACCGGAAGTTTTTTTTCCAATCGTGGCAAAGCTGAACCTCGTACTTTTTCTACGTTCCCCTTGTATTTTCCCCTATCCTGACCCTTTTTGTTTTGCCCGACTCCTTCCCGCTTTCCATCTTGAATCAATGAAGCCCCCTTTCTCCCGTCTTTCTCTCCGTTGTCTCGCCGTCCCTTTTTTGCCTGATTTCCCTTGTCCCCCCCCCCTGTTTTTGAGATAGACCGTCTTTCTACTTACACGCCCCCTAACTCGAGTTTTGTCTTTTCTTTTTTTTTCGTTTATTCTCTTCCTCCCGGTTCCTTGAGCGACTCGATTGAGCACCCGGTATCTCAACCCCCCTTCTCCCCCCACGGACCCCTTCCTACGTGCTTTTTCGGCCGACTTAGTGCTTTCTCCTATCTCCCTCCTAGAGTGGTTTATCTCTCTCCCCTCTCCATTTCCCACTAACGACCGCTTTTTTTCTCGTTCGTCAGGCCCTCTACATTGGCTGTGTCCTTCTCTTCTCTTGAGCCTTTCTTATTACCCCACGGGGATGGACCGCTGTCGCTTCTGAGTCTCCCCTTGAGACTTGCCCTCCGGTTCTTCAGACCTCTTTAGAGTGAACAACTCCTTCCCCGATCCCCTCTCTATGCGAGTTCTTGTCATACGTTCCTGTAGTGGATGGGAAAGTCTTTTTTCTCTCGATTTTCTCATGAAGAATGAGCTTTCCCGACAGTCCCGAATGAGAGGAACTCCATTCTGCCCATCAACTGCCATCCCTTGAATTTCTCTATACAGATTTCCCCCTATTTGGATGGAGGAGGGTCTTCTTTTCAGAGGTTCCCGACCGACCCCAGACCCCCACCCACAAACCACCCACCCCACCCCCCCCCACCCACAAACCCAAACACACAACCCCCAACCAACACCCACCCCCACAAAAAAACACCCCCCCCCCACCCTTTGCGATCTCTCCGAAGTCGGTATAACAACCGCTTATTTCTTTTTCGTGACGCCAAGATGAAATAGTGGTTTTTCGCGATTATTTTCTCAGAGCTGAAAGCCTCGATCCTCCTCTCCATTTCGAATCGGTAATCCAATGCAGTCTCGTAGGCAGGTTTTTTTCTTCCCTTCCACACTCAGACGTCTTGCTCTTCCCAGACCGGACCTGCTTCCTGGCAATGGAAGAGAGGGCTTTTTTGAGGATTTTTTCTTCCAATTACAAGTATTTAGTTAAAAGAGTAGATTAGGCCCTCCCGTGCGTGTGTTGGCCGTTTTTTAGTATGAGGTAACTTTTTTCCGAGATTCTTTTTTACCCTGTTTGACTCCTACCCCCTGAACTTAGCAGACACCGCCATCTACTACCTTTTCAGTTTTTTCTACTTCGCGGAGATCTTCCAATCCCTCTTTTTCGTTCCATCTTTTTTTTTAAGCGAGACGCTAGTCGGGTTTTCTGCCGCCTAAGCGTAGCCTGCTCGCTCTTTTTTATCTCGCTCGCTGAACTCTTCGCGCTAGACTTTTTTGTTTTTTTTTTTCGTCCTCGTTGCAACCGCCCTCTCTCTATGAGCCTGGCATCGTTTTTGACCTTTTTTCCTTTCTAAAAAACAATCTCTTTTTCCCCTTTGTGTTTATTTTGGGGTTGCGTCTTACTCCCTCAGAGGCCCCTGCATATCTCCTATCTTCCTTTTTCTTATTTCTGTACGACAATGTTCGATGCATTCTGATGATGGATAACCTCCTTTGTCCCCGAAGAACGACGATAGCCCCCTGTCGCGTCTAACCCCCCGACTTTCAAAGTTAGTTCCAGAAGACCCCAATTAGTTCTGAACTAGCCTTTCGATTCGCCTGTCTGCGCTCCGCTTTCTGTGGATTGAAGGTTGTCGTTTTTATCGCGTCTTTAGTTGTGCTGAAATCCCTTCCGTAGTCTATTACCCCTGTTCAAAATTGAAGCCTTTATCTCTTCTTAGATCAGCCCCTTCCTTGTGTCCTCCTTCGACGTATGACTCCAGTATCCCCCCCGCGAACGCGCCCCGGCTCACCTCGGGTTCCTTGGCCGCACCGAACGTCTCTAACGCGCGGGCAGCCACGGCCGTGCGCGTTTGTCTCTTCGTGCTGTAACTCGAACGGCACGAAGCCTGCGCTTTCCTCTTCTCAAGGGTACTATATCTGCGCCCGCCCCGGGACGGCTAGCAAACAGGCTTTTAGTATGTCTCTACGTCGGTGCTTTTGTGATTTCTTATGAGCGACCGATTTTTCTTGAGAACCACGGCCCGCCAGCCGCCTTAAGCGTCCTTCGGCCGACCGTTTTTCTCATGCACCATGACTTTCGCGGCGTCCTTTCTCGGAGGGGAGAAGGTCCAGGTTCCCCGAGAGTCGGATATCCGGCGAGTTCAACCTCCCAGAGCGCTCGATTCCCCGAAGCCCTCTCAGTTGGGACATAGATTACACTCCCTCAAGCCCGGCTGATCCCCCCTTTTTTTCCGACGTCCCGGAGCACAACTTTCCAGTCTCCGCATGGTCCCCCGACCATCCACGACGTTGGTGCTCCTGTCGAAAACCGAGCAAGCCGCCCTTCCTCCCTCTTTTCCGGCCGAAGTTTCTTCGTATTTTAGGTCTCTAAAGGTCCCCGCCCCCCCAATCTAGGCGGATCCGGCACTCACGAGTCGTCAACATACGCAGAATCTTCGTTTTTATAGGGTGACTTTGATAATCCGCTACGTTTTCGCCGGCCTGCCTGCAGGAGAGGCCACCCTTACTCCCCTCCCTCTCGGACTGTTCCGCGATTTCCTTGAGTCTACGCAGCATGTTTTCCCGTTCGACCTCGCGCGCCCTTCTTTTCGTAAAGCGACGGACTATTTATCTTTTGCCTCTTAGCAATAAGGGCAACAGATTTCTTAACCGGATTCGATCGATTCCTTAACTCTTACCGAATTTATCCCGATGTTTTTTAGGACCGTGAAATGCTCGTTTGTTTCACTCCGAGGCCCCCTCGCTCGTCCAGACACTTCTTCTATCCCAATTATTCAGATGCGCAGTTTCAGACGGGCCAACCCCTTTTTTGACTTCTTTCTTGTCTAGAGCGGACCTATTCTACAGTTGTCGGAGTCTGAGCAGCTTCGACTCCTTTCATGATCATGTCCTCGAAGCGCAGTTCCGCTTTTTATGCCGATCGGTGGTTCGGATTAGTTTTCCCAACCTGCCCTGAGGCCGTTAAAGGCTGCAGACTTTTTTGATAATCCAAATCAAGTTTATCTTGAATCTGCCGCGTTAGGAGAACCTAGGACCGATTTTGAGTTCGCCTCGACCGTCCCCTCCCCCTAGAACGTTCAGGATGGGCTTCTCCCCGTCACGTCTTTGTGTTGTTTCTGGAAATCAGGTTGGATCGAGCTCTC
>Ga0179593_1518065_pt1 | contig 13105 bp, 13 predicted proteins | sample CZODoug2_1_08_16_FD_185931 | JGI IMG/M metagenome (GOLD analysis project Ga0179593, IMG submission 185931) | Vadose zone soil fungal communities from Angelo Coast Range Reserve, California, USA - CZODoug2_1_08_16fungal (PacBio error correction) | ecosystem: Environmental > Terrestrial > Soil >... | reverse complement strand
CTTTTGCACCCCCTCGACACCAATTGTTGCGAAGTCTAACTTTCCGTGCCCTGTCCACCCCTATCTTTTTAACTTTTGCGGCAAGAGACTCCTCTCCAGCTTGTCTTCTTTCTTGTCCCAAGCTTTTTTCCTTAACAATAGTCTTTCCATCCAGCCGTCGATTTTTAACTTTTGGCAAAGTGTCCGCTGTTCTTTTGAATCTTTCCTTACTGTGGTCCTTGTTTTTCGTTTTCCACCTAACGAATTTGTAGTCCCTCCCGTTCCTTCAACTACACCTTTCAAGGACTTCGCGCTCCAAGCGAAAAGCTCGCCCCATTGTATGTCCCTAATGATTTTTCAAAACTTTTCTGTTCCTCCCCCGTTTGGACATTTATGGTCTATAGCCGTCCCCTTCAGCTCAGCCTCTCCGTTTTATTCATCAATTTTCTACCTTTTTCTTATTCATCTGGAGAGGGTATAGTATATTATTCTCTTTTTTTTTTTCTTAGCCACCTTTTGACAGAATCAGACTATGAGTCAGCTCATTTCCCTCTTTACTCTCCTGGTTCCAAATTCTCCGGTGGCAGGTATGAGTGGGTGAAATATGGCAACCCAGTGTGCGTCGTCCTTTTCCCCCCCCTTCCCCTTTCCACTTTTCCGTTCTTTTTTCTGCCCAAGTACGTTGAGCCAAGCCTCGTCGTGTAACCCCCAGGAATGGCGGGTAGTTTGGGGTTTTGTATTTCTTGGAGCATTCAATAATCCGGTCAACGTTGTTTGGTTTCTACTTCGAGTATAGAAGTTGTTCCCTTCTTCCTGCAAATGGATTGATCTTCATAACGCTGTACTTCTCTTTGAATGCTTTTTTAGCTTAATTTTTGCCCCCCAACTGCACGATCCGGGGCCATATAACCTCCCTTTTCATCGACCTTATGCTTTTTTTCAGAGACTTAACCGCCTGTTACCTAACTGCTCTCCGTCTTAATCCTTATTTCAACGGCCTGCTCTTTTTCGTTTTTCCTTCCTGATCACCTTTCCCCTTTAACGAGAAGCCGAACTTTATCACGTTGGCTCTGCGTTCCCCCATTTCAACAGCTGAGCCTAATCCTTTTTTCAAATTTTCGATTCTTGTCTTCCCTATTGCTGTGGAAACCCCGACACATCTTTCTCCCCCATAATCCGTCCTCGTCTCATTCCGACTTGCCAAAAGTTTCGCATTTTTTCCCCTCCTCGGAGATTAGTTTCAAGTCATTCCCTTTTGCTCATGGGAGAGACGTCCTCTTTTCCTTTTTTGTAGAGATGATTTTTTCTTTGTGGAAACCTATTTTTTGAACGGCTTTGTGTCCCGAATTTCCCCACTTAATGTCAATCTCTTGAACCACGCATTGTTTGTACTTCATAGTGTGACCCTGGATCTTAGCCAAACCCAAATTGTGGGGTCTCGCTCGTTCTCCCTCTCTTTGTCCAAGATCATTAGCCCGCCCTTCCCAAAGGTTTCCCGCTTTCTAAATAAGCCAGGTCGTGTCTTTCCCCTTTGCCCTGCGCGTCTCGCTTCAAAAGAACGGCTGAAGGCTTTCCCTCTCTTAAAACACAAGTAATTTCGTCACGGAGTTTTTCCCATGATCTCCTGTTCATAAAATTTGTTCTGGGCTCACACAACTTCCTTTGCTTTCCAGATCTTCCCTTTTTTTCCCCCCCTTGACTGGGAACATTGGTATTTTTTTCCTTGACCGGATTGCTAGAGAGGCCAACTTTCTGCATTTCCAGAGTGGTGCCCCCCTTTTCCCCCTTGCCTCGCCGTTCCCTTTTTTAACTCCTGTTTTCTTGTTTCTTCAGATCGGCCCAGTCCCCCTCTCTCCTCAGGAGTCTACTCTCTTTTGGTTCTCTCTATTAAGCCTCCGTTTGTTGTTGATCTATGATGCCTGAACCTGTATCTCACTGAAGATAACCTTGGAAGGTCCCCCCCTTTTTGTCCATTGATTCCGCAATTCCTCGATAGGGTTCCCCGATTCCCTCGCAGCTGTCCTCAGGTTGTACCTTTGCAGGTTTCAATTGTGTATATCTGACCCCCCTGCATCTTTACCCTCCACCTCCTTCTGGCCCGACCGACCCGTTTTCTCTATCTGCCCTAAAGGTTTCCCCTTTGCACACAGGTGATTTCCCCTCCCCCCCACGCTGAACAGAGGTCAACAGTGCAGACTTTTAATTTGTGATTAATCCATGAGCCTTTTTTCGTCCTCGCCCAGAATCCAAAACTTTCCTTCCCCTCCAAGGTTGCGGATAGGATTTTCCCCGAGCGTAAGCTTGGCAAGTTCTTGCATGTGACATTTGCTCAACCCCGTGACACGATTTTTTTTCTTTACCCTCCCCCCATCACCCCCTTGGTCCCAGTATGATATATCTCCCAAGTTCGGGAAGTTTCCCTTCCCCAACCCATCCCCCCAACATGAAGGCACACTTACTCTTTTACCCCCCTTCAGTTCCCCCAGCCCCAATTCGGCAAACAATTCTTGACCACATCATCTGCGAACTTTTCCTTCTTTACGTCGCGTCGCATTCCCCCCAAGTGTGACTGACGTGACCTCTCTCCGCTGACCCTTCCTCACCCTTTTGGCCTCGATGGAGCGCGCCGATTCTTCTAAAAAAGGTCGTTGTTTGGCTCCTTCTCCCCCCTTATTTTCCCAATCTCTTTCAATCCTATTTCTCCCAGAACCGAGGATCATCCGTCAAATCCGGCCACTCAAGATCCCCACCGTTATGGAGAGTAGACGGTCCCAAGGGCTGGAGTGTTGGCTTCTCTTTCCACGTCCTTCCTGGTTCCGTTCCATAGTGTTGTTTCGGTACTTTCTTTCCCATTACTTAACCCAGCGGCGGAATCTCCTGGTCTCTTTCATCATTTGGAACACTTCATGTATATGGCCCTTTTGATTTTTTTGTGGCGGGCAAACTCCTCTTTTATCTCGCTATTCTCCCTCTTCTCCCCAGTCCCTAAATTTTATAAGTTTCACGTGTTAGTTAACCTGTACCTCTTTTCAGACTTCTTTTACATCCGGATATGGACCTGGGAATTAACGGTCCCAACGCCTCTTTTTTTGGTGGGCTTTTGCGGGGGGTGATGTAGCTCGTTGCTTTTCTTTCTCATTTTCCACAAGTACTATTTCGCTCGCTTGATGGCCGGACAATGGCGCCACGACTCCTTTCTCCTAAGTTCAACCCCCGCATGACGTTATGGAGCACCACTTATCCTTGCGAGAGTAGCCTCGCCTCTCCTTCTTTCGTTCCGTCTCTCCTACTTTGCTAAGAAACGCGGCTCGTCCTCGCGGCGTCCTTCTGTCCCCTCACAAATGCTCACCCTTTTTCTTGATCTATTTGTTTGATTCCGTCCCCTTCTCCTGACGTATTATGACGGAAGCTCAAAAGTTGCGTGGCAAGAAACCCTTTTTTTTATACATGTGACTCGCCCGGCATTTTTTTTTTTTTCGCGGAGTGTTTGGATTGTTTTCCAGGGTCTAGACAGTAGTAGAGGGTCGTGCCTTTCGGTACGTACAAAACGTTTCGTTTCCTGGTGGACCGACCCCCAGTCAACATGACGTACCGTCTCCTCCCTGCAATTGCCCACTCCTGCAGGTAGAAGGAGGTATACTATTTCCCATTTGTCGCAGAGCAATCCCCCACTCCAAGTCAGGTCACCCCCGCTTTCCCGCTTTACGACGATTTTTGGCTTTGAGGAGACTTCCTCGGTGTCTGAAGCGCTTCTTCTCCCCAAGCTTGTTCCCTTTCATCCTTCATAATCTTTTATTCCCCGCGTTTTTTTTTGTTTGTTCGAGATCGCAACATCCAATCTTTTGCGCATGTTTTTTTTTTTCCTTTGACCCCCTTTTTTTCGTACGGGAAAGCGCAGTTTCTTTTCCAATTTGCATCTGTCAGGCTCGTGTCGGCCAATCTTTTTTCGAGTTCGTCTTGTAATACCGCGACCTGCGCTTTCATTCCCCCCCCCCTTCCGCTTTGCTTTCTACGTTGGTTTCATGGTGATTATCCTTCCCCATTGAACGAATTTGTACCTTCTATTTTTACCCTGTTCCCGAACTGCTCGACCCCCCGGCGCCCGGCCTTCCATCTTTCTTCTCAACGCACTGTTTAAATTTCCCCCTGAGAGTAACATTCCTTTCAGATTCGAAGTCCAGCTCCCGTCATACTCTTTGACGGAATCAACCACCCTTTTTTCCCTTGTTCGTCTTTTTTTTCAAGAGGGTCCTGTCATCCGCGATGAAGCCGCTTTTTTTTCTTCTGCACCCTCAATCACTCCGACATTTTTTAGTTCCTTCGCATTCGCTACTCTTCCTTCCAAGTTCTTGTTGAATCGCTCCTGATATTTAGAAAGTGAAAATGGTTTTCAACCAGTTGCGTCGTTTACGGATCAGGAACCTCCAAGCTCTCCTGTTCGCATCGGACCCCAACTCCCTTCTCAAGCCGCAATTACTTTTTTCCCCCCCTAAGAATGGAGTGTTCGTCCTGTACTAGGCGATCCTAACTTTTTTTCCTCCTCGTACTGTTCCGGCGGTCAGAAGTTTTTAGGCCTTCCCTTTATGTGAAAGGTTTAGAGATCCTCTTTTCCTCACTCTTTGACGAGAGGAATGCGGGCCTTCTCTTTTTTTTGCCGCAAAGCACGATCCGTGGCCTATAAATGAATTTCCTTCCATTCCCCCTTCTTCTGGCTGATACCGCATCCCCAGTTGTTTCAAAGATGAATGATATTCCTTTCACATCTCCACGTTTCCCTGTGACACTTCTATTTATTGTCTTTGCCTCCATCCAACTCCATCCCTTTATCCCCAGTTTTTTCCCCCCCCCCCTAGTTTGGTCTTCTTCCACCGATTGAGGATTATCACTTTTTTTTCCCCATATAGAACCTCATTTGAGTCATATGCTTGTCCCCTTGCTTCTGCCCCCAATCAACCTCCCGTTTGAAGAATTTCTCGTCTCATACCGGCCTTTAACCCTTTTAGCCTTTTCCATTCTGGAGAGATAGGTCACCGTCCCTTTTTCCACTTAAGTCTCGGTAGCAGACGATGATTTTGTTGTTTGATCTTTGTTTTGACTTTTGTTTTTTCCCTGGGAATCTCATGTTGGTGTCTATTGACACCATCAATATGTTTTTCTTCTTCGCCTTTTGTCCTGGAGATATCCGCTCCCCTTTTTACCATGTCTATAGTTGAAAATCGGTGTCATTTCTTCCCAGCCGACGGCCCCCGTTTCGCATAGGACCGGAGTTCCATATCCTCCCCCTTTCATTGGGTTTTGGTCATTTTTGGCGATTGCTAGCACGTACCATCGCTGCAGCTCTATACGTTCAACACCTTCCCTTTGATCCTTTCTTTTTCCCTGCTCGAATCCCCTATGTGATTTTTTTTTCAACAAACACAACCCTTTTGTTTTCAGATCCCCCCCTAACGGTGCGGGCAGGAACCTTGGTATGGTTAAGCTGACATGGGCTATAGTTTTCCACCAGGACCTTTTCTTTCGCGTGGGCCCGTTACAAAATAGCCTCTCTTCTAACCCCCCCCCTGAATTGCTTGATCCCCTTTTCAGTCTTTTCCCACACTTTTGCCTTCCTATAGCTTCAGGAGCGTTTCTGTCGGCAGCCTATCTTTCTCTAAGCCCCTTTTTTTGAGCTGGATTGGCTTTTTCCCCCTGAAGCTAAATATGGAAAGTCACCAATCTTTTCCTCTTCTGTTTCCACCCCCTCCCTTTGCTCCCAGTCTTCCTATAGACCTCAGTTGCCCACCGATTGCAGGTTTCCTTGCTGGGTTCCTCTCCAGTCACCATGTCATCCTTTTCTCTCAAGGAATTCAGTCACTGGCCCTTTGAGCTCTGCAAGCCCAAAAGTGATGACAGACCCCCGTTGGCTTTTTATTGAGCTTTCGCATCAAAGTCCTTTTTTCCCTTATGTTTGCCCGATGTCGACGTCATGTCCCCTTTCTTCTATTTGACGTCTCGCCCCGATGACAAAAAAACATGGCACTGACGGGCGGATTTTTTTTTACCGGGCCTAGCGCCTCCGCTTTTTTTTGCTTTGTTCTTGCACAGCAAGGTTACAACGATTCGCCTTCCTCCTCTCCCCCCCACCCCTTGTTTTTTCCTGATATATACAAGTTCCTCTGCCTCCCCCCCCTATCTTTGTCAAGACCTTCCCCCCCCTCAAGGACTTGGACCGGCCCCCAATAGATGCGGCCCCCCTAGATCATTCCTTCGGGAACTCATCATGACGCCGTTCGCCAGGCGAAACGAATTCCGGGACCTATTCCGTCCCTTTCCTTTATCCACTTTTGGACCGTTTATGGCTTTAGCGCCGCCGAGGATTCCCCCCCCCCCGGTCGTTAGGGGCTCCTTATAAAGTATGGTCAAAGCTATTTCCCAGATTCCCTCATTGAACCCCCGCTTATTCATCCGCATTGATGGCAAATTCAGATAAGTTACGAGGTTTCGGGATAACCTGGGCCAGGTCCTTTGTCGGGCCCAACCTCCGGCCTTCAATGCGCAGTTCCCTTTGGCCTCTCTGGAAGCATTAATCTGGAAAAAAATCCCCTTTTGTAATTTTTGCCCCATATCTCCGGCCGAGGAAGACCCAAATTCATTTATATTGTCCCGTTGAGTCTTTCTTTTTCCCCCTATTAATCTCGGATCTCGCGACATATAGTAAGCTGAATTCTTTCCCCTGCTTAATCCCTAAGATCACCGTTACTAACCTTTTTCCAGCTTTACGAGGCCCACCACCCCCGTTTGACCGTGCATACTTCCTTCTCTGACAGACGTCCAAGCCATTTTTTTTGCTCCGAAGGATTGGCTGACCGTCTTGCCCCCCCCATTGTTCAACTGAATAGTAGTCCTTTTTAAGAGCACCCCTGGGCGCCCACGACCACCCCCCCCCTGGGGGGTTTTTGTTCTTTACTGTTACCCCCTCCTGCAACATTGATAATGAGAGATTCCCATTGAGCTTTGCAGAGTAGCCTCGAACTTCTCCACTCCCCTCGTCGTACTGTTTTTTACTTTGCGAAAAACGGGACTCTTCACGTTCTTCTATTTTCCCCCCTCTTTCGTCAAAGGACCTGAAACCCCGTTTTCAACCTTGTTTGGTTTTTTTGACCGTCCCCCTATATCTTCTCTTCGACTTCCCCTATCAAGTCGTCTGCAAGGTTCATCATGTGACTCGCAGTTTTAATGGGCGGGATCTGTCTTTGGGCCCAGAGAGGCGAACCCTGTTGCTGCCTTTTCGTCATTCTTGACGGGGCTTTCTGACCCCTGTACGTCGTTCCTTTGGACGCGAGCAATCCCCTTTCCCGTATCCCAAGATCCCTCTTACGCGCCCTACGCTCTTCATTATTTCCAAGACGATTTTTTTCAAGTTCCCCTCCCTTCTCCCCCTCAACTTGTTCTTTTGCTGGCCGCTTTCGACTCTTTAGCCGGTCCTGATTTCTGCTCCCCACAAGTTTTTTTCTCTCTCTCTTTCTTTTTTCTCCCGTTGTTGTTTTTTTCTCGAACTTCTTAATTCAGCAACCTCCCCCCCCCATTTCCTTTTGCCTTACGCGTCACGCCTTATGCACCCGGATCGTCCTTTCGCCGTTCCAGGCCTGCTTATCGGCACCTTGCCTCTGTGCCAATTTTTTCTCCCCAACTTTCCCCGCTTCGACCTGCGCGCCTTTTCCCCACTTCTTTTAGACGGGACTCGTTGCTCCCTTTCCTGTTTCCTGGGTATTCCCGCCGCGTCCCTACTGTACCCCCCGGTTGCTCCAAGAACTGCTCGACCAGGTCCCCCCCCCCTTCCCCCTTCTCATTATTGACACACCGACGCGAATATTTCAATCCTTCACTGATTAAAACCCTTTTCTTTCAGAGCCGCCGCCCTTCCCAAAAGCATCCTTTCGCTTTTCGGTCCCAAACCCAACAGGCTTCCTCCTGTTTTGCCCGGTTTGGCATCATGGCCGATTGTAAGGATAAGGTTCTCGGTCGGTTTTTTTCACCCTTTATCCATAATCTCTCCTTCCCTCCTTTTTTCATGCAGAATTTCGGCTTGGCCCCCCGAATTTTGACTCTTCATGATACCTTTTCCGATTTTGCCAACAGACTCAACCCAGGTGCGTCTCTCCCCTTTTCTCCTACTTACCTCTCTCCGGGTAGCATCGGACGGGGCAGTCACGTTTTAAAAAGCCTCTCCCTCCCTCCACTCCAAATGGGGTTTTTTCGCTTTCAGAGCATTAGTCCGCTTCGGTCACTTTGTTTTCTTTACTAAAGCTGGTCGTATATCCGGTTTTTAGGAAACTTTTCTTCTTACTCCTAGATTGATTCCTTCCCTCTGTAGGTAATGCTTGTCGAGAGTTCTCTTCTTTCGTTTGCCCGCCACTCCCTTTTTTCCCCTCCAATTATTGTCCTGTTTCTTATGTTTGGCTACCAGAGACTTTCCCCCCGCTTGTGCCATTAGACTTCTTTCCTTTTTCACGGTCTAGTTCGGAACTCCCTGCCTTTTATCTTCCGTTTCGTTTGAACCCTTCCCCCTTCACTCATTTTCTCCCTCTCCATGTATAAATAAAGGTTTTCTTTGGCCATTCAAATTGATGATCAATCGGTTTTTTCCCTTTTCTTTAGTCCCCATGCTTGACAAGATGAGTATCCCACAACGACCTTTGACCCTCCTTTTCTGGCTGACATTCCACGTCCCCTCGGGACAAAAATTTCTTCTCAGTTCTCGATCCTTCAGCGGCCCCTTTGTTGTTCCTGGCGACTGCCTTCCTTTTTTCTCCGGTGCTCACTCTGATCGATTGTTTTGCCGGGTTCCCCCCTTTTTTGTCCCCAGGACTTTCCTAGTTTTGGTTCACAGGGAAAACGAAGACTTCTTTTGTGCTTGCCTTGGTATCTTATCCTTCGCAACTGTATTTTTTTTTCTCGCGATTGGCGTTCTACCCCCCCCCCCTTCCCAACTATTATCCCCGCGTAAGGACCAACCGGTTGCCCGCCTTCCCGGTGTTTAAATCCTCTCCTCCCTTCCTTCGGCCTTACGGTAGACGGCGCTCGCATTTTCCCAAGAAAGTGCTGAGCCGCCTTCAACAATTACCATTTTCCTTTCTTTGGCTCCCTTCTCATAGTGAGACATAAATTGTCTGGCCTTTTCCTTTGATTTTTCCTCTAGGCTTCAATTGGACTGAATTTCCTTCGGGTACCTCTTTCCATGGCTTTGCTCGAGGTCTACCCCCCCATAATAGGATGAAACCCACTCCCCCTCGTTTTCCAGTCCAAACGCCTCGCGTCTTTTATTCGGTTCTTCCCACCTATGTCATTTCTTTTCTTAGTGGCCATCGTCCCTTCCTTTTGCTCAGGAGAGATTGGTCGGTCCTTTCTCCCCCTCAGCCGTTGTTGTGTCCCTGATGACCCCGAACGCAGGACCAATCTCTTTTCCTCGCCTTTACTTCTTTCTTAACTCCGCTGGCCTCTGAAGATCATGCCCCCCTTCCCTTTCGAGCCCTAGAGTCCTCGAAGATCGGTTTTCCGGGTCCAGTGATCTGCCAGGTACTTTTTTTTTCCCCCTCGCGCTGATAGACTCCCGATACCAAGGACTTCAACCCAATTTCCCTCCTTTCCTCCCCTTGAAAGCCACTTCAGTTGATTTGATTCGCCCGCGGAAGCTTTTTCCCCAGTGAAGAAATTATGAACTCTTTTCTCCCTTACGCACTCTTGAGCCCGCGACTCTCCCATCTCCAAAACCCTTCCCTCCTGCCGTTTCTATTATTCCCCCCTTCTACGGTTTTGCCGTGCGGTGTTAGTTCTAAAAAGATCGGTGCCGCTCTCCATCCAGCGCTCACCCCCATTCCTGTCGAAGGATCTCCCATTTCCACTATTCCTCAAACAGATTCGTTTTTCCAGTTTTCTTCCCCCACAAAGAGCATCCTTAATGGGGACACCAAGTACCTCCCCCCAAACAGAGCGGTCCTCTTCTAAAAAATCATCGCGGAGAAATTTTCATCTCTTTTTTTCGTCCATGCGTCAACCCTTTGCCCTGAAACTTTCCGCGCCTGGACCAGGCATCTTCCGTCGCCGGTATGAGCTTTTTTCTTTTTTTTGACCACCCAGGTCGTTGATGTTGGCTATTTCCTTCTGTAGCCATGACATCATGCAATATTCTTTTTTCTGTTTTTCCAAACCGATTGAATTTTTCCCCCCTCGGTTTAACGCCCGCATTATGAGAAGATGTTTCCCCCTTTTTTTTTGACGTTGATGTCTGGCAGTGCCAACTATAACTCTCAATCCGATTCTGAGAAAGAGCATTATTTTTCCCAACCGGGCTTTGTCTAGGTCCTCATCATCATTTGGCGGCCGATTCCTTCTTCCATATCCCACGGGTCGTGCGTTTTGTGCTCTCCGCTCGGCATACCGGCCGGCATTCTCTCTTCAAGCGTTTTTCTTTCTTTTATCAAGAAGCTTTCCTCTGTTAAAGGGCCTAAAAACTTCTAATCGGACCCCTCCGGGCTACCAACAAACCCCCCCACTTGACCCTTCTCTTCCCCTATTGTGACTTGACCCGTGGCTTTCGAAGGCTTTGGCCCCTTTACTATTGTTTTTCCCTCAAATGAATCTGTTCAATTTCCCTTTTTGACAATGGCGCCAGTGACCCTGTTGCCTCCTGTACCACCTTTGCACGTTCATTTCTCTCTCTTCACAGCTTTTTTTCGTTTTCCTCCTCAATGGCGCCTTACTCACCTCTATTTGGTTCTTTATGGATTTCACCCTTTTTTTTTTCTAACCTTTTCCTCGCCTGGCTCTCACCATCTTCAGGATGCCGAAGGCCCCCTTTCCCCCCTTTCGGGTAATCCTGGTTTTTCCCCTTTCAAGTCTAGAAGTATATGTCCCGGTACCCTCTCCCCCTCCGTTTTGAACACAGGGTTTCCCTTTTACTTGCGACTCTTCGCGGTTTGCCCAAGCGACAGCGACTGTTTTCTCCTTCTTAGAGCGGTTAATCAAGATTAGACTTCCCCACCTTCTTGTGACCGGACTTCCAACCCCCCCGCGAATTTCTCACCTGATTCTTTCCATTTTGCCTTACTCCTTCCCTTTTTCTTTGGATTTAAGTTTTGGACGCTTGTCCAGCTTTCGACAAGAGCAATCCACGCTTTTTTCCTCTTCAGAGCGGTCCTTTACGGACGATCTGGGTTTCTTCTTCCAGGCTGAAGCTTCTTTCAGTCGGAGAATTACTTCAATCTCTTCCCCTCCCTTTTTCTAGAGAGTTAATTTCCCCTCCCCCCTTACCCCCTTGCGCCAGAAAGCGCTTCCTTCCCTTAGCCCTTCCCCCTGATCGTCGTCGCCCCGAGGTTAGCGCTGGCGCCTCGGCCTTTGCCTTTTCTTCGTTTCGGACAATGGGAGAACACATTCACGCAGGCGACATGAGCAGTCATGGGCACATGGCCGCTTCGACGTCCGTTTCCAGTTTTCCTGATGTTTTCCGCGCCACCTTTTAATTTAACCTTCGAACGACGGTGAAGTCCTTGATCTCTCACCGGGCGCCACTGCCTTTCCGTCCCCCCGCGAACTTCCCCCTTCCTGGCGAGTCACTAAACTCTTCAAGGTCCTTTTTTTTCTCTCGCGTACAGTAATCTTAGGTTGTCTTTGCCTCAACAACCCATGCTTCCCCTTACCGGTCCTTGTCGGCGTTTTTTCCATGCTTCTGACGTATCCGCGTTCTCTCCCCGCGTCTTAGCATGTCCTATCCCATCACAGATTCTTCTAGATTGAGTACATGTCCCCCCATAAGCCAAAAGTCTTCCGGTGGACCGACCAGTCCCTTGAACGTGCAGTTTAACGTATCCCCCTTTTCCCCCTTTGTGCGTCGTGACATTTTCTTTTTCTTCCAAGCTCTATGAAGTTATCTTCCTTTTACACCTAAAGGGAATGCCCCACACTGCCTCCCCTACAACCTCCCCCAGTTTTTTTCCTTCTCATTCAATTGCCGACTCCTCCCGTTGTTTTGAATTTCTTTTCGTTTTCGCGTGAATTTTATAGACTTTTGGAATGACCGGCCTTCGCTCCTACTGACGATTTTTTACTGCCGGCGAGTAGAGCTCTTTTTGCCCGCCAAGCACGATTGGGTTTCCTTGTCATACCAATTGGCACTTCGAGGCCTGCTCTGTCTTCCCCCAGACTTCCCCGCCGTTGTTCCCTCTTTTTCCCAACTATTCCCCCCCTGGAATAACTGCTTTATCTTCCACCCTGGCATCCCCCCTCCTTAAGCCAAATCTTTTCTCCCTCACGGTGATTTTTCTGCCATTTCAAAACCTGGTCTCTGCCCTTCTTTTTTTTTTCAAATTTTGCTATCTTCTTTGTCCTATGCCCCCCTTCATACCGCACCAACGACCTTTTTGAGACTCTGCGTCCTCTTTCTTTATACGGCTCCGGTCCCCCTTTACCTTTAGCGGAGAGATTTTAGCTGCCACTTTGTGCGGGTCAGGCGATTTCTTCCCCCCCCCCTTTCAGAAGATGAGTTTGTTCCTCTCTCCTCTTTTGCATCTACTTTGGGCTTGGTGTACCCCTTCGGAATTATTCATTTTTGTTTTATCTGACAAAAGAATGGATCCTCGTTGGTGGTTTCCATCTTTCTCCCCCACATGAGTAAATTTTGCCCTATGGCGTTTAGAACCTCTTGTTTTTTATCCCCCATTACGCACCAGTTCCCCAAAGCGTCGCCTCGTCCCCTTTTTTTAAAATACGACGTCTTGGATTGATGAAATTTTTGGAAGTTGGTTCTTCATTTATCCAAATCGTAACATCACGGATGCGACATTAGCCTCGTTTACCACCCATTTATCCGGTGATGGAGCCTCATTTTTTTCCCTTAGCCCCTCCCCTTTTTTCACCCCAGGAATTTGATTCTCGTCTCACGGGCGCGCCTTTTTTACTGAATTTCATTTTTATTCTTTTCCTGACCGAGCTTCGCTACACCATTTTCCCTGCAGTCAGGTGGGCCCGTACGAGTCCTCCTCCGGGAGTTTCAACTATCGTTGAACTTTGTGATCTCAGATCGGCAATTCCCGCTTCCCCTTCCCCTCTTTTGATCTTCTTGATTTTTCCTTGCCTTTTCCGTGGCCTTCCT
>Ga0179593_1355441_pt1 | contig 13105 bp, 19 predicted proteins | sample CZODoug2_1_08_16_FD_185931 | JGI IMG/M metagenome (GOLD analysis project Ga0179593, IMG submission 185931) | Vadose zone soil fungal communities from Angelo Coast Range Reserve, California, USA - CZODoug2_1_08_16fungal (PacBio error correction) | ecosystem: Environmental > Terrestrial > Soil >... | reverse complement strand
TATCTCCTGTTGATTCACCCCATTTATCGTTCCTTTGTGGTCCTTGCCACATCTCTTTTTGCCCACCACGTTCTTTGCTTTTTGAAATTTTTAAGATTTTAAATCGTTGGCCCCTCTTTCTCCTCTGTGAAGTGTTACTTCCTTCCCATCCCAAAAGCGTGTGGTATCCCTTGTGGACCCTCTGCTCCCCCCCATCCTCCTTCCCCCCCTGGTTGACGATTGGCTTCCTGTTTTTCTCCTCCTTCATGCTCAGCCTCCCCCACGTGGGTCATGCGCTACTTAAAGAATTCGATACCTGTTCAACTCCGGTCCTTACGCCTCTGGCCCCCTCTTTCCTCATTGCCCTCTCGGATGGTTAAATTTACTGGTCAGTCATTTTTTCCTTTCCCCCTTTGTGCCGACCTCGAATTTTTCAACACCATTTCCCCTGCCGCCTGCGCAGCCCTCATTGCGAATCCAGAAGGCCACCAGCCTCTTTGCTCTAAGATCTTCTTTCCTCGCCTTCCAGCCACTCTGAGCCAAGAGCCTCTGTCCCTCGTTTTGGCCTTTCCAGACCCATCTTTGCTTATTATTTGTAACACAGAATAAATAGAAGTCCTCCCCCGATGACATTTTCTTTTTCGCTTTCTCCGAGACCTCCGAGGGTTCGCTTTCGTTTCGGTCACGATATTCCATCTTTGACCTTCTGTTTTTTTTTTTTTTTCTAATTCGTTAACGTTCTCGCTTTCTCTACGGGATTCTCTTTCGCAGCAATCTCGAATTGAGCGTTGAGAGAACCAAGCTCGGCGCCCAGGGTCTCCGCGTCGGGACCTTCCCCTTTATACCTTTATTATCGGTGCACTCCCCTCCCCAGTATGCCACATGGCTTATGCTTTCCAGAGATCGATTCCTTGTCTCGCTCGTATTCCGTTGTATTCGGCTTCGGATTTCCGCTTCCGATCTTCCTTTTTTGTCCCGTATCTTCCTGCCCATGGAGTAATAAAGTTTCCGGCCCGCTTCCCCCTTCGTTTCTGACGTCATCGTTTTCCTTAGGCCATCCCCTCCGGTTTTCTCTTCGCTTCTTATTCCCCGAGTTCGTGGTCATAAATTTCACCGGTCCCATGCTCTCATTTGGACGTTACCTCTTATTAGCCCCCATGAAATCCCCTAGGCCCTGCTCCCCATCAACCCCTCACATGCCTGAGATAGTGACGTACCCTGGTAGTTAACTTTATCCCTCTCTTGGACCTATAGTAAGCAAGACACTTTTCCAGATCCCTTTTCCTTTGAGGTCTTTGCAAGACTGAAATTTTTGATCGTGAGCTCTTCGTGATTTTCCTTACCTTTCGTTTTTCCAGAGCAGGTTTCCCCTTGGCGCTCTGCTTCTCCCTCCTAAACGCTTAGGCGCAGAGTTCTTTTTTTCGCAATTGCCGCTACCACGACGTCCTTGCTTGCGCACTGCTATCCGCGCACAGGAGGGTGCGCGCTATTTTTCTAAGAAATTTCTTCTAGGTTATCATTTGTCTGTTTTTGCGTGTTCATAGCCCCCCCCCCTTCTCCCTTTGATTATGTCCTCGCTTTCGCTTGGGGTTTTGAGGTTATTTTCGTTTTCTGAGACAGATTTGACGTCCCCTCCCTTTCTCTTTTATTCGAATATCCCCCTCCAAATCCCGTATATCTATCGTCGATGACGCGCATTAAAGGATCTTTTTTTTTTTTTTCTATTACGTAGGCTTAATTTGGGCTCTCCGCCTCGCTTGGTTTAGAGATACGTCTTACAGTACGGTGATGATTTCTTACTTTCCCACTCTCCCCGGCTGAATTCTGTAGTCCAAACCCTACTTTCCTGGTCTTCATTCGTTCTAACAGCTCTGCCCCTTCCGCCGGCGGTCTTATCTACGTAGCAACGAATTACCCCTTTTGTTCGTCCACTCTTTTCATCTTCTAGATCTAATTTTACTCCCACTCCTAACGGTTTTTTTTAGCGTCTTATATCTTCATATCCGTTACAACTCGTTGCCTTTTAGCCACCGATTTTTTCTTGATGTCTATAGCCTTTTCATTATTTCATTGGTCGGTTTTTTCTATCCCCAATGATCCCCCCCTGGCAAGTCTGATATTCCTGCACTGAAGAGCCGCGGAAGACCTGAACAGCTCTTCGTTTTCGTGCCCGACTTAAACAATCTTCCAAGCCGAGCAAATTCCTTTGAGCCGAGTACTCGCACGGTCCTCACGGTAGAAGCCAACACGAGTACGTATCAGTCACATTAATACCCTCGTCTATCTCAGGACCTCCATTTTTGCCAAATTTGGCTGTATTCTTTCTTTTCCCTCTTATCCGAGGACCTGTTGCTGCGATCCTTGCCTCTTCCCTTCCAACCCCCCGTCCCCCTGATCCTCGCCTAAACGTCGATGAGGAGCACGCAGACGACATGACTAATTCTGGAGAAGTTCCTTGACTAATTTATTTTGCCTTTGGCCCTACTAAAGAGACCACCGTTCCGTTCACCGTCCCAGTAGTCCCTCCCCTAACACGTGCGAAGAAGCCACTCGCTGTCAACCTTGACCTCCACACCTTTTTTTCTCTCACGAGCCCCCCCTCCCACTCCGTCTCCTGCTATTCCATTCGCCCCCCCTAAATCCTTCGCAAATTTTGCACGATCCTACAAATTGAGACTTGCCACCCATAATTCTTTTCCCGCCCCTGTCCACCCTGACAATGATTTCTTCCCCTATTGTGCCCAGCTCGGTATTCACTCCAAGCTAGCCTAACTATTACGAAGAAGTTGACTGATGTTTTTTCTTCCCCGTCCGACCTCTGGCCCTTTTCCTTTGTGTGGTTCTGTCTATTTGCGACGCTCCCAACCTGCCGCGCAGGTTCCTACCCTTACCTTCTGCCCACAAGCCTACCTCATAACTCGTCTACCCGCCCGTGATTTGGTCCTCCTTTTTTGCTTCTGCAGTATCCGGACGCGGTTTACACCCTTTCCACTTCTTCCATTTTTCCGTTAGATAGACGTAGGATTTTGCATCTCGATTGTACCTCCTATCTTTGCCCTCCTTTCCCTAGCTCTGCACTCCTTTACACTCGGCGAATTCTCAAACCACTGGCGGATGTCCTCCTTCCTTTTCTCTTCCACGCGCTCAGTCGAAATGGCCCCTATATTTCCCCTTGCCTCCCTTTACTCGTAGGATGTTTTTCCGATAATTTCGGGTATGTTGATCCTCCCTCAGATTCTCTCCCCGGGGCCCTCCCTCGGAGTGTGTTCTTCGGCAATCCGATTCCCTTATTCAGAAACCACTCCCGTCTTCTGCTTGAGACCCCCTCGACCCCTCCCCGCACCTCCATTCGCTGGCGAGTGATGCTGGGCCTGAAACCTCACATCCCCCTCTTTTACCTCCGCGATCCTCCTCTAGATCTGCTAGATGTCTCCATTCCCCATTAATTTTCTTTCTCCCCCCCCGTGTTTCTTAAGGTGGGGCATTGCTTTTTATTGTCTCATATGTCGTGTGCTTGTTTTTTTTTTTTTTTCTTCTTTTTGTTTGTTTGCGTCTTTGGGTTGTTTGCGATGTTTATTTCCTCCATTCCCCCCTTATTTCCTCATCTCTTTTTTCCTCGTTATTCTTTTGTTGTTATTGTGGTTCTGTGTATATTGTCTTTTTTGATAGACTCCAGTTGTTTTTTTTTTTTTTTTTTTTTTTTTTTTTTTTTTTTTTGCCGCTTCTTCAATTTTTTCGTCTCACCTTTTCAATAATAGCCCCTTCCCTTGTGCACCGTTTAATTCCTCAATTCCCTCCTACGTGCCAGAAACCCCGTCTTTGCCAACCTTTTTTCGGCTGTTGGAGACCACGATGTGTTCATCCCCTTTGGTATTCCCTTAATCACTTTCATCGTCATTGTCTTTCACCATCCCCTGACACGATTTCCTCCTCTCCCCCTTTAAGAGGCACTTCTGTCGAACACCTGAATTCCCGCCCCCCCAACTCGTACTTCAACAACGCCCAGCGACCACACCCCCACCCCGCCCCGACCTTGACCCCCCCCGCCCCCCTCCGCCCCTTCGCCCACCCCCCCCCAAAACTCACAGACACTTAATCTCTTGTTTTTGACGTTTTGAACAGGTGTATACGATTCATACGTTCAGAAATTTCCCTTCGCCCCTCTCCCCCCCCCAATTAAATTTTGCGTAACACTTCGACTTCCCTTTTCCAATTTTCTCACCCCCCCCTGCTATGTGAATGAACAACCAATCCTTCCGAGCGCCCCATACAATAGCATTATCATGTGTTCCCCTTTGTTCCCCGTTCCGTTATAAGTAGCCTCGTTTTCTTGTGATTTAGTGTGTATGTATTTTTGTTTTTATTATGAATAATAGTGAATGAAGCCGTTTCACCATTATCTCGTGCGTTTTTCATTCTATTTTTTTTTTTTTTTTTTTTTATTTTTTTCTTCCCCCCCTTGTATTTTTTTTCTGTTTTTGCAGAGATGTCCCTTCCCCTTTTTCCTCTCTTTCTTTTTTATTTCGATCACACAACGGAGTTTTACCTTTTCCTTATTACGGTTTTTTTTCTGCCGATCCTTATTTTCCCTTCATACTGTTTTTGCTGCGTTATTCACACATCACCACCCGCCCCCGGATCACGATTTCTTTTAACCCCCCTCTTTATTATGCTTCACCAACTATTCGCTTTCTTTACCCACACACGCCCAATCCGCCCTGCTGAGGTTTACCGACCTCGCTTCATTTCTCTCTCTCCTTTTCCCTCCCCCCCCCCCCCCCCCCCCCCTCCTCAGACTGACCCCCTAAGGTGTACGGAGGATTCTTTGTAACCCCTCTAAACTACACCAGAAAGCCTGCTTAGGACGAGAGTGACGCGTACTTTTAAGTATGCTCTGAGAACTCTTCTTTTTCCCCCCTTTTGCCTTTTTTTTTTTTTTCCTTTTTGTTTTTCAGTTGCTTTTTTCGTTCGATTTTGGAACATTAGTTATTTGTTCACCCTTTGTAGACATGGGGCGATTGCGTATTTTTAACGGCTCTTCCCGATACTCGCCTTGGCCCTTCGCCTCTCCCCTTTCCTCGTTGCATTTCCAGCGAGAAGATCGTTTTTCCTGGCTCCCTCCCACGAGGTAATAGTTGGGTGGGCTTTACAAGCTCTTGTGCCATGCCAGTATTTGTGATAACTTTTGAAGGCTTCTTTGTGACCCTTTTTTAACATCTCCTCCCTCCCCTCCCTCCTTCTGTGTGTGTTCTTTCCTTTTTCTGTGTTGTTGGGTTATTATTCTTTTTGGGTTTTCGTTGATATAGGTTGAGGAGGGGGTGTTTGTGTTGGGGTTTTTTTGTTTTTTTTTTTTTTTAGGATTCCACTTAATATAGTTCTTTTTTTTTTCCCGCTTCCCTCCAGGATTAGCAATACTCCCCTTTCCTTCACAATGGTTCCGATTTTTCTGTTAAGGAACCCTTAGCAGTTTTATTCGTCTCCTCTGATCACAACCATTGTAAGGAGATTCTTACTTCAGAAATTCCATACCAGTATTTAGTACCTTCTTTTCATACGTCTTCGTCCTTCGATTTAGAATTATGGGGATATCCCTCTTTATGCCCTATCATTTCATGGTAATTGATGACAACTGTTGGTGTTTCCGATGACTCCTTATTTTTCCAGCTGACCGCATCCTAACTTTCCAGAATCTGCCACCTTGACCGTTTTTTGAATTCCCCGCAGTTTTGTCGGAGCTATAGGATTCGCTGCTCAGAACCAAGCAATACTAATCGATGCTTCCATTTCCTTTCCCATACCATCTTTGTCCTTCCCACCCAAGGCCTGTAACGACCGTAAGCGTACTTCTTTTTCCCCTTTGTGGTAGGTCTGCTTTTCCGTCAATGTTTTGTGCCGGCTGTCGTTCTAGTCATTGATTAGGATAGTTGTGACTCATAGGAAGCCCTGGCCGCCCCCTGACCTTCCCGTTGTTTCTCCTGGATACTTTCAGCGCGACATCACACGTTGAATGAGTCGTGAGTCCTTGCCCCATCTCATCTTACGACCAGTGGTCAGTCCCCCATATTCTTACCTTGACCTTCAGAGCCCCGTGATTCTAGGTTTCCCTTTTTCAGGTATATTCACACTCCAAGTAGATGTATTCATTTCAAGATCTCTCTTTTTTACGGATAGGTTCATTCTAGTTTTAACGGGAGCATATTTGCTCCCTCTCCCCCCCCCCCCCCCTCCCTGCCACAGACCATTTCCCCGCCGCACCCCCCGACACTACTTCCCCCCCCCCCCCCCCCACCCCCCCCCCCAAACATACCACAGAACACCCCCCCACCCCACACACCAACAACCACCCAAACACCAAACACCCCCCCCCCCCCCCCCCCCCCCCCCCCCCCCCCCCCCCCCCCCCCCCCCCCCCCCCCCCCCCCCCTCCACCACCACCCCCCCCCCCCCCCCCCCCCCCCCCCCCCCCCCCCCCCCCCCCCCCCCCCCCCCCCCCCCGTGATTGTCTCCTTCCCCTCCCTTTCCGTAGTCGTGGGACAACCTCCAACGACACCTTTTTTTTTTTCCTTTTTTTCCTTGACGATTAGTTCCCCTCCTTTAAATGAACGAAAACCAAGCAACCCTGTGCTCCTCCGACTCGATGATGTCTTGATCCTCAGTTTTCTCTCCTTTTAATGCTCGTCTTATCAAAGGTCTCTGTTTAATTGATCGCGGTCCTTCCTTTCCCCTACAGCCCCACATTGCATACTCGGCAGCATAAACAGTCCCTTATTGCATTTTACTTGCCTCGTGCGTTTCTTACCCGATATTATTTTGCCCTCCCGATTCGTCCTGGCAGTTGGTGTTATTCCGTGTGTCCCGATCTATTGACTTTGCGGCCCTTTCTCTACCTGCATGTATTACCCTACGACTCCTCTTCCTCTACTTTAGATCAAGATCAAGTGTGTTGAGGTTTATTGGTATATTTCCTCCTTTTTGTGTTTTTTTTTGTTGGCACTTCCCTCCCCCCCCGATCTCCCACCCACCTCACCCCTCTGTTTTCCTTCTTTTGCACCACCAATTCCACTTTCTTGGTATATTGTTTTTCTTTTCTTTTTTTGTACTTCATGTATTTCCCTTTATTTCTCCCGGTTTCCTTCTTCTGCGTCCCTTCCCCCAAGAAGGGCGATTGCGCTTGCGGGTGTTGGGATCGTCTTCGTCCGAGTTGCCCCTTTATTGCTGTTGTATCTCCTATTATTTTTTTTCTGTTATCCTTCTCGCAGATTAGCCCCCTATTTGATTGCGCGATTGTTACGGAGATGGTTTCTCTCCGTTTTTTTTTCTGTTTTGTTTTGTATTGTTTTTTATTGTTTTTTTTTTTTTGTATTTTTGGCTGTTTTATTTTTTTTTTGATCTTCTTTTTGTGTTTTATCTTTTTAAAGAATATTTTTACGTTTGTTTTTTTTGTTGTTTTGTGTTTTTTTTCCCTTGTTTCGTTGTTGTTTATTTAGTTAGTTCCCTTTGTTCTGCATGTCTTTATTCTGTGTATCTTTTGTCCCATTTTGTTATATGTTTTTTTAAGATTTAACCCCTCTCCATGACATAATCCCGATAGTCATCTACAATACCCAGTCAGGGTCCCTTTTTCTTCTTCTTATATCCACTGCCACCGAAATCCTCCCCCACGCGGGTGTTGACTATAGTTGATCATTCCCCCTCCCCTCCGTGATAAGCAGCTGGGTGCGCTTCCTCCCAGCCCCAATCGCACCCTTCCCCACCCCACCCGACTGACCACTCCCGACCCTCCCCCATTTGATTTTTTTTTTCCTCCCCTCACTACCGCCCACTTTTCTACCCTCCTTGAAGGTCCGCCCACCCCGTTCTTTCTGTACGCGGCAGCCACCCACTCCCCACCCCCCCTCACATACCACGCACCCCCCCCCCTCGACCCCCGCCACCCCTTTTTCGAGAGCACTCCAACCTCTATGCATTAGAGACAACTTCCATCCCGCCTAAAGGCCCCCCCTTAAAAAATAAGCTCGTACGTATGGAATATCCCCCTCTGCGATGAAACTTTAGTTGGCTTATCATGTGAATGTCCTTGACTATAAGGACTATCTTCTGATGGCGCTTCTCAGTCCCATCCCCCCCTAAAAGATCACTCGTCCAATAATACCAAGATCTCTTGTATGCTCCATAGCTGATTTTCCCAGACTCCAGCCGGATAAAGGCTCTTGGTGTGAGAGAAAGCCGAAATATCTGGCGCCAATGCCCTTTGCCTCCCTTTTGGCCTTTTTTGTGTCTTTTCTGCGCACCACTTTAGAATATGCCTCTCGTTCCCGCGGTTTATAGTGTCTTCGCCTCCGCTCACTTTCACCGCCATTAAGTCGGGATCTGCCTTCATCCATCTCGAATTCACTGATGCCCATTGACCCCATTTTTCAATATTGCCTGTTTGAAAGCCCAGGAACCTTTACCCACTTCCTTTAATTGTTTGCCCTATCGTGACCACCATCAACGCATTCTCCTTCCTCGAAGAATTGGACGGTGCTTTATTTCGGGCACTCGGAAGGCGGGGGTGGTTCTTTTTGGTCGCTAGAACTTTTCCGGCTCCATCGTTCCCTTCTTTCCTTCCTGTACCAGCCTAATTTTGAAAGAGTTCCCCTACCACTCTTCTTTGGCTGTCCGACTGTCAGGTTACTTTTCTTCCCTTCCGTTGAAGAGGGCCCACTCAGATCCGAGGAGAAGGGCCCGAGTCCTCTTTTTCTATCGGCGGGACCCCTTTTTATGCTTTCACCGGCTTCACCATTTTCCCCGATAGGACCTCCACGAAGGATCTTAATTGCGGCTTTTCCACATGAATTCGCAACGATTTCTCCCCTTCTCCAAATGTGCGAGATGTAATGACGCTCCCCCCTGTCAGAAGAGGAGTGCGTTAGTTCCTTCTCCTACTTGTTTTCTGGCGGTCCTCAGCCCTCATGATTCAAGGTTATGGTTTCGTCCGACCCCTTTTTTCTAGCTTTTCAAAAGGACTATACTCTCACTACAGCAGTTCACCGTTTTGGTATGCTTACATCGACGACCCTGTTCCCCAAAAAAGATCGAGTGTGATTTAGGTCCTTTTGACGTTCCCTCTCCTCCCTCGTTGGAACGCCCCCCCTACGTTTGATATTATTCTCTGCCTTTCTGTCCCCCCCTTCTCGGAAGGGCCATTGCTTTTTTCCCAGATTGATTCCGTCACCCTTTTTCCTTCTGCTGCTGCCCTTCGGCATAATGGTTCCTTATCTCTTTGTTCTCCAACCAAGTCACCCCTCCCACTCAAACTCTCCCCACTCCTAACCTTCCTCTCGTTGAGACAGAGGAGGTTTTCAGTTTTCTTTCTTGCTGGGTCCTTTGGACAACTTCTTTGCCCCCATTGTTATCCGGCTTCGCCTTTAATTCATTCTCTTGCCATGACACGCCAGCGGCCCACAAATTGGTCAGGGAGGATCCTATTTTCCATCTGCAGCCAAAGATTTTTCTTCATTTCTTAATTTCCCCCCCTTCATCGATTCGTCTTGGAAAAAACTATCAGTATTCCATTTCTCCAACACTCTTGTCCCGTTTCCCCAAAAAGCTTGTACGCCCCCACCGATCTTTTACTACCTCGTTTTTGGATTATCCCCCGGACCTAGTGATATAAACCGCACTACCTTTGACCATTTCTCGTCCCTTTTGTTGAAAGTTAGATCGATTTCGTTCAAGAACCTTTCCCGCTCCCACACTCGCAAATATTCTCAATTTGTAGTTCAAAAATATGATCCCCAATTTCCAAGGTTTCCTCCCCCAGGTCACATCATGAATGTTTAACAAAGTCCCCCTTAAAGATAGAATCTTTATCCCATAAACAGTAACGCTTTCCCCGTTCCGTTTACCTGTTAACTTCCCGAATCTTTCTTTTAGATCCTTCCCCCACCTTCATTTCCGTACCCATTTTTCAGATCACACTTCGAGAGATGTCCTAAAACCCCTCTACCCCTTCCCTGTTCTTCTGCCCTCGTTCCCCCCTGTCAAAGTTGAACGTGATAAGTTTTTCTTTTTATTCTCTCCCCTCCTTGTGGTTGTTCTTTGATACCCACCTCAAACGCAATGCGGAACTCCAAATACTACCTTTGTGCCAGATTCTCTAAAACTCCTTCTTAGTTCTTCTTTTTTTCGATTTCGACCCACTCTTTCTTTGATTATCTGAACTCCAGGGGTACTGGTTTGATTCCTTGTTTCTCTAAAACCCCCCGACCCCTACGTAGTATTTTGATAGGGACGATACTTTGTATCATTGTATCCCTCGTCCTCCCCGATGTTTTGTTATACGGTTATTTTTTTCCTATTACATTGAGGTTTGATGCGAGATTCCCCCCGGTAAGTTTCATTTTCCCCCCCAACTCGAATATGTGCGTTTATCGTGTAATTTTTCATTTTTGCCCGTTCCTTCCTCTGTTGAAGCCTTGACCAAGGCCTTGCACTCGAGTTTTTGCTGCTATAGCTTTCGGACTCCTCCTTCGCAATAAAAGAGTATTCCTTTCGTTTTCGGGGTCGTGTACAAGCTCTTGCACCCCTTTCCTCGTATTTGAGAGCTCTTTCCATCGTTGTTCCCGTGAATGCCGCTGCCTTTAATTAACACCCCCAAAGGGTGGTCCTGACCTGAGCGTCAATTTCTCTCCACCCGCCTCAACTTTTTTGCTCTGGCATTTTCCTCCTCTCATGCCCTTTTTTCAGCCTCTACCAGTGCAGGATTTTAACTTTAGAACTTTAACCTCAAGTCGATCCCCTACTTTAAACTCCTTCCCCTTCTCTTGCCTATCGAATTTATGGGCCTTTTGCAGTTTATTTTTCCGTGTCGTGGACTGAACCCTGAGGGACAGAGACCCAAAGCGAAAAAAGTGCCCCTAGGAGACTCCTCCTGATCCAACTTGATTTTCCAAACATCGGTAGAGAATATCAATGTACAGGTCATGCCCCCCCCCTACAGACATAGTTTCTTCGAACCTAGATCGAGGACCGACTCCTTTGTTACCTACCTTTGCTGTAGTTTTGGTACCAACACCTGACAACGAAGCCCTCATCCGAGGCCTTGATTTCCTCACAGCCTCTAAGACCCCAGCTTTTTTTGCCTGTTTTTCTATAGGAACTTCGCGTCCAGATTTGTTGTTATAGGAGCACCTCCTCTGGAACTGTCCCCTTTCTCCGTGTATATGCGTTACCTAGAATGAGGTCGTTTTTCCCCAGGTTCATGCCCGTCTAAAAGTTAGGCCATCGTGGACCCTAGCCATTCGCCGGTTCTTTTTTTCCCCTCCCTTTAAGGATGCCATAAGTCTGCTTTTAGTCTACGAGCGGCTTTAGATGACCTTTCCCCCTTTTTTGCACTCCTTCCTTTAGGCGATCTCGGACTAGTCCCTCTCTCTAGGCTTATTTTTTACCCTCCCCGGAAAGTGTCGACTGCCTCCCTTATTCCGGGACCGAACAACAGCTTGTCCTTTTTCTCCGCCATAATGTTTTCGGTTGTTTATAAATGTAGTATTTTCCCCGCTACCTGGAGCCGCGCAGAACATTCCCCCCCCCCCCCCCCATTACCCTTGTGTCCCAGCATACCCTCCTTCCCCTTTTTTTCTAATTACTCTAGGAGTTGCTTATGCCTGATGACCTAGAGCGACTTAAATTCCGCTGGTCGTGTTTCGGTCTCTTTTTATGCACATTTCAATGTGACGAATCGTGCGACGGAGTCTGAATTCCCGATCCCCCGAGTCCCTCGAGTTGGTGGGATTGACGACCATCATAAAACGCTTCTTCGAGATTTCCCCTATGTGTGTGTTATACCCTTCCTGACTTTCTTTGCGCGAATTTAGGGTCGGCCGCTCTTCATTTCCCCCAAAAGGTTTTCTTTCAGTACTTTCCTTCGTGTCTCATCCCCCCGATTTTCTTTTTTATGTCATTAGTGAGCCCGCGGGTGGTGGGATAGTTCCTTTTTCTCACGAGCCAGCGGAGAGAGTCTGTTTTCTTGCCCGTCCTCTTTCTCCCTTCACAGTTTCCCCTAATTCCTTTCGTTCGTCTGGTGCCCTTCGACCTCGGGAGTTTTTTTTGCTCTGCGTCTTTCGTTCTTGGGGCTTTCGCGAGCGGTTTATTTTTTCGGCTTGACCATTTTCCTGGCCTGCTTTTCCCTTTAGACTCGTCAGGAATACTTGACGGATCCGATTTGATTACCCGCCAGCAGGATTTACACACTGGACTGATTATGCTCCCCCCAGAACTCATAAAAGTCATTGGCCGATTAAACACGTTTAGGAGCATTCATATTCAATCGTTTTGGTTTTGTTTGTATTGCCCCTAGACTTCCCCTTTCACTCGTTCTTCGCCACTTTGTCTTGTATCTGCTGCCGCTCTCGAGGCATTTTCTTTTTGGTATCCAACTATTCATTCCCTGGTTTGACAGATACCCGCTTGCGCCGCCTCCGATGGTTGTCGCGAGGCAGACACCCCAGCTCGGCCCTTGATGCCCCAACTTTCCAAGCCTTGCCCCCCCCTTCCCGAAAATATTCCTTCCCCCCTCCTTCCACGATCTCTCGATGATTCCCTCTTTCTATCACATTCTTTGCCTGCTCGTTTTCCCGTCCCCGATCCTCCTCTGCGCTGGAGGCGACGACTCTCCCCCCCCCCCCACGGCACGATACCTCTATCCACCATGTCCAATCTTATTTGGCCGCACGCGACGACATTCTCCCCCTCATGTCAGCTGTGTCGGAGAAATCTTCTTCCGCCCCCGCGTTCGTTTCCGCCTCCCAAGGACTGGCCAAGCTTACTCTCCTATCCGAGTTTGACTGCTCGCGCTTCCCCTCCTTCCCCGCCTCTTGCTTACTCTGCTCTATATCACGTCCTCAAGCACGATCGCCCCCCCCCTTCGCTTGACCTTTTTTACGACACTGACTTCACCCCACCGAATGGCCTGCTTCCTTACTCTCTGGCCACCCCTACTGTACCCTAATATGGAGCGTAGAGAAGGGACATACTGACTTGGCTTTTCAATTGAGGGACCTTATTTGTTTTTTTCTTCTTTAGAGTTAACCAATTTTTTTTAGTGCCACCGACGTTCCTTTCTTCCCAACAGACCCCCTTTGCT
>Ga0179593_1645588_pt1 | contig 13106 bp, 15 predicted proteins | sample CZODoug2_1_08_16_FD_185931 | JGI IMG/M metagenome (GOLD analysis project Ga0179593, IMG submission 185931) | Vadose zone soil fungal communities from Angelo Coast Range Reserve, California, USA - CZODoug2_1_08_16fungal (PacBio error correction) | ecosystem: Environmental > Terrestrial > Soil >... | reverse complement strand
ATCCAGACTTTTTTAGCGCATAGACTTCTTTTTTTTTTTTATTTCTGGGACTTCCTCCCCTCTCCTTCTCGCCCTTCACGCCGGAGCGGTTGTGCATTTCCTCCACCTTTTTTTTTCTTTTTTTTGGTCGACAGCGAAAAGGAGGGGAGGTCTTCTCTCGGAATGAGTAATCCGGATTCCTTTTTCTTTTCCTCTATGCAGGATCTCCCTTCCTCTTTCCCTCCTCTCCCTGACCGATTCCCTTTTGGACGAAACCTGGTACTAGCAGATATCGGGGTGAGGTCTCTCCCCCTGACCTCTTTTTCCTGTTTGACGAACAGCGACCCGGTCCGGTCGATTGAGACCCCATCTTCCTCTTTCCCCGAGGGGAATGTGAATTTCTTCGGGTCATAGAACCCTCCCTTCTTCCCGGCTAAGATACCTCATGCGGGACCCTTGGCACATAGGAAGTCAAGGCCACCTTCGGCCCCCTCGTTTCGGTCCGGCGAAGGTGAACTTGCAGTAATTGAAACTCGACTCCTTGCCTTTCCCCTATGAAGGTGGGCCCTCTCCTTCTCTTTCTAATAACCTTGTCCCTCTCCGCTGTAGAGCAGACAGAAAGACAAGTGCAACTACGAGAAATAGGTGACATACCTCCTCTCTTGTCTTTTGTCGAAGGGTCCTTTTTATACTATCATAGGGTTCCTGTTTCTCCTCAACAACGCGATCTTTTCTGTGCCCATGGCCATGGTTTGTCCTGACTGTTGAGAGACTTTTCATTCCCTCTCTTCCGGTCTTCTTTTCTCCCCACCTCGGCGATCTCGCCGACTTCACGAGAGCCTGTTTTGAGCAGAAGACCTTCAAAAGGAGATATCCTCCCTCCCATGTTGGAGTGCGATCAAGTCTGCAATGAAGAGCGATGTTCCCCCCCCCGGCGAAGACCTCTCCCCTGGTAATACGGCCTTCCTGTTCGGAGCTCGAGCGTGGTTCTTAATGGCTTTTCTTACTGAAATGCAGGAAAGGGTTCTTTTCCTTTTGTCATTAGAGATTTGCCATTTCCGTTTGAGGAGAAGTCTGCCGTTTTTTTTGTTCCCCCCCCCCTTCCTTCGGCCGCGGCTGGCTTTTTTTTTTTTCGAGCAGAATTCTCTTTCCTTTTCCTCCCCCGCTGATAGGAGCCCCCCACACCGGCACGGTGTGGTTTTCCTCCCGTCCCCTTCTGGTGTCGTGTAGGTGTCCTTCTATCCCCCTACCTTTTGGTAAGGTCTTTCTCCCTTTCTTCCTCTAAGATAGCAGCCCATATTGGCGATTTTCAGCACTTTCGTCGCGAGAACACTTGCACGTCGAGGCCTCTTTCGTACTGGGTGAAGTGGTAGAGAAAGTGGGCGTCTACCAGCCTTTTCCGCGCGAGCTGCCGTCCCCTTTGACTGTTCTTTCTTCCGTCACAGGTCAACGATGCTTTCGGCGGAGTGGTATGATCTTTCCTCCCCCCCCCTTTTTTTCCCGTCCTACATCCGGGGACACCAGCCAGACGAGCCTAGGGAGTTCCTCACAGGCGCCCATAAGTACGTCTGCTTCCCATTTTTTTTCTTGTTTGGTCGTGTAGAGCTTTTTCTTTTCTTTGAGAAATCGACTTATTTAGCGGGTCCCTCGCGGCTCCATCAGTTGATGTACACCCTGTTGGACTAGGTCGAGTCTTTCCTCTTCCCTTCTCCTCAGCGTCCGGCCTCGACAGAGGGTCCCTCCCCATATGAACATTCATAAAAGATGTTTAACGTCTCAGTGTTCCAAAAACGAGGGCTCCCCTTTTTTTTTTCAGAGCTCTCCTCTATTGTCATCCTTCTCGTAGCCTATTCTTTCTGTATCAGATAGACGAAGCATACCTCGCCTGAGCCCTTTCTTCCCCGATGATGCCGTTCGACCTTTTTTCCCGACATTTAGAAAAAGGTCTAACCCCTTTCGGGTGGGGGTATTTCTACCTACAGGAGAGCCGTCTCTCCTTTTTCCCCCCTCAATCCGCAGGAACCCCCCCCATCGGATGGAAATTTTCCCCCTCTTCCCCTCAGACGACAAAAAGGCGAAGCCCCTTCGGAAAGTTGTTTGTTTTCCTGGAATACGCGTGCGGGCTCTCCTTATATAGGCGTGGTCATTTTTACTGTCAAATCGTGGGTGTAGGTACCCCCCCTGAAGGTACTCTGTACATCCTCAGAAGCCTGACGGCGCCTTCCTCCCCTCCTGTTTTTCCCGCGGAAGAGACTCTCGGTCTTATACCATGAAGATAAATCATTTTTATCGTCCCCCACTCCTTTGTTCAGCTTCCTAGTTTCCTCGAGATATTAGAGTCAAGAGGCTTCTCGGGGTTGTTATTGACGAGACGAGCGCTCATTTCTTTTTTGTACTCACCCGAATTGAAATGCGTGTCTTTTCTTTTTCCTTCCTCAGTTGTTGTTGTTGCTCTTCTTCAACACTCCGCCATTGAAATGAGGTACACCCGTTGCATGATCATGAAGACGCTATTCTCCTCCCCCCGATCAGAAATGCGTGATCTCCCTCCCCTCTATTGCCCCCTCTGACGCTTGCAAAGGATATCACACCATTTCTTTCTTGTCTTTCTCGGGCATTTGATTGCGGGGCGAGAAGCATGCGTGGTTTTCTCCTTCTCGTTAGAAACTATGTCCCCCTTTTTCCTTTGTCCTTCTTCTGTATGTGTGTGTTTTTCCCCTTTTCCTTGCAATTTTTCCTATCGATCAGACTAGTCTCGGACAGTTCCAAGCTATGACAGCCCTCACGCGAGCCTTCCTCCCCCCCCTGCCGCAGCGGGGAGCCTTTTTTCTTTGTCTTCTTTCTTTTTCTTCAATGGCCTCCCTATGGGTTCTTCCTCCCCTTCTTTCTGTTGCATTGAAGGACGGATCAGAAGATGATCTTCCGATTGACCCGATGCTTGTTGGAGCCGGGTGCGCCCTTTGAGCTCAGGTCAGCCGTCCTTTTTTTTTTTTTCCTCTGCGAGAATTGGCGCCAGGCCGCGGGCTTTTTGCTCAGATCGAATATGTACGACGCGGATGCCGATCGACCGGTCGATGGCTTCCTTTTCGCCCTTCCCGGTTTGGACCGAAGCTCCTTGTTTCCCCTTACTGGATATCGTGGATGTTCTTTTCTTCCTGTCCCCCAAGGAGGCGAGGATCTTGGATTCGTACCCCCTTTTTCGTACAAAAAACGGGCTGGTTCCCCCCTTTCTTCCTCGTCTGCCGCGCTTCTGGCCTCCCCTCCCACTCATACACGCTTCTACCGCACAGCCAGAACCCGCATTACGCCTTGTGATGGGCGCCCTTTGTTGGCTGAAATCAAAGAGGTCGTGGCTTTCCTTCCGCGGCGGCTTCGTGTTCTCTTCCTCCTAGTCCCCTCTACTACATGGGCGGCCGCCACTTTGCCTTTTTTTTCCTTTTACCTGGCAGAGAGATCACGAAAGACTTCGGAAGTCAAGCGTCGAAACAAGTGACCCACGTTCACCCCCCTCCCCCCTTTTTCCCCCCCGGGACGCTTTCTAGAGCTCCCTTTTTTCTCCCAATTTTGCTTCTATCTGTAGGAAACGTCTCCCCCTGCCTCCCCGTCCCTTCCCCTATGGACGTTGATCGCCGGCACCCGAAAATCTTTATGTCGACCCCAAAGACAGTCTAACCCACACCTTTCTCTTATCGGGGTCGTGCGCGAACAGAAGCGACCTCTTCTCTCTCATCATCGCCCTCGCTTTTCTCTTTTCATGGACCACGGACGAACTCGCAGACCCCGTCCCCATCGCGAAGGGACGCATACCCCCTCCCCTCGGTCGCATGAAAGTAAGACAATCCTATACTCCCCGCTCGAGATCGAACTGTCCCCTGATACAAAGGCTTAGAGTCTTTGAGAATGGAGCTTCCCTCCCCTGGTCCATTGCGCGGGATAGGCTTCTCCCCCTTCTTATGCGTGCAAATAGTCTCTTCTTCTCCCTTCTCCGTCGGCGATGTGCAGGGCTCTTCGATCTCCTTATTCTCTTCCATCGACGGAAGAGTGTTTTGTCTGCGATCTCCACATCCATGAGAAAGGGGCCGTCTAATCCCTTCTGCCTCGATACCTAGGAATACTCCGATCTCTTCTATCTCGTCACGGAGAAACTACCAAGACCTCCCCTTCCACCTTCCTCGCGTTCAATTGAGGTCCTGGACTTGGCCATTTCAATTTTCTATGGAAAAGGTGATCGCCCTTTCCATCGTGCCCCCCCCTCTCGAAGAAGAGGAGGCCGATTTCCTATTTCTTAATTTCCCCCGTTCGTTGACCGACGCCTCTTCTTTTTCCTTGCCTGGCCTATGTGCCGAACCAAGGTCCCGTCGAGGATACTGTCTCCTTTCTGACGAGAAAGCGTTCTATGACCCCTCTTCCCTCGCTGGCCCCCCACATAGAAGAGGTCGAGACTCTCCCCCTTTTTTACCTCGGTAGTCACGTTTAATTCGTCTCCTCTTATTTCTTTCTTCCTCTCTCTTGTCCGAAGGCCAGGTAAATGGAGGCAAGGGGGGCCTTCCCTTTTCTCGAAGTCTGATTACCTAAGGACAAGGAGACCTCCAGCTTTTCTCCTCCTCCTTATCTAAGCAATGAAGAGCCGCCCTCCCCATCCCTTTTCCTTCTCCCACCACGAAGTATGCAAGAAAAAACCGTTTTGGGCTGCGGCGGATCGCCGGGGAAAGAGGTTCTGTCCCGGCTTCACCCCCCTCTCTTCGTCGATTTCCCCTCTCCTTCATATCGCTTATTTTCATCATAATCCTTTGTTTGATTATGATATCCGAGCGGTAAGAGCATCGACGAGCGCGTTTGGTTCTTTGCACCGATTCCCGGCTTCGCAGACAGCCCTTCCTCCTCTTCTTTCCTCTCGTCTGTGTTGGTCGGACAGGCGCAAAAGGAGGGCGTCCTTTGCTGTCATTGCGTAATAAATATAGTGGTAAATTTCTTTCCGGTCAATTGTCTAGGTGAAGCCTCTTCAACCTCGACCCCCTGGAGAGGCCGCCATTACCTGTCTACTCTTATCGGGTGAGGATAAGCCCTAATCATCTCTTTTTTTTCTTTTCCCTTTAGCCCTCAAACGCCTTGGGGTCAGATCTTCCCTCGCCCTCCATGGGGCGCCAGAGGGGAAGGTGAAATTCTCTTGTCCCCACGCGGTCTATTCGCGACCGCGGATCAAGCTCCTCATGCTTTTTTCCTGGCGAAAATAGGCAGTCAAGGCCCCCTTCTCGCGGTCGGTAACAGGCGCTGACCTTGCGTCCTTGAAATCGAAAGAGGCTCCCTTGCTGAGCCTTTTTGCGATCGCTCCTTGGAGATCACCTTGTGTCCATCGCCTTTACCTCTGGACAGAGCAGCGACCGCACTTTCTATCCTTATGGTGAAAATTAAAATAATTGTATTTTGATCCTTTACGATATAGATAATCTCCTATCGTTCTTCTCATCCCCCCCGAAAAAAAAATCTTCTTTCTTTCTCGTGCCAATGGCCATTGCTGGCTCTCTTCCCTCCACTTCCGGTTCGGATGGACGCCTCACTCTTCTTTTCCTGAAGGAGACGGCACGAGAGCCGACCCCCGATGACGGAAGAATGGTCTATGCCTTCCCTTCTAGGGGGAGATGCCGCATCCGCCTCACCTCGCGAGGAAGAGTAAAGGCGCCATAGAAGTGGGTAATCGGCCGCATTAAGTGCGAGCCGAGCTTGGTCGTAAGAAAGCTCCGGTTTTCTTCTGCTTTAGCGGATGAAAGTGCGCTGCGCAGTTCGACGGTCCCCTCATAGGAACGAGATAGTGACTAGAGGAAGGAAGGTCGCTTATTTGCCACCGCTATATGAAGAAACGGCACTTTTTTTTCTTTCCAAAATGGATGGTTCTTGTAGGTTCGTCTCTGCTATATTAAGTCGGGATGAAGGGGGAGAAAGCAATATACCCTTTCGAGGTAGTTTTTTTTTGTTGGTTGGGGGTCTTTTTTTTTTGGGTTGTGGTTTTTCTTTTGGGGGGAGTACAGGTTTGTGGGGGGGGTTTTTTTATTCTGGTTTGTGGTGATGTTTTTGGTTCTGGTTTTTGTGTTCTTCTGTTTTTTGGTTTCGGTTTTTGTTTTGGGTTTTTTTTGTTTTGTCTGGCCTAGAACTTTTTCGGCGACAACTCGCAGAAAGTCGAGCTCGCTTTTTTCCTTTCTTTGTCGCGAAAGTGGGCGTCCTCCTCCTGAGAGATCGCGTAGGACCCGTCCCTGTCCTTAAACTTGGCGGCGGGGGCATCCCCTCTTCGGAGTAGTGGAGATCTTTTTTTCTCCTTCCTCCGAAATCGGGGCCACTTCTTTTCCTGAGGATAGGTTAGTCCTCCCCAGTGCCCATCGGCAGGCTCCTTTTTTCTGGGGGTCGTGTAGATTGTCTTTTTCCCTTTTTGAACTCGCCGATCGCCCCTTCTCTCTTTTTCCACGCAGTGGGATCCAGGTTTTGTCTATGTCCGCCCATTTAAGACCTCGCCGCTTCCCCTCCCCTCCCCCTTCCACGATACAAAAGCGCGAAGTCATAACAGATTTTTTCCGGAGCTTTCCCTCCCCTAGTTTCTCCCATGTTTCAGCGTGCATTCCCCCTTTCCCCCCGAGAGAAGCCGGTCTCTTCCTTTCTCCTCGTCGATATGGTCCAGCTCGGCCGAATCTTCTCCTTCGCCAATGTCTTCTTTCTCCCTCCTACTGATAGAAGACCTGGCCCCTTTTTTCGCAACAGCGGGTGCGGAAGTGCTCATAGGCGCGGTCCTCGCTACCTTCCCCATCCGAAGGGTAACCCCCCTTCTTCCTGCCAGGTCCCCCTTTTTCTTTCCCGAGAGACGACACCGGGCTTTTGTCGTTAGTGGTTTAGAGTTCCCGGCTTTCTTCCTTTTGGCTGCGTGCGGGATGCGCAGATCCCTTCTTTTTCCACTGTCCGGGACGCGTAATATACGTATTCTTCCCTTGGCCCGTCAGGCATCTGTTTCCTCCGGAACGGCGCCTCATCCACCTCTTTCCCCGCGGCCGCGAACTGCCTGAATGAGTTACAGCATTCCCCTCTTCCCATATTTGATCGGAAAGACTCTGTATTTGATGCAAGCGGCAGAGAGGTTTCCCCGAGCTATTTCGCCTCTGGTCGGATACGGGGTTGTTCTGACGTCTCCTCCTTTTTCCTCCTTCCTCGGTTACAGAAACAAGAATTGCCGTGGCCCCCCCCTCTCCTTTCCTATACTAAGTTGTTTTTGTTTCTACTTTTCGGATGTAACAATTCCCCGCATTGCCTTGTTTTTTTTTTTCCCCCCGGCATGACATGACGCTGCTCCTCCCCTCAAGAACAACCCCCTCTTCAGCCTTATCTCCTCATATCTCGAGGGAAACCTCTGGCCGTCTTTCCTTTTCCCCCTGGCGCTAAAGAGGGAGCGGCCTTTTTCCTTGCAGCCGGCGGCTTTTTTCCTTGGCGTAGAAAGATTGACCTTGATCGGTTCATAGTGTCCGGCTGCTCCCTCGTTTGGCTTACGCATCCTTTAGGGCAAGGGAAATTAACACCTTTTTTATTCCTGTAAAGGACCAGTTCAACGCCCCTTTCATCCCGCAAGAGAATGAATTATTTTTTTCCCCCCGGCAGAGATTCTATTTTTGGCGGTTTCCTTTTTTCCCACCCTTTTTCAGACGAGGGGTAGGGGGGTTACACCCTTTTTTCTATCCATTAAGAAGGATAGCCGATGTCCTTTCGCCCCCCTCAGATGGTTGTAGATGGGGTAGCCATTTTTCCCCGATAAGGTCGCCGTCACCTTTTTCTTGCCAGGAGCGGGATGTTTTATCTCCGCTTGCCTTTCTCTTTTGTCGGATCGAAAAGTTCTGCGATGAAACTGGTTGTCTTTCCCTCGTTTTGAGACTCCTGCACCGTTTGTCTTTTCTTCCTTCATATAGGGGATCGTGCCGCGGTCTCTTCTTTTCCCCCCAAGGCGGAGAGGATCGTCAGCTCCTCTTCCCCCCCCTTCTGGTTAAACCGCTAGTTTCTCGATCGGAGATGTTCAAACTTCCCCTCCTTCACGCCTAGAAACGACCAGCAGAACCCTTTTTTTTTCTGGCGCAGGGTGATGCATCCCCGCGTCTCTTTTCTCTTTTTTTGGCCCTTATGTCGGCGGCGGTTTTCGAAATTCCCCCCCTTCTCCGAAGAGGAATCGTGACTGGGCCCTCCCTCCTTTTTTCGGTCAAAGTGGACGGCCATCTTTTTTCTCCCCTTTTATGCTGTCCTTTTTCTTCCCCCCGTCCCCAACGTCGAACTAGAGCTACGGAGTGCTCCTTTTTTTCTCGCTCAATTGTGTCTAACCATCTTTTTCCCTTTCTTCGACCCTTAGCAAATGCATCCCGACCCTCTTTTCCGTGATGAAGCACCTCCACGGACCAACAGACCATTTATGTCGAACCAAAGTCTTTTCCCCCTTCGGTGGATGAACTATCGCGGGGGGGGGCGCCCCGCGCTTTTCCTCTCTGCGAATCATCGACTCCTTTTCCCCTTTTTACTTTGACCAGGCGAACTGCTCTGAAGCCCCCCTCCCCTCTTTCCGGAAGCTACCTTACCATTTTTCTCCCTACAGTACGAAGCGGCGATCCTCGAGCTAGAATGAATGAGGCCCTCCCCCCCTTCCGCGGCTGAGCCCGTCCAAGTTTTTTCTTTTCCTAGAGGGCCAATTGTCCCCTCAATCGAGGCGTGTCTTTCCTTTCCCTTCGTCGGCTCGCTCTTCTTTTTGTCTCATTCGAGGAGCGCCCTCGTTCTCTTTTTTTCCGAGTCTTTTCGAACAGCCATGGCCACTTCTTCTTCTCTTTTATCGCAGCTTTGAGTTTCTCCGAGAGTATCGAGATCTGTCCTTCTCCTCCCCCTCTCTGGTATGGGCACATATGTTCCCTTTCGTCGGCTCTGCCTCCAATTTCCTCTTTACCCCTTTTATAGCAAAGGGACGCAAGATAGTCTTCCCTCTCCCCCCTATTGTCGAGTTCAAGGCCGGCAATTTTCTTTCCCCGCCTCAGAGAGTTTGGCCGAGTTGGTCCTTCCCCTTTATTTGTCTCACAATTTCCCGTCGGAGGTCTTTTCTCGACGAGACCGCGGTTCTATGCCCCCGCATTTTTCCCTTTCCCCCCCTTCTCCCAATAGAAGAGGTCGAGATCGACCCCTCTTTTTTTTTCCGGTCGTCAACTTTACTGCGTCTCCCCTTCCCCCTACCCCTATGATAGTCGAATCAGGTTTTTGGCATCGCCAAGGGGATCGGGCAGGCGTTTATCGATCGGCTTTTCTCCTTTCTCCGGACAAGCTGCTGACCGGCTCCCCTCCTCCTCCAATTGACGAGCTTCCTCCTTTTTCTTTTTCTCCCCAAAACGGAAGCTATGCCTCCCAAGCTGCCTTTCTTCCTCTTGGCAATCGGTGCGACGGCCGCCATTCCAACTTTCCTCTTCTTCTTTATATTCTTCTTTTTTTTTTTCTCTCTCCACGAGCGGCTTCAGCTTTACGCGTGTCTTTTTCACCCTGATGCCCCGGCTTCGCCGCAGCCCTTCACGCCGAGTTTTCCTCCTTTTTTTTCCCCCGACAGCGAAAAGGAGGGAGGTCGTAGCGTCGCTTCCTTTCCCTTCCGCCGGTAGCAGCTGTCCGGTTCCGTGTTTCGTATTTTTCCCTCGATACAAATGGGCTATTCCAGACCTTTTTTTCCCTCGGATCATCGGGTTGAGGATCGACGACCTCATCGCTTTTTTTTTTTTCCTGCGACGCCTTTTTTTTCTTTCGACCAGGAGATGTGGCGAGAGTTGCCTCTTTTTTTTTTCTAACGCGGTCTCGTCGATTTTGGCAGTCCTCCTTCCCCTTTCCATAGGCAGTTCCCGTCCACCTCGGCCCCCCTTTCCCTTTCCCCCGGTGAACGGACCGTCCTTGAAAACTCGTCCCTTTTTCTTCTTTGTTTTCAAGAGATCTTGCGGACATTTCGCTCCTTTTGTGCAGAGCCGCCTCCCAAGTTTAAGTCGTCCCATAACTAGGGATCTTGTCGTTGCCTCTCCCTAGATTAGGGAGGACGAGGGTATCCCCCGCCCTTTTTCTCTTCTTCTCGGCAAATGCATGTCTGTTCCTTCCCTCAGTGCCGGTCTTGGATGAATTTCTCTCGAAGAGCCCGGACGACCTCCTCTCTGCCGAAGACGGTTTTCCTCGTATGAAGCACGACTCGATATCTTCTTTCTTCCTTTGGCCGCGCGAAAGTGACTCGTATCGAAGCAGTGGTATCGGCCGAATTCTCTCTTTTTCCCCGTCTCGCCGATGTAGTACTGCAATGCGGACCGTTTTTTTTTTTTCTTTCCTCTCTTAAATTGCGGAGGCGCAGTTCGGCCTTTAGCTAGTCGGCCTCGCCTGCTTTGAGCTAGAGCAGGAAGGTCCCCTTTCTCCTATTGGCATCAACCGGCACTTTTTTCCTCCTCTTTTTTCGACCTAAATGGATGGTGTCTTTCTTTTTGTAATCTCTCTCGGAAGTAGGTTCCCCGGGGGCTACTCCCCCCTATAGAAGCACATATTGGCTCTCTTTTTTCTCCGCCCGAGACAATATCTTCGGAGGCTTCTTTTTTTTTGTCGAGCCCGGGGCGTCCTTCCCTCTTTAAGACGCTCTGACTTCCCTTTCTTGTCGTCGTCAAAGGTAAAGATTTCCCTTTCTTTTAGACCGAATTTCTAATTTATTTTCCCTCCTTCGGCCGAGCTAGGGGATGTTCCCTTTTTCTCCAATAAGCAGGCGGCCTTTTCTTTTCTCATAGGGTATTCGTTGGTTGCCCGGTTGACCTCCTTCTTTTTTTCCCCCTTCCGCGTTGGGAACCTAGGTTTCTGTTGACCCGATCATAGAAGGCTCCTTCTCCCTTTCCCCTCTTCAAGAGCACCGAGATGACCTCCCTTTTTTCCCCGGTAAAAACAGAGGGGCTCCTTTTCCCTCCCGAAGCCGCTCGTCCTCTAGTCGGTTCTCTCTCGGCGAATCACGCGCCTTGCCTTTTTTCTTCTTCTTGATGAAGGCACATGATCTGCCTCTTCCTCCCCCCAAGCGGCGGGTGGCTGGCTAGATCATCGTCCGTTTTCATGAACCTGCCCCAGCCTTTTTTTTCAACCCCTACACCCTCGGCTGCCCCTTTTCCCTCTCCGAAACCAGGAGCCGCCGCGGCGTTTTTCCCCGGTGATTCCGGTTTTTTCGGTGATTTTTCTATAGGAGTGGAAACTGTTTCCTTCTCCTCTCGGTGTAGGTCCCTTGTCCTCCTTTAATCCTCACGCCCTGATTTTTCCATTCAGGGCCGAGAAGCCGCTCCTTCAAATGAAGATAAATATTTGATCGCCCCCCCGGTGAAGCGGCTCTCTTCTCGTCTTCTCAGTCTCCTGGGTGTCTTGACTCTTTTCCTGATCATGACGGGTGTACCTTTTTCCCCTGCGTGATTGTTTCCTCCTCCTCCGTTTTCGTCCCCTCTTGTAACAATTCCCTGAGGGTTCCATTTTCCCTCTTAAGCAAACCCCTCCCGAGAGTGAGATCAGCCTTTTTCACCCTCTGACGAGCCCCTCCCACCATAGTGATGGAGATCACTGGGTCGTTTGTCGCAGCCGGCGGCTGGCCCTTTAGAACTTTTTCCCCTTCGTTCGGCCTCGACGGGCCAAGGGACCTCTTCGCCGGACAGTTCCCTATATAATGAGAAGCCCGCCTCTCCACATTTCTCTCCCCTGACCCCTTTTTTTTTTCGGTCCTCACCGTTAATTTGTAGGGGGGTCTCTTTAGAAGGACGGCATCGCCTCCTTCTCGCTTTTTTTACGTTTGTCTCAGGTAGCCGTCCCCTTTCGCAGGCGCGGGATGCGGCCTCTGCTGATCAGAAGACTATTCGTTCTTCTCAGGGCAGGCTTTTTGCCCCTCCGGTTTGACCGAAGCCTTCTGGAATATAGGGTATATTCAGGAGCCTTTTTTTCTTGTATTTCCCTCATTTCCCCTCCTCTGGAGCCGAGCGCTTTCGGGTCTCTTCTTTCCTTTTCTCTCTTTTCTTTGGGTTTTTCCCCCCCCAACGAATACACGCTCTACATTTCTGTCTTTTTTGTGCAATTTTCCTTTTTTGGCCCCGGATGTCGGCGGCCCCTCTGCCGAGAGGAATCGTGACTGTTCCTTTCGCGTTCAAGTGGACGGCAGGTCTGGTCTTCACGTCAAAACGGGCAGGCGAAGTTCCCTGTTAGCAACATTCGCAAATCTGTCCTTCGAAACAATGCATCCCGACTTCCCCCCCCCCCCCCCACCCACCAACCCCCACAACCTGGCACCTACACCGACCCCCCGTCGTCCCCAGCCGTTCGGTTGATGCCGATTCGCGGGGGGTTTTTTCCCCTTCTGCTCGAGCGACTCCTTCCTCCGCTCTCGGAAGGAACCCTTTCTCCCTCTTCATCGCGAAGGACGGCTACCCTTCCTCTTTACTCGCCCCCCCAACGACGAGATAGCATGCCCCTTCTTCGAGGTGCGGCGCCTTTTTTCCTCGCGGCCACATGTCCCTAGGCCTTCCGCGCCTTCGGCCGTCGTTCCTCGTGCCGGGCTCTTCTTTTCCCGTCCATCCGAGTCCCTTTTCCATCATTTCCCGCAGATTGTTGAGGATACTTTTAGTATCAGAAGATCGTAAAACGTGCTTTCTGGTATGGGCACTATGGCCTTCTTTTTTGACGGCGACTCGCTTTCCGCAAGAATCGCTGCCCAACCCAGCGGCGGACGCCGAAAGGACGGCAAGTTTTCCTCAGCGTTTACTTCCTGCCGGGCCCACACAACCCCAAACCACCCCCCTTTTTTTTTGGTCTCTTTCTTTCCCCTGGATACATTTCGAGACCGGGCGGGTAGCGGTTCTTTCTCTCCCTCATTTCGGGCGGATCCTCAAAAGATTTTCTGGCGCGCCTCGCCAGGGGATCGTTCCCTTCCTTTTGCCAATGAGCGCTAGCAAGGGCTCTTCTCCCTGACGCTGTCGACAAAAAAGGAAGCTCCCCTTGAAGGGCTGCGGCGAAGCCGGGGGCAATCGGCCAACCACCAACGCGCTCGTCAGATGAGATGGAAGACTTCTTTTGTTGTGAGGAGCGATGAAAGCTTTCTTTCCTTT
>Ga0179593_1317776_pt1 | contig 13106 bp, 20 predicted proteins | sample CZODoug2_1_08_16_FD_185931 | JGI IMG/M metagenome (GOLD analysis project Ga0179593, IMG submission 185931) | Vadose zone soil fungal communities from Angelo Coast Range Reserve, California, USA - CZODoug2_1_08_16fungal (PacBio error correction) | ecosystem: Environmental > Terrestrial > Soil >... | reverse complement strand
CACCGCCTTTTTCCCTATTGCCCCTCTCTGGCTGCCCCATCGGGACATTTCTTGTTCACTTGAGCGAGAAGCTTTTTTTTTCTAATTTTCTTCCATTCCTTTCGTTATACCCCCCAATTCCACCCGCATCTTTCTTCGTTTTGGTCTCTTCTCTTCCACTCTGCCCTTCAGTTATCCCTTGCTTTCGGTTTCTTTGTAGCGATCTTCTTTGCCCATTCCTTGTTCTGGTATCGTTAAGTCCGCGACGTATCTACGTCTTTACCTACTGATCCCAGCGATACGTTTTTCTCACCCCTGACGTTCTTTTCCCCCCCTTTCGGTGGGCGGCCTTTCACACTCCGCTCTCCCCTCAATCCCCGCCTCATTTACCTTCCTGTTCTCTACTGACCTTCCCTCTCTTCTAGATCTTTCTTGGATCCGATATCGTCCAGCTACCCCGCAATTGTAGCGTAACCGTGTTCCTTGTTGTCTTTCCTCCACCTTTATTTTGCAACACCCACTCCTAGTCAAGCTCGAACATATGGCCTGTATTCCTGAAAATTCTGGTGATGATTTGCTTCACGAATTTCCTTTGCTGACGTCCCCCATTATTTTTGTGCTGATGATCTTCCCTGCCAGTCCTTAGACTTATGCTTGGCCTGCGGCGTCCGCTTTTTTTTGCCCCCCGCGGTCTTTCTTCACGCATTCCCCCCCCCCCTCCGTTTCTCTCGTTCACTGTCTGCCGCATTTTTTCTTTTCCCCTCGTGCCCTGAAGATCGTTTTCCGTCTTTCCATCTCTGCTATTACGCCGGCGTATATGTTCCTCCGAGCTGTCTCTTCTTTTGATCGTGCATTTCTCCTCGGTCTCTTTGAGTTCGCTGCCTCCTGGGTGTCTTTCACTTGTCACCCCATCTCTTTATATTTCCTCTTCATGCGCTCGCCAGTTGTCCTTTTCCCCCCCTTCTTTAACTCCTTTTTGAGTTTCGCCGCGCTATGTTTCCCCCTTCCTCCTCTTTTGGTTTTACTTAGCCGTGTGAGGTTTTCGATGCGCTCCATTTATTCTTCCCCTTGAAGACCCTCGATTGTCCCGCGTTAGTGGTTTTTCTTTGTCTTTTTGTGAAAGGGTTTTCGGTTAGCTTCAAATGCTTCTTTTGTGTGTTTTTTTAGATGTAGCTATTTAACAACTTCTCGGCACTACACCTTCTGCACAGATTCCCCCTTTTTTTTCACACAACCCTGGTTTTACTTCCTTCCCCTATTTTTTTGTGTAGTCTTTTTTGGAGGTGGATTTTCTGTCCGCCAGTCCAGTTTTTGGTCTCGCCTTAGCTTGTATCCCCCCCTTTTTTCCAACCGACTACTTCTCCCCATGATTCGCAGGTTTCACGTGTTCCCTGCGTTTCCTTCCAGTGTAGCAATGGAACGTTTGTTTTCCTCCGAATATCCTATGCCCTTTCCCCGCAATTCTGAAGACAATTTTTTGCCCCTCACTCTATAGCAGCCCCTGCGCCTCGTCCTACTCCCACTTGTTTATTTTTGACACAGCGACAACTCTCGTGGCCCCACCCCCGTCCCCCAACGCTGAGTCTTAGGCCCAACACGTCAGAGTGTCTGATTACCATGTGTTTATCATTTTCTGTGTTTCTTCTATTTCCTTTTCTTCATTGTTTTTCTAACAGAACTCTGGCTCTTCGCGGCCCGGAAATCTCTTTCCCTGGCGTCTCTCATTCCAGTCTGACTGAAGCGTCGCCCGCCGCCAATAAAATCCTTCTCCCTCCCTTCGGTATGCTGGGCAATTTTGTTCCACCCGCGCCTCATGCTCCTTCCCTCTTCCTCCCCAGAAACTGCCGCGCACTTTTTCAGCTTCTCTTTTCCTCTCTTGTGGTGTTGATCTCTCTCATGGCTGAAGAGCTGTCTTTTGGCGATTTGGCGAGCTGGTGTTTAGGTTTCTCTTTGTAATTAGAATTTTCCTCAGCCATGTTTTTTTTTCTTGCGTGATCTTTTTATTGATTTTCTTTTCTTAGTGATCAGGGTCGTCTTGTCCTTGCTTGAGAATTCGCTTTTTTTTAGTGTCGTTAGCAAGCACGCTCGTCATGCCCGCTTCCCAGGCGCCTATACCATGTTTCTTCTTTTCATGGTCATCGTTTTTTTTCCCAAGCGCATGCTTTTCCTTTTTTTTTTTTCCACTCTCTGTTTTAGCTGTTTCCCCTAGACATCAGATGCGTTCCTTCTTTTCCATTTTTCTGAGAGTGCGGTTTCAAATTGTCGTTGGCGTTTTTCCCTCTTCTAGTTGAAAGCCCAATGCCTTTCCCCTAATTTTGATGAAATTAGCCTCCGGATTTCCCCTTTTCGGTCTCTTTCTTTCGATTAGTTCTCTTTTGGTTTTTTCTTTTCACACCAAATATCCATGAACGCATTACCTGGGATATTACCCCCCCCCCCCCCATCAGAAAAATCCGATTTGTCTACCCCCCGTTGTGACCCACAATCCGCCTCGTTGCGCACGTAACGATAATCAGACGTTTTCCTTTTTCCGCTCAACCCCTCCTTTTTGAACGTTCCTCTTTTGCCTCTCCCACGCTTTCACCCTCCTCCAAACCATACCCCCTTTTTTCCCCCCCTCTTCGGGTATCAAACGATTCTGGCCCCTGCTACTGTCGCTGCCATCGAAACGATCACCCGGCGCATCACGGTAGGCAGTCGTCTCTTTGATTGCATCTCGAGGTCGTGAACGTACAAATGACTTCTCCCGTTTTGGTCGTCCCTATGCGAGCTCCTGAGATTTTCCCTATGAATCTAGGCTGGCCCCTTGACCGCACCTTAGCAGTTCCTTGCATCGCCTTCCTCGTCCTCCTTTTTTGCACTTCCTCCTCACCGGTCCCGAATCCCTCCGTATACGTTTTTTCTCTAAGAATTACTTTTTCCTAGTCAGCTGATACGGACAAGTCTCTCTTTCCTCCTTTCCCCCCCTCGTTTAATTTCGCAGCTTGCGCCGTTGGGCCTGTTTCCTTCCCTTTGCGCGTGTTCAGCCACCTTTGGACGCTGCCATCGTCCTGCATTCTGTGCGCGCATAAGTCTGGCCCCACCCTTTTTGTCTTCCGTTTTTTGTGACTCTTCCAATCATGGAGTTTGTCGTCCAGATGCGGATCTTTATACCCATTTTGGGTCTGCTAAGAAGTATTTTCCTACACAATCCAAGGGAACCTTTTTCATTTTCTTTTTTTTTCTGTTTTTCCTCTATCCGTAACCCCCTTTTCATCGCCGTCGATGACGGTGCCTCCCTCCTCTGTAATGCGGGGCTTGATGGGTTCTGGCAGATTGTGTTTTTCCATCTTCTCCGCAGCCGTTTCCCATTTTTGGCAGCACCTCCCCGTCTTTTCTCTTTACTTCCACTTACGTGCTCTCACTGTGCTCCTCTACAGACGAGGCGACGCTCTTGAGGACTATACGTATGTTGACGTTATGGCGCCCTCCCCCCGTCCCGCCTCTGAGCAGTGATTTCCTTGTCTTTGGTCAATCTCCATTGCGCCCCTCTTGCTCTTGCGTGGAGTTTTTTATCTGTGGTGCCGTTATAGAGGCATGTGTGCTTTAGTCTGCGTGCCCTTCTCCCTTTAGCCGCATTGCGATTCTGACTTCGCCATCTTTCCGGTGATTATCTGCACTTTTGCCTCTTTCTTCTTTTGCTCTCATTTTTTTTTTGTTTTTTTTTTGCTAGATGGGATGTCCCAAATAACACCTCCCCTCTTTTTGCTCCATCTTTCTTGCGTCCCCTTTTGCATCATTGTGACGGAATGGTTCCTCCCTCTTTCCCTACCCTGCTATGCCCGTGATCGTGTGTCTTGCCCAGATCTCGCACTGCTTGGATCGCCCCAATTGTTCCCTAACAACGGCGGCGCCTTTTCTTTGCTCAATTGATTCTTTTTCTTTCTCGTGTCTTTAGGGAGTGCCATACTCGTCCTTCGTTAACCCCCGCTGACTTTTTCTCTCTTCAAGACCCTACTTTCCATGCGCTCCCCTTCCAATCGTGGAAAATGCTTCTTTTCTCCACCCTCCTTCGGTCGCGTTAAGCTTCCCCACATGTGCTCACTCCCCCGCCAATTCATTTCTTTTGTTCCCGTCAAACTCAGTTTCTGGTTTGCCCCTGTGTGGATGTGAGAGTCTCGTTCACCCCGAACCAAAATCATGCTGCCCCCCCCGTGAGTTTTCCTGTGATGTGGAGCCGAACTTTTTCTCATTCCCACCATCCGTCTTCCCCTTTTTTTTCTCCTCATCTGTTATTTAGCCGTCCCTCCCGGGAGGGGATATTTCCCACGTAGCTGAGGCCCCTCCCAACACTTTTTTTTTTCCCTTCCGATTTTTCCCTTCGCATGACCTTTTTTCTGATTCGTGCGGCCCCCGGGTTTTCTTCCACCAGACCCGTGGCTGGTGTCCTCTTCCCAATTGCGCCTCCTACTGTGTGCCTTAATGCGCCTGGTTTGTGTCCACTCTTCACATCTTTCCTTCTTTTTTTGTTTCCTGAGATCCCACACGCTGACGTGATGGCCTGCCGGCTTATCTTTGCTCGGTCTCCCTTCCTTTCCTGTGATCGTGAAGCGCAGGATTCTTCCTAGGACTTCCCGCACGAATTTTTTTCTTTCTTCTTTTCTTTTTCCCTGTATCTACTCGGTCGGGTCTCGATATTCCCCCCCCCTTTTCCAGCGTGGTCAACGACACAAGATGTCGTTTCTTTAGACTGGACGTTTTTGCAAAGTTTCAGCTCATCCTCTGCCGGCCCTTTACGCTTTTTTTCTCGTTTGAGTGATTCCCTTTGCTTTCCTTTTTACGATCGCTCCCATCTTTTTGCTTCCCCTCGATTTTGTCCCTCACTGTCTGGTTGTTTCTTGTGCTTTTTCGTTTTTTCCCTTATTCCCCCCAAAATGCGGAACAGCTGATTGTTCCTCTCTCCCTTACTGATCCCCACCGTTTCGATCGTTGAACGGCGCAAAAGATTGTTCCTCCTGTGTTTGGTTTTCCCAATGGGTTTATCTTTCGCGATTCTCTTTTTTCTTTTCTGAGTTATGGTTTGCGGTCCTTTTTGTCTCCCTGGTAATGCTTTCTGGATGAGAGACGCGTTTTTGCTTTGTCCCTTGCTCCGCCTCTGCTCGCCTAATCTAAAAATGATCGCCGTTCTTGTTCCCGTCACAGAGAGACGCTCGTTCCTCCAGCCCCCCCCTTATTTTACTTGGCGTTCAGGCCACGCGCTATGGCTGCCAATTTCTCCTCCCACTTCACCCGCAACACTCGATCCCTCCCCCTTGCGCAAGTCGGACTTTCATCTCGCATCTTTCGGGTTTGGTAACCGAGGTCCTGTGATTTTTAACCCTCCGGCCAACCGCTTTTTGTTTAACACGATCTGTTTTCACTTCTGAACCCAGTTTTTATCTCTTTCTTTTTTTTATTGAACGACCTTTGTATACTTCCATCCTGGCACTTCGCGTTAATCTCCGTTCCCTCGTCCCCGCCCGCTTCAAGCCCCCAGTCCCTCCCCCTTCTTTGGTGTGTCATGTTCTGGCAACGTTCTGTCTTCCCTTTCGCCTCCTCGCGGACGGCACCAGAGTGCCTTTTTCACCCTTCCCCCGTGAGTCTCTATTTTTCTCTTTCTCCTCCTCGGCGTTGTGCAGTTGTTGAGTCTTGCGTTGCACGGTCTGTTTTGGAGCAAATTTGTGGCTTTTTTTGAGTTTGGTGTTGCCTTCGACACGTTCCCTCTCCCATCCTGCAATTTGCGTTCTACTTCTTTCTTTTTGCGGGCTTGAAGGGTGAGAGTTTGTACAGGGGACGGCTCATTTCGCTCACTTTTTCCGCTTGCCTTAGTTGACGAACGCTCTTCCCTCTCCCCCCTCTGGCCACTGTCTTTACCCTTTTCCGTGTCGAGCAGGCATCGTGTTTGTCCAAGTCCCTTTTTTTTTCCTCTTTCCCCCTCTTTTCGCTTGTGTTGTCCACAAGACTGCGATTTCGATAGGTCAGCTGCAGACAAAGGTTCTGAACTCTTGTGCGAGTTTCTTTTCTTTTCCTTTGCATACTTCGTTGGCCTTCACCGCACCTTTTTTTGCTTTTTTTTTTGAACTTCGCCCTTGCTTTACCTCTTTTTTCTTTTTCTCTTTTCGATTCTAGTGTGCAAAATATCAGCTTCATTCTTTTTTTTGTCTTCCTTTCAAAAACTCCCCCCCCCAAACCCATATCGAATCGCTTTTCCGTCCTACAACCCCTTTTGTTGTTCCCCCACCAGTTAGTTCTCCCACGTTCCCGATAATCCGAGAGTTTGAGTCTGCTCCCTCCCCCAGGGTGCTTTTCTTTCATTTTTCCCTGCATAGCCACAGCCGTTCCCCCACCACCCCTCCCCCAACTACTTTGCGCGTTCCCGTTTCCTTCCCCTATGGTCTTCCCCTTCTCCATGTAGTTGTTTTTTTTGTTATGAGGCCGCCCTTGTCTCCTTTTCGTACATAGTTTGGGGCGGAAGGAGGTAATTTTTTCGTTTTCTAGAGTTGCCTCTTGTTCGTACTCCCTTTTATCCTCTTGGTTGTTCTTTTCCCACTCCTGGCGATCTGCATGAGCTCAACCCTCCCTACGAGTTTCCCCGTGAATCCCCCCTATGGCCAGCTCAATAGAGATGCGTTCATCCCCCCCATAGACACTCCTGACCACTCGCAGACCTTGGGAGCAGGCCCTCTCGTGGCGATCCCAGCTGTTCTCCTTCCCCAGTAAGTGACTAAGTACGCGTTTTCACCTTCACCTCTTCATACGTCGCAATTTTTTTGCCCCTTGTCGATCCGTTTTTCCATCCCCAGCTGTTTCGCACCCCCAAGCGTTTTGGTTGAATCCCTGTCATCATTACTCTCTAGAGATAAGTCATTGACCGCCAATTTCCAGGCTGCGTAGTGACTCTTCGCCCTCCATGTTTTCCCTACATTACCCCCTCTTTTTTTAATTCTTTGCCTTCCAAGTTTTTTTTTCGAGCAAGCCTTTATTCACCCCTCCCCAGTTGAAAACCCGGTCGTGATTGTGTCCCCTGTCTCTTCTCTATACCACTCTTTCTATTTCCTGCCCTGCTACTTGACTTGTTCCTTCTCTCCGTGGCGTTGCTTGCAGTCTTGGACGTTTGACATCCTTCCGTCCTTGAGACGAGCCGATTGTTTCGAACATTCCTTGTTGCCGATTACACATCCCCCTCTTCGCATTTTCTCGTTTTCATCATGAGATTTGAGCCCTGTGTCTGTGTCGCCACGCACGAAGGGTATTTTTTTGGACGACCATATCACCTAGAATCTGGATTTTAAGCCCTTTCCTTTTTGTCGTCCTTTTCTTCCATTTCCCCACGCGTCGATTTCGTCCTGCATTTTGGTGTATCAGGTTTTTTTTTTTTTGCGTCCTGTTCTTTATGACAGACCACGGTTCTTCTTCTGTCCCTTGACGCAGACCTTCTCTGCGCCTTGTGCCCTTTGATTTATAGGGTTGGACATATTCTTTTTGTTTCTTTGCCTCCTTTTTCCTTTTTTTTGGTTGATGAGAGATGACCAGACCGACAACTTGCCATCTTTTGCTTTCCTGTGCTAGTCAATGAGCCCCTCCTTCCCCGTTGTTCTAAGCCCCTCCCATTTGTTTAAGTGTTCAACCCCAGGCCCCACGAAATACCTTTGTGGAGTACAAATTTGTTTTCCAACTTTTCCCTCTCAATCATGGCTCTCTCCCTCCTTTCATTCAGTTCCCCCATTCAGTCGTCGCTACATTTCCAATCGGCGACGGCTCTTCCTTTTCCTCAGTAATTTGGTTTCCCTTTTCTTTCGTTGGTTAACATGACGGATTTCGCCTGTGTTGGTTCCTTTTTCCCCGCTGTAACACCGTCCGCCTCAGTCCAGCTTTCTCTGGGTACACGTCCCCTTCAGCGCTGGCGCTAGAGTATTGCTTCGCCTCGTCACGAACCCCGCAGTGCAGTCTTTTTTTTTTAGAAGCAAATACCTTTCTCTCCACCCCCCAGGACATCCCTTTTTCGGATTTTCTTTAGCCTTGAGCTCTTTTTGGCGGAAGTCTTCGCTCTTCCTACTCCCCTTTTGGTCCCTTAACTTATACTGCCTCATGACTCGATGTTTTTCCTCGGCCCCTTCCCTTGGTGCTGAAACAGGCTTGCCTTTTCAGTGTTTCCCACCCAAGTTTTTTTTCTATTGCGACTTATTATTGAAGAAGTGTATTTTTTCCCTCTTCATTTTCGTATTATTGGTGTTGAAGGCTTTTACGAGGTTTGGGGGATGATTATTATTCGCGTTCTCCCTTTTGGGTCGTTTATCGTGAAGTGCCGACATTTTCCTCTTACTGACTTAAAGCGCGAATTGAGCTGCTCGGGCGCGGGCGTGGTTGTTTTTTGTCGTCACTTGACTACCCCGCTTTCTTCTTTTCTGCGCTCGCCAGCGTTTACTCCCCCCGTTCTCCTTCATTTGTCGGTTCCTTCTCTCGAGGCACCCTCTCAACGTACCGCTCTTCGTTCCTGATGTTTGGCTCTTGCTTTTTTTCGATTGTGAGTCTCCTTCTCCACACTTTCCGCCATTCTTTGTTAAGCCGAATTTGTCCTGCCCACCTTCTTTTCTGAGGTTTTTGAACGGCGTTGTCCCTTTTTGCACCATTTCCTTGAACGTTCACTTCTGTTTTCTTTTTTCTTCCCCAAATCCTTATATCTTGCACGTGCTCAACTCTTCCCTCTCTTTTTGGTCACACAAAATGGTGACGCCCCTTCAGGATTTTTTGAGTTCTGTGCTGATGTTGATTAGAATAACCGGTAAAGCTTCTTCTTTTTCCCTTTATTGCCCAACGAGTTGGAAATCTCACCTAATCTGATATTCCCTTGCTCTCCGTTCTTTAAATAGTCTTCTCTTCCCTTCATCCCCAAGAGCAAAATGCGGAGTTGGTGTTCACGCGGTTTGCCGCCAAGCGCATGACCTGCTACCACTGCGCGCCTCCAATTACCAACTCCTTTTTGCCCCTGTTATCGGTCACGTCCTCCTCTTTCGTCTATTTTTCCCGTCCATCTCTTTGCACTCGGAAAAAGCTGAGCTGTGCAACACTCTTCCCTTTTTCAGGACCGTCCCTGGTACTATGCGAGGGTACTGTTAATGATTTGTTTATTTCCGCTACGCCCTTGCCTTTCCCTCTTCCGTACCATCTCCCCTTCATCTCTACGCTTCCACTCCTCCTTTATCCCCCGCACATTGCGTGTCATGTTTTTGCGGCAGTTTTTTTCATTCCCCTTCCGCATCCTCGCATCCTGGCCCTTCCCCCATCCGCGCGTTCGCTTATTTCAGCCCGGTCTATCTTCCTTTTTTTACACACCCTCTTTTTTTTTTTGATACTTCTCCTCGTGTGAGTCGGCGATTTGATGGCGAATACGGGCCGTCGTCCCCGATTCTTCTCTGTTGTCCTTATGCAGAGCCATGTTTATGTGCGGGTGTTGGGCTTGTTTCCTCTTCGGTAGGCTGCTTCTTTGGGGGTTGTTTGGGGGTGTTTTGGGGTTGGTTTTTTGTTTTTTTTTTTTTTTTGTGGTGTTTTTGTTTTTTTTTTTTTGTGGGGTTGTGTGGGTTGGGTTGGTGTTGGTTTTTTTTTTTTTTTTTTTTTTTTTTTGGGTGTTTGGTTGTTTTGGTTTGTGTTTGGGTGTTTGGGGTTGTTTTTTTTTTTTTTTGTTTGTTTTGTGGTGTTTTTGTTTGGTTTTTTTTTTTTTTGTTTGGTTTGTTTTGGTTTTTTTTTTTTTTTTTTTTTTTTTTTTGGGGGGTTTTTTTTTTTTTTTTTTTTTTGGGTTGGGGGAGGTTTCCCCTCGTGATTTTCCGCGAATCTCGTCCTGCTATTTATCAAGTTCCCGCAGAGTCATTGCCTTCCCGTTCAGATGATTCCCCTGGTGCCCCTGCTTGTTTGATTTTTTCCCTTTTTTTCACGGTGCAGCGTTTCCGACGGTGCTCTTTTTTTACATAGTTTTTCGGATGCGGATTCTATGCGCCGGGGCTTTACCTCTTTGTTTTTTCCCCCTTTTGAGTAGTCCCTTGTGAGGTCTAGGCGTTTTCCTTTCGCCGCACACGTTCTCATTTGGTTTTTGTTCCCTTTGCCTTTCTCGCTATTCCGTGACTCCTTTTTTTTTTCAGTTCTTTGCTTTCTTTTTTTTTCCGCCTGCAAATCTCAGTTAAACGTTTTTCCTGTGATTTTCTAAAACCCTTCCCTCAAACCAATCACGAAAAATCCGATTATGTCCCACCCACACCCCCCAATTTGTTACGCCCCCCACTGATTCCTTTGGACAAGTGCCCTCTCTCCCCTCCTTTTTTTCCTTGTCTAAAAAACGCGGTTCCTTTTTCCTCCATTTTGCATCTCTAATGATGTTCTCCCAAAATCTACAAGCAAACCCCTCCCTTTGCGGTCCCCCCCCTTGATTTTTTTCTTCCCCAACTATGTGCGGAAAATTTCTTGTCCCTCTCCCTGACCGACGCTATACACGGCCAGCACGGGCCGTCAGCCCTTCACGTTGAGTTCATAGCGCTTGCGCACGACAGGCCTACTCCTTGGTTCGTCCCCTCTGGGCGATTCATGTTCTTCGCCCCACCTAGATCCTTTAGTACAGTTTCCCCTCTCTCCCTCTCGTTTTTGCCCTGGATCCGATGCGCACTTCACGCTTCACAGCCCTCAGAACGCTAGTTGCTTTTCACGTTCCTCGTCTCTTTTCCCTGCCACTTATTCTTTACTCGTTTCCCATAACCTCTCTTCCCCTTCCTTCTAGCTTGCGCGTTTGGGTGTCTGCCCAGACGCGTTTTTTTCAGCCACCATCAAAGCTTTCTTTCTCCTCAATGTTGCCTCTCCCCTCATCAGTTTACTTCCCAGGTTTGTCTTAAGTTTTGCTTTTCGTGTTGTCCTCACAGACATTTGCATTTTTTCCATCCCAGATTTCGTTTGATTTTCTCCATTTTTTGGTTGTTATCGAGCCCCTCCGTGCTCTTACCACGGAAATCACTTGTCCACGGTGCACTTTCATTTTTTTTTCTGTTTTAAGGACCAGACCCACTCGATATCTTCGCTGTCCCCTTTTTCTAACGATTGGACCTGCGAGGGCTTGAGTTTTGTTTGCCCGGTGTTCCCCTCTCTTTCCCGCACGCCCGAAGTGGTGGCGAACCTCTTTCCTGGTAGACGATTACAATTTTTTTGTTTTTCCTCCTTTTTGAGAGATTACACTGACGAGGAGCACGTCTTGAACGATACGACTACTTCCACTCCCTATATCTACCTTCCCTCATCCGTTTCTCCATTAGGTCGCGAGTGGGGCGCATTTTTTCCCCCCTCCCCTCCCTGCGTGGTCGTGCCAGGTTGTGTGCTGCCCGTTCATGCTGAAATGTTCCTTCTTATACCAGGTTTATCATGCGTGCCTCCTCCCGCGATGTCCTGCCCACTCTTGCGGTGATTAGAGGTGTTCCCTCTATCTTTTCCCTCATTTTTTTTTTTCGTGCGATGTAAAATCGATAATTCCTCTCCCTTTTAGTTTATTCTTGCAGTGCCTTCTTTCAATTCGAATGTCCTTCAGGTTTCGTGTTATCACCTTCCTCTGGGATATCAACACTCCCCCTCCTTTCCTCCTCGTCGTGGGACTTTCATGCGCTTCCCCCTGCGATAGCACTGGCTCACTTTTTTTTAGACAGCCCTTCTATATAGTTCAGTTCCATGGGTTTTCTTCCGACCCCTGTCGTCGACTCGTATTTCTTTTTCCCCTGATTTCGCCCCCTTTTGGAACTCGGTCTCCTTAAAGTCCAATTTCGCCACCACTTCGTTTTTCCAGAGCGAACCGCTACTCACCGCCTCCACTTCCCCCGCACTTTTCGCGTACTTCTTCCTTCTTTCGTAGTATAGACGTCTGTCTTATTTCCCTCCCCACTCATCACCGTGTCCCTTTTTTTTTTTTTTCTCCTCCAATACCTTCTTGCTCGCCCCTAACCGATCGTTTTCGACCCTCCATCTGGTCTGTAGCCCGGACTCCCATGGATTTTTCTTTCCCGTTACTCGCCTTCCAAGTCCAAAATGGTGGTCCCTTTTGAACGTAATTTCTCTCAGCCGCCGATTTTGCTGGTCACTATTTTGTTGCTGTTTTGAAAACCATTCGCTGCATCCTATTTTTTTGGCCCCACCTGAGACCTGTCCATGAGCATTTTTGGTTTTTTTTTTTTCGTGACTCTTCCTCCCCTTTTTAAGTATTTTCCTTTTTTGTGTCACGTATATTGCGCGTTTCTGAGTTGTCCTGCTCATTTTTTTTTTTTCGCTTCCGTCTCCTTCCTCTCTTTCTTGCTCGTCTTGTGCTTCACTTGACCACCCCCCTCTTTCTTTCTTGGCTCGTTGGCCAGTTCCTCCACCCCGTTATCTCCAGTGGTTCGCCCTCTTTGACCCACCGTCATGCTCCTTGGTCCCTTTTTTTCTCTGTTCTTTGTGAGGTTTCGATTGCTTCTCCTTGCATTTGTGTATACCTCGATTTGTTCCCAGCAAAGTTTTAGGGTTTTGGCTTCTTTTTGAAACACGGCGTGTTTGTTTTTTTTTTTTCCCAAGGCGGAACTTTTTCATCCTGTTTTTTTGGGCGCTCACTCTTCCCCAAACTTTTGTCTTTTGCTGCCCGTTTTGCACGACCTTGTTCAGCTGCGTTTTTACCCGTCCTTTTTCGCACTCCTCCCCCTTTTTTTTTTTCTTCTCGCTTTTTTTTTTTGTCGCTGATCCTCCCGGTTTCACTTCTTTTCTGGCATTGTTTTTTGCCCCCCGTACCCCTGCCCCTTCCATAGACTCCATCTCCAAGGTGTCTGCAGTAGTATTTTTACAGTTGAGCCCCTTCGGAACCTTTTTCTTTGTGTTTTTTACCGCCTATGATGTCTCCCTTCCTCAATTGTAAAACTCCTCTTCCCTAGCCCTTGTTGCATTGTTTTCCTTATCTCGACCCTCTCGTGTCACACAAGCGCTCGATCGGGGCCACATGCGTCACAACGCCCCTTACGTTGGCAAGCTTCTTTGCTCGCTTTTTCATGGTGGTCCTTTCATACTGCCTTGGCACTTCTTCTGTCTCCTAGTGTTGTCATGGTTTTTTAGTAGCGTGCATCTAA
>Ga0179593_1720323_pt1 | contig 13107 bp, 25 predicted proteins | sample CZODoug2_1_08_16_FD_185931 | JGI IMG/M metagenome (GOLD analysis project Ga0179593, IMG submission 185931) | Vadose zone soil fungal communities from Angelo Coast Range Reserve, California, USA - CZODoug2_1_08_16fungal (PacBio error correction) | ecosystem: Environmental > Terrestrial > Soil >... | reverse complement strand
ACCTTTTCCTCTTTTTTTCTTTCAAGCATCACCACTTGAGGCCACCGCCGATTGGTTTTGCGTTTATTTCTTTGGATCTCCCCCCCCCTCCCTTTACTTTCCCCCCCCCCCAGGAGCGCGTTCCTCCCCCCCTTCCCCCATGGCCTGTGTTTTTTTCAGGCGAGATGCTTTTTCGTCTTCCAGGTCGCTTTTCTTGCGGGATAAAACTTTTTCCTTTACCCCACTGTTTCCCCAGAGCGGCAATTCTCGTTTGTACCGCTTTGTTCTCTTTTAGCTCCCCGCTTTTCTCAGCCATCTTCACAACCCGCAGTCCCCCAAGGGAATCTTCATTTTTGGGCTTGGCTTGTCCTTAACCCGGAACCCCCTTCATACTCAAGGTTTTTTTCTCTGTGTCTTTTAATGGGTGGTTTTTACCAGGTTCTTTTTTTTTCGTTTTTGCTGCTCACTGCGATTTCATCCCATCACATCCCTTCCCAACCTCTATTGTTCGGTCCCCTCTCCCTTTTGTTCCTCCACGTATCGTTTTAAACACCCCGGGGCCGGGTTGGGGTACATCTCACTTTCCTCCCCCTTTTTTGGAGTCTCCACCCATTGCATTGTCCGCACTGCTGCGTAGTAAATCTGTCTCACCCTTGGGGGAAACCTCGTCTTTTCCTGCTCGCTTGAAACCGGTGTTTTCCCTACTAACTTTTCTTTTTGCAAGAAAGTGTCTTCTTACATATTTTTTTCAAGTTGTTCTTTTTTTGGGTTTCCGACCAATCCCAAGCCTGGGTTTTTCAAAAGACCGCCCTCCTCCGTCACGTAATATCTTTCCTTTTTTTTCTGCCGTGAGAGTTTTTTGACGGGGTAGCCGTGGGAGAAGTTCCCCCCCCTGGGCGAGCACCTCTATGGGACTGTTTCCATTTTCCTGGCCCCAGGATGCCTTCGGAGAAAGGGCCAGTGGTGAACTGTACCCACCCCCCCATTGTCGTAGCCTAATTTTCTTTTTTTTTTGCCTCACCGCGGATCTGAGTTAGAAGTCTAGAGACCATTTTTCACATGTCCTGGTTCAGAACTCCCCCCCCGGTGTGGGGTAACTACTGCCACTTCCCAACTGTCCCGCGGACTGTTGAGGAGCTTTTGTTATACAATACCTAAGAGGGATGTTAGCTGAAATGAGTTTGCCGCGTCTTCTCTTCTCTCTTCTTCTAGTTTCTGTGTCCCTCTTTCCTTCATTGACAGTAGTCAGTGAGTGGGCAGGCCCCTTTCTTGTTTTCAGTGGTCCCCTATTCGCGTTCCCTCCCCCTCCCCACGTGTTCGTTTAGAAGTAGAATTTTCAACCGTCACTAACTTTGCCTATTCTTTTTTAAAGCGCCAGCCAGCCCTTTTCCTCTACGTCCCCAAGTTTTTCCCTCTTTTTAAGGAACTGAAGATCCCTCAAAGACGAGTTATGGCCGAATCCCTTTCTCAAATAGCTTCCCCCCCCCCCCCCCTTTGCTTCCCACCAGAAGTTCCTTTTTCTTTTTTGAGAAGTTGAGTTCCCCCCTTGCTCCTTTTGCCTCTTTCTTAGATTTGGTATTGTCCTCGTCCCCCCCCCCATCGTACTACCGTTTTTTGCTGGTGGAATTTCGAACCTTCCCCTTTCCCCCCATCCCATCCCCGCTTTTGTAAGGGACTCTTCCGCTTTCTCCCCTGCCCCTCCTGGCTCGATGCATTTCTGGCAGGCGATCCTAAAGTGTCCCCCCTTCTGCCTCGACTATTTCCCCCCTTTCTGCTGTTTCAACTGCCTCTTTCCCCCACGGACTTTTTACCCCCAAAATTCGAGGGTGCTGTGTGACATTCGCTCCTGTTCCACTGAGTTTTCAACTGGTTTAACCTTGGTTCTGGTCCCCCTTCCTCTTTTTGTCCTCTAAACTTTGCCCCTTTTCTGCCCCCGACTCATGGAAGTTGCAAAGGACCTGTGGGGTATGGTACTCTTTTTTTCCCTCCTGCCGATTCCCTTCCCTTCCCAAATAGGCACTGGTCTTTACAACTCCTTGTTTAATAATTCCCCTTCCGTGTGTTGTTTGACTGTGCCCTCCATTAAGGCCCTTGTTTCAGTTTTTTAGATTCTTACCTTGGACTGAAACGTGTTTCATCCTCACGTCGGTATTCTGACTCCAAAACTCTAAAACACAAGTTTCTTTTTTGGCAGTTAGGATTTTCACCTTCATTTTATGATTATTCCTTACTTTGGACCATGCCAAGTTAACCCGTTCTTTTTCACCTGACCTCGACGGACGAATTTTTGGTTTCCTACTCCCCTTTTAATTTTCCTGACCAAGTGAGTGTCACCAGATCAAGCTTTTCTCTTTACCCCCCCCCCCCCCCCCCCCCCCCTCATACAGATAAGACCATTTTTTTTTATATCTTGTACGCAAATGCTTAGTCCCTTCGAGGGGCCGGGTTGTGCTTCTCCCGTCCCGTCCCCATGTTTCTTGGGACGGGCAGGAATTTGTGGACGCCCCTCCCCGACTACTTCTTTTCCCTTTTTTTTCATTGTGACTTTTCTTAACCCCTTTTTTCCGTCCCCTTTAGGCCGGGACCCCAGTCTTCGGAAAACGGGGCCTTTTAGACTCCTTTTCTTTCCCCGTCAAACCTGGAAGACCACCTCCCCCATGTTTTTTTAACCTTTGTGTGTCCTCCACCTGTGGATGCTTGAGCCTCTTTTTTTTCGTTCACTTTCCCTTATCTTCATACTGGGTCTCTCGGGGTGTTTTTTAGCTCAAGCCTTGCCTCTCTTCTCTTTAGAGGGAAAATTTTTTGGTTTCTGTTACCCACCCCTTTAACGCGTTAAGTGCGCCTTTGCCGCTTGTGCCCACTGAACCCCCAGTTTACCCCCACTGCCTTTTTTCTCGTCCGTCCTCTCCGCTTGACTGTCCATTCTTTCCGTGCCTTTTTCTTCCCTGCTTATTTCGAATTTCCCTTTTTCAAGAAACCAAGACCTGCTCTGTACGGACCTTTCTGTTGCTTGTGTTCTTCCCCTCCCCCCCCCGTTTCTTTTTTTTATGTTCAATCCCTCCTGCTTCTAGGCAAATGTTTTGGCAGAGAGTGTTCCTCCTCGAATTTCAATTCTCCTTTGCATTTGGTCACCAAGTCACTCTAACGTCACCGTTCGCCCGTCCAGCCGCACCCATTGCTGTCATTCTTGGTTTGCAGTTTACCAGTCCCCCCTTTTTTCTAACCCCCCTTTTAACTCATCGGCCGTGAGGTCCACTTTTTCTCCCGAATTTTCTTACTTAGTCCTGTTTTGTGGGGTTGGCTTTCTTCCCCCAACACTTTAGTTTTTTTCCTTGGGGCCCCCCCCCCCTCTTCGAGGTTATTTCAATTGTCCTGCCTCCCCCCCATCTGCCCCTTTTTTTTATTTATGAGTTCCCCTCTTACTCAATGTTTTTTCAAATTTTTTTTTTTTTCGAGGGCTCAGTGGTGATCTTCAATGGTCATCTTTCCCCATTTCCTGTGAGCCTTCATGGGTTTAGGACACAGAACGTGTTCCGAACACACCTTTTCTTTGATTTTTCTGATTTCCCTTCCTGCATCCCCCCCAATACCGTGATTTTTAATCCTACCCCCCCCTGTCCTCCCTCACGGTTCAATTCTGACCCAGCCTCCAACGGACTGACTTTCGGCTTTTCCACTTTTCTTTAGTGTAGATAACAGGGTGCTGTTTAGAACCGGCATCTTTTTCCTTACCCTTTCTTTATTCCCCCTCAACTTTTACACCCCTGGTCCATCTTACCCTTCCCTCTCTCACCCTCGCATCTGCTCCCGCCCTGAGCTAAACCCCACCTCCTTCATCTTCCCCCCCACCCACCTATTCATTCCCATATACTCATTCCCACCCTTCCACCCCTCCTCCTTCTCCTTGCTACTGTCCCCCACCCCCTTTGTTTTTTGCCCCTCCCCCCCTATCCCCCGCTCGCACACTCTCTCGCCACCCCCTGCTTCACGGGTCTCCTACCCACCCCTCCATCCTCCCATCCTCATTTTCCCTCGTCCCCCATTCCCCCCCCTTGTACCCCCTAACCCCCTTATCCCTCTTCATCTCCTCCACCTGTTCACCCCCTTATTTCCTTATCTCCTTTCTCTCCTCCCCCTCTACCCTGCTCTCCACCTTCACCCCCCCGCCACCCTTCCCTCTCCGTTTTCTACAGTCTCTCGCTCGTTCCTCTCGATCTATATCGTCCTTCCCCCCTTCACTCCAGCTTATCCTTCTTGCATCTCATTCGATTTCCCATCTTTCTCATTACCCTTCCCCGCCTCGTCTCTCCCTCCCCATCCCTACCCTCCCCTCTTCATACTCTCCCTTACAGTCTTCTCTTTATTTTCCTACGCGTCACACCGCCCCCCTCTCCTTCTTACCTCTTTTTTTCCTCCTGATATTTTCACTTCTCTCCCCAGTCTTTTTGTTTATCCTAAGGACCCCCCCCCCCACCCCCCCCGCTCAGTTTCCCCTTTCTACCCGTCTTCCTGGGAGGAAACCGCGTTTTAAATAGAGGCCTTCGTTTTTTTTTTCGATTCTTTTTGATTGCCCTGACCGCGGTTGTTTGCTCTAGAATCCGCAGAAACCCTTTTTTAGCCGATTCCCCCAACCCTTTTTGCCCGTAGGGTTTTTCCCCCATTCCCCTTTATTGGTACTCTGTTTTGCGGTTTTTAATCACGACCATTTCCCCTCCTCCGAAGAAGACAATTTTTCCCAAAACCATTTCTTTTTTTTTGGGTTTTCTGGTTTTCCCCCAGACAAACCTACTAACCATTGGACCGAGGAGGGCATTACTCATTTCCACCATTATCTCCTTTGAAAAAAACTCACCTACTCCAGTCCCTTTTCCACCTTTACGAACTCTTGTCTGCGTTTTCCCCCCCCCTTTTCCCCCCATTTTTGTTGAAAGCATTAATACAAGGCTTGGTCAGCAGGCTGATGGTCCGTTTTCGACTCTTTTTGAATTCCCCCCGCGGCCTTCCTTCCTGCTTTGTCCCCCAAAGGAAACCCCTTTAAAAAGTAATACCGCCCAAGTTGGTCGTATAATGACTTTCCTTGTTTTCTTTTTTTTTTTTCCTAGTTTTTTTTCCTTTTTTATTTATGATTCCTGCCCAAGCGATTACCCCCACCCTCCCACCCTTTCCCAAAAGGATATTTTTCCAAACCGGTTCGTTTCTTCTTATGTTTAACTCTCCTCTTTCTCTCTCGGGTTTCCAACCACTGAGCGGCTTTTTCGTTTTTGTGTTCTTTTTTTACCCCGCTTTTCCCCCACCTGACCCGATTCCACCACGAAGCAACCCTGCCCTAGGGGGCAGTCCGTCGGAGGCGCGGCTCCCCCTTTCACTTTTCTTTTTTTTTTCAACACCCGACAAAGCTATTATCTTTCTCTTCTTGGGGTGTTTAAAAGGCCTCCAACCGGCTGTCCAAACAACTCCTCAAGGGGGCACCTTACGAATATCGAGTCTTGGTTTTCCTGATTTTGGTCCTTGGATCCTTTTCCTACACGACCGTGGGCTGGAAGAACTTTTCGAGGGCTTTCCTTTTAAACCAGTTGTGTTCCCCCGCTATTTGAAGGTTTTGAAAGTTCCCCCGTTAGCCCTTTTTACGTCTTTGGGTGTTTTTTGGTTTCCCCGGCTCTTTTGTTAGCTTTCTTCTTTTTAGAAAGGCCATTTTTTTGCGATGCCCGTGTTCCTTTCTCTACTGGTTTCTTCCCAAGGGTGTGTTTACTTTCCCCCAACCCCCCCCCTTTTTTTTGCCATGAGGATAGACAACCCCTTTGGTTCTCCCATTTTTCCCTTCGATTTTTCTCTCTGTATCTCTATGGACACGGTCTTATGATTTGATCACAGCTTCCATTTTTTCTTACCACGAATCGTTCCATGCCTCCTTGGCAGATTTTACTTCCTTTTAACTTTGCACCCCTCCTTCCACCCCCTAGTACGGTAAAATCTGTTCCTTTTGTTCCAGTCTGCCCCCTTCCCAAATGAACACCTTCTGGCATGTTTCAGCAGTAGTCGTGGGACTTGTGCGACTTTATCCCCTTTGCATCGTAGAGTTCTGAAATTGAATGCTTTCCCCACTCCCCCAGAGGAGGCGGCCCGGAATCCATTCTTTCCGATTCTTCCTTCAACAAACCCCACTGTTTTTTTATTATCAACGAATTTTTTCTCTCAAGGGAGGTCGTTTCGTTCTTCCGGTCTTTATCCAGAGATCCCCAAGGACTTTCGCCCCGTGTGACCCCCAGCAGAGCGGCTCTGTGCGCCACCTTTTGTTTTATTTTTTTAGTGTCGAACCTTCGTTCTCCCCCCACCTGCGCCAGGAAACCTTAACGTGTTTTAATCCGTTTTGCGCTTCCGCAATTTTTTTTTATGTTTGGACAGACTTTTTTCCCCTTCTGTAAGTTTAGACCATTTTCCCTATGGAGGCGGTTCCTAGAAGTACGCGGCCTCGTTCTCTTTTCCCTTCGAGGGAGAATGTTTCTGACATCTGGCGCGTCTTTCACCGAGGAACCCTGTTAACCTTGGCCCTTTCCCTTTGTCCTACATTTCCCCCCTGACCTCCAAGTGAGATAGGCCCCCCGAACATGTGTTTTAGTTTACAGTCCTTGCAAGTTCATTGATTTTTCTTTGTTTTTGCCTTTCAGGGGGATCCCCCTTTTTTCCCCCTGAACAGAGAAGATTATATTCACCCTTCCCTTTCATTGTGAAATATATATTCTTTTTCCCCTCATCCGTGTTTTTTTTTTCCCTTTGTATTTCCCCTTAGTCTTTTTTTTCATACAGACGAGGGTATTTTTGTAACGGTTCTAACCTTCTCTTCATTCTCCCCTCCCTCTTCTTTTATGTCTTTTCTTCCCCCTATCGCACTTGTTTAAGTTAGGATAATATATGCTTCGAGCCTTTGTGCCGAGCCCCTCCCCCCCCACAATCCCCCAATCGGCTTTTCTCATCGATCTTTCGTCAATGATTTTGATGCCTTTGGTTTTTTTTTTCTTTCTGGTTCCACACCTTTTTGTCACCTGTGCCGACCCTTTTTCCTGACAGGTTGGACAAAAAACACTTTTTTATCAGCGGAGTTTAATTGAACACAAGTTTTCTGGATGAGTCTAGTCCCTTCTTCCGGGTGTGTCCCTCGTGTGTGTTTATTTTCTGTGTTTTTTGCTTTTTGTTTTTCAGGGGTCAATGTTTGGATGGCCCCTAAAGCTTTTTCCCCATTTTAAGGCCTTGGGGATAGCTTTGAAATTGCCCCGTTTAAAGAACAGGGTCCAATTCCATCTTCACTGGGTTTTCTTAAAACTACCTGGATTCAACAGTCGTCCTAATTTATTGATAAGCCCCCCCCCCTCCCCTTTCCGTAGGGCTATTAATGGTATCCCAAGTTACATTCCCCCTTTCTTCATTTGGGGAGATTTAATTGTGAGAAGATCCCTCTACGGCGTTTTTTTCCAAACAGTTATAGTGCATGTGATTGCCCTACCCTCTCGTTGGAGGAGGCATTACGCTCTGTCCAAATGGTTCCCCATCATCGTTCTTTTTTTGTCTGGCTAACCTTTTCTCCATTTTTTCGGGCGTTTCCTCTTGCATTCCGTCTTTCCTACATCGTTTTTTCCTCAGTTCATCTTCTCTTGGCCTTTCCCCCTGCTCTTTCGAGTTTTAAGTTTGCAGGAGACCCCCTTCTCCGCAGTCCGGCCCCTCTTTGGTTTTGCTTTTTTTATTTTTTTTTTTTGAACCCTTTTTTTCAATACCTACCCTCTTGCTTAGGAAAAAGCGCAAGCCGAATGCGTGTCCCTGGCGCTTTCCTTTGAAATCGTCTTGTAAAGGACTTGGTTGCGGATTCTAGTTGTCCCCCTTTTCCCAGTAACAGTTCTATGACGCGGGAGCGTCCGACTTATTCCACTGTGTACCCCATTCCACCTTCCCCTTCCTTGAGCCTCTTTTCTGTTACTGCGGTCAGTTTGTTGGGATTCTATGCAACCACCCTTCTTTCACCCCCTTGAAGCTCTTTGTGTCCCCGCTCTCTTTTGCTTTTCTTGGCGATTTAATCTGATCCCCGAGATGCCCCTTGCTCGATGTAAGCTGGCGTCCCTGAGTCCCTTGCTTTTTCGCACGTGCATCACTTTTTTCTCCTTTTTCTTTTCGACCCCTCGTTTCAAACTTTCTCATTAAGGTCAAGTGGTTCGTATTTGACCGACCGAAAGGGTTTTTTCCCTCCAATATTATTTGGCCTTTTTCTCGCTGTTTTTCTTTTTTCGTGCCCCTTTTTCTCCCCCTCCTTAACCGAAAAATGGGTCCGTCATTCCTTACGGTCATTTTTTTCCATCCGCGCCAAATTTTTCGTCCGAGGTTTTTTTTTTTCTGTTTTCGCTTTTCTTGTAATTCTTTCAAAGATTCTTTCCCTTCCAGCCCAGGAGAATGCCCTCCTTCTTTGTTTTATCCGTCAGTCCTCGGAAAGTCGTGTTTTGTTCCCCGCCTTTTTCCACGTACCTCCGGTGTTCCCCCCTTTTCGGCTTATTTATTATCTTTTGACGGGTTCAGATGCACCCCCCCCCCTTTTTTCAGGGTTAGTGTTGTGGTTTCCCCCACCCCCCTTTTCCCAAGCCACCCCTTGTTTTCGGAGTTGGTATTCAAGAGAATTTTTCGTGACTTCTCTCCCCTCTCCGTGTTCCTTTTTTGAGGACTTGATCCCCCCCTCTGGGCTCCCTCTTTCAATCCCCGTGATCTTTAGTGTTTTTATTATTTTTTGTTTTTGCTTTCTGGCCCCCCAGCTTTCAACTTTGCCTCGACTCGGAACCATCTCGCTGAACCCTCTTGGAATGATTCTTTTTTCCCGTCCCCGTTTTTGCGTTTTTTTGGAGTTTCTCCGTCCCGTTTTCTTTTCGGCTCCTTCTTCATTCGCATGCACCTACTCCAATCGGCCAAACTTCTTTGGTTTTTTTATTGCTTTTTTTCCACCCTTTTCCCCCAGAAACTCGTTGTGACGCTACCTCGACGGTGTTTTGTTTTCTTTTTTGGCGCGGAACCCCCCAAGGACCCCCCTCTTTTTTAACCCTTTGGTTCCTTCCTGTGTATGACATTGCTTTCATGTTAGGTTTTTCCATCACCCCTTGGCGTTTTTTTTCTCCCCAAGCTACTTATCCACAGGCACCTGCCCAAAAGTCTCTCGGTTATTGGTTTTTCCCCCTTTTGTCTACCAATCTTACCTTGTCCCCCCTTTCGTTAAAATTGTTTGTGTACTCGCGCTTTTCATCTCCCACCCCCCCTTTGATTGTTCCACTGTTTCCCCCTTCCCGTCTGAGAAAAGTTGTAATCCAACTTGCTTCCTTCATAGACGGCAAATAAAATACTCGGGGCGCTTTTTTCTTCTTTTTCCGGCCCCCTCCCTCCCTTTGAAGACTTTTTGCACTCATTAGCTCCACCCTTTTTCATTTTTTTTTCCTTCTTTTGACCTTTGGGGCGCTCCCGCCATGCATTCAAAACCTAGACCGAGGAACTCCGCCGAATATTTCGTTTCTGTTTCCCACCTTTTTGTTAGCTTGGCGGTAAGTTAAGGTTGTGATCCGACCGCTTTGATTCCTTCCATGGGTTCGAGTCTCTTTCCGAAAAACAAGGGTTCCACAGCAGCCCCTCAGTGGTGTACAGACAATTCAAGTAGAATACCCCCAGTCAGTTGACGCCTCACCTCTCGTTTTCTTTTGAACCTTCCAAGAGTAAATGTTTTTGTCATAAATGGTTTTTTAATAATAAAACGGGTTCCTTATTTTTTTCCCCACTCCCCCCAACCCCGAGACCCCTCCATAATTACCCCGCCGGGACATTTTTCCACTATTAAATGATTGCTTGTTCTTTATCGGGCCTGGAGTCCAGCGATTTTCCCTCCACCTCGGCCCAGTTAGTTCATGATGGCCATACCTATGAACGGTCTGTTTGGACCTCCCCCCTTTCCCCCGAGTTTTCGTTTGCTAATGGTTGTATGCATCGCCCCGAAAAACTTTTGCCACTACGAGAATCTTCTACCGTTCGACCATTGTCTATCTCCGCCAATTCTTTCCCCCCTAGCCCTTCAAAAATGAACATTACGCCAAAGCGTTGTAACTTTGGCTCAAGACTCTGGCTTTTTAACCGGTGCCACATCCCCGTGATCTTTTCCACTGAGTTCTTTTCCAGACTTTCCTCTTCATTTTGATTCTTCCCGTTTTTTCAGACGTCTATTAAAAACCTTTCGCCGTGGACCCTTGAACCCATTTTCGGTTTTCAATTTCCCCTATGACGATAGGACCCTTTCACCTCCTCAAAAGCAGTGTTCCCCTGGGCCGCGGCCTTTTCTGACTTTTTATTTTTTTTGCATTCTTCCGAATTGGTTTCCCTCCAAGCTGTTGGAGGGAGTTTGACCCGTACTTTTTCCTGCTCCCTTTCTCTATCGGGAAACACTTTCTGGAGGCCCCGGCTTTTCCCCTAGGTTTCCAAAACCTTTTCATGGTCCCTCCCTAACCTTAGGTTTCTCTCCTCCGCTGCCGTCCTCGGGAGTGGCAATTATTGCCACCCTTTACAATTGTGAAGTTTACTTTTTGCAACCTTAGCCTTTTTCCCTGGTTTTTCTTCGTCGAGCCGGGAGAACTGGTTCGTAAATAGGGCCTCCCTTTTCTATGACCTACCTCTCAATCTTCTCCTTTCTCCTCCCCCCCCTTATCTTCCCCCCTTGATTCTTTGGTGGAATAGACCTTTGCTATTTCGTTTCCCCTTTCCACTTTCCCTTTTTGTTTGTCCCGAGCTTTCTTCAGATCTCCCTCTTAATCACGTTTCAAAATTTCTTTTTGCCAAGATCGTCCCCCTAAGTTCTTTTTTTCCCACCTGCTTTTCTTCCTTGCAGATTCCCCCCCGCCCCCCCCCCAGAGTTATTGGACCCCACCGGTGCTCTGCGCTTGCCCCGGCATGTTTCTTCCGACATTGTCCCTCCTCACGTGCTTTTCTTTTTTTTTCTCCTTTACCCTTTTCAAGTCTTTGATGCCGACCTTCGCCTCGGCCTGCCTTTCCAAAAAAACCCTCCGGAGTCGGTTCCCTTTTCTCCCTTTGACTCTTTAATTTTTTTTACATCCCTTTCGATTGTTAATTTTGACCTGTTTGACGGTCATTACCTCCTTTTGTGTTACCCCTTCAACTTTTTCCCCTCTTCTCCACGGCTCTGGTCCCTCCCTTTGTTAGGAACTAAGTAGGAAACTCTTTTTTGTTCGGAAGCCCTTCCGAACTCCCCTTTTTCCTCTTTCAATTCCTTTACGAGGTTTAGATATCGATTTTGTGTTTTTTTTCTCCTACTCTTTCTTTGGCAGGAGTTTCAGTTCCCTCAAGGATTCTTGCTGCAAGGATCTCTTTTTAATTTTCGTTTTACGCACGTCCCCCACAATTTTCCCCACGTTCTAGATTGGGGTTTTTAGGGTACCTTGACAGATTCCTAAAGCCGTAAACACTACACAAAATTTAAAATCCCCCCCCCACGACCACAAATTTACCACCCCAGACATCCCACCAATATCCAAACCCACCACACCCCCCACCGCAAAACACCAACAGCCAAAACCAGCACTAACTAAACATAAAAACATAAAACAAAAGCCAAATACAATCCAGGCCCCCCCCCACCCTCAGTATCAAATCCCCCCAAACACCCCAAAAATGATAACACAGCCCACCCATCGCACATACTAACTTTCTCCCCGTGAACAAGAAGCATGTACTGCTGATCGACGTACAAAAACCCAAAATCGGGCGGGGGCGGGGTGGGGACCTGGGGGGCGGGGGGGGGCGCGGGGGGGTGGTGGGTCGGGTTGGTGTTGGGTTTGTGCGGTGGGCGTTTTGAGTCTTGGTCGGGGGGGGGGGGGTGGGGTTGTTTGGGGGTTGTTGGGGGGGGGGGGGTTTTCTTGGGGGGGTTTTTTGCCTGTGAAAAAACAAACAAAAAAACCACAAAAAAAAAAAAACAAAACAACAGGTTGGAAATCATCTGAAATTTCGACTATTCCCATTAGGATTATCATCCATCATTGTTACGATTGTTTTATTCATTTTCGAGTTGACTCACCGGGTCTTCGTCACTGTCCTCTTTCCGTTTCCCAACACTTGTCTCCCCCCCTTCTTTTTGGTTCTTTTCCCAAGGTACTTTCCTTGAACCCCCAAGGGTACTTTGAGTATTAACCTTTACGCTCTTTTCGGCAAAAGGGTTTTTTTTTCGTTTTTCCTTTTCGGATTTCCGGTCTTTAACTTGGGGTTCCCCGTAAATTCCCTCCCTCTCCTTATTTCCCAGCCTTTTTTTCGGGAAAGTAAGTACCCACATTCCTGCCGTTCCTCCCTTTGCTTTTTCTCCTTTCTTTCCAATTTTTAATCTAGGAAGTTGACGCTCTCTCTATTTCGTACTTTCCCAGCTGAGTCTGAATTTTTTTTCAGTGCCTTTTTAAACCGCTTTAGTTTTCCCCCAATATTTCTGGTTAGTTGCGTCTTTCATTTTTTCTTCGGTTTAGCTCTTTTTGCCCCTTTTTTCCCTGGCCCCTTTCGGCAAGCCCTATCTGCCACGCTGTATTCCTCAAACGCGGGTTCTTCCTTTGGTGGAGATTTCCCCGTCTTTTTTTTAATTTCCTTATTTTCTCTAGAACCCCCCCCTGTACCGACCACCATTTCTTTTGGCCCCATTTTTTGGATTTTTTTTGTCTCCTTTCCCTCCTTTTGTTTCTCTGTGATTTCTCCTCCGACCACATTGCGTTCATTCTGTAGTTTTCCCCTTCCCATTTCCCAAAGGCTCCCAGTCCCTTCCTGAGCTCCTTGTTGCCGTTTACCTTGTGCTCCTCTTGATTTTCCCCCAAGCTTTTTTTTCTTTCTTGGCTTGCTTAAATTAAGTCCTGTCCTTGTTTCCGCCGTACTCGACCCATTTTCCTTCTCTGTGTTCTTCTTTTTTATTCACGTTCTTTTTTTTTTCGACTTTTCCCTTGGTTTTACGAGGTTCTGAATGCCCCCGTCTCTTTAAGTAGGTGCCTTTTGGTATCTCCTTTTCCCATCCCCCCGTCTTGCCCCCTCCCCCCCCCATTGTTTTGGAAGCTTTCTTCTTTTAAATCGAATCTTCTTGTT
>Ga0179593_1587468_pt1 | contig 13107 bp, 18 predicted proteins | sample CZODoug2_1_08_16_FD_185931 | JGI IMG/M metagenome (GOLD analysis project Ga0179593, IMG submission 185931) | Vadose zone soil fungal communities from Angelo Coast Range Reserve, California, USA - CZODoug2_1_08_16fungal (PacBio error correction) | ecosystem: Environmental > Terrestrial > Soil >... | reverse complement strand
TACATTTTCCTTCCCTTGTCCTTTCAGACGGGGTATCCATCCAGCTTGCAGTAAATCGGGTGCTTCAGGGGTTAACCAACTTTTTTTTTCATGGATTTGTTTTCATTGATCCTCTAGCACCCCTGCTGGTGACCCCTCCGTGAGTATTTTCCGCGACGGAAATCCACCACTTCTGTTCAGAAAAAGCCCCGTCACCCCCCCCCCTTGCTTCTTCATGTAAATTGGCAAAACAGATTGCCTTTCAGTTTCTTAATAACAGCACCGTTTAACCCCTGTCTTTTGACTTCCTAATTTCGGCCTCGGCATCTCCCCGCACAAGGGCGAAGGATAATTCCCCAACTCGCTTCCTCTCTCACGAACTGAGCTCTTTTCTTCAATTTTTTTTTTTCCCTCACGTTTTTCCTTCCGTTAATTACCACCGAGTTATCTGCTTTTTTCCTCCTGACGATTATTGGTTTCTTTTTTTTTTTTCCCCCGGGTCATCGTCCTTTCTTTTCTGGCCTTTCCCCTTGCTGCCGACTTCATTACCCTTCGCCTACCCCTTTTTTTTTTCCAGCTATGCGTCCTTTGTTCTTGTTTTTAAATATTTTCACCGCTCCACCGTATTTAGCTCTAAGGAAGAGATAAAACCCCCCATAGCTATCTACTCGATTGATGCCATTGCCGCAGCGCCTATTCCCCCCCTTTTTATCCCCCTCTCCCCCCTCCCCCCCAAACCGCCTTTTTAATGGCAGTGTGCGCACTTTGTTAAAATTCAGTCAAATTTGACCTTTCCTCATGTCTTTGACTCCCCCCTTTCACGGAAAGAGCGGCCGTCGATGTACCCCCATCCCACTGGACCCCTTCGGACACATGATCGAAACACCAACCAGGTGCCTTCCGGTCGATTTCCTTTTTCTTCAAGCTATTGAATTTCCCGTGGAGCGTTTCGCGACCTCTCCACCATGCCATCACCTTTTTTTCGAAAGCTTTTCTTTTATTTTTTGATCGAGCTTTGTTCCGAACGGCGACCTTGCGCTGCGCGCGTGTCCCCGCCGATACGTTTACGCCTCGCGACTCCATTTTTTTCCCGTATTGATTTCATTCCCTGCCGTCGATTAGCGACATCTCTTTTTTTCTTCACATCATCCTTCCCCTTGGCCCTCTCGAGGGCTGGGATTCTGGTCCCTCCGCACCCGATTTCGCTTCTATTCTTTTGTCAGACTTGTTGAACCTGGCCGGTCGCTCGCAATTTTTCGTCCTTTGTTTCTTTGTTATAGAATGTATTATTGCGAGAGTTGTGTTCGTCGTTAAATGATCCGTGCGGATCTCGGTTTGCCAAATGCGTAACACGTGGGGTGTTCCGGCCGCGCAGTGTTTCCAAATATGCCATTTTTTTCCTTCAGTCCCCTCCTATTCGACTATGCAGCTTCGTGTTTTTCCCCCACGGGCGTCTTCGGCGTAGCTGACACTTTTTTCTAGTACGCGGCCCCCCCATTCAAGATCCTTTTCCTCGTCTTGTTCCCCTTTCCGATGTTGATTACGATCTGCCGCAGTCAGTCGCGAGTATATGTCTGCTGTTTTGTTGAGGTGAGAGGACCATCCGTTTTCATCCGAAGGCGATTTGAATAGGTCTTTTTTTTTGCTGTCCGCTTTTCCTGCCTTTTTTTGCTTAACCCAGGACGGTAAACAGAAGTGGCGGTTTGAGCCTCAGTTGGACCAGAAAGGTAACGAACTTTTGGCGAACGGCTCACGAAGCTTTTTTTCCTTTTTCTGAATGCTTTCTTTTGAGGCCGCACGAGTGACGATTGTTTTTCTTTCCTCCTCCTCAGTTTGTTGTTTTATTTTTTCCCCCCATTCGTCCGTTTTCGCACGGCCTGGTTCTCGCTCCGGCTGGGTCTGCTCACCGTTTCTTTCTACTTAGTTTCCGCCACCTCCCCTCACGAAGTTCTCTCTTTTTTTCTCCAACAAAACGCACTTATTCTCATTTTTCCCATTCAAAAACGTCTTTTGACTCTTCGGCAGGTCTTGTTCCACGCTCGTGCGCCTACGCGTCTATACGATGGCCGATGCTTCCTCACTTTTTTCTTGTCACGCCTTTCCTTCCCTAATATTATCTCTTTTTGAGGGATTCGTCGTTTTCTTGTGCTCAATGTCAGCTCTCCCCTTTTTTCGCGAGCTTCTTTGTGAGCTTTATGCTCGATCTGATTGTCGTCTGCAATAGCAAAAAACCTCTTCTCCCCCGATTTTTTTGAAACCAATTCCTCCCTGTCCGCCGGAACCCTCTGAGTGCTTTTTTTTCGTAACCCGTCACATGCGACAACTGAACAATTCATCCTCCCATCCGTTGCGACTGACCAATTCTACTTGTTGCGCTCCCCCTTCCCTCTCCCGCCCTGGTTCGGCTATTGCCATAGCTCCTTTTCCTCACCTCCTGCTGACTTCTGGGAGCCCAGTCGTGCCCCTCATGCCTTGCCTGACGGCAGCATCTGCTTTCTTTTCTTCTCGAAATAAACCCTTGGCATGTGTACCCACATCATTACTTGCCTTCGCTTCGGTTTTTTTTCCGCCTTGGCGATATTTCGGTTTTAGAGTACTGTCTGTTTTTTGTTCTTCTACTAGACTGATTCGAATTTCAGAACCCAATTCTGTCCCAAATTTTGTCTATGGTTGCTCGTGTATTTGCCAGACCTCTTCCAGGACCCCCCTTTTTCCGCCACCGCTTATCTTTCGGGATGCTCGACTGGTTTTCCTTTGCTCAACTGCCTCCTGACCCCTCCCTGTACATGGACGACGAATCGTCTCCTCCGTTCACGGGAAACTGTCTCTAGTGTTTCCTCCTTGCCAGACACTGTACGCGTAATCGTGAGATTTTCCCCGATTCCTCTTTCGCTCTTTCCCCCACTTTTTTTACCCCCGTATCCCACCTCTCTATTGTTTACCCGCGGAATTTTCGTCTGTCCTCGATTTGTTGCTGTAATTTAGTCCTTTTTAGAGTAATTTTTCTTTTTAAGATTCCGTCCTATTTAACTCCTTATCTCGCTTCATATCTCTTCACGATCTATGCGCACTTGTAGTAGCATTTCCGTCCTTTTTATTCCACCCAATACTCCTCTGCGCCCTCCCCGGGCTTCCATTTGCACCCGTTCTTCTCGTCTTTCTCCGCTGAGCACTTTTTTCCTTGAAATTTTTTCTGGTCCTGATCCGCGATTTTTCCGGTGTTTAGTTCTCCTTCCGCTTCCTCTAACGGGTCACCCCTGTCCATTTCACAGTGACTTGGCCCCCTTAGATTATACATACATGCCTGTTACGAACATTTCCCCTAGTTTTGGGTGCTACCTATCCCCCATCTTTCTCTTTCTCTGGATCACACTTTCGCACCCAGCACACGTACTTTTCAACCCGGCCACTTTTTTCCCCGGCTTGACCAACTCTCTGTTTCTTTACTGACCGCTGATGTAGAACCTGTTTCCCCCCACCCTCCCTCCCCATTAAGTCCTTCTAGTTACTTCCCGCGGCCTAAGTTCGTGTCCTGTCCCTCTCAGAACCCTGCTTAGCCCTCCTCACTCCTTTGTTGATTCTCTGCGTCCAGAACTTTTTAGGTTCATGATTAACTTCTGGCCGCGGCTGCGTAAGACGGGCCTTGCTCTTTACTTGAAACTGGTCCTCCCCCGTCCTCCCGGGAGGATCTGGTTGCCAGAGACGTTTTGATCCCTCTTCTTGACCGTTCTCTCGGGTGCCTCCCTTTCTCCCTTCGAAATCCCCCTTTGTTGTAACTTTGACGAATTTTTTCGCCGGACCAAGGGCCCTCCTCGTTGTGTTTTGAGGTTTAATAACCTCACTCGGTGGTTTGTATATATTGTGGGTGTGCAAGTACTCTTTACCTCCATTTTCCCTTATGTGGATCCTCGCGGCTCCTCGCGCCTCCTAGCCATGTATTTTTACCCTCGATCATGACCCCCTTCAGCGAAAGTGATTTTTGCACACAGATTGCAGCCGTCGATCCCTATACTTTTGTTGGAGGCCGCCCTGGAATCCTCATTCGGACTTTTGGCTTTTTTTTTGTCCATATTATTTGTTTTAACAGCGTTACGGTATCATTTTGTAATAAAAGTCCAGTCCCGCCCCTCTCTTTTCGGCTTCCTTCCTCAAGTTCGTTTCCGCTCCAGTCTTATATCTTCAGCCTTGCGTCACTGCCGCTCCCCCCACTTTTGACACGCGAGCCGTTTCTGGACCAAATCCCCGCGCCTTCCGAATCAGAAAACTTCTTCATCTTTTTCCCCCACTATTGGGATCGAGTTTCCCGATCCCCCCCTCAAATTCTCTTAACTCTTTTTTTTTCAAATTTTTGAAATCTCTCTCCCTTTTTCGTGGTATCACAAACTCTCGCAGCCGACTTGATCGGCGCGTATTTTCCTCTCGGACCATTTATTCTTTTCTCCTCAAAGATGAACCCCCCAAAATCCGCACCCACCTCCTCCTTCCGATTGTCGCTGACCCGAGTATGTCTTTGTGAAACATGAATTTTCATCGTTCCATTATCTACATCTTTTGTCGATCTCCAAGTGATTAAGGCCTTTCTTAAGTTTCCTTTCTCGTCGTTTCCCTAGTATCTTCGATTCTTGTCTTGTGTCGCTCTTGTAATTCTGAGACTCTTTTTTTTACATTTGCGTCCCCCCCTCCCGTTTCCCTCTGCTTTCCTCCTTTTTCTCTTGATTTTCATTCCTCTGTCCCTCTTTCATGCACTACGGACATTGATGGAAAGCACCCTCCCCCTTTCCCCTGTCTACCTTGAGGCTGGCATCCCTGCACGCGTATTTTCATTTATGCCAGGGTCCCTTTTCTCACACGCATGTCAATAGGATATGTCTCTTCTAGGTCTCCGTTATTTTTCCTTCTCGCTTCTCTCCTTGTCGTCGTCCCCCCCCTTCTACATTATGAAATGGTCGAGCTTTGTGTCAGCAATCAATGTCGCGGCCCTTTTATTTTTTTTCACAATTCCAAGATGGGCGTTGGTTGCTTGCGTGAGGGCCCCCCTCCCATTATTCGCAGGCCTCCTTTTTTTTTGTCCCCGCCTCCCGCAACTCTTTCCGGAGACTGCAGCTCCGCTTGCGTGATTCGGCCCGAGACGTGACATTTTCCCTCCTAGTCCGCCCCCTGCCTTCAAGAGTAATCTGTACCCTCGCTGTTTCAGTGACCCCTGATTCGCTGATCTTTTCCCTTTTCTCTTTTCAGTCTGTTGCCATTTTTCTCTCGGGCTTTCAGATTATCAACCCCCTCGTTGTTTCATCCGAGTTCGATTCAGGGCGTTACTTTGACCTATCTGCGTTTTTTTTTTTCATTTTTTTTGGTTAGTCTGATTGACCAGTGCTTTTTCCTGACGACACCGAAGGGAATCCGCTCCTCCCCCTTCCGGTCGCGCGACGCTCTCTCCCCCTGCACGTCCGATTGGGTTCTCTTTTTCCGATGATTGTTCTCCTCTTCTCTTCCCCTTTTTTTCCCCACCGTCCTTTTCTCTCTCTTCCTCTCCTGCTCGCCTATCTTCTCATAACTTTTTACAGTCACTACCCCCAACGGACCTTTAATCCTCATTCGATTGTGTGAACCAAAACCCTCTTTGAGGCCATCCTCACGTATTCTCTTTTCCTCCACACCTCCTATCTGACTTTCCTCTATTTCCCTATCTGAAATTTTTCAGTTAACCCACCCCCCCATCTATTTTCTCACGCCTCTTGGGTTTTTTCTATTCTCTTATTCGTTGGTGTCTTCTTTTTCGTCTCACTGTCAGCCCTTCCTCTTTTCTATTCTCTTCTCCGGCCCGTCTTTGATCTTGAATTTTAGTCTTTTCTTCCATTTTTTCCCCACCCCTTGTAGGTTCTTCCATCGGCCTTTGTGTGCTTAGTCACGTCCCGGAACAACTCTCAGAAGGTTCTTCGCCCCCGCCTGTCTCATCTACTGGAACACATCTTGGTTCCCCATCCTTCTTATATCCAGGACCTCGTCTCTTTTTCCCTCCCCCTATCCTACTTAGTGGTGCGTAAAATCTCCGCAGCCTGGTTCTTTTGCCCCTCAGGGTGATCTCATTCGCTTTTTTTCTTCCTCTTCGAATCCCGAGTCGCATCCCGAGGCGGGAGCGCCAGCTTTTTTTCAACTATAAGGTACAGTGATTTATTTTATTCTTTACCGATCGTTGTCTATCGCGCGAGACTTTCATGATGACACCATCACTCCCTCCCACCCCACTCTTGCGCCCCTTCTCGATTTTGCGTGTTTTCTTTGACTTTGCGATCTTTCGGTTCTGCCGTCTCCCTCTGTCCGTTTCTCGATCAAATTTTTCCCCTTCCTTCAGACACTTATCCTTCCTGATGCGATCACTCGTTTCCCGGATCTTCGACATCGCGTGCCGCCCTTGTCGTTTCCCCCCCCTCGCGGATCTCTCTTGCTTTCTTCCTTTCCTTTCTTCAAAGATCACCCCTCTTTGCTTGTACCCCTTTCACTGCTTTTTTTCCCCTCCTTCTCCTCCTTCTTCTTACACTCTTTTCTAATTCATTTTTACTGTCTTCTTCCCACAGCGTCCCCCAGACCCTTCTCTATTCCCTGTGCAAAACCCTACGACTTGCACATTCCTTTCCCCAACCCTCTTTCTTTTTTTTCCCCCTTTTTAATTTTTCTGTTATCATTTGACTCGCCCTTGCTTTTCCCCTCGCGTTCTTTGGTGGATCCTTTTAGTGATCACGTGTGAACAACTTCTGACTCCCCCAACTGGACCGCCGTGAGCTGCCCCCTTGTCTTCAGGTTCCCACGCCTTCTCGCTTTCCTATTTCTCGGGCACGGCGTCCAGTCTCCACCTCAAGATCTTCCCGCCTGACCCCCACGGACAGATCTCCTTACCCTCCAGGTTCTCGGTGCAAGACTTCGTTTCTTCACTTCTTGCACTTTCTATCGCCGTATGACTTTTGACAGTCATTCGCCTTGCAGGATTTCCTTTTATGCTTCTTTAGGACCCTTTATCGTCAGTGTCTACACTCTGCCGCAAAGACCTTTCCCATTCCTTCTTTTCCATAAGGTTTCCGATTTCTCACTTCCCACAAGCGAGTTTGGTTCACCTGGAACCTCGCGCACCTTTACACATGCACAATTTCACGGATCCGACGCATATTTAACCCTTTTTTTCATTGAGGACTTTAGTCAAGTAATCCCCCCGTCGCCGTCTTTACTGCCTCGTGGGCTAAGTTCTTTCATGCGACCTCCCAAAGTTCATTCTTTCCCTTCTCCGTTTTTTTAGAGTCTGCCTTTTTTTTTCACTTATTCTCTGTCCCTCTTAAAGCCGGTCCGAGTCGGTTTTGATTTTTCCTTGAAGATATACCTCCCACCGCATCTGGTCCTCCGACCAAACTTCTTTGCGGGTTTCCATTTCCCCTTGGGGCTTTGGTATGTTCAGAGAAATCACAAACCTTTTTTCCGCTCGGTGAACCGTTTGGGCTCTTCCCCCTCCCTTGAAGTTGCCTCTTAATAACACGCCCCCTTCGCCTTTTTGGGGCAAATACACGTTCACTTCCTCTCCTTCCCTAAAGTCTCTTTCCTCCCGAAATCCTGCCCCTCCAAGTTTCTCCTCATTCACTGCTGCCCTTCTACAAGTCACTTTTCCCGAACGTTGCTTCTGCCCCAATCCTTTCAGTTTGTAATTAATCCCATTTACGAATATTTGGTGCGTTCGGCCAGATTGACACTCTCCTTTTCTCCAAATTCCCTCTCTCTCATTGCAGGCCTCTGCGTCTTGAAAGAATTTTTTCTCTCAGGCCTTCGTGTAAATTTTTGTACCTTGTAAACGGAACTTCTTTCAGGGCCCTTCTTTCCCCTGTTCTATTCCTTTGAGTGCAAATTTCTGAGGTCCAAAACCCCCGCTTTTCCATCCCATCTGAGCTTTGTTCCTTCCCCCACGAGCGTCTCTTTTCCGGCAGTTTTTTCACACATGCATTCCGCCTCTGTTTTTTGACAACGTACCACTGTCTTTGACCACAGATGGCAGATCTTCCTTTTTTCCCGGTGGTTCTTCCTATCGTGTCCTATGCATCCAGTCCTTCGTGCTATTCGTCGATGTATTCTCACCTCACGGAATGTTGACCCGGCTATATGGACCCCCCCCACCCACCCCCCCCGCCGCAGCCCGCTCCTCGCCAACCGCACGCTGAAAAAAAGGTGCCCTCTCATTGAGTTTGGCACTCTTACTCTTGACCCCCTCCTCCAAAACCATTTCCATCACGATCGTATTTCTTTAGAGAATGAGTTAATTTTTACCTTCCTGAGTCACTCTATTTATTCGTGAGTACAAAGAATTCATTCACTAACACGAATAATCGTTTTCTCAGTGCTGCGCTGTCTGACACCCCCACTCCTATATTAGTCCCGGCCAGGGTTTTCTACGATGGATTCATTGCTCCGGCCTCTGCCCTCCCCCTAGAGGACCGCGATTCCTTTCGTGTGTAAACTTGCACGAGTTTTCCTCGATTTGTTTTCGCGGGCTTTTTTTCCCCCCTTTTCATTTCCAACCGATTTTGTCTTCAATTTCCGACTTCCTCCCCTCAGTCCTTGCCACTAAGTCTTTTTCTCTTAGTTCCTTTACTGAATGGTCGAGTCTTTGTTTCGCACTTATCTGCGGCGACGCTTTCCCCCTAGAGAACTTTCTTTCGTGCCGGCAATTTTTTAACCCCCAATGAGTACAGCTCTTCAGCACCCATCTTCATTCTCCTCTTCTGCAAATCATATAGCGTCTTTTCTTTTCTCGTCTTGCGAAGACATCGGCGCAACGTAGACTCTTTCTCTGGCCTTGAGCATCTTTCCTCTAATCTGCTCAAACCACCAAATTCTGTTCCTCTTCTTGACCCACCTTCTTTTGATTCCGATCGGCATTCCTCCTCCTGTTTGGCAATCTTCTTCCCCGGCGAATGCTGACCTTCGCCCGTTTTTGATCCCTGGCTTTTTTCCCCTCGGCTCTGCTATTGCCTTTTATTTTGCGGTTGCCTCGTGCCGTCATTTTACCAGACACACGAACACTAATTCGCCTATTTTTCAATCCTCTCCCCGATGCCCCTGTTAAGTTTCCGAAGCGATCCGACGCGGCATTCCCTCCCTTATAATTTGTTATACTCGCCTTCGGTCTTCACCCCTTTTGCTGGGCTGCGCTCCTTTTTTCTTCTTGTCGAAATGCGTGCAATGTTCCCCCCCCCCCCCTTGGTAATTCCGGCATACCACGAAAAACGCCTTTTCAACCTCTTTTCTTCTTTTTTTGCGAACTCGCGCCCTTCCCAGGACTGGACGCTGGCGCGTCGCTTTTCTCAAACATCGGAAACTCTTTTTCGCGCCACCGCCGCTTTGGATCCCTACGGGTATTGTATCTGTCTTTTGTTCTGGTTCGTGGGACCCTTCCTCTCGGTTCCCGCCTGCGCGCCGTTTGACTTTTTGCGCGAGCTGCAGTCGCCGTTTCCTCGTGATTTAGCTTTTCGGCTATTGCCGGTCCCCCCCCCTGAGCTTCCCCCCTATGTTGTGAACAGCCGGGCCTGCTTTCAGTCTCCTTCTCTTTCCCCCTCTCGATCCTGACGACACACTCTCGACCCCTTCTTCCATCCGTTGGCCGTAAGGAACTGGAGCTTCAGGCTCGCCTTTTGCGAGAGGTACCTACCTGTGGATTGATGCAATTTTTCTCTCGCATCGGGTGGACTCTGCCGGACCGGACAAAAATCTTTTTATTCTCCGCTGCGCCCCCCCCCGCGTGACCCACCCCCTGGACCCCCCCCCCCCCCCCCCCCCTTTTCTTTTTTTTTTTTTTCCCCCCCCCCCCCCCCCCCCCCCCAGATCTCCCCCTCCCTCCCCCCCCCCGCGATCCCTACGAGAATGGTGACCTTATTCTTCCTCCCCTTTTGGCCGCTCACTCCCCCGCATGATTACCATCCCTATACCATACTTTCCCACTCTTGCGCTGTAGTCTCAACCCCTTGTGGCCACAGTCTTTACGCCGAAGTTCTTTTTCGTTTTTGTTCCCGTTCCTTCCCCTTTTTTCCCACCTTTTTCGCGGCCACCTTTCCGAACCCGGTCCGCTGGCCCTTCGCACCCCAGACCCCCGACTTGTATTTTGCGGAGTCGATCTCGTTCTCCCTCTTCCTCCAAAAGTGCCCACCCTTTTCACCTGCGCCTTATCTCGGCTGCGGCGGCTTGTCCTTTTTTTTTTCCTCCTTGGAAGCGTTTTGTGCCTTCATGCATTTAAAATGGTTCGGTCAGTACGATTGTTTTTCGTGCACTGGCACCACCCAGTTCCATCGACGAAGTCATTTCGTCGTCCTGACCTTTTTCTTTTTTCCGAACCATTTTCATTCAATTTTCTAGTGTGATCGCGATGTTCATCCTTCCTAATTTTTCAACAGCAGCTTCTCCTGGACCATGGATTTCTTCCTTTTTTTTTCTGGACTGTCCTTGCTGAGATTTTGCTGTCCCTAAGATCGCGTTCCTGCGCCTTTTTTTTAACTAGCCCCTATCGATTTCAGGAGGTGAGAGGCTCCTTCCGATTTGGTTCTCGTTACACTCCTCTTACTGGGGGGGGACACACGGTGTTCACCTTCATCCTTACACACAAGCGGGTCTCTTCGCTTGTTGGATCTGGTTTTCACTACGGCCCCCCTCCCCCTCCCCTCGCCCCCCCCCCCCCCCCCTCACCCCGACCCCCCACCACCCCCCCCCCCCTGTGCGCCCCCCCCCCCCCCCCCCCCCCCCCCCGGCCCCACACCCCTCCCTCCCCCCCCCTACCACCCCCCCCCAATTCAAGGGCAGACGACTTTCTTCATAGCCGCGCCCCTTGGTACGTCTCCGCTATTCGCGCCTCATCGCACGACGTTTTGTCCGTTTCCCTGTCCTTATTTTTTTTTTCGTGGCATGGCACTGTAGTCGTCAGTTCCCTGGTTATTTGCCCCCATAATGCTGTCGGTGCTTATTATAATCGCAACTTCAAAAGTCAGACCTTTTCTTCCCAAAACGTTTCATGTTTCCCCACAAGCGAGTTATTTTTTCCTCCCGTGTCTCCCCTTTTTAACATTCACTTCCATGATGAACTCAATGACCCTAAGGTTTTACTTTATGCGCTCTCTCTCATGAGTTCTTTTTTAAGCGTGGTTTTTTTTCTCTATCTCACTGTGCCGCGCCTCCCGGTCATGCTTTGTTTATCCTCCCCCGTTAGGCATAATGTTTTTGGTGATACTCAAACACTTTCTGTGAATCCTGCATACCCCTCGTCCGCGGCCCTTCTGGCAGTACCTATTTTCGTCTTCTTTACCCGCACATGGGCCCGCATACCACGAACTTTTCCCCCCTAACAATGATTTCTCCCCCTTCGAAGTGGCCGCTGGCTTACCCTCGTTCCTTGTGCTGCCCCAGCACCATCCAACCCCAAACCGGCCTTGTGAGAACTTTTAAAAATGCAGCTCGGAACCTTGGGACATCTCCAGTGCAACATTGTCTGCTTTTCCTCACTTAATAACCTCACTACACGAGTCATGGCCGCCAAAACACTTGTCACTGACGCCCCCCTCCCCCCCCCTCTTTCCTCTCGCTTCCCCCCTACATCCTGCCACACCGAGGGGGCCTCCCCTCTTCCTCTTCCGTGTGACCCTCAAGTGTCTTCCTTTTATTATGAGTGGCAGCGTGCAGCGACGAGTTTACTTCTTCCTTTTCTTAAGCCCTCCAAGCACACTTTCATTCCCAGACGGATGAGTCCGCTGAAACTTTATTTCCCTTTTGTGTTTACATCAGCCGTTGCTTTACTCCCCCCGTAAGCGCAAGTCGATTCCAATTGCGCTCTTCGGTCTCCTCAGCTCACGGCTTTTCTCTCCTTCGGGGGCTAGGCATTTTCTATCCACATGCGCGCAGATCCGCCTTCCCCAAATCTGCGCATCAGGGCCAGCCCATTCCCTCGAGTACCCCTTTAGCCAAGCTCGGTCCCCCCTCGGAATAAACCTCTTCGATCTTTACCCACGGTCACCCTTTTAGAGATCCTGGAAACCTGTTTCGCTCTTTACTGTAACCTTCTTTCTGGTTACAGATCTTGCTGACCTAATATCTGAGCAACGTCGCCTTAGCCCGGACCCCCCCCTTTTCGTACTTTAACCCCCCTGTACCGCCCGCCCTCTCTTTAATCTGCTGCTTAAAGCATTTTTAAGTCAGCCCCCTCTCTTTTTTGGCGTATCCATCCCGCTGCGAGTTTCTCATCGTCCTTAATAATTTTCCTCGTTCCTGGAGACGATTTTTTCCTTTCCAGTACAGTACTTTAGCCTCCGTCCAACCCATGTCTCTTTTATTTTTTTGCCTCTTGGGCTGACCCAATTTTGCCCCCTATAATTTTTCCGTTTTCCTCCGGCGGCGTTAGCGCTCAAGTACCGGTCCTTACTCGCGCTACCCGCTTAGCCTCGGCACGGAAACTGCCCTTTGATTTTTTTTCTTTTTTCTCGCATATTATCACCCCCTCTTTGGGGATTTGTCGATCTTGCGGCAATTACCGAACCAGGGCGGGTTCTTTATTATGGAAAAGGCGCTCCGTTCCGCCCCAGGATTGAATGAGGAACTCTGCGATATTGTTAGGATCATCCGGCGCCTTTTTGGGAACGGAGAGAAATTTTCTTTTTCCGGCGTCAGGGCCCTTGGCGAAATAGTTTGCGACAAACACTCTTTCATTATGGAGATCACGCTCGCGGCCAATCCCATAAACTGCACCCTCTTTCAACGCGTCCTTTTTTCCGATCCTGACATTTTCATGTCTAATTGCGAATCCTTTTCCCGACACACCCAACAACGAATAAATACTTTTTTTTTTTTTTTTTGCTTTGTGACATAGATTTCCGACTTTTGCCGATCGGCCCTCGTTCAATTTTTTTTCTTCCCTTTTTTTTTATCCTCCTCTCCATCGTTGTTTTCCGTGAGATCAGTGCGTTTTGATTATTCGACCAAATCAGGGAATTACCAGGTGCCGGTGTGACAGTGCCCGACTTCTTCTTCTTGACCGAATCCGAGCCAGCCTCAGGCCCGGAAGCTTTTTCCCTTTTTTTTTGTCCCCTTTTTTTTCCGATTTTTTACATACAGGGTTCCTCT
>Ga0179593_1510084_pt1 | contig 13107 bp, 13 predicted proteins | sample CZODoug2_1_08_16_FD_185931 | JGI IMG/M metagenome (GOLD analysis project Ga0179593, IMG submission 185931) | Vadose zone soil fungal communities from Angelo Coast Range Reserve, California, USA - CZODoug2_1_08_16fungal (PacBio error correction) | ecosystem: Environmental > Terrestrial > Soil >... | reverse complement strand
CATCCATCATCACACCCCACCCACCCCCACACGTCCCCCCCCCCCTCCTCCCCCCCACCACACCACCCCCCCCACCCCCCCCACCACACCACCATACCCCCCCCAACAACACACACCCCCCCCCCCACCCACCACCCAACACCGAAACCCCCCCCCCCCCCCCCCACCCACTCCACAGCGGGCATTTTCACCATCAATTGATGCGAGACCTTGATATCAACTCGCACCACTACGCCTCGCTTTCTTTTGATATCCTTAACTACTTTCCCCCAGCTACGCACTGTCCATCTGGACACGAACAACGGCTGGACCGAGACTCTTTTACCGACCATTCACAAAATTCCAATCCTCTCTACCACGCGCAATAGATTAAGCAAACTCGGTTCCTGATCTAATATCAATGAATTCGATCCAGGTGAACCATTTTTCTTTTCACACTATATGACACAAAGTTTTTTTCACGTCCAAATGAAATGCCCAGACCCAAGCAGGCAAACATAACTTTCCAAAGAACAAAAACACTGCCAACCAGACAGGAGGATGCGTTTATACGGACTTCGTAGAAACGCCTTCAAATCCCCCTCCTCAAAAGCAGCCCTCCTAAGTTTCTGAGACCCCCCAAAAATCCGGTGACCTCGTTCCTGGGAAATTGCCACCGATTTCAGACATATTCGCGGGCCGCTTGCAAAGAACAAAAGATTCCTGTTAAAATTACCATCTCTACAAGGAACTGTGCGATTTCACCCAACGCTTCCTACCTCCCTCATTCTAAGAGGGAAAAATATATCAATTTTTCCTGTCTCCTTGTCTTTTGACCGTAAATAGCTCATTTTTTTACACATGAGGGACTTCCTCCTTAGCAGCCAATCTAACATTTCAATGCCCCACCTGTGCCTCTTTTCAATCAGGCTTTACCCACTCGAACGCAAGTCGCCGACTGGATTTTAGAGTGAGTCGGGAACACGTAAATTCGAAAGGAACCGGTCTAATTACAAAAGGAAATACAGTATGAAACGGTTCACACCCTTTTCCGACAGCCTTTCGCATCTCATATTGTTCAACAAAGAATTACCTTACTACCATGAGCCGATTACCGCAACTGAAGTCTATTTTCCTTGTTTTTTTTTTATCCCCGGGGCGCGTTCCTAACTCTCGTGGAGCGCCAGTAGCACAGGACCTTTCGGCTTTAAAGCAGACTCGTTCGCTCGATTCCCCCCCCCCGGCTCCCTCCGATGCAGAACTTACGGGTCTTTGACAGGTTTGTAAGTCTATGTATCTCATCCTCCTTCGTCTTGCCGTATAGAGTAGTTTCATTTTTTCCTTTCGCCCCTCCTGTCTGACTCGGTTCCATAGAGAGACAATTCTGATCCACGTTGCCTATTTCCTCATTCTAGGCCCAGAGGATTCCCGACCCTCGTCGCGGGAACCCCCCACTTTCCGCAGAGGTAAGCGGACAAAACTGAACTCGTTCGGGCCTTAAACCCTTTTTCCGACACTGAACCGGAGAAACAAGCAATTCTCTTTCCCAATGTTTACAGACTTTTTAAATTATACCGACATCACTTTCTATTGTCCCCCAAATACGACCGACCCGTTTCGCATCGGCCGAACTTCACTCCCTCCTCCCCTTTCAACTCAATTTTTGGTTTACCGACTACATTCCCAAGTCTGCGCAGCGAATGCCGTTGCGTCTTCCCAAGCAATAAAGGTGAGGGTCGCTCTTCCCCTCTGTCCGGTTTAGAAAAATCTCCTTGCGCGCGGTCAACGGCTTTTCCAGGCCGTAAGCGTTGACCTCACCATTATCGAAAGAGTGGCTTCACTTCGTTCGGTAGCTGCTGAAACAAGATAACTTTTTAACATTTTACAAAGTTAATTTCAAGAGAGAGATCTCCCCCCCCCGAGGAGTATTTTTATATCAGAGCCGCAGTCCTCTGCGTAGAATCCTTTTTTTTTGAAGAAGGACCTCATATTGTTTCTCCTTATCTCCATTTGCAGTTCAATTATACTAAGACCATCTCCTTGCAGCGACCACCCATCTAGAGTCCACCGATGTACATAATGGGTTAGTCTTATTTGTGATCCCCCCATCGCTGGTTGAAACCTCCCTTGGCACCCTCGATATGTACGAGGGCTTGTCCTCTGTCCGTGACATTTGTTTTCCCTCCGCCGTATCCTTACAAAATGCCACTCCATTCGCTTGCCGAATTGATTTTAGTTGCGATCTGAACTATAAACGGCCGCTGACCATCGACCCAACTCCCCACCACCCACATTCGGAACCCGTCATTTTCTGAGGAAAACAAATAAAACCCCAGACTTATTTTTTTCGTGGGTTTTTGGTGTTTGTGACGTTTACGGACACACAATCTCCAGGCAGGTAGAAATCTTAAACCTTGCTCTCAGGTACTATATACCAGCCTGTCTCTCAGTGTGCAGAGAAGTATTTTTCCTTATGAGCATGGCTTCCTCGTCTCTCTAGGAGAGGTGGCCTCCCCCCTCGTTTTCTTTTGACCTCTAATAAATGTTTGGTATTGGCTTCCATGATACGAGATCCGTCTTTTAATTCCGTATCGTGAGCCTGTTCGACTTTAGTCACTGACAAAACAAAGGTCAAAATAACCCACACACAAATACCCCTCCACTTAAAGAAACATTGTACTCTAAAATAAACACAACAAAACCTTCCACGCAACAAAGAGCATATCATAGGAAGTCGTTTCTTCCGGCAGGGAGCAATGTGAAACACGATGAAGAAACCCTTTTTTCTGCATAACCAAAAGATACGCTTCCAATCCAAAAAAAGAACTCACACAGGTCAGACAGGACACAATGGAAGCATTTGTGGAAGAACCCATCTTGCGACCTTTAAAGCAGTCGGGTTATGTGACGACTGACTTCCTCCCCGCCGACGTGGTCGTGTGCCGTCGGCTTTCATTCAATTTGATGATCTCTTCTGTGGCGTGCCGTTCTTTCGCGGGCGGCGTTCTGTTGTGGCGAACTCGACCTTAGCTTCCGTCTTATCGTATGTGTGCGTATCTTTTTTCTTTTGACGACCTTCTCTTCGGCCGGTCTTTGTTGAGCCCCACCCCCTTACGGTGCCAGTTTGGCCTTCCAGCTGATCATTTTTTAAATGCTCTTTAAGTGACGCAAGTCTCTTGTTGCATGTGCGTTGGCACCTTGCCTTTCGCGACCCTTGATCCAGCGTCGCTGTTCGTCTCTGTTTTTTCCTTAACAGAACTTCTCGGCGCATTTTTACACCAACAATTGTCTAAACGCAGCTGTCTAGCGCCGGTCGAGAACCTCCGTTCCCTTTGTTATGCGTGGCAGAAATGCCCCTACTCGCGTCCACATACCCACACAACAGGACGGTCCCAACCAATATTAAACTAGCACGATTATCCCCCCATTCTTTCAGATGTTCAAATGGCCATTTGTTGCCCCTTCTATTGCGGATAGAGCGTCCCGTGTTCTTACCCCATGACCCCCGCCTATTTAAAGAGGGTGATGCGAGGCGGTGTCCGTTATGAAACTGTTTCCCCCATTCCCCCCCCCCCCCCCCCCGCTTTTGTTGAATTTTAGAGCGTTCCTTTTCCATGAAGGTCGATTCAGGCCGTTCCGAAAGAAGTCCTCCGTGACATTCGCGAATCTAACCCCCACGGAGAACTCTTTCTGAAGTATTTTTTCCCTTTTTTTTTTCGTGGTTTTTCGTTTCAATTCAGCCATGTTTTCTTCCCAGATCGGGTCCATCTCCTGTGAGCCGAGTCCCTGTTTCTGGAAATCGGTTTTACAAAACGAAGACCCCATCTCCACTTTATTTTTTTTCTCGTTGTTTGTGATCTCTGCTGGTCTTTTTTTGTTCTCTGCGTCCTCCAACCTCCTTTCTGTTTTTCCGAACCATGAAAATTGAAACTAAGAATACCTGCTGTACATTTAACTGCAGTGCACACAAAGATTCCTTCTACCCTACGACTTGTCATGCCTAGGTGTTTTATCTTTTCGTCGTCTTCTTCTTGTGTCTTCCCCGTTCCGTGTTCGGTCACCATCTTTGGACGCCTTTTAGGGTATCCCGTGTCTGCACTGTACCTGGATAAACCAAGGTAACCCAGACACCAGAACCCCAAATCTATCTCTCACCAAAAACATCCTCGGAAATGATGTATGGGCCATTTTCCCTTTTCCTATGCTCTTATAACCCACTGAGTCGTAGCAAGCACCAGCCCCTTTCCGTGACATTACTCGCGGTTTTCGATCGTCAAACGTGAGTCTGGGACTGCACCCCCGATGAGGTTTCCAAGTATACTACGTACTGCACAACCACCACCCTGTCTTGAGCAAGACCACTCCATCCCAATTGCGGAAAATACCCGCTTGGCCCTCACGCCTTCCAAATTTTTTCTTTTTTTACCTACGTGTCCCCCCACTGCTGTCTACAATCAACGCCCCGTAGAGAATTAACTGAAAAGGACTTTTTAAGAGTTGTATGGCCACTTGATTTATGATCTTTCCATCTAAGCCTCCTTGAACATGGTCAGAAATTATTGATCTGTTGTTCTCACCACTCCCGAGACGTCAGGGTCTTCGCCTTTTGCCCCCCAGAAGACACATTAGGTGGAATCTTCTATAGCGTTCTTGAAGACCCTTTTTCCCGATGAACAGTTTCCATTACATCGTCCTCTCCTAAATAGCCTGTCATTCAGAAGTGTCGTAGACACTCGAAAAGATCGACAAAACCAGTACAGCCCCCAGCGCAGAGAGGACGCGGAGAGGTTCAAACAAGATGCATCGCAAAAATTCAACAACACCACAAAATAAACCAGCCAAGAGCACCCCATCGAAAATCTACAAAATGTAACCCAGACCACAAGTGGAATTTCTCCGGTCTTTTCCCTCCCTATTCAACGGTATTCGTTTTCACACTTACTCTTTCCAAGTGCTAACGTACCCCGAGCAGATAACTTCGCCGGGTTAAACCTCTTGAGCCGAGTTCTGATTTCTGTCGAATTCGATTATCCAGGTCGACAATTTCCCATCTATTGTTAAACCTGGCAGCCCCCATCGAGGGCCCTAGGTGGACCTCATCTACCATTTGAAGGACCTTTCACCACCGAACCGCTCCCTTGGCTATGGACCCCCAAGCAATCTGAACAATCGACCTCACAGTACATGCCGAATGGAATCCGCTCGAAAGATAAATACATCAATATCTCCTATGATATCTATGTAAATCACGAATAGTCCCATGCTCCCCGCCGAAAGGCAGACACAGAATTTTCTCGAGAGAGGATACTAATTCTCCTCTGAAATAGAACCGAGCCGATTCCTTTCAACCTAATTTGAAGACCTTCCACTTTCCCCTTCCTTGTAACTCCGAGACTCCGGTGTTTGAAGTGGCTGGGATTTACAGTAACAGGTAAGACCGGTAAAAACATTCTAAGTAAAATACGATCAGGGTTGTCAACAGGCTCACCATGTCATCGTTAACCGCAAGCAAATAAGAAAAGTAGCTGCAACACGAAGGCTGGAAAACTGAACGCGGAATCCGAACAATCCATCCGCTGAAAGAAAGTTCCCCTAGGTCCTATTTTCAGGTTCACAAACTGGAGAGAAGACAATGTCCTGTAATACAAGAATACGGCACTTACCGGGTAAGTTAGAAATGGTTCGCATAGAGAACCAGAGTCTTTAGAGTATTTCAGATGAGACTCTCCAACTTCCGGTTTATATAGGTCTTCTTTCCAACTTGACTGGTCAAACAAACAAAACCTACTCTTTGGAGCTGGTCATCCCCCTTCATTTCATTTTTTGAGCCTACCCAAACTTTTCGACTCTTAGACCATTAGGTCTGGCCACGAATATTCCCCTCATTTAGAAGTTTCTCCTCTGTACCGGCGTCACCCAAAATGAAAGATCTATTTAAAATAGAAGTGCCCCAACAAGTTGCCAGGGTAGACGATTCATGTGTTGTTAATGGGGTTTAGGTGGGACCTTTTTTTTTTGTCGCACGCGTGGAACATGCTTTGCATGTCACGTCACTTTACACCCGCCTGCACGAGCACCGGATGCGGGAGAGGCGCTCCCCCCCCTCAATCGCGACAATTGATCTTGACCTGACGAAAGACGCAAATCGCTGCTCAGCCTTTATTTTTCTCTTTTACTCTCCGTTCGTGATTATGAGTCGATTTCCCCCACAACTTCAATCTTCCTGCCCTTTCGGGACGTAATGCAACAGTATGAAATTAGTAGGTTGATCTCCCTCCGTAATGGCTGATTTAAGACTTTTACCTTTTCGTCATTTGTCCCCAAACCGATTCCAGTCTAGTTATGCCGCAAAGCCTCTTAAAAGTTCCTCCAAATCAAACAAGACAGCGACCAAAAACAAATAAAACGAAGTCACCTCTAGGCAAATTATCTTTTGGACTGTCGTGTCAACCGTAAATAGTCGAACGGTCTCGCTTCAATCTTCACCCCCTCAATGCAGGCAAACAGGCACTAAGTTAAGGACTTTCTCATCAAGCCTCTTCTATACAAAACGAGCTCGGGATGTCGTGGGGCTTGTTTAGGAGAATGCTCTCCGTCAGCCGGCTTGTGACAGAAATGAAAAACAACGAGAAAAATCAATCCTTGTAGGAGCTTACTCTGAAAATTCATCTCTCAGCCGAATGTGTTAATCCCTATGAGAATCTCAGGGGAGATACTATTTTCGCAGGCAATCTCAACCCGTATATTTTGTTTGCTTTTTAGTTCTTTTTTTTTACGCGGCGCGACCCTATGAAGTGGACCTCGTTGATTTGTCTTCCAGGCTTCTTAGTTATTTTCCACGTTTTCCGTTCCTTCAATGTAAGGCTGTCTGTAACGACTGTAGTGTGCCTGTTTGTAGTCTTCGGTGGCTGAGCGGTGATTCTAGAACGAACTTTTTCCCCCTAGAAGCATAATGTCCCGCGCAGTACCCTCTTGAAACCTGTCCCGCCCCGCATGAGTTTGGGTCGATACAATATGGCTCCGCACACAGCCGGTGAGGCGTGGGAGCCCTAGTAGCAGTTCGTCCATTCCATCAGTTTCGGGGCATCGGAGTTTCAAAATCCCTCCTCTAGTAGACGCCTCCTACGGAAGTGGCTTGGCCATCCAACTCTGTTCGCCTGCACGGCTCCTTTGCTCTCTGGGCCCGAAGATGGCCTTCGTCGTTCGCTGTCGGTTGGACCGTTCGAGTGCAAGGTATCGGTTTTCTGCTTCTTGAGGCAGTGTCCGGTTTTCCGTCGTTTTTTTTTTTTGCGGAGGCAGTCGTCAGCTGTGTTTCGGTAGTCGAACGCCTGCCGCCCTGGACCTCTTCCCTATAAAATTACTTGAAAAACACAGTTCGAGAAAATAACTGTCTCATTATGTAGGACTGGCGAGAACATTGCATACTGCTGTACTCCTCCGCCAAGTTTTCCTAAGTTATGATGCCATATCTCAAGCGTTCTGGATTAGTAGCTTGTCTCTTTGTCCTTCTTTGACGTCCTGACTTCCCCCCCCTCGCATTCACTGATGTCGCCCCTCTGGGGAACTTGGTTACAAAGGTCGCAGACCCTGCGGCTTTTGTTCAGGCGTTGTAGACATCCGTGTACCTTTTCTTTCCATGCGGGGCCCCTCCCCGATGACGCCTTTCACGAAGTTTGGTAGTTGTGACTCCGCCTTACGTGCCTGACATGCGTCAAGGGGCTTATTCCCACCAGATCTCTTTTCAGCGTAGGGTATTCGTGTGTTCCCCCTCCTTTCCCTTTGCTCCCGAGTCGTATGTCTGGCCCGGGTGCCTTCGGTTCGAGACCCGATAGGTCCGAGCCGATCTTTCTGACCTTTGTCTCGCCACATTAGATTCGTTTCTCTTGGCCGTTGGCCCCTACCCTTGAGCGATGGCTTGGAGACGAGCAATGATTGCATTTATTAATTCACGAGAAGAAGAAAGGTATTCACTTCGCCGCCTCCCCCTCTTACGAGTTCTGCAGCCCCATGTCTCAAGCGCCCAAGCCGTTTCTTGTTGCACTGCCTTTGCCTTTTTCGCCCCCTATTACTGTCCAATGGGCCCTCCCCCCCCCGACTAGTTCGCGATTGGACGAGTTAATTTTTTTTGTGGCCATTATAATAGGTGAGGTCGGGGTTGGTGTTGAAATTGTTTAACTAAAGAACGGTCTGCCGGTTTTTTTTTTTTTTTTTTTGGTTTTTTTTTTTTTTTTTTTCCTTCTCCTTTTTTTTGGCTTTCCGCGATTACCCTAACGCCTTTGAAGTTCTATTCCTTCCCCGTTCCCCGAGCCCTCGTCTCTTTTCCGGGGCGGACTCAGGAAGCCGGTCCAAGCTACCCCGACCTTCGCTCCCTTCCAACCGGAGAATCGACGTAGCTGGCAGGCCATCTGCGTCTTGAAGTAGTATTTTCCCCGTGCTTCCGACGGTTATCACCAACCCCTTGTCTAGAAGATCCGGTGTTTTTATTTTGCGTCTATAGATAAGTGTTGATGACAAATTTAGTGCCCCCCACCCAAAAACCTCCAGAAATCAAATAGCTATCAGATTCTAGACTCCCCTCACTTGGTTGTTAGTTTGTGTGATCTGTTTAGCCACCGTTATTTACCCAAATTTTGCGGAGCTACGGAATGAAGATGCCCGTTCTATCGCCTTTTTTTCTGTGAAACTTTTTCCAAGGGGAGCGCAACTCCCGGCATCCTCCTATGCTTAACCACGGGTTCAAACTTAAATGTGAAAAATGAAAAGATCTTGCCGAGTAACAAAGGTGTTAGTATGGACGGACAGATTCCTCATATATTTCTGCATGGAATGCTGGTAATGCCATGGCCTCTGGCACAGTATAACAAACCATCACATTCCATACCCGAGTTTATCAGGCGCTCGGTACACTGAAGGACTGGCTGGTTCTTTTTTTTCGCAGTCCCTTTGATTACGGCCATTTTGCGTTTTGTCCCGAATACCCCTGCCTTTGTGGCTCTCACACATGGGGTACTTCAACCGGAGACTAGGAACTTTTTTAGTTGTACAATCCTTCCTTATCATTTTTCACGGACTATTTCAGTAACCAGCACACCGCCGCTCTGTCAAACACAAGTTACGGTAAGCGCGTACTCCAGGCCACTTGGCCCCTCTCCGCTGAGAAGATTTTTTTCCTTCCCCCAAGTACTACGCGACTCAACATGGACGCGGTAACTCTGGTAGTCTCTCACGGAAGCTCGGCTGCTCCTTCTCCCCCGCACTTTGATCCTGATCCCCCCCCCTACCTCCCCTTTTCCAGAGTCATGACAGTGTTTCAAGAAATTATTATGATTGAACCCTACACCAGCCGGAGCCAGGAACAATTAAGCAAGTATCTAGTCCCCTCTATCCGCATCAAAAAACGACATTACGTTCCGGTTTCATATTGTTGCCCAACGAGAACTTCCATTCCGCTTTCCAGATGATCACCGCATTTCCTTTTCCTATCCCGAGGTAATCAAGTGTCCCAGTAACATTTGCCACCGGCCTTTTTCCATACGGACCACTACCTTTTCATTGGAGAGGCAGGTTTGAAGCTATCCGTCCTCTACCTCTGCCATCCGCTCACGTTCCCCCATTAGATGCTCTGCGTCTATCTATCTCGCTGAAAAGCTTGGTTGCCGTGACGGTCCTGGAAGAGCGAAACTCCATTTGATGAAAAGGCAGAAACTACTTCATAGGTCACAGGTCGCGGGTAGTTACGACGCGGCCCCTCTTTTGGTTCCGCTCCGCTCGCTGCCCGGCGCACGCTCCAGTCCCTCTTCTCTAAAGAGTTATCAGCCCTCGCCTCGGCCGGTGAGAGACACCGTGGAGAAGCGCAGGAAAGACAGCTTTCCCACTCAATACGGCCTCAAATAGGCAACCTTATCCAACGAGCGTCATGTAAGCAATATCAGTCTCCTGTAGTGGTGAGCACGCTTCAGCTCCTTCATCGCCATTAGTCTCGTTCTTAATGGTTTTTGCTTAAACCCTGGCTCGGCCCCCCTTCCTCCTACGCGTCTTGGAGAGTCGTGATCGCACGATCCGTTGTCCCGTCTAGGGAGCCCCGCGTTCCCCCCGATTTTCCTCATTTGCATTTGAAAATAAGGAGTTTCCTTGGCCCCTTGTTGGTCTGAGGCACACGTCACGTTCGCGGTGGGTATCCGTGTGAAGGTTCTCTTCCCCCCTTTTTCGGAAGAGGCCCCGATCACCTTGTCACTCCCTTTTTCGCTCGCCCGAAAGACGGACCTTTCCGCGCACCCCCGAACTTCAGCGTGGAATCAGAGATAAAAAATATACAAAGGCAAAAGCCAGACTACCTACTGTCACCTATACTATGTATTGAAGAAAAGAGTGACATGATTCTCCTCTGCCAGATCGTATTCAGTCTCCCCTGTTCACGATTCATTGTAAGATCCGGCTCTGACCAAGATGAATGAGTTCTTTTCCGTAGACTTCTTGTTTGAGTTTTTAAGGACTTTACAGAAAAGTTCTTATAAAGGGTTAGGTTTTTGATTTCTCCCTGGACCTACACATTACAAGGAAGTGCCAAGGAACTGTTTATACCAATATAACGAGCTACTCTTCCTATTCCTGTCCTAGACCGTTATAAACTTAAGGTTCAATATTGGCGGTTAAACCCCCCTCCTCCGGGGTTTTTCCCTTGATGTAATTTGGAAAAAATATTCACCATCTGGCCCCGTAAAAAACCTTATTAGTTCTTGCACTAAAACCCCCTTACGAAAGACAAGGAAGCAAAGAAGGTTGCAGGACAGTACCCCACAAAGTCCCCCCGTTTCATTAGAGGCAGTTAAGGCAACGCCCACGGACATTCCGCGGGCCTATGCACTGCATCCCATCCCGTTTTATTTATCTTTATCGAGGCTCAAGCTGATCGCAAAGCACACGTGCGTGGCGTTTCCACCCTCTATGAAGCCAAATGGTGAAGATTATCGAACAGAATAGCATGTTCCGTGCTTCGTAATCTGGTTTATCCAAAAACTCGGTCCTGCTTGCGCATCTGCAACCCCGTCCGCCAGGTGACACCTTCGCGACTCTGGCCCAGTTTTCCGTCCCTGAGGACTATCTTTGTCCCGCCTTCCTCATAATGCGTTTAACCTGGAGAGTTTTCCTTCGTAAGTTCTTCTCCTCTCTATGTGGCTACTTCGTTAGTATTTCATGCGTTTTTGCTCCGAATTGCACTGGTTTTTTTGAATTTGATGTACAAGATGCATTATTCTTGTTATATGCGGATTGGAAGAATTCGTTACTCGCATTCCTACCTCAAACCACTTCCCTTCCATCTACCTGACTGATCGAGAGAGGATTGATTTACTCCAGCAGACAAAATAACGTCGGTTATTTTTCTTTCTGTTGACGTCAATAGAAGGGCTGAAACTTATGTGAACAAAAATGTCTAAATTTCTTAGGATATGGAGGCCTGTAAGGTTTCTCGCTTCCCTCTGTTTCCTGGAGATTCACCTCGAGCCGCTCTCACCCGACTTCGCTCGGAGACCGACTATTCCGTTGCCACGTTAAAGGCAGCCTCGCCACACCAACTTCGGCGCCTTTTTAAGGACAAGCCTTTTTGTAAATCTTCGGCGTCCGTAAACGTCGGCTCGGTTCGTACCGACCTCCGACGCACATCCAGCACTCGTTTTCAGGAAGACCGCCTTTAGCGCAGGGTGAATAGGAACCACCATCTCATTCAACCCCTCAGATTTTCAGAGAGGAGTGTTGCGCTGATGGGGCCGACTACCTGTCGTCGTATGTATAACAAGCGAGGTTGGTTGCTCGGGTGTCTGAAGTCCTTTTCTTGCTGTTCACCTTCGGATCAGGGTGCCTCCTTGTGCGTCTCGTGTATTTTTTTTTTATTGATAGTCCTATTTTCCTTTGGCTTGGGAGCCTTTTCGATTCAGGCCCGAATCCTCCACAGAAGTAGCACCAAAAAAATCATTGACCCCTCAGGTGCTCATTAGTTATCTGCTGTCATTGTACGTTGAGACGGGTTCTAGATAGTCTTCCTCGAAGATGTCGGATCTCCTACCTGCTGCAGGAGGTCGTTTTTTAGCGAATTAGTTTTGTGTTTTGGTCGTCTGAAGTAGGCTCTTCTTGGACAAGCGCTGGGGAATGATTCAGTATCTGGCTAACGCGACCCCCCGTCGAAGTACATATTGGTTACATTATGCCATTCAATTTGAAGGTGCATTTCTGTGGGGGCGAACTTGGACCACCTTCCCAAGAATTCGCGTAGGTTTTTTTTCTCTTCGGCGGCTTGAAGAAATGACTTTATCCGATCCGGTCGTTGATGTTAAAATCATTTGTTCTGCCGCCTGTAAATGGACCGTTAAGGACTCGCTGGTGTTTTACCTTCATTTTTTCCTCGTTGACTCTATGTTGAATGAAAGTGCTCTGGCCCTGAGTGGATCGACCCGGATTCGAGTTATGTTCTCCAGGCTGCCTACTTCAAAGACAGCTCTGGATCTCTCACGCTTCGTTACGCCCACCCCCCCCCCCGTGTTTTTTTTCGTTTTTTTGTGTCGGTGCGTTTGGGTGTTTTTTTTTTTTGGTTTTGTTTTTTTTTTTTTTTTGTTGTTTGGCTTGTGGGGGCTACGAGTTCCCTATGGAGAATCGTATAGATCCCCCTTTGCGGTCATCAGGGATCACGAATTCTTCTTTGAACTCGCAAACACTCCCCCCTAATAAGTGTCCTGCTACAATTTACGTGAGACCTTCCCATGTTCTTGTCGAGATAATGTGAGGATTTAGGGCTAGGTACTTTACTAATTTCAAAAGATCCTTTTTTATCCCTGGACATGAGGTTTCAGTGCTCCCCTGCATTTAAACTGACTCCCCCCCAACCGCTTGCCCTGCTCCTTCGATTCCGTCCCCTTGACGTCGCCTTTCCGCCGCGTAATGGAACAGTACTTTCATACCTGACTCATTAATCCCCCCTTTCCAACCGAGATCATTGACGTGACATCTTCTGATTTTTTTTTGCGACGTATGAGTAATACATGTTTCTTTATATTGCAATTTATTATCCCGTCCGGGTACATTTAATAGTAGGATTTTCCCTTGGTTTGCTGAAACTCTGTTGTCCATCCAGACGAG
>Ga0179593_1427411_pt1 | contig 13109 bp, 16 predicted proteins | sample CZODoug2_1_08_16_FD_185931 | JGI IMG/M metagenome (GOLD analysis project Ga0179593, IMG submission 185931) | Vadose zone soil fungal communities from Angelo Coast Range Reserve, California, USA - CZODoug2_1_08_16fungal (PacBio error correction) | ecosystem: Environmental > Terrestrial > Soil >... | reverse complement strand
TTTTTTTTAAACCCATCCTGTGGTCACTTTCACCCTAAGTTCTCCTGGGGCTCTTTTCCCTCAGTTTTCTGGCAGGAAAAGGTTTTTGAAATTTATGGGCACCTCCACCCGTGATTTTCCCCTCACTCTTATCTGGTTTTTTTCTCCTGGACCTTCCTGGAAATGAAGTTAACCGTTCATGTCCGGTCTCGTTTCTTGGCTTCAATGTTTCCCCTTAGCCTTGATAGGGAAGTTTTGGTTTTTGCCACTTCCACCCCACCTCTTTATTCCTTAAACCGTGTTTGGGGAGCTGTCCTTAATCCTTTAGATTTTTCTTTCACGGGAATGAGTTTGACGCCCCCATTGGTACCTGGACGAGCATATGTGATATTGTTTTCTTTGATTCCGTCCAGATGGGGTTTTTAGACACATTTTCAGTCCGGGTTTTTTCCCCCTTGGCTTGTGTACCTGACCGATCTTCTGTCTCGGTTTTCTTTGGGACAAGTTTTGTACCGATGTGGATGTTTGAAAAGACGTTTTGTCCCTGGTCGGGCCGGCTTTTGAAAAACATGTCCTCATCACCTACTCTTTCTCCTGTCCCTTCCAGGCTGCTTCTCGACTGGATCACGTCCCGCCCTGTCAGACAGGATGATAGTACCCCCCCCCCCCCCCGGCCGTCACCGGACGTGGGGAACTGGATGACAGGTAGGTTTTCCACCTATGACTAGTGGCCAAACGGGCTTCTTCGTCCCTTTGACCCCTCCCCCCCTTCCGTAATGTTTTTTATGCGTTTTCCCCTTTCCCTGTGTCTTCCAATGGGACCTTCAGTAGTCGGGTAATGGCGTTCTTCTCCCTGCTCCCCTTCATCCTCTGGCGTCTTTCTCTCTCACCTTTCCCTTTATCTATAAACGATAGATTGGTTTTTTTTTTCGCCTCCGGTTTTTCCCCCCCCCTTTCCTTCTGGTTCCATCCTTTAGCCAAAAGGATAACATCTTGTTCCTTTCACCGCAGAATTTCCAAACCCGCCCGTTTGACCAAACGCAGTACTCTCCCTCTATTGTTTGTGACACATTTGCGTTTCGGTTATGTTGACTTTTTTCTCCAGGGCCCCACCTACTTCCCGGTCACCCACTCGCCGTTTTGACATCCTCCGGTCCCCCTCCTTACCAGGAAAACGTGAGCCACAAGCCTGCTCCTTCCCCCCCCTCTTTGCCATCCTCCGCCCCACCCTCTTTATAGAGTCCGGCCAGGAAACCCCAAGGCTACTTTTTTGTCTTTTTTTTCCTTTTGTTTCTCATGAAACTGGTGGTTTTCATCTGGTTTGCCGCCTTGTTGGTGGTGAAGATTATAGTGTTCTTACGACTTTTCCCTGCCCCTGCGGGGCTTTTCCTTTTCCCTTTGCGTTACTTTCTTGCTTCTGTTTCTTACCTTAGTCTTGTTCTCCGCCGCGCCCCGGCACCACTTGCGACACGTTTTGATTGGGCATTGTCGCTCCCCCACCTTCCATTCACTCGCCACATGGGTTTGGCATTTTGAAGGATGGCTGCTTTTTGTTTTTTGTTGGGTTTGAGGTTTTTTCCGTTCGATGGTCCCTTCTTTTCGGTTAAGTAGTGTTTAATCTTTTTTTTCATCCTTTATGTGTACCATTTACGGGCTGTGGTTCTTTTTAACCATCTCTTCGGTATTTCGGTGGGGTGGTTTTCTGGTTGGCCGCTGGGTCTTTTCTATTCTTGGTCTTTTCGTGTGGGTAGTTTCTGGATGGAATTTTTCCTCTTCCTGGTTTTGGGTTTTTGTGGCCCTGTATTCTCGTGAGGGGTGGCTGCTCTGGCCCTCCCCAATGGCCCATGGCTGCTGTGAGTTCCTTTTTGTCCGCGGGTGAACAAGGTTCTTTTTTCCCCGAGACGGAGTTGGCTCTTCATTCCCTGGACGCTCTTGAGGTGAAGGGGACGGTTGTAGTGAGGCGGTATTCAAAGTTGTCCGGTTGCTTTTGGTTTTTGTCCGCTGTTCCGAGGGTATGTTTTTTTTTTGAACATCCGTTTCGTATTTCCTTTTGTTCCGCCGCCAGCTTTTTGTCTTTGTGCGTCAGGTCTCCTATGGAGCATTGTTATCTTAGCCCGGTGATCTTTTTTTTTTTCATATTCATGGGAGTGCAGCTGCCAAGTCAGGCTCAAATCCCCGGCGGGCTGGTTGCGGTGATTTTTTGTTCGCCCAAATTCCCTGTCACCCCTTTAGGTTTCCCCCCGACGGGGCACGTTATTCGGTGGGAATAACAGCCCCTCTTTGGATTCTTCCCCCCGTCCGATTTCCCAGTTGTCGTGGCGATGTGGTTTTTTATTCCCGGTTTCTTTTGGATGGTGCGAGTCCCCCAGTTTCCCCCTTCTTCCCTTGAACGGTGAGGACTTTGATTTGGTCCCCCTTTCCTTTTTAGTCCATGACCGGGGAAAAAAGAGTTTGCCGTCATTACCGGCTGTCGTGTTCGGTAGCCCCTGTGCTCCTAGGCGCTTGTGACCCCCCGTGGAGTTCCATGTCCTGTCTCCCCCGGTTGACCCCCGGCACGATTTTTCAAGGACTGTCCCCCCGCTCTTTTGCAGCAACAGATTTGTACCTTTTCGATTTTATCCCCTCCCCCCTTCCCCCCGTCTGACGTCACCCCCTTTCGGGCTGTCTTCGCCTCGGTTACTTGCCGTCCTTCCCCCTGTCGTGCCTGGAACTTTTGGATTGCCGTTTTTCTGGTTGATATATGCAAAGGATCTCCCTTGTGATCCGTTACCATTCCTATGGGCCCAGCTTCTCCTCCAAGTGCTCTCTTTTACGACCCAATCAATCCACTTTTCTGGTGAATAGGTTCTCGTTTTTGCCTTTTCTCTTGCCTTATTGTTTTCTTTCCCCACCCCGGCTTCCCCCCTCTGAGATGAGTTTACTTTTCACCCCTCCGGGTTCTGTTGAACATCCTTCTTCGGTTCGTAATCTTCCACTTTCGGCAGTTCGAATTAAGGGCCCCCCTTCTCCCCCCGAGGAAGCACAAGACTCCCCTTGGGTGTCGACTTCCGAACCCCTATCCCTCCCAATACCCCTTCCCTCCCCTTTTCATTTGCCAAGCAGTCCATTAAAATGGGTGAATACCCCCTTTCCTCCTGGTGCCTTGCCGGCTGTAAGATATGCCCACCCCTTCCCGCCATAGATTTCTTTTCATGTTTCCCTACCTGTGTCTCCGAAAGGTTTGCAAATACCACCTGCGACCGTTTTAGACCTGACGTATCCACACGTGGAATACTTCTTATTCACCGCGTCCCTCCTGTTGCCGCCATTCCCAACCATCTTTTCCCTTCCTGTTTGACACCACCTTTCCCCCCTTTTCTTACTAACCAAAATTCCACCACATTTCCATGATACCACCCTCCCCTTCCTTCTGTTGCCCTTCGCTGTCCTAACCGTGATAATACCCCGTTTCCTTCCCCCACCACCCAACTCGCCACCCTGCCCTGTATTTCCTCTTCCTGGCTTGCGATGTGGTCAGGGATCCCCTGTAACTTCATCTCATGCCAGTTCAGGCCGGCTCCTATGGGGGTAGGCGCTTTCTTCTCCCCGCTTCTACCTTTTTTTCTGCGTTTCGTTGGGACCCCTTTTTTAGCTCCCTGTTTTTAGTCGTTACAAGCACCTTTCCTTTCTTGCCCCACCCCCTAACGGAATGGCCTTTGTTATCTTTGCCTTTCCAAGGGTAAGAGTTTTTAAGTTGTGCTGTCTTAAGGAGCAGACGGCGGGTCCGCTTCCCCTTTCAAAGGCTGCGTAGTGGATAAGATGAACCACTATTCTTTTAGTCCTTTTTTTTCCTGGTCCGTTCCTCCCTGCCCTATGGTTTGCTTTCAACTTGGCCGTGGTTTGCTTCCGTTTTCCCCTGTCGGCCCTGGGTTCATTGAGAAACGGCGCGGTCCAACCCCCCTTTCCTCTTTTCATCGCTTTGGAAGTGGTCCCTTCCCCTCTCGTATTTCTTTCTTTTTCACCCCCCTTCCCGTCCCCTCCCCCCTTTCCGAGATTATCTTTAGGGATCGGTGTTCTTTTTCACAGACCTGTGCCCTATGCTCACCACCCACATGTATGTCCTGCCCATGAAAAAAATTGCTCGGGCCCTTTGATCCGTCCCCCTCCTTCTTTCTCCTTTTCCTCCTCCTATTTTGTTGTTTTTTCTATGAGGTCAGGTGGCTCCCCGGCCCCCTTGAAAAGGCATGATGTTGTCGGCCATACAGGTTTGTGTCGCCCTTTTCCCCCTTTTCTTTTTCCATTCACCAACCCTACGATTCAAATGATGATTTGCTGTTTTGGTCGTTGCTTTTTTTCCTTTTTTGTTCTTCCCCCCCCGCGCCATAACAAACCCTTCGCCGCTGGCCGGGAACCCCCCTTTTCAGCCGGCCCGATTCCGGAGGAAATGTTGGTTTCATGGCCCTCCCGCATTTTTTTCTATCAGGCAACCAGGGCCGACGATGTTTTTCCCCCCCCCCTTTTTCCTGGCAACGGCTCATGTTACGGTCGTTCTTTTTCTTTCGTCGCGGCCACGGCAGTGGGTCCTCCTTTCACGCCTCAGCCGTATTTCTGGTACACTCTGTCTATTTTTGTCCAAGGAGAGTCCTTTTCCCTGGGCCCCGGCGAGTTTCCCCGGCGGTCTTGGAGGCTGGTTTTTGCCCCGTTCAATCGCCCCTCTAGTTTGGGCCCATCTTCACTTTCACCGCCCTCCCCAAGAAACGTTATTGAGTCCTTGTGTGGCACTTCTCTTTGCCACCCCCCCCCCTTGCATCCTTTCCCACATTAGTCTGACCCCCATGGTACCTTCTCCCCCCCAGCCTCCCATCTGCTTTTTGCACAACTTTTGACCCCCAAACCTCCCGGCTCCCCCTGCTGGCGTTTTTTCTCAACCGGGAATTGCTGTTGAAGTTTTTGGTTGGAAAGTTTTGTTTGGTATTTTAACGTTCAATGTTCCTTCAGGCAAGTCTTTTTCCTTTCGCAATTTGTCATTGTCTTTGTGGTGTGGATCTCTTTTTTTTCCGGTTGAGTTCCCCTTGTTTTCTTAAGAGACTTTTTCGGTCGTCTTATCTTCCCTGGGCTGGTTGGTACTGCGTCTTGCTGTTTGTGACGGTGGTGTTATTGGTCCGGATTTGGTGTCAACCATGTTTAGGGCTCTTCCTTGTCTGGGGAATCTTGACCCGGCTGTCTGGCGCTGAGGACCCAAGAGTCCTTTATGTGCCCTTGTTGCTCCTTCCCCCTTCGTCCTCCATGGTGTTACGTTCATGCCCAATCCGGCCTGGACACCCTGGTGGGCCCTGCCCCCCAGGAGCTAGATTGAAGACGGTTTGCTCTGCCAGCGGCGTATTTTATGCGGGTCAGTGTACCAGGTTAGGTCTTGTTTCCTTTCGGTGTTTCATTTGGACCTTCGTTCTTTTGTCTGAATCTTTTCGTTCCTTTAGTAAGTTACCTTCCTTTGGGGTGGGCTTGGTTTGTGTTGCATTTTTTTTCTTCCTGCCTGTCTAGGCACTGATCTGTTTCTCCCCCACTCCTTCCCCATGCACGGGTTCCCTTCTTTTCAAAGGAACGAGGTTTCCCCCCCCATTTTCATCCCCAGCTCAATTGGTAGCGGTGAAGGTTACTTTTCCCCGGCTCCCTTCTGCATTTCTTCCCAGCAAGTGGTCTTCAGTATTTCATACGTCTTGATCACTGTTGATGTCCTCCTTTCCTTCGGCCGGGCACCCTTGTGGCATGGAGAAAGGTATCTTTATCTTTGCCGTGAGAAAGTCCCCCCCCTGGAGCTATCAAAATTTTTCCCAGGGGAAAGAAAGGTGTGGTCGCTGGCTTTGAACTGTTGCCTATTCCGTGAACTCCCCTTTCTCCCTTAATGTTTGGGTTAGTCTTCCGGTCCAGGTGATTTTTTACGACAGGTTATTAAACAGAGGTTCGAGCCCCTGCCTTCCTTTTTTTTCTTTCAATGCGCTGAGTCGGTTACTGGGCTCCTCACTTTCCGGGGTCCCCCCTCGGATCATGGCGGCGTTTTCTTACCGTTTCCTGCCCCCTCCTCAGGTCTCGGGCCATCTGATGTTTGCCCCGTCCCCCTTTCCTTTTTTTCCGTCTTAGTCAAAGGGTACTTCCTTTCTCTTTTCCTTGTGCCCCCTTTTTGCTTGTCGCCGCGCCCTTTGACTCCCTTTCCGAATTTTTCCCTTTTTCCCTCGTCGTACGATCGCCAGGAGGCTTTGCAATTCCCCCCCCCGCTCCCCTTTTCCAACTTTTCCCCCCGTCCTGTTACACCAGCTTTACCTTTTTATGCCCTGGTCTTTCTCCATGATCCTCCTAAGATTGGGCCCCCTCCTCCCCGCTGTGATTATTGCAGATGTGACCCGCTTTTTTCTCCCCCCCCACTTTTAACCGTCCCCCCTCCCCCCCCCGAAAATCTTTGTTTGCCTGTCCTTTTCACTAGGGAGGAACCCCCTTCCCCTTTTCCAGCCCAAAGCCCCCCTCCACCAGCGCATTCTTACTTGGAACGGCACTGGGCTTCAGGTCGGGGCAACACCCCCCATCTGCTTTTGGAATTGGCAAGGTGTCTGGTTCACTTTTTTTGACAACCCCCCCCTCCCCCCTGGAACCGGTACTTTGCCGAACGTCCCCTCCCATCAACCTTCCCCGCACATTTGTGTAGATCGAAGTGGGTCTGCCATCTCTACCTCCCCGCTGTTATGACTGCACCAACCCTCCCTCATTGCTTGTGGTTCCCCTTGCTGCCAGGGACCCCCCACTTTTTTTCCTCAAGCCAGACATTGGCCATGTCAAGTGCCTTTTTTGCCAGCAACCCGCACAGTTCGCTTCCAGGCCCCCGAACAAAGTCTTTAGATCCACGGTCCCGTCTTCCCCCCCCTGCCCCGTTCCCGTTCAAAACTAAGGCAAAACGTCACTCCCCCGCCTCCAGCATTGCCCCAGCACCGCCCCAACAAGCATCCTGCTAGTCCTCTGTCTTCACCCAGCCCGTACTTCCCCCATACAGTGGCGTCCTTCCGCGGATTTACCGACCTTAGCTTCCCGTTTTTTTCACGGGCGCTCCCCCCCCATACTCACCCCCCCCCCCCCCCGTCCCCGTGCCCTCACTGCCCCAGCACAACTCCATGGTTCGGTTTTCTTTTTGGACTTTGCACTCCCATCAAGACGTGCTCCATGTTGGACGGGTTGCGGGTTTGCGGGGACTCCTCCCCCCTTCTGTGTCAGTTTTCAGCACGCCACATCCCCCCCCCCCCCCCCCACTTAACCTGCTTGCTTTGAAAAAATGCCTAAGGGCAATTGCTTAGGTTAGGACAACGGATTTCCTTTTTTCTTGGCTTCACCCCAAACTCCCCCCCCCAGGTTTGCGGCCCTGGATGACCAACCCAGTTAAGATCCACCCTCCCTTTTTTTGATTCAGGAGGTGCACTGAGGGTTGTTTGGTCTGGCTTTTCCCCGGCTAGGCTTTTCGAGTTATTGTCTTCCCCTGGTTTCTAGGATTGGGAGCTTTTTTGTTGCTTAATCGTTTTTCCACCTTTCCTCCCCCCGTGTTCTTATGTTTGGGGATGCCCTTTGTGGAGGCTCGGGGTGTTTTTCCCGAGTTCCGTCCCTTTGTTTGTTTTTGATTCTTTTGGGGCTTTGTCCTCCCCCAGACCCGTACGCCAATGTTAACCGACCATCTGAGTGTGTTTTCCCTGTGTTGAACGAGACGATGGCGTTTTTTTTTTCACAAGGAGGGCTTTTGTTTCGGCCCTTTTTCCTCCATTCCCCCCGTGGGGAGAGGGTTTACTGAGTGTTTTTCCTCTGCCTCTTTGCCCCGGTTTTTGTCCCCCGATTTGGCCCAGCCCCAGGTCGAGGCCCGTGGTTTTGCCCCTTTTTATGGGTGAGCGTATTTTTTTTCATGGGCTTTCCTCTTCTTCGGTTGTGTAGACCCCTGGGCGTTTTTCGGTTCAGAACTTTTTTGCGGCCCGTTTTCCTGACCTCACTCGGAAAACGTGTCCTTTGGCCAGGACGCCTTCTACACCTTGAAGTTGCCTGCGGGATGGTAAGTTTAGACCGGCCCTTTTCCTCCCCGGTTCCCCTGTCCTCGTTGGGTGCGAAAACCCCCGGACTTGTCCCTGTCAGTCTTCCCCTGTCCTTTTTCCTCGATTTTTTTGACACATGCCTGGCGTGGCCCTGGTCCGGGTTTCAAGTTTTCTCCCTTTTTTTTGCCTCGCCTTTTTCCGGCCATGCTTTGGATACAACACGCCGTTTTCTTGGACATGTTTCCTTCGGCCACTGCACCAAGGGTCCCTTCCCCGTCTTTTCTTTTTCATCTTTTCCCTGGTCTCGGGAGCCCGGACCAGTTTTTCCGCTCCTTTTCATGGGCCCCTCACTTTCCATTAACCGGGATTTTTCCTGGAAAGGGTTTTTTGTTTTAAAACTCCGGCGGACGGGTTCCCCGGCTCCCATTCCCCCTTCGCGTAGGCTGCCAGCTGTCGGTTTTGCGGTACTTGACTATCACGCGGCCCTTGGTCAAAGGAGGTTTTTTTTTCCCCCCCTGCCGGCTCCCCTCGTTTTTTTTTTTTTTAGTTTCCCCTTTGAGCCTGATAAGCCCCCCCAGTTCTTGGAACGGCGCTCCCGTGCCCTGCAGGTCCATCCCTAGATTTTCCGTGCAGGTCCCCCCTTAGTTGCTTCACTCTTGTTTTCGGTGAGGTACTTTCTGGGCAGGGCGTCCCCCAAGCTTCCTTGTTATTCCTTTTGTGGAGGCCTCCTTTTCCCCCGTGCTCCTGTCAGGGTCACGACCCCTTGCTTCCCTTTGACTCCATTCCGTCTTATTTTCCGCTGAGTCACAGAAGCTTCCCTTTATCTTCTCCTACGTGTTTTTTGTTTTTTCTGCTGATGCTTTTCACCTTTCTGACCTCCGTTAAGTTGCATGGAGTCCTTTCCTTCTGTGGGTGACCGTGCCGTTCCTCTTCCCCGTTGCTTTCCTGAATCCTTTTTCTTAACGACGGAGCGTGTCTTATCCTTCATCCTTGAACCTCCCCGCCAGAGTTTTTTTTTTATTGGGCCTTCTTCTTCGGCGTTCTGTTGCTGATGGACCGGTTGTTTTCCGGTTTTTTTTCTTCCTGCCTCTTTGCTCCCCCCCCGCGTTCTGGTTTGCGTCTTGAAAAGACCCGGGATTCTGTTTAGATGATTTTACTTTGCGGTCCTCCATTGGACTGCTTTAGGTTTCTTAAAGGAGCTGCCCTTCGCCTTTTTTTTTTTTCCCGCACCGTCCTGCCCTTGGATTGAACCGTTGATGATGTTAAGCTTCTTTGCTTTGCTTTTTCCGTTTTTTTTTTCCTTAAGGCCCTTCCCGATGCTGAATCCCCTTTTTGTTTCTGGTTTGTTTTTTTAACTTTCCCCCCCTTTTTTCGCCGAAACCTCGTTCCGGAATGTTTTCATTTTATTGTTCTTGTGTTCCCCGGCATTTTACCAGTTACCCGCCCCCCCCCTTTTTGCTGGGGGCCGCCCCCCTTTGATGAGAGCTTATACCGTTCCGTGATACATGGACTGGTTTCCTTGTACCCACCACCGCTTTTTTCCTCTTTCCCATTGTTCTTCGTTCTTTATGGCCCGCTGGAATGCTTTTGTTTTGCCGGGTCCTGTTGGTCTCCTTGCCCGTTTCCTTTCTTCGTCCTTCCCCCCTTTCCCTCCCGAGAGTCACCGGAATTGATCCTCGGCGTTGCCTTGCTTCCCCCCTCCTCATGCTTCAGGTATCTGCTTCCCACCGGCCCCTCTACATTGGATTTTTTTTTAGTTTTGGCGCGCCGGTCCAACCCCTGTCCCCCAATTATTTCCTTCTTTGTTTTTTTGAGTCCACCCAACGCTAACCCTCCTGGTCCCCTTTACCAGCGTCCCTTTCCACCCTCCCTCTCCCCCCCTTCCATTCGCTCGTCCCCCCACTCAACCCTCTGATTTTTTTGTTTAACCACATGGTCTTGTGTCTGGGTCGTTCCAGCCTTTCCCCCGGTCCCCCCGGATGACGACTTTTACCCCCCCCCCCCCGCCGTCACCGCCTCCCTGCCCCACCTGGAGGGTCACGTTACCCAAGCTTTACTTTCCTAAAGCCCTCCTCCTCTACCTATCCCCTGTTTTTTCACCGCTAATCCCTCTTCAGGGTTTCCCTCCCACCCCCGTTCGATGACTCTCTTTTCTCTGACTTGTGTGTGTCATCTGTGGTGTCGGTTGTTTTTTTTGTTTTGCCCCTCCCCCTTTTGATTCTGTGCCCTTTTTCCCCCCCTGCAGTGCGGGCTTTCAGTTTTATTCCCAATTGCTGGTTAGTGTTTCTCCCGATTTTCCCCCCTTCACGCGAACTGCGCCCTGGCCCCGGTAAGTCACCCTTTGATTTCTTTCGCCTCCACCGACATTTTCCCACCCCGCGCCGGCCCCTGGTTGTGGCTCTTTGCCTTGCGTGGAGGCGGGTTTTTTTTGCTATGGGTGCGGCTTTTTTTTTTCTGATGGTCCTTTTTTTTTATTTTTTTTCAGTTTCTGGGCTCCGAGGACCATGTTTCCCCCGTAATTGTGAACCTTTGTCAACGTTTTTTTTTTTTAGTTGCTTTTTCTGATGTTCTCTTTTTGATGTGGATTTTTTTTTTGTAGTTTTTTTCTTTTTATTTTTGGTGACCCCTATTTAGGGAGGGTTCTTTTTGGGTTTTTTTGGGGGTTTCGGCAGGGTCCTGGCCGTTTTTTCTCTGCTTGGGAGGCAGATCTGTCAGCTTTGGGTTGCTGGTCTGGGATCTTTTCTCTTTACATGGTTTCGTTTTTTGTCCTCTTTCCTAAGGGGACATGCTTTTGCTTGCTGAGTCCTTTTGTCCCGCGTTTGAAACCCTTAGGGTCTTTGGGGGTGCCGTCGTTTTTTTTGGTTCTTTTTTTTTTTGAGCGCTTTCCCCCGCCGGTCCGATCGTTGCCCCTTGGCGGGGGTTCATTTTGTTTCGTTTTTGGATCGGGATCGGCTAACCGGGTCTTTGGTTTTTTTGGTTTGTCGCTGTTCCCCCCCCTCTTGATGGGTTGCTTGAACCTTTCCCTCCTTTCACCCTGTACTTCCTTTGGTATGAAATCCTGCTTTCGGATATTTTCCCTGGTTTACTTTCTTCCTTTATTCGCGGAGGAGTCCCCCCCCTTTGGTGGGCGTCGTTTGTCCTTGTTGGCTATCGGCCCGCTTTCTGATGAGCAGATCAAATAGGTTCCTTCCGGTCGTTGATTTTTTTCTCTTTTCTCCAGTCCCCCTCCCTTTTGGGAAGCCGTTTTGGCCGGCCCGTGGTTTTAGGAGCGTGGGCCTGCATAATTTTTTCCGCATATCCGACGATGGGTCCACCGTTTCGTTTCTCTCCTCCCGGGGGTTCCGGTCTCTGCCGTTGCACCCCCTTTTCCGCCTGGGCCTTTGTTTTCTTCCGTATACCCTCGTTTACCGGGTGAGAAGCTTGGCCCCCCCCAGGTTCTGGCAGATACCGTTCTTTTTTCGTTTGAAGGGCCAGGAGGCCAGGTTCCAGAAACCCGGGATGCTCTGGATTCCATGTCTTTTTTTTTTCCAGGAATCGTTTCTGCGTCCAGTCGACGCATGCAGCCAACCCCTCCTTGTTTTCCCTTCTTATATCACCCGCCTGCCTAGATGTTCCTCTTGCAAGGGGGTTCTTTCCCCTGCTCTTCCCCCTTGTGGTCCGCCCCGTTTCTCCCGGTCGTGTTGCCCGGTAATTGTTTTCTGCGCTTTTTTCCCTTGGACTCGCCCTGATTTTCCGTTGCTCTCCGGCCCAGGGCCTCGGCCCCCTTTTTTCTTCTCCACAGTGCTTTTCTCAGTGATCGACTTCAATTCCCCTTGCGGGTCATCCTTTAGGAAGGGTTTCACCCCCCTGGTTTTTTCTAAAAGGTTTCCCGCCGCCCTGGCGATGTTCGGACTGTTTTTTTCCCCAGCCATTTGGTCTGGTCACTTCCTTTACTGTTCCACGTGCCACTTCTTTTTTCCAACGCCAGCTCATTCTTTTTCCCCTATAAAGCATAGCATGCCCCTGCGCGGCTAGGGCACGCCCCCCCCCAAGATCTTCAATTACTCACTAAATCCAGGCACTCCAGTCCCTCCTGGACTCCGGTTTTGCGTTCTTGTTCTGCCGATTCTCCCCCCCTGCTTCAATCCTTTCGGTTTCGCCCCGAAGACACCTTGTCGGACCGGATGGGATCAACTTGCGCCGCTTTCGCCTTGTTCCTTTCCCGCCACCCCGGTGTTAATCTGGATCCTCCTCATCCATCGCCCGCAGTCCGGCCTCCCCCTCTTCCTTTGGGGCTTCCCCCTCCTAAAGTAACACAACCCCCCTCCCCCTCCCTGCCCCCGCTACCATCCCTGGCCCCACTCTTTTCTCCTTACGTGATCACTCCCCCCCCCACCCCCCTCAGGCCCCACCCCCCTTTGCCTCCTTCCCCGTATATCCCCCGTGCCGGAGCTGCTGACGTTGATCCCAGGTCCCACCTTGCACTGCAGCCTGCCCTTTTTTCAGGTTCCGCCTGGTCGCCCCTTGGTCTGTGTGTCCGTTTTTTCTGTCCCCCAGACACTTTTTCGTCTTTTTCTTGTTCACCTTTTGTTTTCAGATTGACTTTTTGGTCGTCTTCGTTCCTTGTTTGGCCCCTACACTTTAATGAGACCACACCATTTGCCGGTCTGACGGGTCTGTTTTAGGTGCTGCCTAAATTTTTCTTTGGGGCCCCCTCTTGTGCGGGTTTAATCTTCCGTGACTCTTGCCGTGCCCGGCCCGGGCGCCTTTGGTTTTTTTCCTCATGTGAAACCTATTTCCGTTCTCTGGCGTTCCTTCCTTTTTCCTGGTCCCCTCGGACTCTAAGCGGTTGGCTTTCTGGTGTACCCCTGTTCACCTTTCTTGGACCTGGTTCAGGCGGAGGTTTTTGATGACCAAGAAAACCCCCCCCTGGTTCTGCATCGCCGTCCCGTCCGTGGTCCCTCCAGCGGCGACGTTTTTTTCTGCGGTGTCTGTAAATTGAAGATCCCCCGCCATTATTCCATCACTTTTTCATTTCTGTTGTTCTTTTGGACATATTCCTACAAACTTTGATTGTCTTCCGCCCCCCCCTTTCCTTTTCTATTCTGATCTCCCCCT
>Ga0179593_1326823_pt1 | contig 13109 bp, 22 predicted proteins | sample CZODoug2_1_08_16_FD_185931 | JGI IMG/M metagenome (GOLD analysis project Ga0179593, IMG submission 185931) | Vadose zone soil fungal communities from Angelo Coast Range Reserve, California, USA - CZODoug2_1_08_16fungal (PacBio error correction) | ecosystem: Environmental > Terrestrial > Soil >... | reverse complement strand
CGGTCCCCTGTGTTGTTCCGTTTCCTTTTTTCAAAACTTCGCCTTCTAGACGCCATAGGCGGGGGCAACACCCCTTTGCATTTTCTCTGATTATCCTTTTTTTGGTTGCCCTCTCTCCTATTCTTTTCCCTACTCCTGGAGCACTGCCTTCCTCTTTCTAGTAGGACACTCTTTCCGTCTGCTTTTTGCCCAATTTGCTATGTCAAGCTATCTGCCAACAATCACCGGTCACAAACAAACCTACCTCGGCCCCGTCTCCTTTCTTCCCTGTCCTTCCTTCCGAGTGTATCACGGTCAAAGATTACTTTTTTCAGCTCGTGTACCACTTACAACGTCGGTGGATAGGTAGTAATGACGTTCTCGTAATTTTCTTTAAAAAACTCCAGTTGTTACCCCCGGGCCATTTTGTAGTTCTCCTCCCCCGAGTCCCTGTGTATCCTCATGAGAATCCCTTTTTCCTCCCCCGGTGGATTCGTTCAGTTTTTTTTGGCACGGTTTACGAGTACTTTGTCGTACGGCAAACTTCCGGTCTTCTACTCTCCTAAAACGCGGGCTCCGGGCCTTGCCCCCCCCCATAGTCCTCCCTCAGCCCCCCCCCCTGTAAATTTTTTCATGTGGGTCCTTTCCCACGGGTTTTGTGTTCTTTCTTGGACATCCCTGACTTCTCACTTCCGAGGATCCAAACAGGGACAACTTTTGCAATGGGGGAGTTACTTTAACCTGACACCATCTTCTTTTTCCTTTTGTTTTGCGAGCGATTTCATCATTTTGACGTCAGTTTTTCCCCAACATTGTCCCAACCAAAAGCCCTTCCTTTTCTCTTTTCCGTTTCGTTTTTGCTGACAAGCTCGTGATGTCATTAGCAAACCCGGAGGGTTCCACGGTCCACAGTGAATTCGCGGGTATCGTTGTGATGTGCTATTTGCGTTCCTTTTATGGCCTGCCCGCCTTTTTTTCGACTTCCACAGGTGAACCTACTACTCCCATTTCCCCCCTCAACCCCGTTTGGATCAGAATCCCCGGGCGTCTTTGATTCCCGGAGATCAGTTCTTGGGTGGGAGACCGCCTTACGGGGTGCCATTTCATTGCGATTTTTGTTGCTCCAGTTCCCCTGCAAATCTTTTTTCTTTTTTTCCGCCTCTTCCTTGGTTTAAGGTTACTGGTTACAGTTAGACGTTATTTCGCGAGTGCATGACGTTTTTTTCCTTAGCGGTCGCCCCACTTGTGGTTGAGTTCTGGTTTCTGCATGCGCTCTCTGCATTGTGCCACCACATCATGCAATTTTTGTCCAACAAACTTCCCTTTCCACTATATCCATCTTAGTTAGGATGCTTAAGTCTGAACACTCTGCTCTATGTCCACCCCCAAACGGCCTTCAACCATTTACTAGTTTTGATCCCCATGTTGTAGCACCTTGCCTTTCTTCTCTTTAACAAGTTGCAAATTGGCCCCCCTTCACCGTCATCTTATCCGATCGTCCCCTTTTTCAGTGCTGTCGCGAATCGTATGCACGACCACCAGCCGTCCCATCAGCGTCCCCTTGTCCCTTTTGAGGAAACCCCCTATGTACAACCCTTCAACACCTTCGCACCCAATCCGCTAACCTTTCCGGCGGCGGCAATATTGCCAAGTGCCTTATTGTCATTTTTGGACGAGCCCCCCCAATTCCTAGATTCTATTTCCGTTTTCCTTGTGTTGTTAAGTTCCCCTGAAGTTTTATCCAACCCTTCCACCTGTCGACCAAGCAGTCTTTTTATGAAACGACCAGCCACGGTCGCAGTCTCGTAAAACACGGCCCCCCCCCCCCCCCCCCCACGCGTTTTCCCATTGATATCTTTTCCCCTTTCCCGTACTATTCTCGAGTGTCCCTTATGCTTTGCCCCCCCTTCTCAAATCCTTGCGCTTTCTGTCATCTAGCAGAATAATCCTTTGAACTATATTTATTCAAACGTTTGTCCTGTCCGGTCCGTTCTTTCGCTGATAGAATTTTCTACATTCTTTTGTGAGTTTCTTCCCCTTTTTTCCTCGTTTCTCATTTGTTTCACCCTTATGGAAGTCAGCCTTCACGCTCGCCGCCGGCTTATATCGAGTCGATTTTTCCCTTTGCTATGGATTCTCCCATCTCGAGACATTACCCTTAACTCCAAGGCCCCTTTTATTTTTTCTGCCCTTCCTGGTGTGCCCTGGACTTTTTTCCTCAAAGTTTTTCACCCGAATTTTTTCACGGGACCGCCGGCCAATAGTTGCGTTTGTTTCCCAGAGCCATCACAGGTTTCCCCGTTAGGTTTGACGATGGATCGACTCACCGACCCTGTTTCACGGGTTGCACTTTCCCTTTCTGTCATATTTTCGTAGACTTGCCCGCTTCTCCTCTCCCCTCCAAATTACCACTATTTTGGATTCATACGCGCTTGGCAGTTAAGTGTGATGCCAAACCCCATTGATATATGGTCCCTTTTTGCCATCCCCCATCTCCCGTCGAACCTGCGTAACTTTACCCACTTGTAATTTCCAGCCCAGACTCTGCCTCCCCCCCTCCTTTTTCCATTTGGCGCCCTTATTCGGGCGGTACACCGGTACATACCCCATTCTGTTTCTTCAGGCTTTTTCGTCCAGCTTTCAAATTGCCTGGCTCCCCTCCCCCACGAGTTTCTGCATACCCAGTGAACAACCCCCAGCCTCTTTGTTGTCACGACACTTGTTCCCCAATCATCACGATCCTGGCATTTTTCCCACCAAAGCTTCGCTTCTTCCTTGCTTCCTTTGTTCTCTTGCTCTTTGTGGGTTCGCCCACGCGTCGCAGCTTTTTTTTACTCAATATACGATTTGAGTCCAGCTCGACTTTCATTTTTAAGAACTTGCTTGGCTTCGTACCCTCCTGTCTTCTAGCTTTGACCTTAACTTTGCCCCCCTTAGTTTCCCCCTCTATCCACCCTTGATGTTCTTTTTTTTTCGTGAACGGAAAGAAACTGCTCCGATTCCAAGATTCCCCCCTATGGCCTTCGTGTCCGCTATCAATTCAGTCATGTTGTCTTGTCTTTCCTCGTGCCGAACCTCTGAATTATGCTCGGGGCGCAACTGAGCCCAGACATTCCGGCACCCTGGAGTTCAGCGAGTCCATGAAGGCCATAAAAACACACCCTGGCTCCTGTACAGTCGCACACACCCCCCATGAAGCTCTGCCAATCTCCTAGCGCTGATCCTCTGAACATCCACAACTTCTAGCAAGGAAACCCACTCCCTTATGGGACACCTCTATACGTCTACTGCTTCCCCGACCCTTCAAACAGTTTCTCCACTCATCGCCCCCACTTATCTTCCTGCTCGCATAACCGAATTTCCTCCTTCTCCCTTCTGCACCTCACCCACCCACCCCGCTCCTTCTTCCCTCTCTCTTGGGTCTCCCCTCCTTAACTCTCACGCCCCACGCGCTAGCTGCCAACTTCGTCCCCCCCACGCTCACACACCCCACCAACTTTTTTGCCCCCCCACCCCTTCCGGCACCCTCTTGACCGTCCTCTTTCCACTGCTTTCATCTCTCCCCCCCCTCTTCCCTTCCCACTTTTTGCTCACTCCACTAGCCCCCTCTGCATACCAACCTCACTTTGTCGCACTAATCCCTTTCTCCCCTGCTCTTTTGTTTCCTCTCACACGACAGAGAGAGCACACCACTTTCCGCCTCCCTCTCTTCCCGTCCCGTACCAACCCAAGTAGCCCAAACCCTTGTCTAGTTTCTACACCTCTCCCCTCCCTCTCTCCTTACCGCCTCTATCCACCCTCACCACCACTCACACCCCTTCGTCTCTCAGTTCTTCCGTCGTAACCAATCTCCACGCTTTCCTCCCCCCTCCCTGCCACTCCTCTCTCTCCCCACCCCCTTTTTTGTGCCAACATATTATTCGTAAATGGCGAAGACGTACACATCTGGGTCCCCTTTTTTCCAGCACAAAGTCGTAGTTTCTGAGAGTCTCTCGGATATTGAGAATTTGATTCTTTGATCTCCACGGCATGAACCCGGGCGAATCCCACAATATAATACAACACCCAGTATTAGGCCTTTTCCTTTTTTTTTTTTCTTTTTTTTTTTTTTTTTTTTCTTTTGGTTATTTTCTTGTTTTTTTTTTTTTTTTTTTTTTTTTTTTTTTTTTTTTTTTTTTGTTTTTTTTTTTTAGTTCTTCTGAAAGGCCTTCTCTGTCGTCACCATCTTTTTCTTTGAAAGCATGCCGATGTTTTCCCTTTTTTCGCAGACCCCCCTTTTTAGAGACTGCCATTTTTTTTCTTGTGCGCGACATTAGATCCCAGAGGGGACGTGTATCTTCTGTTGTATTTTTACTGACGTGGCTCCCGGCCCAACTCCAACTGGTCCGGCGTCTCCTTTTCTTCCCTCTTCTCACCGTTCTCTGTTTTCGAATTTGCTCCTGGACAGTATTAACCCATGCTTTCTCATTGACGTCACTGCTCGTTCGGTGATCACAACTCTTCGTTTGTCCTTGGCTCCTTCCCTCGTTCCCGATTCCTTCCTCTCTGCCAAGCCACCTTCCTCCAATTGACTCGGTTTTTTTCACATCGTGCGACACGCGGGTCATAGCTCTCCCCAATTTATTCTCCTTTGCGATGGGGAGCGCTGCGCTTCTTTGTGTGTTCCTCCCTCCCCCCTATGTTCACCCCTCCCCTTTTTCCTTTCAGTAATTTTAGCCTAAAATGGCCTTTTTCTTGCGGTGAGTTCCGTTCCCGATCAACTTTTGCAAATCCGATCTCCTCCTCCCCCCCTTTCATGAATGCGCCTCTCTCTTTGTGATTTCCCCCCCCCCTTCAATTCCTGCTCCGAAAGTTTTACAAAATTGATTTGTTTCATTCGAAATCACCCATATGGTTCGAAAACATTAACTCGAACCCGTACAACCTGCACCTTTTTTCCCCTGCGTTTCCGTAACTTCCTCCACACCCTATTATGTGAAGATCGCCGCTGCGAGTTTCCCCTCCAGCTGCCACGGAAATCTTCTGTTTCCCCTGCTCACGTTGGGGCCCTGTCCTTCTCGCGAGGACCCCCTTTTGGCACAGTCCCCCTTTCCAAGGAGGACCTAAACGCTTGTTGTGTTGTTTCCCGTAAGTTTCTGTGTTCACGTTTCACAGATTTGAAGGTACAGAAATACCACTCAGTCCACCCCCTTGATTCGTTTTTCCCCCTTTTTATGACCCCCCACGGAGGAAAACAATCGTGACTTTATGGTAAAGCTCTTTTTGAGATTGACCCCATCTTTTGATCCCTGTTGTCTGGCCTGCCGAAGTCGTTTTATTGAGAGTCTCCTTATTGTTCCCCTTGCTAAGTTTTCCTTCTCTTGAGGTTTTTATGCTCACGTTTTGGTGGTCACTCTACATGCACACTTTTCGTGTTTGAATAAGGGTTTTTGGTTTCGAGTTATTCCGATGAGGATTTCGATGTGCCGGCTCTTTTTTTTTTTCTTTGGTCCCAAGCATTCCCCTCTCTCCCTCCCTAGGCCGGTGTCCCCCTTTTTAAATCGCTCTCTCCCGAATTTTTTTTCCTTTTCCTTTTTGTGACCCCTCTTATGGCGCAGAAGCAGGGATTGGAGCAGTACCAAAGTTTTGCATCCTTTTCTTGCTGTTTACTGGCGTATCAAGGCGAAGGCCGCCCCCCCCTTCCCCCCACACACCTTCCTCTTCCCTGTCCCCTTGAGTCAAGACATCGCCCGAACGCGAATCCCTGTGACAGTCTTTTCGCTGTACGCATCACGTTGCTTTACCAGCCGGGTCAACGAAGGCACGATTTCAGGTCTTGACCAAAAACTTTTTTGATTACACTGGACCCCCTATGGTTGTCGGTTCTCCCATATCCCTTGTCAGTTATTGTCTTTTTCGGAAATCGTTTGGTATTTGGGGGTACTGGTAAGTCCATCGTATTAAGCGAAACTTTGAATGTCTTCCAACTCTGGCACTTCTTGTCTTCCCCTGACGGCGCCCATCCCGCATCCTCAGTCCCCCCCTTAACCTGGCGCCTCCCTGTTGTTTCTTCCCCGATTTTTGGTGTGCCTGCTGTTTACAATAAATGACCCGCAACCCCCACCGAGACGGAGCTCCTCTTGATCTGCTTTCTTGGGCGATTACTGACTTGTTCTTCACTAGTCTTGTCCCACGACAACCTCCCTCTCTCTTTGCTCTGTTTTTTGTTCCTTTGTGCTTCCAAATCAAAGTCAGTTGTCCCCCCCCTTTTGCCCAAAAGTTTCCGGCATTGGTCTTTTCTTCTTTTTCTTGCTGAAACGCCCTGTCAGTGATGTCCTTCAGCACACACCCCCGGTCTTTCGCTGTCTTTTTTTGTGCTTGATTCTATTGGGGCCGTAATGGCACTCTACTTGTAAGTTATTCCGGACATGCTTTTCTTTTTTTCAGTCCCTCCTCACTTCTAAACGTGCCTGATTCTCCCTCCCCCCCCCCCTGGTTAGTTCTCTTCTCTGTGCTATATTCCATTGTCCTTTTGGGTAGGGCGACCGACACAAAGTTCCCTTGGTTGCCATCAATTCGGTTGGTTGGCGCCAGGGTTTCAATTTGTGCGTCTTGGTAATAAGGTAAACGCTTGAGAGTTGATGTTCCCCGTTCCGTCCTCCATCCTTCCTTTTTTTTCCCTTCCCTCTTTTCGCCCGAGTCTTCAGCACTCTCAGGGTTTTCCCCCTTTTGTTTTTTGACCGTTATCCCCCGCTGCATCGCCTGCAAACCTTGACTCACTTCTTGCAACGTGGCATTTCTTTTCAATCGCTCATCGTTTTTCCTGAGCTTACCCCATCCTTCTTTGTTCCCAACGCCTTTCTCCTGAGCTCTTCCCCCTTTGTAGACAACTTACCTGGCCCTTTCCCCGGCTCCTCGCTGCTTTTTTAACACCCGGTAAAATTTCAGAGCGTGTCCCCGTCTTACCGTCTCCTCTTAGATCGACCTCCGATGATGGAGTAATAGGGATTCGGATCACATCAGCGTTTTTTCTCCTGTTGGTCCCCTTTTCTTCCCCCCTCCGCTGTAGTCCCTCACTGAAAAATTGCACTTTTCCCCCTTCCCTTCTTCCACGCGTAACCACCCTCTCGCTCCTTGCCAGAAGAAATCTGTCATTTTTAGAGTTACAGAGCATACCTACCGATTTTCCTTCTTTTTTTTTCTGGTCATTTTCTTTCTTGCCCCAACTCCGTTTTTTTCGAACGGTCACATGTGTGTCGTACCCCCTATTGTTTCCCACGCATGCCCAAGTACTCTTTTAGAATATAAGTAAAAACAACTTGTAAGTTTTTACTCCCCCTTTGTATTTTTTCCCTGTCCCCCCCCTTGTTCCTTCTCTTCTGCTTTTCCCCGTGAATGTTTTTTCCTTTTCCTACTGAAAGAATTAGATTCCTTTCGGTTTTCGAACCTGACTTTTTTTGATTCATATTTTTCTACTTGCCCAAGAAAGGTGTGACCAATTTTCCCTTTGGCGTTGCCTTCTGGAGAATTGTCGACCACTTTTTTCTTTTCATTCTACCCCCCCCGTTATGTCGCCTTTGGGTTAAACTTTTGTACCCCGCCTTCTTATTGTTCCCCTTTTATGCGGGTTAATTTTAGTGCGATATTTTCCATTTTCGTCAGCTCTGCCGCCCCCGGAACCCCTTCCCCCTTTTCTTTTGCCCATTAATTTTCTTCTTTTTCTCTTTTCCACCCCTGTTATGCAGGTCAAGCACCCAGTCTCAATCGCCCTCGCCACATCCTCAATCGTACGTTTCTTCATGTAGGCTTTTTTCTAAAGTGTCTGAATGCATTTCCCCTTTTTCTTTTTTCTTGCATACCTCCTTCCCTCCTCGCCCCCTCGAAACTCAAATTACCCCATATTCTCCTCTTGTGGTCCGATTTTTGCTTTTCCGGTTTCTACCATGTCCTAGGACATGTTTTGACCTTTACCCTCTATCAAAACAGGCTCTTTCCCTCTTTCCCTGACCGCTTCTTCCGCTTTAATCTTTTTCTTCTTCTCGTGGTTCTTGAACACTTTACACTCTGCCATACCACTTTTCATTTTTTCTTAGGTCGGAAGAAGGACCCATTAATTCCCAACGCTTTTCCTGCGTGTGTCCCCCCCCCACTTTCCCCCCAACATCGCTTTTCTCCGCACTTTCACTTTTTTTCCCGAACGCACTCACTGCACTCTCCTTCAGATTTTTCATTCAGAGTTCATTTTCTTCTTTGCGTTTTCTGGTTCATGGCATCCCAGTCCGTGATCCACGATCTCGCTTCTCTACCTTAGCGAGATGTTCCCTCGCTCCTCCTTTGTCTTTTTTCTTTTTCGTTTCACTCTTTGACGATCGTGTGTCCCTTTTTCTTTCATCTATCTTTTGTAGCTTTCTGTTTCTATTGGTGAAACAGTGTCATACCCATAAGTGAGTCGTCCGCCATCTTTCTTCTTTTTTTTCTTTCCCTCCTGACGTGTTTTTCTCTCTCTTTCTCTTATCCTCTGTGAGACTTTTAGATGCCTCCCTCCACTGAATCCCTGTTGCTGTAACGGGCGTCTTGCCAAAACCCGGTCCCTCTTTTCTCCTTTCCGTTCTGCCATCCCCCCTCTTCGTTCAGCGCCGCATCTCTGCTCATTCTTTCATGGCTCTTGCCCAGTTACACCGAAAAGTGTCTCCTCCGCCCACCACCCCTCTTCTCAAACTTGTCCCCCCCCTTTTCCCTTTCTTCCCTTTCCTTTGCCTCTTTGAAGGTCTTGATTTACCTTCCTTTGCGGATTTTTTGTAAAACAAGATGATTGACATCTTTTTGGTTGGTTTTTGCAAATTGGTCCAATCCCAGCACTCGTTGGTCTTCTTCCCCCCCTTTTTTCCTTCTTCTCCTCCCCCCTCCTTGACGCTGCCCTCATGGTTGCGATTATATTCAGATTGTAATGTCTCTCCCCACCCCTTTCACCCGGCGCCCCTGTCCCCCGTCGGCGTTCCGCTATTCGTTCTGGACCCTTCCTTTTCACGTTCTCCCGTGGTTTTTTCTTTACTCCGATTTGCAACATTCTAGCAGTGGCAGTCAGAATCAATTCTAGCCAATGCGGCCTTCCAAAAAGCATGATAGTTTTGTCCTTCTTTCCTCTGCGAGGTGCGATTTCTTCCCTCTGCCAGCACACTCCAGCAATTGTCCCTTTGCATTCGGTGTTCCCCTTTCTTTCTTCGAGCCAATCGTTATCACTTTCCTGCGCACCCCTTTCGGGGTCGAGGGCCTTTCCTGCGTTTTGGGTGTTTTTTTGCATACATTTGCTGGCACCCCCCCCTCTTTTCCCCCGGTTTCCTCCCCATTTACTTTTGCAGAATAAACTTTTTTGCCTGTTTTTTGTTTATTCGCTTCCTACGATCCCCTTGCAAGATTAGACTATATTCCCTCTTCCTGTCTCTCCTAGCGGTGTCCCCCCTGAATTACTTCTTTCGACACTTTTACCCCACTGTCGCTACTCTTTGATGTCAACTATTTCTACAACTATTTTAAGCACGGACAAACGGTTTTCCACATGGTCTTGTTTTAGTATCTCGTTCCCTCCCCCACCGCTTCTCCATATGGCGTCTTTCCCCGCTTCTCCCCTCGCAATGAAATTTTCTCCTTTTCTTTCGTCTTACATCCAAAAGCGCCTGGTTTTTCATCCGCATTGAACGGTGAAATGTCCCCTTACCCTAACTTTTTCTTTTTTTTTTCCTTCCGCCGGGCTTTTTTTTGGCCTGTCCTTTCACAGAATGGAAGGCTTGTTGTTGTCGACACACATGTGATTATCCTGGTCCCTTCTTTGAATTCCCAACCCACTTGACGGAACACCACAATTTTAGAACGCTTGATCTCGGGTCTCGCTATCCTTTTCTTCCTGTATTACTGGTCATCTGCCCGTGCCCGCTGTGTTATGCTCGAACTATTATTGTTAAAATTTTTTTCGTCCCAGCGGGATCATTGAGCTCCCATGAATCCCTCCAATATGTTTTCTTGTCCGGATACTCTTTCCTCTCCCTCCTCGTGGTTCTCTTTTCCCTGCTTCCCTTTATCCTGCTGTTCCTTTTTGTGGGCAGTTTTTCTTGTTTCCCAACTGCGGCTTGAGTCGTCATCCGGGGTCTACACACATTTTGCGCATATCTCTTTTAATTACGTGTGGTTCATGATGATTAAGTGGGTCCTGCATCCTTCTTCCATCTAAGATGGCTTTCTCTCCTCCCTGCCACATGTTTTTTTGCCTTTACTTTTCAGTGCTTTCTTTTGCCACATATGGCGATTGCAAGCGTTATTCCAGACCACAACGACAGCGTTTCCTGCTTTCTTCCACTGACTCCCGGAAGAACCTTTGATTTAACGTTCGTAACTTTCCTCCCTCCCTTTACCCTTTTTTTCTTTGTCACCAATCAGAACGTCAGATTTCATTTCTTTCGTCCCCCCCCCCCCTTGCAGGTTTTCAACCCGGACACTTCTCTCCCCCCATAGTTATATAGGACCTGTGTGCATCAGGACCACGTCCTTTTTTATTTGAATTTACCGTGTCGTTCAGTTCCTTCTTCTTCATCTTCCTCCCTTTGCCTGTCCCCCCTTTCCCTGTACCAATTCTTGTCTTTCCATTCCGTCTCAAATAGCCTCTGCAACCCCCTTCCCCGGTTTCACTTCCCGTTCCCTTCCGCAGACAATCTCCACATTACGCAAAAAAAGACGAAGTCAGGTCTCCCCCTAACAATGGGTTAGCCCCAGCCTCGGTCCCCTTTTCTTTCTTTCCTTCCCCCCCCTCTTCTTTCTTCTCTTTCTTTGTTTTTAGAGAGATTTTTCTTTACATTACTATTTGATGTACGGCAAGGCTTGTCCCCCATTTTCTCTCTCCGGCATTTAGATCCTGCGGCTTGTTTTTCCCGATGTTCCTTGATCATGAAGGCAACCCCGTCTGTTCCCCACAGTTAAGGTGGCTTCCCTTCTTTTTTTTCTGATGCTCTTTTTTTCTTCCCTTCCGCCGCCTTTTTTCCGGCATTAGTTGTAGTCCCGTTTAACTGAGTGGCCCTCTTTAGTTTCCATTATTCGTTTCCTCTTTTCCCATTTTTCATGACAGGCGGAGATAAGGACCTTATCGGGTCTTGAGAACGAACTGTCTGTGTGGCATCCCCTTCCCTCTTTTTTTTCGCCCTGACCTGAATTTCCCCTTTTCCTCCCGCTGCTTTTTTCTCTTTTAATTCCCCTGTTCAAGCGCCTTCATCATGTCCGTTCATCCGGTTCGCGAGTTTTCGCAAACGACTAGGGTCACGATGTCGTTGAGGTGGTTTTCCCTTTTTCTTTTTTTCTCATTCTCTTAGCATTCTCCCCCTCTTCTTTCAAAACATCCGCACGACAATTACTTCAAACCCCCCCTCTGCTTTTCTTCATCCCTCGTTTATGCGCAAGTATGACATCTTGCTCTGTACACCCCTTACTTGGCCTTCGACTTAGATGTAGTATGTACCAATTTTTCGAAACCCCCAATATTTTCAGGTAGGATCCTCTCTCTTTTTTCCCCCCTGTCAAAAAGGTCCCCTCGCCTTGGGCCACATCTGCTACTTCGTTCTCATCTTCCCAATTTCCAACCGACTCTTGGATGTTTTTTAGCCCTCTTTCTTAACTGCAGACTTCTTTTTAGTTTTCTTCTTTCTTTTCCGTTTCCCCCTTCCTCTGGGCCTTTCCCTTCAATTTCGCCCTTTGACCCCCACTCTTCTTACCTCTGGCACCAAACCGGACGTGTTTCGGCTCCCCTGATTCAGATGTTCCCGTGCTCTCTCTTCCCGGCCCCCTCTAGTCTCTTTTATTAGTTTCCTTGTGTTTTTTGCCAAGCCGTGTGCCCTTTCATGGGTGTAGTACCCCAATGCTCCTTATTGTTCAATCATTGCATCTTTGACTTTCGTCACACCCCCTTCCTCTCTTAATTTCCTTTGCCTTTTTTTTTTCCCTTGTTCCTCTTTTATTAAGCGCATTGGAAACGCCCCTCCTTGTCTTTTTCTTTTTTACCCGAAGCCCCAACCTTGATACCCCGTCGACCTGCATGGGCGCATCTTTTCTTTTCAGTCCTTTTTCAACCTCCTTTTGACCTGTGAAAGTTAGTTCATCGATTATTCATTTCTCCCTTTCTTTATTGTTATTTTCTCACCATTTCACTCCCCTGTATGCTATTTTGGTTCAAATTCATGAATCCTTACTTACTTTGTTCCGTCTCTTTGCATTCACTTCATAGCTCTATTACTGTGATAGGGACTTGATCGAGATATGCTCTTCCCTTTTCTCTCTTGATACCTGCTTTCGAGTTGCAGCAAACTTGTTCTGCCCCTACGCACCCCATGCTCCGACCTTTTCCGCCGCCATTCGTTCGCACTTCCCCCAGTTGCTCAAAGCTTTTAACCTTTGATTGGCTAGCATCCCCTCCATGCAATCAATTGTCTGGCATGGGCTTTCCTTTCTTTCTCGTCCCCCTCCCCCTCTCTGAAACCCCCCCCCTCCATTCCCACCATCGAATCCTTTTTTTACTCCTCTCTTTTTTTCTCTCAGTTTATGTCACAGCCGCTGGCTGTTTTCTCGTTCAGTTCCCATTTTTCAAAAAGGAGACCTTTAACCTCTGACCGTTCGCCGCCCTTGGTCACGCTTGACCCTTTTTCCTTTGCGGCCCCTTGATCTCCGTTTTTCCTTCCGTACATGCTACCTCGTGCAACCATTCTGGCCCATCTTTCCCTTCTTATGTTCTCAGTTTCATGTGATTTGCCCACTTTTTGACACCCTGGACACCCCCCCCCCCCTATCATCTCTTGGTTGTAGCCTCTTTTTTTTTTTTTCCCTCCTCCCCTTCCCGCCACTTTCTTGCTCATCACCCCTCAACGGCTTCCGCCTACCTGCCTATGACTTTGGGTCTTTTTTTTTTTCTAGTGTGGGTTTTTCTTCCGTCAGGGTTTCGCCGCTACCGTAATCCGTCTATGGCTCTCAATGAGCGAGATTCCGCTTCTTCAACGACTCTGGATTTTTTCATCTTTTGCGTGACAGTTTTTCCTGTCCGGCCATAGTTCGTTCGTTTTTTCAGTGTTCTGTGCTTCTTGTAGTGACCCGGGCCAGCCCCCTCTCCAGCGCTACTAGAA